>JAABUL010001763.1_pt1 | contig 39129 bp, 63 predicted proteins | sample 5559151 | NCBI WGS metagenome assembly JAABUL01 (sample SAMN10711876, study PRJNA513368) | rock metagenome | isolation source: Antarctica rocks | place: Antarctica: Victoria Land, Pudding Butte sud | reverse complement strand
CGCCTCTCGCTGCATACTGTGTCGCGCAGTATTGCATGCCGCTTTTCAACATGCCGCCGCGATCTTGCTTTGCACCTCGTCCTGTGCAAGGCAGCAGCATTCCGTGCAGCCCCCTGCGACGAGGAAGGCAACTTCTCAGCCGTTGTTGCTGTCTAGCATCGCCTTCCAACAATTGAAGCTCCCGACGGGATCCGTGGGCACCCTCAAGTTGTTTCATACAGTATTGTCTCAGAAGTCTTCGCAATTGACCTCCAGGTGGCAGGAGCAGTATCACGGCGAGCTGATGCGCCAAATGGCGGAGGTGCTCCTGAGGGCGGACCAGAAGTATGCGTAGATCTGAAGCCACAGGTCAGCCACCCCCCAAAGATGTACACGTGTCCCCACCTCCCGCCGCTGCCTGGCTTCCGGCTGGTGCTCTGGGCTGGCCGCAGCTGCGCCCCCATGCCTGCCATGTGAAGCTAGGGCGGAGAAGAACGGCATGCCCAGTAAAAGAGTGGAGGCGGCCCCGGGCGCGGGGACACGACAGGCGCACGCGGCCTCACACACTCGGGTGGCTCCGGGTGTGCAGTCTGCTGCCTGAGCCTGCATCAAACGGGCGGTCGTACTACACGGCGAGAACTGACAGTTCCATATCCTGGCATTGCTGTGCTCGCGAGAAGGTGCCGGAAGCATGCTTCGATCTTGCATCCTGCTGTACTTTGCCACCGTGCTGAGTCTTTGTGACACGGCTATTTGTGCAGGCAAAGTATTCCCCTGCCGGCGGCCTAACAATGCCTCCCAGCATTGGCGTCTGCCGTTCATCTGAGGCGGCTGCCGCTGTGTCCTCAGCAGCGATGGCGGCACAGGCAGTAGCCCCCGCCGGGGCTCGCCGTGCGGCTGCAGTTGCGCCACTGCTGGTGCGATTATCACAGCAGCAGCGGCGGCGGCGGCGGCAACGCACAATGGCGCGGCGGGGGCTGGCTGGCTGAAGTGAAGGAAGGCGAAGTGGGCACATACCGGCGTGGTGCGAGGCAAGTCCAGCAAGGCGATGGCTGAGAAGGCACAAATCGATCTGGCGGGCAGACCTCAGTTGAGTAGGAGAGAATGCACACGGGCCAGCTGCCTGTTGGCTCCCTGCCGGCTCCTGTTTCATTTTCCAACCCCTTCACATTTTGCTGTCGGGAAACATTCATGATCTGTTTTGTGGGATTTTCAGCTGATGCGCAATTGTGCATGCAAGCACTGTTGCAAACCAAGGTGATGTTGTTGCAAGACACGGAGACCGTTGATGCTGGGCACAAACGGCCACCTCACGCGTGATAGCCGTGTACACCCGCTCACAACCTGAACCTTTCACCGGCGAATCGCTGCTTACGACCTCACAACCAGACTTTTGTGCTCATCTCCATATCGTCATACCTCATCGCGGCCGCCAAAAAGTGCCCACCCACCCGCTGCAGAATCGCTCCATCGGCCACCTCCTTTGGCGGCCGGGGCGGTAATGCCTGTGCCTGCTTTTATGACTCCTCCCGCGGCGCCGGCCACCCTGCACCAGCCCGCTGCAATGCCAGCGGCCGCTGCGACGCCGGTGGCTGCTTCAACCATGACGCCGAGCTGGGCAGTGAAGGCGTTTGGCCAGGGTCCGGCCCTGGCAATTGCGGCTCCCGTGCCCCTGCAGCTCGAGGTCTCATGGTATATGTCGAATGGGCGCATAACGAGAAATGCCTATGGCACGGCGCTGCGCCAACGGACCGAAATATGACGATGAAGACGGCGCTGGCAAGTTACTGGGTATGGCAGGCTGGGCGCTGGGACTGCCGCTGAGGGAGCCATTTGGGATTCCACTGGACGAGCATAGCAAGGTCGATAGAAATAATCTACAGAAAAGTGCCTGCTCACGTGACGAACGAGGACGCCGGCCGCTGCCATTGCCGCTTGTCGCCTGCTGTCTTCGCCGCAGCGCCGCCGCCGCCGTTCTGCCGTCGCCGCGGCCGCTTCCAGCACCACCTAGCTGCCCCACTCCAGCCCTTCCGACATCAGCCGCCAGGCTGCCACCCACTCTGTGTAGACAGCCTCTGCGCAGCTGCACGCCTTGCAGAAGTTGTGCTCTGGCAGTCGCAGGAGGTGGCCAGAAGGCAGCAAAGCCATGCCGCATGCTAGGCCGGGCCATGACCGATTTGGTCGCCTCCGCCTCGCTGCAGGCGCCCAGTTGCATGATCCCGCGGAAGTTGGCATGCGGCACGACGTCGCTGGTGGTCAAAATTGCCGGCTCCGCCAGCACCATTCGGCTGACGTCTTCCGGCCTCCAGCCGCTCCCGGCGCATCAGCTCAGCAGCCACGCCTCGCTGCCGCCGGCAAGCGCCTGAGGGTAGCGTCACAGCATGGCCACCAGCAAGTCACGGCTGAGGCTCATCGGGTCGTGGCTGAGGCCCAGGCCGCTCTGCATGCCTTTGAAGCGCTGCCACAGGACGCCGCCCGGCGTGCCCAGCACCTCCGGCTGGTGCACCATCAACTTCACACGCGCGTTTCGCGGCATGCGCAGGTGTATTCGCAGGAGGCGGGCGGTGCTGGCGACCTGCGCCGGCTCGCATGCCGGGGATTGCGGCCAGCCGCGCAGCATGGCCGCCACGTGCTTGTTCCAGGCGCTGAACTCGCAGTCCAGAATGTGCACAGCAACAGCCACTTTAACGGTTCACTCTAATCCACCTCGCTGCTTTTCTGTATCTCTAGATTGTTTGAGTGCCACGCAAATCAAAATCCGCCGACAGGCACCAGGACGTCACACACAAACAGGAGTTTGCAGCTGCATGCACATGTCCACAATGCCTTGCGTCTGTTTGCCTTTCCAGGCCCTTGCGTTGCAGGTTCATGACGCTACTGTACTTCTCACTGCATGATCCAGAGGACGCCGACCCTGATGCGATGGTAGGCAGCTCATCGAGACGCCACACCTCATTTCGTGCTTTCCTTCTCAAGCGGGCCGTCGATGCGCCGCTCCCGCCTGCCTCATGGCGCAGGCGCTGCGGCGCGCGCAACCGCCGTGCCCACGATGATGTCTGGCACCAGCACCTGCAGGTGGTGAACACCCGTCATAATTTCTTCGGTGGCTTCATGCTCCATCTGCAGTCCGTCGTTCAACTCGTGCTGCTCGATTCTGCCTCTGCGCTCATGCGCGCATCAAGACGCGATTTGCCATTACAGCACAGAGATGTGGGCCTGACCGCATCAATGATGTGAACGATGCCGTTGCAGGCGACGATCTCAGAGCCGACTAGCTTTGCCGGCTGCCCCACTTCTGGCACAATGGCCAGGCTGGTGCCGTTCGTTTCCACCTGCGCCGCCGTCGCAGACACGATTGATATCTGGAAACATTGGAGGTGTGATAATGAGCTCGAAGTATTGGCCTGAGGCTAATGCTCTTCTGAGAATCATGTCATATGCTGCAAATAGCCTCCCTGGTCCGGCTTTGTGCATGCTCTCAATGTGGCGGTCGCAGCCAGGAGAAGGCCCCAGTGCAGAATGATCATTGTGAAACGGTGTCAACTGAAAATGGGCACAGCTTTTCGCACGGCAAGTGCTTGGCGGTATGATATGTGACACGATCGCCTCACCTCCAGGAAGTGGCCTGCGAGCGCCGTCGGGACGCGCTGCGTGGGTGTGAGGGCTGCCAGCTGCGCCGTGCGCAGCGGCACGCCAGCGATGTGGTACGCTGCAATCTGCGGCGCAGTGACAACAAGGCGTCATGCAGGCTGCCGGCTGGCAATCTGGCTGTGAACTGCTGGGCTCGGAATCTGATCGTCTTTGCAGAACTGACTGCGCCGCATCTCCGCTCTTCCTTCAGCACAATGGCATTGCAGCAGCACATCAGAGCATGATTTGTACATATCAGAACTTGAATTGAGAAGAGTCTCACATTTGACAGCAGCATCGGGTCCGACGACAGCAGCTCCTCCTGCGTGATGTTCAGCCGCTGCAGGAATACTGTGACGGCGGCATTCGTTGGCGTGAAGACGGCGCCATCAAGCCGGCTGTCGCTCAATGCGGGCGCCAGCCCACTTGCCTGCGTGGCATGCGCGCAATTGAAGTTGATGTCAATTGCGGCACAAGCAAGCTGCCCAGCCCCAGCTGCGACGGTGCAGCTGGGGCTGGGCAGGCATGAAACTATCCTCAGGCCTGCACAATCTGTTTCAAACTAACCTCATTGGTTTCAGAAAACATCATAACCTCACCAGGATCAGCTGCCCGAAAAGGCTGAAGTCCCGTGGTGATGCCAGCACCAGTCCGAGTGCCGAGCTGCAGTTTGCCAGCGGCGCCGGCGCCTCGGCTGGCGCATCTGACGCTGCAGAGTCTCCAAACAGGCTGGCCAATGCGGGTGGGTCCTTGATCGCCTGCGCCAGCGGCGCAAAAGCCACTGATGCGGGAGACAGCGACGCACCAGCAAACGGGTGCAGCCGCAGTGGGGACGACGCCACGGCAGCGCATCCTGAATTCAGCACCAGCAGAGCAATGGCTCTTCAAGTATGACTATGGGAACACTTCGGGTAGATTGGTTCCGGATGTCCTCACCTGAGCCACATGCATGGCATGCATGGGGTATGTGCATGTCGGCGGTTGTATGTACAGCTGGACTTGTATATGCATTGAAATTGCTTACATCTGCATCAATCTTGCTTGTGTCCGATAATTTTCGAGAGCCGGGTGAGCTGTGACATTTGGCGCCACAAGAATCGAGGCAAAGCCTTTCATCAGGCGAGCAGTTCATCCGAGGGAGGAAGCTCGCTCACTGCTCGCCGTGCTTATCAACATGAGACCAGCGATGGCGACCAGCGCCACTCGCAGACGGCGCCCAGCCATCGTCGTCTGCTCACTCGGCCGCCGTCGGGCGGAAATCATTTGCTGATGACGACCGCGCCGCCGACGGCAGGGTCGCGCTTGCATTCCGCCAGTAATTTAAGCCGCGGTCGTGCGATCAGAAGGCTGCCGCCTCCTCAGACACCTGTTGCGTGCTTCATTTCGTCGGAGATCGTGGTTTTGGTTCGACGGCCCGATGAGGTCACAGATCGTCAGATCCAATAGAGCGGTTTCTGAAGCGAGCGATCCACAATGCTCTTGCACAAATATCACCATACGGGCGAACGCACATATCCTAGCCTAAGTTATGTGCGTTCGCCCGTATGGTGATATTCGCTAGTAGCGAAGACTGTCGCGGTGCATTCCTCATCGAACTTTCCAATGCATCCGTTTCGGTACCTTGGTACCTATTCAGAGGAAGAGTGGGAGACACAAAAGGGGGCTGACGATGTGAGGGGGAGAGGGGGGAGTTTTGTGCAGCGACGCGATTTATTTCAGTTGGAATGCAGCAGATTCACTTGGAAATTCCAATGTTCACGGCACTGCAACGCTACACGCACATGAGGCAGTTGCTGCCACAGTAGTGCATGCCAGTGTAGAATTTTTGAAATTTGTCACTCCTACTGCCAAAGCATTGCATGTCTCACGCTGTCATTTCACGGCACTGCTACTGCTGCCCTCAATCTTCCGCATTATCCGCTGCTCTAGTTGCGGCCAGCCGTTGTGGCGCCTGACGCCGCGCTGCCGGCGGTTGCCGAGCTCGCCGCCGACGGGCCGGCCGCAGCAGCGGCGGCGGCGGACGAGGTGACGGGAATCGGCGCCGGCGTTTGCGGCACCAGCACTGGCTGCACCAGCTGAATCGGCTGGACGATGACGGCCTGCAATGTGGAAAGAAACAGCAGCGGAATCAGAGCCTTGTAGATGACTCGGTTGTCGATGTGCTGCTGGCAGCAACCTCTGCCGGCTCTGCAGTGTCTCGCGCAATTGCGCCGCATCAAGCCTGCTGTTTCCGACCAGCCTAATGTCTGAATAATCGGAAACAGAGGCAAAGGGAGGTAGTGCCAGCGCATGATCACCTCCGGCACGGGCTCAGGCGCCGGCGCCGGCACCACTGGGAGCTGGACGATGCGCGGGCCAGACACATTGACTGGCGGCACCACCGGAATGCGGGCGCCCGAGACAGGCACAACCGGCACCTGCGTTTCAAGCGGGCGTATTTTGTGAGGTTCAGTTACCACCTGCGTTTCAGGCGCATTTTGTGAGGTTCAGTTACCGCCACAGAGTCACCAGGCACCTCAGGGACAGCGTGGTGTCTGATCACTGGAATGTTGGCTGTGTGGTGCGAAGGAGCCAGAGAATCCAAAGGAAACAGCTATTAGGCGCTTGACAGACCGGCCGTACCACGGGCGGGGGCGGAGCGGCGACGACCGGCGCGGGCACGGGCACCAACACGGACTGCACCGGCACGGGCGCGGGCGTCGGGTTCACCCAGCGGCTCCAGAAGCTGCGCATCCATCAGACACACTGGTTTATAGGTCAGATTGAACTAGTGAGATTAGAAGGTGCTGTGCAGGAAGATGATCACAGCAGACAAACAGGCTTAGGTCAGAATGAACTATTGAGATTAGGAGGCGTTGTACAGGAAGATGAACACAGCAGACAAACAGTGTGTGTGCATGATGTGCAGGCAATCTGCAGCTTCTATGCTCATCCCTCCCCGATGGCTCGGGTGGAGTGGACTGCCGGCAGTGGCAGGGAGGAGGTCTATCATCTGGCTCAATCGGTCCGCGGATCGAAACTGGTACCTGGGCACCGCCGGCGTTTCGACGGCGAGGGGGATCACGACCTTCTGGGAGATGCTGGGGGTGACGGGCACGACTGGCGTCGGAGCCGGGATGACGATGGGCGTGGCGGCCGGAGCAGGCACGAAGAAGCTGTAGGAACGCAATGAACATGCATTCAGTTCAGGTCACCAGGTCTGCTCAAAGACATGCTAGCAGCCGAGCTAACGCATGCGCGCCGCAGAACATCAAGCACGCAGATTGTCATCGAGGCAGCCTGCCGCGCGCCACTGGCATGGCTGCCATCTTTTCATCACATATGTTGTATCACCAGTCTTCAGAACAAATATGAAACCACAAAACTCAAAAGGGTGTGTGGTCACACCTGGAGACAGAGGAGGCCGCCGTCTTGAGTGGCACCAAGACACTTTGGGTGAGCGTCGCCGGTGCTGGCATGGAGACGACGCTGGAGGAGGACGCTGCTGCAGCAGCAAAGCGCAAACAGTCGAGCAGTCGAGAAACATTTACGTGCGACTCTTTTTTATACACCCGCGCCGAGACGCTGCAGGAGGACACGGTTGCAAGATTGATGTACCATCATTCGATGATGTTCTGCTCATGCATTTCAGCTGTGCGTGCCGAGGTCTTCAGCTGGTGATCAGGGCAGTGTTACTGATGTACGAGAACGGCTGACAGCAAATGCCATACCACCTGTGCCGCTGACGGCGGTCGCAGCAGCAGCTGCCTGACCCGCCGCGGCGGCGGCGGCGGCAGAACCGCCGGCCGCAGCAGTGCTGGCAGCGGCGCTGCCGGCGGCAGCCGCGGCAGCAGCCGACCCGCCGGCTGCAGCGACTGCGGCAGCAGCAGCGCCTGTGCATAAAGAGAACAAGCACAGTGTGCCTAAGTCACAGAGTACCACCATGTCTGTTTAAAAATTTGGATCGCCTTCAGTCAGCTGCATCAATCCGTTCAGAGAAACCTGTCCACAGCAATGCCCTTCAAATGGTTACAATCTACAAAAACCTGCAGCAGAGGCGGCGGCAGCCGATCCTGTGGTGGCAGCGGCGGTCGCGGCAGCAGACCCCGCGGCAGCAGCCGCAGCGGAGCCACCTGCGGCGGCAGCCGCGGCAGCTGAGTCGCCCGCGGCGGCCGCGGCGGCGGCGTCGCCAGCAGCGGCGGCAGCGGCGGAGTCCTTGCCAGCGGCTGCGGCAGTGGCGGCGGCGTCACCTGCTGCGGCAGCAGCCGCGGAGCCGGCGCCAGAAGCCGCGGCGGCGGCGGCCGCGTCACCTGCGGCTGCGGCGGCTGCCGAGCCCATGCCGCTCGCGGCCGCTGCGGAGGAGGCCTCGTTGGCGGCGGCAGCTGCTGCAGAGGCGCCGCCGGACGCGGCCGCCGCGGTGGAGCCGCCAGCTGCAGTGGCGGTGGTGCTGCTGCCGTTGACGTTGGCGCTGCCGATGTTCTGCAGCAGCTTGCGGTTGCCGCCAGATGCTGCACAAGTTTCACACCGTCTGTGTCAGCATCTTTAGCACTTCACTACGGCAACGGTGTATGAAAAGAGTCTGAAGGGTTGCAAGGCCTGAAGTCCAGCTCCTTCGTGCCTGTGCGGGCGCACAAGCTGCAAAGGCTGCACGAACAGGACTTGCATCAGAAACACACATCAGCGGTGGCCCACCTGCAGAGGCGGCTGCTGACGAGGGGACGACGGGGACGGGCGCGGGCGTGGCGGTGGGGAAGACCGGGACGATGGTCAGCTCCTGCAGCTGAGGAGCCGGAGCCGGCGCCTCCGGAACCACGACCTGCACACAGGCGGCAGCGTGATACGAGATGAAATAGCCCTTGCGCTTGCGGAACAGGTTGAAACAATCTGGCCCTGACGGCAATAAAACTGCAGGAGGAAACACTCGTGGCGCCCTGAGTTCAGCGTCCTCATTGCAGACACGAACAGCTAGGAAAGAGGTGATTCGGTCCAAGCATCAAGAAAGGAACAGAGCTGGTGAGCAGGCAGCGAGGCTCACCGGCACCGGAACGATGCGCGCGCCCGACACGCCGACGGCGGGAATGGTCTCCGGCGCCGGGGCGGCCGCAGCGATGACGGGAACTGACGCGACTGGCTGCACCAGCGGGGGCGGGGGCTGCGACACCGTCTGGAGGGGGACCACGCTCCATGGCTCTGCATGCACAAACAACAATTGACGTTGGTAGACAAGCCGCGGTGCAGCCACCATACAACGCCCTTCAAGGTCATGTATATATATCATCCTATTAGCAATCCAGTGGATGTGATATACGCATGGTGCGGTGGATAGCAGCACAAGTAGCAGATCGTGCAGGAAATCCAGACAAGCTGCGGCCGAGCCATGACACGGTTGCTGGGCAGGCGCACCTTGGATCACCGGCTTGGAGATGATGATTGGGTTAACCTGCGGCGGCGGCGGCGAGGCGGCGGTCGTCAACGGGATGACGGTGTACGAGTCTGCGGAGGGCACACCGAAATGCATGAATTACGTAAATACTGGCGCCGTGAATCTCACGGCCAGCGACCATGATGATCTAGATTTTCAACAGTTCAATGGAGCGCAGCAGCATCCGAGTGGAAGATATGCACACGCAGAAGAGGATGCAGCAAAAGGTTCATGTTGCGGGAATTCCAATGGCGCACCAATGGGCTTGACTGCTTTCGTCACAGAGGGCGTCAGCCAGCTATTGAAGCCGGACAGCAGTCCGGGTGTTGGCAGCAGCGCAGGCGTTGCCGGCACCAGGCTGGGGATGATCTTCTTGGTCTGTAGCGGAGCAAACACCCTGATTGGTTGTGCTTGCACACAAACCTCGCCGAAATGCCTGCAGCACCACTGCTTCTGCGCACAGTTCTACTCTGCGAGCTCCCGCGAGGCATGATTGCCGGCAGCCGACAAGCAAGGCCCTTCGGCTCCCCACAGCGCTGCACCGTCAGACCTCAGTCAGAGCCTTCAACTTCGTCCTTGACGTGCAAGGATCTCTATGACATGTGCGCACCACAGGTTCGGATACGAACTGCGTCGGCTGCTGGAGGGGCGCCGCGGGGACCGGCACCAACACCGACTTGACGGGGATGAGCGCCGGCGGCGGTGGGGCGGTAGCGACGACCTGCTGCGGGAACCAAAAGCGACATGGACATGTCGCTCTGCCAGGTGAGGAGATGCAAGCTGGCACGGCAGCAGGAACATCTCCACCAGCAGCGTGCCGCTGTGCCTGAATGCGATTGCGGCGCTGGACATCACCATGCCACTGCAGGTGTCTGGGCAAGCATCGGAAGGACATACAGGGACGATGGGCAGCGCCGGCGTCAACAGGGCCAGCGGCGGCGGCGGCGGCGGCGGCGTCGACAGGGGCGGCAAGGGCGGCGGCGGCGGCGTCGACAGGACGCGGACGCCGGAAACGGCCACCGGAGGCGTGGCCAGCGTCGCGCCGCTGACGGGGTTGACCTGCATCGGCATCATCAAGGATTATTGTCGATACTCGATGACACCGGCACTGCTGCCTGGAGGGCACAACGACACCGCAGGTGTCGTCGTGTAAGCTACCGCAACGCAACGCACCGGCAGGGACGCAGGGACAGGTTCATCCATAGGTGCTGGCATTTCCCAAACACCCATAATTTCGTGAGCGTGCCGACCGAACCAGGCAGTCGGGGCCCAAACACAGCTTTTGACAAACACACCAAAGCCGCAGTCGGCGGCGGTGGCGGCGGCGGCGGGCCGGCGCGCAGGCTGAAGGGCGCAAAGGTGGGTGTGGCGGTGACCGGCACGGCCGTCGGGGCGGCGGTTACTGGCGCGGCCGTCGGGGCAATGGTGGAGACGATGAAGGGTGCGATCTTTGGCGGCGGAGGCGACAACTTGACGGGCGGCGGCGCAAGTGTGACCTCTGGCGCGGGCGCGGGCTCGGGCATGGGCTCTGGCACCGGGACCTGCTCGGGACAGGGGCCAGCAAATCAAGGGAAGATGCCGGGACGGAAACGTGTCACGGCAATCAATGCCAGGAGACTGATCCGCGCGCGGCTGGGAAGGAAAGGAAAGGCGACATGGCCTTCAGCCACTATTTTCACATGTGGAAGACCGTCATGGGTACAAATGTGCTTTGTTTGACCTCAGCGACTGGTGGCAGTTGGTGGTGACCTACCTCAGCGGCGGGTGCCGTGACGAAAGGGCGCACGTTCAGCAGCACCGGCTCGGGTCCTGGGGCGGGCCCCGACCCCGCCGGCGAGTCCGACTGCGGCAGCAAACAATGCATCAGCAAAAGACAAAGGAATGAAGCATTGTGTACAGCGGGTTACGGCAACCCCGCCGCCGAGTCCGACTGCAGCAGAAAGCATAGCAACAAAGCAAGAAAGGGACTGGCATATTCAAGTTGTGCACGAGCACAATCGTACAGGCATCAGCTGAAGCTCTGACGCAGGTGCTGGCGCTGTCAAGTTTGTTCGCGTCGACGGGTCATCGGTGTTGGTGGAAGAGGGGTGCGGGAAAGCATGGCGGGCAGAGATGAGGCCAGGCACAGTCATCAGGAGATGTTACTGCACTGGGTGGCGTCCGCACCAGCAGGCTGGCGCGCTGGATGTAGGTGTACAGCGCAGGGTACAGCGCATTCTGGTCCTGAGCCTGCGGGTAGCACTCCAGAAGAAAATCAATGTTTGATATCAATGCCTGCTGACACGAGCCTGCCTGCTGTCCGCGACAAGGCCTCATGGCGGCGGTCGCAGAGCACATGTCCAACTGCAGTCAGCGGACGCGAAGGCGTAGAAATCGATATATTCTACTCCCAACAGGCAAAACAAAGACGGTATTGCTACGGAGGCCGGTGTCACGTCCTCGTGTGGTTCGAAAGGATAGCATGCCTGCACGTTGACAGGCACGCTGGCACACGCGGCGGTGTCCCCCTCGATTGGCACCTTCGGCTTGCAGACGCTCAGGCTGCAGCAGGCGGAATGCCAAGGCGTCAGCATTCACGTCCACCTGCCCAAACCGTGCACACATCCTGGAGGCATTCCCTTTGAGATGCACCGACTGTATCACACGCCATCAACAGCTTGCCTTGCACCTTGTTTGTGCGCATGCCACATGCGTCGCCCGCCTCGAAACAGGCAGACTCTTCGATGCAGCTCGACAGAGGATGCAGCAGGATGCAGGCCAGAGGCAGCGAGCGGAGGCGCACCTGGACAGCAGCGACTTGTTCAGCAGCAGCGGGGAGGCGGAGGAGGCGACGACCGCGGAGATGGCGCTATTGTAGTACGGCTGGCACAGGCAGTCGCCCAGGTAGGCACCGGCGGCAAACAGCTGGTCCGCCTGCACATGAGTTATCGTCGCGATGAGATTGGCAGAATCTCGTCAATGACGCTGTGGTAGTACGGCTAACAGGCAGTAGCCCAGGTACGCGCCCAGTGCAAACAGCTGGTCCACCTGCGGTAAAGATTGCGTAAGTCTGTCACTCGGATGCTCTTGCGCATGCGAGCAGTACGACTGGCACAGACAGAAGCCAAGGTTTAGATAAGAGCCAAGTCAGGCGCCTGCAGGTGTTTGCCGCAGTCGGACTAAATACCCGCAGGCGAACAGCACTGAAGACGATCAGGGTGTTGACCCATAGAAGCTTCAACACTTGGCCAGCGGTGAGAAAGGCGGTGAGAAAGTGGTTGAATGGTCATGATGCTGCCGCCTCCGCAATTGTAAAACTACAGATGTGCTCAAGCCTATGCATAGACAGTGCGCATCACGCACTTGTCAAGATGTGCATCACAGCCACGCCCAAAACAAAGCCCGGCCCGCACCTGGGCGCAGCAGTCGGCGGACGGCAGCAGGGTGGCGCCGCAGGACAGCAGCAGGCGGCCGAAGATGTCGGGGTTCATCGCGACGGTGCGCTGTGTGCACAGCTCCAGCGTCACATTGCCTGCAAGGAGAATGATGTCGCATCTGTCAAGATGTGACACCTCAAAGCAAGGAAGGAGCGTCTTGAAGAAAGGATGTATTCAAGCGAACTCAGGACAGCTCCCAGAACCGCCGGAGCTTTATGAGGCCGCAGCTGTTTCAAGATCAGCAAACCATCTTCCCGGAGCTGCCAATCGACACAAGACTCACCCGTGGGGGTCTGCACCGCAGGCGCCGCAGCAAGGGTGCCAAAGCCCGGGGGAGGCGTCTTCAGTGGTGCGGTCGTCACTGGAGCAACCGCCGCCTTTGCCGGCACTGCGGCAGCAGCAGGAGGAGCCTTCAGCGGCACAGCTTTGACGGGCACGGCAACCGGCGCCGCCGGGGCGTCGACGATGCTGCGACCCAGCTGCGAAAAGTCGAAGCCGCCTGGCGCCTGGGCCGCCGCTGGGATTGCAGGCACAGCATTGCGATTCATATCATATTCATGAAAGGCTTCCGACGCTTTCTGCTGTCCGACTGTAATGTGCTTTTGAAGCTCGACACTTCGGCGGGTAGTGCACAGACAGCTCCCGAATGAAATACAGCCTACGAGTACCCAGGCACCAAATGCAGTCCAGTGCAGGATCATGCATCCGTCCATTCTCGCGAGGATGATGGAATCTTGTCAAACCGGAAACATCGATGTGAAAGTGCAGAGCGGCCTACTCACCAGGCGCGGAGAGGCTCGCAATCACTGCGACCGTAAATGCAGCTGCCAGAGCTGGGCTGCGCCAGCTGCTGACCATCTTGTCTGCCTATTGAAGGTTTGACTGCGAAAGCAATTCACGGCGGCGAGCTACGGCTCGCTCTCCGCTGAGAATGGACACGGCGGACGCTGCAACTCGCCACGGCCGACGACAAAGACGCTCGGCACTCGCAGAACCACAGACGCTTGCCGAACGGTTCGGTGTAGACCGCACGGGGTGTTTTGCGGAAAGCGCGAGTGTCGGGTGTCCGAGATGCCACATGCGATTGGAACTGCTGCCGACCAAACGACTTGGCCAAACGACTTGGCCGGTCCAAGGTTTGACCTTTGACAGGGAAGAGGGCCTGAGATTCAGAGCACACTTGCAGGTTCACGCTTCGCATCACAGCCATCTAAGTTCCCGATCAAACAGAAAGAAAGTCTCAAAGCGCGCGCTAAAAAATGCACCATCACAACCACGCTCAACGCCGTTCAAGCTATTGTACACAAGAGGCGAGACGACACACATCTGAAGCAGCCGCCCAGCCTTGCATCAGTCGAAGGACCATTCAGATCGTCAAGATACAGCTGGCTCCATAGGTCAAGAACCACTCATGCGTTTGTTCCCTGCTGCCCCCGCCTGAGCAAATTCTATGCCCCTTGCCACATATTCGAGCTCCAGTTCTTCATCAGGCCCAGAATCGATCGTTGTGTTTGCTACCAGGCTGCCGCTGTTGCTGCCGCCAGCCTCTCTTGCCGCCTATCTCCTCTCACTCTCCACGAGAGGCTCGATGCCCGAGTACATGCCTTTGCCAGTCTGCGCAGTCGCCGGCTCCTCTTGTAGGGATTCTCATACCTGGGATGGCTGGAGGTGGAGCCCCGACAGTCAGCGCCGCTGCTGGGCGTGGATAGCAGCCACTACGCGCGGGTCGGACAGGTCCACTCCGGGCGGCAAGCTGCTCACGCCCCACGATGGCCCCGCCGCCGGCCCCGCACCTGCGGGAGGGAGACCAGGACTTGAAAAGGGTGAGCTGCCAATTGACAGGACCTCCCCTGCGATGGCGTTTGATGCTGCTGGCCTGCATGGCAGCCGCAGGCGCCGTTCCCTTCTTTGTAGAGCTCCACCATGCACTCAGATCTCTTTGCAGGGTTTTGCAGCGGACAGCGCACCCGACACCGGCGTCCAGTCGCCGTGGCGCCCCTGCTTGAGGTATTCCGCCGGGTCCAGTTTGCCGTCGACGGTGTCCGCCACGTTGGTGAGGCGTCCGCGGCCGTACTCCGCCGCCCCCCGCGCCAGTGATCCTCCTGCCCCAGGATCCTCCTGCAGCAGTCGCGCATGGCTCAGATTGCACGAAGTTCAGCCGTCCCAGGCAGTTGCGACCGTACTCGCCGGCCCCTGCGCCAGCGGCGCCCCCGGGTCCTCCTGCGGCGGTTACAACAAAATGCAGATAGTTGCAAATTCAGGTCGTTACATCCCGCTGTCTTAGGCAGTTGCGGCCGTACTCGCTGCCACTTGTGCCAGCAGCGCTCCCGGGTCCTCCTGCGACAGTATTGGTATTAGCTTGGGTTGGGGTTTGGTCTTGTTGATAATGTCCTGAACACAGGCGTGTGCAGCTGACTCCTGCAGCGCCCCGCAGGCTGCAGGTTCTGCAACACTGCGCTGGGTGCAACTGACTGGCATGGAACGACGTTCTCTGCTAACCTTCGGCGATTGATGCGCTGCTCAGAAATGAGGGATGCTGCAACCAAAACCCTACAAACCCCTGCTGAGTATGGACTGGACATGAACAGGACGAATTGTTCGTGTCTCACCTGCAGCCCCTCCCAGGAGCGCATCTCTGAGAAGGAGTAGCGGCGCTCGCGGCTGCCGCGGGAGTTGGGCTCCGAGCCGCCGCCGTGCATGCGGCCAGCGGAAAAGGTGCGCCGCAGCTCCGATGCCGCCACCGCCGCCGCCGCCGTGCGCACCGTCAGCGACGCCGCGTGCTGCGCATTGGAGAAACCCATTCAATGCTGATTTCTGGGCTCAAAGCAAGAACAAGATCCGCTGAACCCGGCCGCCATTCTGCACAGCGGCAGCGATGCTGCATGCTGCAGCGATTGAGTTCCACAGCTCCTGTCACATTTCCGGCAGGCATCTGGAAGGCGCTGCCTCATTCGCTTTGGCCGCTCGGTTCCACGTAATGTGTCTCGTGCTCAGCAGTCAGCAATGCTGCACAAGATCCCGGGCTCCAGCAGCTGGCTCAGCTGCTCGGGTCTCAGCAGGAGTCTGTAGGGTTGTGTGGAAAGGTCAAAGGGTTCTCTGTACCCTACCTGGGCCTCGATCTCCCGCTCCAGCAGCTGGCGCAGCCGCTTGAGCGCGTCCTTGGAGGAGCCTGCATTGACGTCCCCCGTCTCCGCCTCGATCGCCGCCAGCGCCGTCGCAGGGTCTGGCGCGTGGTCGAAGTCCGTTCTGCATTAAGGACGATGTGCACTTAGCTGAGAGATGCAGACTGACTATACCTAGGCTTCTTATATATGATATATACATATATATACATATATATCATACACATGTATATGTATATATACATACATATATGTATCGTTACATATCATATATGTATATATATATATATATATATATATGTATATATATATATACATACATATATGTATCGTGGGCAAATCACCTGCCGGCTGACGGTGCAACGGCGGCCGCAACTTTGAAAGACATGGGCCGCAGCGCGGCGACGGTGGCGGCAATTCTGCTACTGCAGCTATACCAACATATAGGGATACTCATGCAAAGAAGCAAACATGATGTCCCACCTGCTGGCCAGCGGCGCGATGATGGCGGCGACCTCGAAAGACGTCGGGCCGCTGCCGGGCGATGGCGGCAAGCGCTAGATATGAAACAGGCATTTCATCTACATGTTCAACAGGACGAACAAGCACCTGCTGGCTGACGGTGCTATAACGGCCGCACACTCGCAGGAGATTGGGCCGCTGCTCGGCGACGGCCCCAATTTTCTCGTTGACAGCAGCTACGAGTAACATGAATCATGCAGATCTACTAGAAGTAGAACTCGGTAGACATCTGTGCACCCGCTGGCCGACGGCGCAATGGCGGCTGCGACCTCGAAGGAGGTTGGGCCGCTGCTGCTGCCAGCGACGGTGCCGCTGATATCAAAGAGTGTGAAAATTGAATGAATTCGGTCAGGCAATGGCGAAATTCAATCAATAAATCACCTGCTGGCTGAAGGCGCAATGGCGGCTGCGACCTCGGAGGACGTAGGGTCACAGCCAGGCGACGGCGGCGGCATTCTTCTTACAGAAGCACGCGTCTTGCAGAAGCACGCGTCAATTACATACACTTAGGTCATCTCAAGCACGATCTGTCGCCACTCACCTGCTGGCTGACGGCGCAATGGCGGCCGCGACCTCGAAAGACGTTGGGCCACCGCTGGGCGATGGCGGCGCCGCCGCCGATGCAGAAGTCGCAGAGCCAGAAGCCGCATCACTGCGGGCGTCGATGTCGATCGCGGCGCTGCGGTCTGACGCGCCAGACGCCGTGCTGCCAGTGCGGGCGGGCGGATCGCCGAACAGGATGTCCGGCTGCTGCTGCTGCTGCTGCTGCTGCGGGCCGAGATTGCTGCCATTTAGCCGCTTTGCGCGCTTTGACGGCGTCGGCTGCGGTGACCTGCGCGCAGGGGATCAAGATCTCATGACATAGAAACTGATGGGAGTCAAGTCGAACTGAAGGTGCAGACATGATGCTGCACACCACTCATGGTGCTGTGCTGAGGTGCGTGCTGGAGGCAGTTGTATGGCATGAGTCCCCTTGGCCGCAGTTCGCCGTGTGCTGGCGTCATCATCGAACGCCGCCCCAGACACAGCAACCTCGCCAATGAGCCAAGCACGGAGAACCTGAAGACACAGCTCACCGCACGAGCGAGCGGCGGCGGCTCTCGTCCAGGTCCATGGCCTGGATGCCATCTGCGATGGCGCCCGATGCTGAGGTGGCCGCCAGAGGCTCCCGCTCTGCGACTTACATAATATAACATCGTCGGTGTCGTGCTTGTGCTGGACCGCCTTGCTCGACCTCACAGGCTGGCAGTTGCAGGACACGGCGACAGTGAGTGTCGTGGACTTGACCGGAGTGCACAGACAGATGAACAGCACCTGATGCTACGAACTTGTCAGCAGCGTTGGAGGAGCAGGCCTGCCTCTAGCTCCTTGGCGATGCACACCTGGCTTGGCGGGCTGGCGGCCGCCAGCGGATGCAGCATCATACAAGGACTCGCGCGCGAGCGCCTTGGCGAGGGCGACAGGCACACCCGGATGCGCTTTCGTTCGGGCGTTGATTGGCAATACTTGGACGATTGAGAAGCTCCCCGCACCTGGCTTCGCAGGCTGGCGGCCGCCGGCTGACACGGCATCGACGTCGTAAAAGTACTCGTGCGTGAGCGCCTCGGCGGCCGCGGCGCGGTGCTTTGGCTCGAACTGCAGCAGCCGGCTGAGCAGGTGCACCGCCGGCTCGCCCGCGGCGCCCATGCGACGGTACAGGGTGGGCGCCTTGCCGGGCAGCGCCTGCAGACAGGTTGTTAGTCATGTGTCAGAACCTCCTTCACTTCGTGTCATTTGCTTGAGGCGTGTATTTCTCCGACTGCAGCAGCCGGCGCCCGCAACACCCATGCAACGACACATGAAGGGCGCCATGCACGGACAGCGAGCATGGCAAACATTCTATTGGCGCTGCATGTCAGGCCGCTGGTGTGCGCCTGGCTGGCTTGCATCTACGTTCTCGAGGCCTCAAGGTGGTAGTATCAGAATGGAGATGACCATCTGCTTCACCTGCTGCACTGACAATCGCACTGCAAGTGAAGTAGCTGCCGCAATCCATGCTACTAGAGCCGTATGTCTGTGCCTCTGTCCCTGAAAAACTCTAGGGTGACACTGATCGCTGCAACTTGACAGGCTTGCCAAAACAGACAGCTGCCGCACTGCAGCAAGCCGAGTGCGAGCGCTGCGATTCCCAAAGCCAAGAGAGAGTGGCATCAGGCAGGCGTGGCGACGCTCTTCGTTCTTGCCCAGGACGGCGTGCCAAGGACTGCAACCTTGCTCGAAACACCAGCGCACCTAACAAACGTCTGGGTATGTTGTAGGCTTCCCTGGGCTATAGAGAGTGGCGCCGTGCGGGCATGGCCATGGCCTCGGCGCCGGCCCAGGAGGACACTCAGGACACTCACTCGGATCAGAGCTGACAGACTGCGACCCACAGCTGCAGCGTTGGCTGTTCTCATCACCTGCAGGTGGTGGCGCCAGGCGGGTGTGGCGACGGCCTCGGCCTCCACCAGAGGACGGCTCGAAACCCGTCTCAAGCAGACCTGACAATACATGTTCCACGGCTAGTAAGCAGCTCCTACCTGGAGGTAGTGGCGCCAGGCGGGTGTGGAGACAGCCTCGGCGTCGGCCCAGGAGGGCGTGCCGATGACGTCAAACAGAGCCGCCAGCTCGCTGCGGGTGATGTCGCTGCCCATGGCGCCGCCGAACGTGTCCCTGTGCAAGATGAGCGAAATGACAATCAGGGGTGAACGAATAGACTCAGTGACGTCAAACAGAGCCGCCAGCTCGCTACGGGTGATGTCGCTGCCCATGGCGCCGCAAAGATGTCCCTACAGTGATGCGACACCATGTGAGAATGCAATTGTTGAGAAGCACAGAGTCTCGATGACGTTGGACAGCGCCGCCAGCTCGCTGCACGTGATGTGGCTGCTCACGGCGCCGCAGAACTTTCCGTGCAATGCAATTCGAACGAAACCTTGATGGTCCTTGGGCATATGGCTGCGCGTGACGTTGCTGCAGCGTGCCACATGTGAAGGGCACAGCTACATTCAGTAGCCAGTAGCAGGCGCCCACAATCAGACCCGCGACTAGCTGTGGGCAAACCAAAACTGCACGAGGCGCTGAGGGAAGCTTGCACGGTTGTCGAAGTCTCTCAGAGGGCCCTTGTGTCAGCGTGTTTTGCGCAGCTATTTGAATTGCCCATGCTTTAAATCCGCGCTGCGCTCCTGCAAGCACGAGCAGGAGAGCGGAACCTCCGCGTTTATCTTTTGTTCTATTGATTGACAGTGCCATCACACAGCTACAAACCCACCCAGAGGCGGGCGTCTTGGGCATGCCGTGGATGGCGAACAGCGGGGCGACCTGCAGCTGCGGCGTTGCGGCGGAGCCGACGTAGGTCACCCGCTGCAGCAGCTCCCCGAATATGCAGCCGGCGGACCACATGTCGATGGTGCTGGTGTAGCCGCCCCGCGACATGACCACCTGTTCTCGTTCCGAAAACATTGGACGGAAATGATGTATGGATGCAGTTGATTTCGATTCCGATTGACAAGTAGGCAGCATGTCAATGGCGCTGGTGCAGCCGCCTCGCGACGTGAGCACCCGCCCCACAGGGGTTGCAATTTTGGTGCTCAGTTGGCGTATGGGTTGCACTTTTGGTTTATCGCAACTTGGCTGATTTTGTGCATTGCCCGGAACTGTTGCATCTGTGCCTGAATGTTGCGCGCCCTGTGCATTGCTGCCTCCAGCCTCAAACCGCCAGCCAATTGCGCCAGTCCCAGTTTTGAGTGCTTTGACAGGCGAGGGCACAGGAAGGGCTTGCGAGATGGCATCCTCTTGCAGTGGAGAGAGGGTGACACTTTCAGGCAGCTGGCAGGGGTTTATCCGAAGTAGGGTTGGAAGCACACCTCAGGGGCGCGGTAGCAGGGCGTCGCGACCATGCGCGTCAGCGGCGACGCCAGGCCACAAGCGCCAGGCCCCTCACGATGCCCTGTGCGCAAAGCTATCCAGATGAACATACGTTTCTGCCACGTGAAATCATGTCTCTGCCGCCACGTCATCTCTCTGTCAGTCTTGCAGGCGAATTGCTAAGGCATTAGGTGTAGCTTCCTGTTTCGTAGCTTCCTGTTTTGCGCAGCGCCTTGGCGATGTGATAGGCCCTGCAAGCAGCACGAAAGATGCGATCCCTGGCGTTGAGTACACAAACAGGGCATGCAATGCCTCCCAGGTGCCAAAGGCAACACCCATGCCACTGGCACACCACACGGTGGTGCACAACGACACAGGGTGTGCTGCCTGGGTGCCGGTAAGGCGCAGCATGCCCTTTGGCTGCTGATGCAGCCTTCGTGGGTGGCATTCAGGTTTTGGGTCCGACTTCACTCTCCACACTTCTTGGGTGGCCCATGAATCAGGTGCCGAGCTTGCAGAGGACTCCACAGCAGGACACAGTGCATATGCCCCCATCCGCACAAGCCTTGACTTTGGGCGCTCATCACGCAATGTCCCTCGACGTCCAAACACGCAAGAGTGCCAGAAGGGTTCATAACAGGATATCTCAACAGATGACATTATCCAGCGCCGCACAGGGCCGCCGTGTTTGGCGTCATACGCCGCAATGGGCCAGGCTTGAACTTTGGGCGATCTATGGCGAATTACTCACCTAGACGCACGTAGAGATCCCGCAGCCGCACGGGACCGCCGCCCTCGGCGTCCACGTGCGGCATGTGCGCCGGGTGCGCCGCCGCGGCAGACAGCGCCTTCACGGAGCCGCCGCCGGCCGCCGCCACATGCAGCGCCGGCTCTGGCGCGCTCTGCTCCACCCAGTGGTAGCCCTCGCTGACTGCGGAACGCGCCGAGCCCAGGTCCGCAATCTGCCCACCAAAGCGGATAGCTGTTGAGAATGGTATGTGCCTGTGTTCTTACTGGAAAAGTGGCGATTCTGGGGAGCTCTGCATCACGCATGAAGTGAAGTTGCATGGAGACTCTGTACTTGCAAGGGAATTGTCACCTTGATGACGCGGCGGCCACTCTCCATCGACAGCAGCACATTGCTGGACTTAAGGTCCCGGTGCCACACCGACTGCGGCGCCAGAAACATCAGGTCAGCGTGCGCTGCGGGCTCAACAGATTCCGCATGGCATGCACCGAAGCGCGGCCAGCTGTGAAGGAGCTGAAGGAGCTGTTTGCACGAAGATGCAACATTTCCTGCAAACCCTGCTCGCATTTGGCCAGGCGCGAGTCCACACAGGGCGTGCACAGCCAATCCTTCTAGCAGTCCGTGAAGTGGCATGTCACCAGCGTGTTTCAGATTGTCTCCACCTGGGCGTGCAGATAGCACAGCCCCTGCAGAAGGAGCGGCGGCTCTGATTACTAGAATTAGCGCGTGATGATAGTCTGGCTTTATAGAACCTGTCCTTTTCGATTGCTCACCTGGGCGTGCAGGTAGCGCAGGCCATCCAGCAGCTGCAGCATGAGCGACCGGACCTCGCCCGCTGCCAGCTGGCCCCGCAGGTTAAACAGGTCGCCGCCATCCGCCAGCTCCATGACCAGGTATGCGTCAATTGACGAGGGCACCAATTGCCCGCCAATGAAGTGGCTCCTGCCTAAAGAAACACACACAAACACACACCCAAATGATGTGAACCATCATCCGACAATTTTCTACAACGGTTCACAGTGTATCCTGCAGGTTGAACTCGATGCTCCCATCCGCAAGCTCCATGACCGGGTGCGTCGATGGACGAAGGCACCAATTGGCCGCCGCTGAAGGCTTCTCGCAGTGAGCAATGTGTCACTGGAAGCATCACAAGCAGGCCGTCCGTGAGCTCCGCGACCAGGTGCGCGTCAATGGACGTCGGCACCAGCTGCCCGCCGATGGAAGTGGCTCTTGCCTGGCGAGGAAGTTGCAAATGACTATCGACAGATCGAATGGAGCTCAAGGCCGTGCCTGTGGCGGAGGGCCGCGCGTGAAGGCGTCCAGCAGTGCGATCACATTGGGGTGCGCCATGTGCCGCAGGGCTGACTCTGCATCTTCGAATTGCCGCGTTGCTTCCTGTCTCTCATTTCCATAGCCAGCCTTTGTGTCAGGTTCCCTTGCTACCCAAGCGCAGAAGCCGCACCTGTGGCGGAGGGCTGACTCTGCATCCTTAGTGTCAGCTCTGTCCCTCTCTCCTTTTGTCTTTCTTTCAGTACATATCGCGTGCAACCGTAACTGAAGCGCAGAAATCCACCTGTAGCAGATGGCCGCGTGAAGGCGTCCAGCAGCGCGATGACGTTGGGGTGCGCCAGGCGCCGCAGGATGGCCACCTCCCGCAGCACCCGCTTCGCCTGGTCCGGGCTCGCCAGCACGTCCGGGATGCGCTTGATGGCCACCTGCGATTGATTTGCAGTGACTGGGCCATCCTTGCCTGGCGAAATGCATAGCGCAATAGCATTACGGTGCGCCTCGCGAAGAACAGAGGCCTACCAGCCGTTTTCATTTGCCTAACATCCAGCCTGCCGAGGCAGTGAGGATCTAAGTCATGTCTGCTCTACTGCCGTGAGCTGTGCATAGACTGGCTGGGGAGCTGGTGCCGCACCTGCTCGCCGGTGGCAATGTCGAGGCACATGCAGACGCTGGAAAACGAGCCCGACCCCAGAAGTCTCAGCAGCTCGTACCGCTCCCCCACCTGCAGGTTCGCATGCACACCGGCTGCTCACGTCTCCTGCTGCGCCAAGGCAATGCACGGCGCAAGCTCTGGTTTCGAGGCAGAAGCCACGGCGGCTGGGGATTCCGAAGTGCGGCGTAGTATCAGTTTTCATACTCCAGGAAGCGATACAGAGCGTCAACGAAGCTGCGGGGCTGATGTGCTGTCCGAATTGGGTTTCGGAAAGCAGCGGAACCGGGCATGGCACGTTTGTGAATGACTGCTTCACACGGAACTTGCGGTGGGCTGACGCCACACCAAACTTCACACGATGTGATACAACTTGAAGCAAGTGTCACCTGCCATTCCTGCTTCTTCACAAAGTATGTGCCCGCTTTCTTTGACGATTTCACAATATTCCGTCTTGAGCTGTCCTGATGCTGTGCCATGCTGCGTGTCAAAGTTTCATGCCTCTTTTGAAACGAAACAGTGCATTGCGCAAGAAGCACAACGCCACCTCGTCAGCACAGCCCGTACTCGATAGCTGTTTCCCGCCAATCCAGACACCCTATTCAGGCCAGGGCGGCTGTTTGTGCAAGCCCACCCTGTAGTCCTCGTCAGCACCTGCCTCCGAACATCCTGCGCATCGCTGTGCACAGTTCATTTTGCAAACCACACACGACGTGTCTGTGGCGGCAGGGACCTGCAAGCAGTACATCAGACATGGCGGGTGACCACACAAACGGCCATGTGGCCAATGGCACGGCGGATGAGCCAGAGTAAGTCCGCTTGCAGTCATCAGCAGTTTGTACAGTCAAGATACACAGTCGACATGCTGCCGGCATGCTCCAATGAATCGAATGGAGTTCCATAACGCTTGATTTGTGCAATGTCAATGGTGGGCGCTTTTGCGCGTTTACCTGCAGCCGGGCAAATTGCGTTTTGTCAGTCGAGCGGGCCTCTTCCGAAAGGCAACGACGCAAATCTGCACACGCCGCCTGAGCCTTTTCACTTTGGAACAGAAGGGCGAATGATTCCGGCCGGCTGCACCCGCTGGTGCGCACGATGGCCGACGACTTCCACGGGCCTCGGGCTGAGGACATCCACCACTTGCACCAGCTGCAGAAGTCGTCCTCGCGGCCTGCAAAGGGTGCGTGTGCAAATGAAGAATCACGTGAGACCGTTGCATGCAAGATCCGAACCATCCCTGCCATTTTACAATTTCTCGTTGGCACCCTGCGTCGCGCACGCTCTCACACCAGCATGATATGGCACAAGACAGCCTCGCACACCGTTGTGTCGACTCAAGCATGTCACATGGCAATAGAGGCTTTGCAGGGCCCACAAATCAAACCGACTTGAAATGACCTGACATGCTGACTGTGTCGGCGCGCAGACGAAGCGCTGGAGCAGCAGCAGATCAGCTCCATCAGCGAGACGCTCAAGTCGGCGGCGCGCAGGTTAGTGCATGTAACCTGTTCAGCTTGTTCATGACACTCAGATCGCTTTGTGCACCAGGAGTTGAATCTGCCGCACGCATGCGATAGACGGCAGGCAATGTCCTGCATTCAACAGTGATGGTCCACTTGAATTTTTTGTGACAAGCCGCTGATTCATGCGTGCAGCACCGGACCCAAGGTGGTGAAGACTGAGAAGGTGCGCGCTGACCATTTGCCCTGGAGCCTGCTGCATGCATGCACGCCGCTGACAGCCGCGCTCTTGCCTGCGGTAGCGCCTCGAGCATCGCGATCCACCATGGCCACTTGACCACGCTAGGTTTCACTCTGCTGTGAATGTGCACACACCTCATTTCTGGATTGAGTAGCAACGCTTATGACTTTCAACGCTTTTCAACAACAATTTTCCGCCTCGGCCGTGCTGCAGGACCCGAGGAAGGTGGTGGAGGGCGCCCGCACCACCTTCCTGTCAGCCATGTCCGACGCCGGCCTCAAGCCCACGGTCGTGTACCACAATCTCACGCCCGCGGAGCTGTACGAGAAGGTGCGGCTGAAGTGCTTTGTGTTCCTGTTTTTGCCGCCGCCGCCGCCTGTTCGCAGGCGCTCCCGATGCGGCACCCAGTGCAGCCTGCACCCGATTCTGGGCATTTCAGCAGCAGGCGCCATGATCTTTTTGCTGGCATGGTTTGGGAGCATGCGACGGCAGCGTTCAGCGCGAAAACCTTTGAAACACCGGACCTTTGCAAGCAAACACTCTGTTGAGTCGCTGCTGCTTTCTGCGTGGCACCTCGTGAGACACGATGGCTGCCCCCGTGCGCAGGCGCTGCTGTACGAGCCAGGCAGCCACCTGGTTTCTAGCGGAGCGCTGGCGACGCTGTCTGGCGCCAAGACGGGACGCACGCCCAAGGACAAGCGCGTCGTGCGGGAACCTGAGACCGAGGCCGACATCTGGTGCGCCTTTTTGCTTCTTGCCTCGCTGTCCCTCCCTCTTTTCTGCATATCCCTGCAATGCTACGGGTCACGGTTTGCGGCCGTGAGCCTCCACAAGCCGGGGTAGCTTTCGACGTTATCCGACGCTGGCTGGCTGGGGCGGCAACGCCGCAATCTGTCTGCTGGCTGCAGAGTCGTTGCTCCAGCACCATTGGCAGCTCATGGAACTGAGGACTACGAGAGAACCAATGCCGCAATCTGAAGTCTGCTGGCCTCCAGGCTGCGGCGCTGTACTCAGCGGCACTGGAATGACGCATGCTGAGGCGCGGCAACGGTTTCTGTCTGCAGGTGGGACAGCAACGGCAGCGGCTCGCCCAACTACGAGATGGATGAGCGCACGTTCCTGCTGAACCGCGAGCGCGCCGTTGACTACCTCAACATGCTGGACCGGCTGTACGTGTTTGACGGCTATGCCGGCTGGGACCCCGAGGTGCATTTCCTTGGGTTTCCACTGCCGTCTCTCTGCCGAATTGGTGTCGCCTTCCTGCGCCAACATGCAGCAGGCGATCGCCTCACTCTGTGTCGTCACTTCTGCACTGTGCGTGCCAGCTCTGCCAGCTCTGCAGCGCCGTTTGTGGCACCTGCAGCCGCTGTCCCCATTTTTGAAGCTCGACGTGCCTGCCTGACTTACATACCCATGTTCCTTTCCCTTGCAGTCGAGGTACAAGATCCGGGTGGTGTGCGCGCGCGCCTACCACTGCCTGTTCATGCACAACATGCTCATCCGGCCGACGGAGGCGGAGCTGGCCAACTTTGGCCGCCCCGACTTCACCATCCTCAACGCGGGCGCCTTCCCCTGCAACCGCTACACCAGCTACATGACCTCCTCCAGCTCCGTGGACATCCACCTCAAGGTGGGGAGCACCCAGAGGTTGGCAGACGTGCAGGTCTGCAGACACGCTGCTCCGCAATGATGCTGCGCCTCCTCATCTGCGGCAGGAAGCATTGGACCGGGCATGGCTGCTTGGCAGCAGGGGTTTAGGACCGCAATCTGAGCGGCAGGAGGGGAGGTGGTGAATGACTATGTGGCGTTGTCTCATTGCCGCATTACATCCGACCAACTCCCCAAAGCATGCGCCGAGGCGAGGCAGATGGTCGTCCTGGGCAGCCAACATGCAGAGAAGATTGGGGAGCCACCAAGATCTTCAAACCCTCGATCATGAAACCCGCACGCAGGCGAGGGAGATGGTCATCCTGGGCAGCCAGTACGCGGGGGAGATGAAGAAGGGCGTCTTCACCATCATGCACTACCTCATGCCTAAGCGCGGCATCCTGTCGCTGCACTCGGGCTGCAACGTCGGCGCAAACGAGGACGTGTCCCTGTTCTTCGGCCTGTCGGGTGAGGCCCTGCCAGCTGCTGCATGTGCATGCATGTTGAACATTTGCTAGACGCTACATGCGTCCTGTGTCAACCTCAACTCTTTCTGAAGGGTGCAACTCACACGACTTATCAGCAGGATCATCACCTGGGGCATGTACTGCAGTCGTTTGCGAGTTGAGCTCCGGGGGCTTACAATTGGCATCGTCCTGTACGTGCACAGGCACGGGCAAGACGACGCTGTCCACAGACCCGCACCGGCCGCTGATCGGCGACGATGAGCACTGCTGGTCCGACAATGGCGTGTTCAACATCGAGGGCGGCTGCTATGCCAAGTGCATCGGCCTCAAGAAGGTGCTCCGCGTGTTCTCCCTGCGCCTCTCATTTCGACCGCGTTCCGGACTCCATGTGGATGCCTAACAAGCACCGCCTGCAAGGAGGCTGGCTATACCATTTCCTCGTACGCGACGAAGTTCGGCTGCCACAACTTGCTGCTGTGATCTCTTGACAATTCGCATTTTGTTCGCTCTCTGCATCACCGACCGTGCAAAATCCTGGTGCATCTCGACTCCGAGTGCGACATGATTGCATGGTACCACTGAGTACACACAACAGATCTCCTCGGCAACGGCAGCCGATGCGCCCTTTTCCGCCCTGGCGCAGGAACCGAAGCTAGACATCTGGAACGCCAATATACACCACAACAGCAGCAGACTGTCGTGTGATCGCGCATCTGGGAAGCACCAGTTCATACAAACAACCACTGACGACTTGAGTGGCTTGCTGGCGCAGGAGTCGGAGCCGGAGATCTGGAATGCCATCCGCTTCGGATCCATCCTGGAGAACGTGGTGTTTGACGAGTACACACGCGAGGTGGACTTCATGAGCAAGTACGCCGCCCTTCATGGCACCCTTTCAGACACACAAGGACCTTTCGGACATAAGCCTCAGCCTTGACAATGAATGCCCAAGCTCCGCTTGCTGCAGACTCCTGCACACCTGAGTCGTCTTTTCTTCGTGATCTTCTTCCCTCTCCACTGCTGGTTGAGGCTGGCGGCCGTGCTGCTGCGGATGGCATTGTCCTCCGTGTCCTTCAACGTTCAGTGGAAGTGGCATGTTATATACGAGGCCCGGGGCTGCCTGAATTCCAAGCTGGTGCTCTTCTCCCAGCCTTGGCACACCCTCCTGACTCCGCTGCCTGACATCTTATGACTTCCGACGCGCAGCGCGCTGACGGAGAACACGCGTGTGTCATACCCCATCGACTACATCGCCAATGCACGCATCCCGTGCATGGGGCCGCACCCCAAGAACATCATCCTGCTGTGCTGCGACGCCTTTGGCGTGCTGCCGCCGGTGTCGCGCCTCACCACGCAGCAGGCCATGTACCACTTCATCTCCGGCTACACCGCCAAGGTGCGCTTTCTTTGCTTAGGGTCTTGTGTTGAGGGTTGTTCGCCCTGTCACCTATTGCTGTTTACGTGTGCACTACAGCAATGTGCGCTGCACCGCTCAGCCTCGCTCACATCAGCGATGGTCTTGCACCCGGCGTCACTGGCGCTGAAACCGCCAGTGGTTACAGTTATGATCAGAGATATGTTTGACGCGGAGAGCATTGGCGCACAGTTAACGGATTACGTTGTCGAGTATTCTGCAATTGTTTTGCAGGTCGCCGGCACGGAGCAGGGCGTGACAGAGCCGGAGGCCACCTTCTCGGCGTGCTTCGGCGGCGCCTTCCTCATGCTGCACCCCATGAAGGTGCGGGATGCTCCGACTCCCTCAGCTGTGCTTGTCAGCAGCAGGCTCCCTCGACTGACGTTCCACAGCTTGCTACGCATTTCCCTTCCAGCTTCTCGCATTCTCTTCCTCTAATATGCTGACGCCTTTCCTCCCTGTGATCTCGTAGTACGCCGCAATGCTGTCGGAGAAGATGAGCAAGCACGGCACCACGGCGTGGCTGGTCAACACCGGGTGGACGGCGGGCGGCTACGGCGTCGGCTACCGCATGAAGCTCAAGCACACGCGCGCCATCATTGACGCCATCCACTCTGGCGAGCTGGCAGGCGCCGACTACACCACCACCCAGTACTTCGGCCTGCAGGTGTGTGCCATTGCCTGAAGCCTGCCGTCCTGCACACTCAGACTCGTCGAGACCACTGGGGTACAGGAGCGCGGGACTGGGCGCCGCACTGCTGCGGGCTGGGTTTTGCGGCTGCGGCATGCTGATGCGGCTAGCAGCTTGATTTGCAGGCTGAAGCCTCCTGCAGCATTCCTGTCTCGAAACGAACCTGCATGCAACTGCTGCAGAAAGCGCCGCTGTTGGACAGATCCCGAACTCGCACACAAATCCTGATGTGCCAGCATCGTCTGATGCGCAGGTGCCGCGCACGGTGTCCAATGTGCCGGACGACATCCTGCAGCCGGACAGGCAGTGGCCCGACACCGGCGCCTTTGACAAGGCGCTGCGCCACCTGGCCAGCTTGTACACCGCCAACTTCAAAAAGTATGCCAGCGGCGATGGCTTTGTCAGCCCCAAGACCGCCAAGCAGATCTGCGCCGCCGGCCCGCACCTGGACGCCTGATTTTCGGGCTGCAAAGGCGGCGCGGACGTTTGGGCGCTCCAGCGATGGCCGCCACACCGCGGCGCGGCAGCAGGCAAGCCACGCCGGCCTGCGCCATGGGGGAGGCACCTGGCGGGGCTGCGGCGCTGTGTATGTGGTCCCTGGGGGGCTGCATTCTGTGCAGCGCAGAGTTCCTCCGCTGGCGCCATCTGCTTTGGCGACGGCGTCCTCCCGGCGTTGCGTCGCTTAGCATGCCGTGGTGGCCTTCAGGGCAAATTTGACCTGCGTTCTGCAGGGTGTTGCCAAAATCTTTTGTCTGTGCCTTGAAGTGGTGTTTAGGAAAGGGCGTTGCGATGCGGCACAGGCCGCATGCTTTTGAAGTGTGGGGTGGGGCTCCGCAGCGCGACCATTCTTTTCAGGAACCTTGTTTGGATCGGTACTTCGGCACAGCAGTGCGCGGAGGTTTTGCACAGGGTGTTTAGGTAGGTAGGCAGAGGTTGACATGCCAGGTTTGGGGGCTGCGACGGTGAGGTTCCCGGGATCACTGCAGCGCGATCAGTACCCGGGCAGCGGTGTCGGGACTGACGAAGGAATTGCATCGACACCGTTGAAACTGTCCAGCTTCGTCACTGGCCACGATCGGATTTAGGCAGGCTACATGCTGGAAACCATCGCAGGCAACTCCACTGGAAGGTGATGCAGTGCGTGGATGGTGTGAACATCCGCATTCGCCTCGCGTGCAGACGAGTCCGATGCGTACAATTTTTATGCGCCTGTGCTGACAATTATGAGGGGGGCAGTGGCTTGCTTGCAGCCAGTGTTTCGCCTTTCAGCGACCGATTTAAAGCCGTTGTTTTCAACGACGCCTGGCGTGTCGACTGCACCATGAACAGTACATCATCAACTGCCACAAATCGCACCGCCGGACATGCATCGTCCTGGCCGTGCACCAGGATCATTACCGGCAGCAACAAACACGGAGAAGTCGTCAAGTACCTTCCCTGCTCGCCGGCAGCGCAAGGTGTGTCTAGGGAGAAGCACGTGTGTGAACGCATCGCTCGCTCGCCCCTTTCCCACCTTTCCCGCCTGCGGTCGTCTGCAGCAGGCTTATTTGACATTGATAAACAATTTCTGCATGCCGCAGCAGCTGCGTCTGCGTCCGGCGCTGTTCTGCACACCTGCACCTGCGTCTGTCAGCGTCCTGCATGCTCTTGCGTCGTCAGACAATGGTTGCAAGACGTCGTCAGCAACCGCCTGCAGGGCGCTTCACGTACCTTCGAATCCGAGGATAATATCTTCGTATAGTCAAACGGGCTGCACAGGCAGCGAGCCAGCTGGCCGTGGACGGTCAGTCGTGGCCTCTGCCAGCCAAGGCCGCACGTCACAATCCTGTTTCGGTCGTGACAAACGCCACTCCGTGACGCAGGAACCTTGGATATGTCAACTGCATGCAACATGGACGCCCCCCGGGTCCCGATGAGCCCCGGCAGCGCAGCTGCTATGGCGGCGCAGATCACCTGTTGCGGCAGCAGCCCACTGCAGACGCAGCCTCAGCGTCGCAGCACCGACAGCAGGGGCAGCACGAGGTCCTCTTACGACTCTCAGGTGGTTGCATATGCGATATGATGATGCACAGTCCATCGAAACTTGGCGGCAACGACACCGCAGTGACTGGGTTTCCACCTGACAGGATCACTGCATCGAAACGTCAGCAGCAGTTTGATGCTGCTGCTATTCCGGTACCCTTAGTATTGACGTCCTTCTGTGTAAGTTCGGCGCAGAGGACCCAGCAGCACCTGCCGCCGCCGCCGCCTTCCTTCTTAGGCACCGCCGCCAGGCATGACAACAGCGGCTGGCTGCCGAAACGCTCCGCCGTGAACCAGGCTGATGGTATATGGGGCTGGGAGACTCTTGCTGCCGGCAACGCCAGCGACGTCACCAGGTGAGCATGCAGTGACACCCTGGCCAGACCTGCAGCGCGTGTACTGGGCACAGCGTCGACTTGGGCATGCAGCGTCGACTTGGGCATGCAGCGTCGACTCACTGATGCATGCGAGCCTCTGACCCATCCGCGGCTCGCTCATACTTGTCTTCAGGTTCAAACCCGGGTTCCTGGGATCGTCGCCGCCCGTGCACCAGCGACTGGACCTGCGCGGCGATGCGGCGCGGCGGGCGCGGCCGTCGCAGCCGCCGCCGCAGCCGCTGGAGCTGGGCTACTCGCCCAAGGACGCCGCGCTGCTGCCGGGGCCGCTGCTGGCGGCTTCGGCGCTCGTCGGTTGGCGGCCCACGCAGGACGCTGGTGACGCCAGCGACGCAGAGGAAGACACGGCGGCATTCCCGCCCGGCGGGTTTGGTGCGGCGCTGGAGGCCGGCTGCGGGGCGCCGGGCCTCTGGGACGCAGCCGGCCACCACGGCGGCGCCACCAGGCTGCCGCAGCTGCATCATCGCGGCCGGTACGGCGCCAATGGCGCCTCCGGCGCCGCAGCAGCAGCCGCAGCAGCAGCCGCCGCCGCGGCCCTCCAAGCCCCGGCGGCAGCGGCAGGCACCACCGCAATCTTCGCAGCCGCAGGCGCACACACATGGCAGGCGGCGTGGCCGCCGGACCACCAGGCGTATCATGGCGCGGCTCAGCATGGGCCTGCCAGCTCGCCGGCGGAACACGACTTCTACTCGGAGCTTCTGGGCACGGGCTCCGCCACCGGCACTCAGATCGAGTTTCCGGCGCAGACGTCGCCGCCGCTGGCAACCTGCCTGCTGGATGAGCACGGGTTCTACGGGCCGTCCGGCGGTGGCGCTGGCGGCGCCTATGCTGGCAGCGAAGCGCCTGCGCCGGCTGCAGCAAGGCAGGGAGGCGGCGTCCTGGCTGCTGCTCCTATGGGACTGCCAGCAAACCCCTGTGCCCGGCGAATGGCAGCAGACACAGTCGCAGCACCGCCAGCACGGTCTACACAGCTCGGGGGGCCCGCCCACGGCGCTGCCGCCGGATGCGTTGGGCTGGCGGCCGGCGGAGCAGTGCGTTTCGCGTCACCGTACACCTGGCAGGCGCAGCAGCAGGCAGCCGCAGCGGCGGCGGCGGCAGCTCTGCCGGCAGTCGACACAGCGCAGGTAGGACTGCCGCCGCCGCCGCCGCCGCTGCAGCAGCAGCAGGCTAGCGGCAGCGTAGGCCAGGCTGCGCGTGCCGCAGGCTTTGGCAGGAACGAGCTCGACAATGCCCCCGGCGATTCTCAGTCTGTTGCGCCCCATGAGTACTGGCGTCCTTGGTAAAATAGGCGCTTGCAAGGCTGTAATGCATCAGACGATCGCAAAGTGCTATCTGTAGACTGAATGAAATGTGTGGCAGCGATTCCCGGCCGGAGCGCCAACCGCTTTGCTCGCATCATTTGCTTTAGACGTTTTCTGATGGTGGTTGGCTATTCTATACTCAGTGCTGATCATCATTGCATGTGCTGATGGTCATCAGCTGAGCGCATTGCTGCACCAGCGCATGATCGGTGCTCATGTAGAGAGGTGCATGCAGTTTCACGGGCAGTGACATCGTGGCAGCGCAGTCTGCGGCTTTGTGCCTTTACGCCGGCGGTCCTTGACGGTCTGATTGAACACAGTCTGGGGCGCGCTTGTCGGCATGCAGTAGATCGAACATACTAGGTTGCGCGGGATGCTCATTAATGATGCTATCTCTCGCTTGTGTCTTACGACCCCTTGGAGCTGCTGGCCACCTTTCAGGGGTCTTGCTGTACTGGGACAGCGTCACAGCGTGCCTCACCCTGACCACCCCTGCCTGAGTGCATTGACCCCAGCCTGCACTGCGGTTAGGTTTTCGATGTGCGGGCACAGTGATGCACTCTCAATCACCAGCGCTGCTGTCGCCGCTGTCGCCACGGCCGTGCCGAGGCTTTAAGGAAGCGTTGCCGCTGACATCATCGACGGCTGCCGCCAGTGGCTCCACTCAGATGCAGATCCGAACTGTGAGATGCAGGTGAATCCAGGCATTTCATGGTCGTAGTTGATCTTCAGCAGTACACCTGAGGTACGGCTGCAGAGGCCTGCCACCTGGCCACCTGCCACCTGCCACCTGCCACATAGTGGTGAAGGCCATCCCGCGCAACTCACAACCTCCAACCTCTCCAACGTCGCAATTGCGAAAATGATATGGCAATGGAGACAGTGAGGCATTCCAGTGGTATGGAGCACCAACTCCACTTGGCTTCCGAGCAGTGTGCAATGCTCGAAGGGCGGACGTTCGCGAGTGACGCTCATGAGCTCATCCATGGTGCGCCCTGATACTGCTGCAACAAAATCCCTATTGTGTGCCTCGAAGTACCTACCAACGGCGCTGCGTCGTCTTTCGGTCTAGGTACTTGGAGGGGTGGCTTCCGTGCTGTCCTGCCAACCGTCATTGAGGGACAATGCGCGCCTTGGCTCCCGAGACATTGCATGTCGAGAGATTGCACTACCATGCTTCACATTTCAGGCGCCGAGCCGTGGGTTAGCGCCTGGGGCGCCGCTGCACCCCACCAGCAAGGCGACGACCCCTTTGGCTTCTGTGTACGGCAAGCGGCAGCGCGCGACCACGATATGCACGACCGGAGCTCCAGCGAGTCCACGGTGCGTCCTGAACTGCCTCAACACGCCCCTGCGCTGCAGATCCGCCAGAATCTACCGGCCTGTCTTGCGCAGACTCACCGCTGGAGCTCGTTTGACGCGCGCTCGAATTCATTGCATTTTCAGCAAATCGGCTGGAAATGAGCCAGACTCGGCATCAAGACATTCAAGCTGCACTGCGCAACTGCCTGCGACTGTTTTTTCGTCAAGCTGGTACAAACTACAGGACGCACGCAGAATCAACGCGTCTGGGATCTGTGGATTTGCCTCAGGAGGCCAAGCACACAGTCTCTACAATTGGCGTGCCATATGCATGTGCCATGCAGCAGGCCTTGTTGGGGTGTGACTGATGCAGTGATGAAGGAGCAGCTCTCCCTGACTGCAGCGGACCCAGGGCCCGAGTGCATCTCCGGACCTCTTTTGGGGCTCCCCGAACCAGACAGCCGAAGAACTCCACACGGAGCCGCCGAGTCTGCGAGCTCGGACCCGCAGCTGGTGCGTTCTCAACCTGCTGATGCGCAACTTGTTCAGGCAGCATGTTGTTTGGCGCAGCGGCAGAGCGCAGCATGGACTGCGTAGAACTTGTGCCATTCGAACAACGTGCCTTCAGCGATACATTGTCCTGAGGACTATGCTGAACGACTTTCATTTGCAGACGCAGTCGCCACGGACCACCATGATGCACATTGCTGGGCAAAACCCTTCTCATATGTTCGGGCGACAATTTCAGTGTGTTGCTTACTTGCGATGAACATGGGTTCGGACGTCGCTGCAGGCACGCCCACCTCCAGTTCGCCGACGCCTCAGACGCGGCGTACCACGCCGACCGCTTCGGGCCGGCGCGCCAGCACCGCCCAGCCGGCGGCCGGGCGGCGTCGCGGCGGTCGCTGCTGGGCTATTCGACAGAGGACGCAGCGTTTCTGCCGCAGCCGCTGCTGTCGGCGGGCGCCCTGATGGGCTGGACCTCCGCCGCCAGTCCGCGCGGCACGGCGGAGCCTCGGACGCCGCCGCAGGGACGGTGCGGGTCCGGCGACATGCACAGCTCGCCCTGCGACCAGGCCTCATTCCTGGTGGTGCACCAGGGCAGGCACCAGGGCAGGCCCGCCGGCAGCTCCGCCGGCCCAGTCGCCGCCGCCGCCTTTGCGGTGAGCGGCAGCCCCATTGCGCGTGCCACGCTGCCGGCGCCGATGGCCGCGCCGGCGGTGGACCCGGCGTGGCCGGCCGATGGCTGGGTGCAGGCGGCGCCGGCGCAGCTTGACGTGAAGCGCCGCGCCCGCAGCATGGACGAGCCGCGCAGCTTCATCCGGCGGCCTAAGATGCGGCTGCCGAAGTTGCCGGGGCCGCCGCTGGATGAGGTCGCGCCGTCGCACAGCTTGGGGTGGGGTAGCCCGGGCGCGGAGATCCACCCATCGCCGACTAGCGATGACGACTGGCAGCTGCAAGAAGACGCCGCAGGCGGCGCCGGCGGCGGCCGCTCGAACGACGGCTGGCAGCTGACGGAGGCCTTTGCGATGGCGCCGCCGCGCGTTCTGGCCGGCTGCCCGCAGCAGGCGCAGCAGGCTGTCGCCGCGGCGCTGGGCATCGTGGCGGCGCCGGCGATGCAGGAGAGGACTGCCAGCAGCCTGCCGGAGTGGCAGCGCCGCCCCACGTGGGCCTCCGAGTGGGCAGCGCGTCACGCGCTGGCGGCACTGGGCCGTCACGCCTCGGCGTTCGAGCCGCCCGCCGCGCGGTCGCCGTGCACGCCGCGAGCGACGGCTGCGCCGACACCGGGCTGCGGGAAACGGCCGAGCACCTGCTCCAGGCCGAGCAGCGCTATGGTCAAGACTGCTGCAGCGGCAGCTTTGGAGCGAGGTGAACGTGGTCATAACTGGGTGATTGCAACTAAAATTAGAACCTGCTAGACTGGGAGGACACTCGTGTCGCTAGGCGGTTGCCGTCAGTCCTCCCTTGGACGGATGGAGCCGCCCCAGTCGCGAAGATGCCCGGTAGCATGCGATAGTTGAGGTTCGCCCTCTGACAGCACTAGCTGCATGAGCAGAGACAGGGCAGTCTTCGAGATAGTCCCTGAGCGCGCTGTGTTCACCAGCCGCGCCTAGTTTGTTTTGCATTTTCATCAGAAGCAATCCTGTGTTGACGCCTTGCCGGCGGCCAGTAGATCGTTTTACTGCTCTGAATGCATCTGCCGCCGCTCGTAGCAGCCTGGGGCGAGCGGCGGCAAGCATTGCCAGCTAGAATACAACTAGACCTCAGGTGCTCCGGTACCCCCCCGGCCAGCTCAGTCAGTTTGTACTACCTTGCGTCATTTGCTTGCTTGATACTTTGTTGCCTGAAGTGTTGAACAACATGAGGTTTGACCCTCACCTTGGCGAGTCCTGGACTCTCCCTCATCTTGGCGTGTCCTGGACTATTTGGCCTTTAAACTGTGTGGTATTGGAATACAGCCAGGCGGCGTCCAGCGTTGAACATGGCCGAACAACTCCTTGCACTACGCACTGTCCTTCTCACGGGCGTCTCGTTTGCAAGCTCACCTTCACTGCTTGCGAACAAAACCGCTGCCCCCGATCGCATGCCACACCACAGGCATGGCTGCGCCGCTGCAACACCCGTGTGATGCGGCAGCCTGTGCTTCATGCTAGCTACCGCAGCACACGCGCCCATCATGCCGCATCGCCATCCTGTCGAATATGCCTCGCTTGTGTGCATGTGCGTGGCGCCTGGTGACACTGATATGTGACTGCTGCTCTCGTTAGCGTTGGCTGGTCTAGGCTGGACTCCGCAGGGCAAAGGGCGGCGGCCACGGCATGTGCGGCGAATGCAGCGGCCACACCACCGTGCGGCGGCCACATGCGGCTTCCTTCTTTGAAGCTGACCATGCTTCTTGTGCTGCACTGATTATGGTAATCTGACGCCACTCAGCCACGAGGTCTGATGTGCTGGCAAAAAACCCTGGACCCCAAATTACGATCCGTACAAAGGTTGCAGACCCTCGTATCCGTACAATTTCACCTTGTCCGGCTGATGGGGGCCAGTTTGCGGGCAGGACGCGCGGTGAGCACGACAAATCGTCTGCTGAGCCATGCTCTTGCTACAATACACCCGAAATCCATACCTCTGCCAGACAAAATCTTACATCTGTGCCAGGCACCGTTGAGGGAACAGGAGGAGCCAAGCAGGGCCTGACGCCCACTCAGTGACTAAGCATGCCCCGGTCCTCACTCGAAGCCAGCTATTTCCTTCTGCCGGGCGTCGCTGCGGATGGCCATCCTTCCTCATTCGGTGCGGTTGCTGGATTCTGACTCCAATGCCTCTGGCGTTGACAGCGGCCCTTGCTGTACCAGAGCAACAGCCGCGTGAACCTTTTATTCATCTGCTTGATCTGCGCCAAGCTAGAGCGCTCGACGCCCACAGCCGCTTCCACTATCGGCGTCAAACCATGCGATGCATAGAAATGACACCCGTGCCCGTGCGTACTTGCCGCACCGGCTGCTTTGCTGTAAAATCCATCATGACCAATGCCTGCCGCCGTACGACCCGGTTTTCACGGCGCCGCTGTGCTGCTGGCGGCTGTATTTGCTGCATCTCGACGCTTGGATGGTAGCTCAATGAAATAAGGAGCGTCCACACGCTTCATGAGCTCAGCGGCTTGCCCTTATGCTGCAGAAGGCGTTCAGGTGGAGGTTGGGCTCCACTGTCAGCAGCTGGGGCCGCCGGATGCTAACCGGCTACTGACCTTCCCGAGCTACGATTCCAGCCGCAGATCTTCCCTGCAAATCCTTGACCCAGCTACGGTGCGTCGCACTTCACATTGGGGCCCCGTCTCGCCGGTACTCGCACGAGCAGATTGTGTGACTTGCACCTCAAACACACGCTGGCAGCAAGCAGATCGCGAGTGCACGACGATGACTGCGCACAGGCTGGCAAGACTGCAGCGAACTTTCTGTCTGATACGATAGCGCTGTGCGCTGCTCACAGCTGTCCTGCAAGGACAGACGCTCCACACTGCGCGGATGACATGGTTACTCACTCATAGTCACGCCTCGGCCCGGCAATCGTTGCAACCTCCGTATCTACATTTGATACATGAGCATTTCACGTGTTGCGGTGATGGCCTTGCGGACTGCGACCTGACCTCTGCACCACCCACCCCGCGATGCAGGAACAGCACCTCAGCCTGGCGCCCTCCGGCGACTTCGACTGGCTCTTCCCTGCCGCCGAAGAGCTCCAGCCGCAGTATGCCAGGTTCGCGACCAGGAGCCGCAGCTGGTGAGTCCTCCTTCACTGCCGCGACGCTTCCTCAATACGACGCGTCTGGAGGCGCACTTGGTGCTATTCAACAGCCCATTGACATCAGCATTGCAACGGCGTGTGTCAGGGACAGCCGGCCGTGTCTGATGTCAGCTGGCAAGCGCGCCTGCAGCAACCTAGCAGTTGCTGCGAACGACACTACAGCGTCGTCTCAGGGCTTCGCGCTCATGACCACGTTCACGGCCCCGCAGGCACTGCGACCTGCAGTACATGGATGTCGACACCGGCCTGCCGCAGTCGCCGCCGCTGTCGCGCCTGCCGGCGGTGGCAGAGCCGCAGCCGCAGCTGCAGCCGCAGCTGCAGATGCAGCGGGCCCGCAGCCACTCCCTGTCGCTGGAATGCCCTGGCGCCGTGGCCTGCGTGATGGCCAGCTCGGAGCCGTGCAACCCCTTCATGTGCATTACCGCCGAGGGTGTGGCGGGGGGCGAGGGCTACGGCGGCGGCGGCGGCGGTTTGCCGCCGCCGCCACCAGCCCATGCGTTTCCGCCGCCGTTTGCCCATGCGGCGCCGCTGTCGCAGCAGCAGCAGCAGCACCAGCAGCAGCACCAGCAGCAGCACCAGCAGCAGCAGCACCACCAGCAGCAGCACCACCAGCAGCAGCACCAGCAGCAGCAGCAGCAGCACCACCAGCAGTCGCCGTTCGCCCGTGCGCCTCTGCCACCGCAGCCCCAGCAGTACCAGTCGCCACCGCATTCGCCGCTCCAGCAGCAGCAGTACCAGAAGTCGCAGCAGCAGCAGCTGCAGCCACCGCCCCCACTGCAGCAGCACTACCACCGCCAGCCGCCGCCACAGCAGCCGTGCCAGCCGCTGCCGCCGCAGCAGCAGCAGTTCCACCACCATCAGCAGCAGCAGCTGCAGCAGGCGTCGCCACCGCAGCAGCAGCACGCCGGCGGCCGCTTCCAAGGCATCGAGGACGTGGGCAGGTGCCACAGCGCGCCGGCGCGGCGCAGCTCCTTGCTGAGGGTGCACCAGGGCGAGTTTGAGTGCGACAACAGCACAGCCGCCGCGTCACTGCCGGCGCTCGGCGCCTGGGGCGACCTTGGCGATGACGACAGCGTCGCGACGCTGTCAATGCCGAGCCGGGTCGCGCGGGACGAATTCGGCGACGATGACAGCGTGGTGACGGCGTCGATGCCTACGCGGCTCGCCATCTGGGACGACCCCGGCGCTCGGGGCCTCGAGGCGACGGGGGCGGCGGAGCCGGCGAGGCTGGCGCACCGCGGC
>JAABUL010001762.1_pt1 | contig 39134 bp, 67 predicted proteins | sample 5559151 | NCBI WGS metagenome assembly JAABUL01 (sample SAMN10711876, study PRJNA513368) | rock metagenome | isolation source: Antarctica rocks | place: Antarctica: Victoria Land, Pudding Butte sud | reverse complement strand
TAACGTGTCAGGTAACAAAACGTTGTTCAGATGTTAGGGGTAACGCCTGCAGCTCCAGCGCAGGGTAACACGTTACCCTCGTTACCCCTAACATGTTATGCCTCGCCACTGGTAGAGACACACAGGGGGGTGGGGACGGCAGGTCACCAGACGATTCCACGCGAAGGCAGAGCACCCGCCGGCATCAAGAGTGAGCTTCTTCGGCGCTGAAAGCCCCCAAGCCTGGTGTGCGCACAGCATTGCCACCGCTGCGCGAAATGCCAGCCGCTGTGTCCTGCGACGCATGGCTTCTGGAGGCCCAGACCTGCGGGCGTTGGCCCCAACTCCTAGCGCCTGCACATTAGGAGCTGTAGATGAGCTCCAGACGGGCGCGAATCTCGGTGTGCGGCTTGTAGAAATGCGCAAGTGTATCTGCCCGACAGGTGCAATGTCGAACGGGGTTGCGTTTACTCGGCACCCAGGGGAGCCGCGTACACAGGTTGAGCAATCGTCCCAGCTGCGCATCAACGCCGCTTAAAATGCTCACCTGTACCAAAGTCAGCACAGATAGCGGCTGCCGGTTGTCTCCTCTCACGCGGCGTGCCTGAAACAACGGCTGCTGTGCCCACGGGCGTGACGCGGGTGACACGGACGTGTCAAATGTCAAGAGGGAACGTGTGATGTTGACTGGAGCAGTTGGGTCTCCGTTTGTTCTGCTGCACTCGCTTTCCGCGAAAACCCCTGTCCCGTACTGCAAGAATCTCTGACCGTTCCCCTGACAAGGGAAGGCAAGGTGCTCAGTATCAAACGCATCACGCAACTGCTCCCAGACTGCTCCATGTTTGCATTCATATTTGTGACACTTCGCTGCTCTGGCCTTTGCAAACAATCACTGATGCCATCTGGTCGCTAAACTGGCAAACATACCTTGGCACCGGCCAGTAATCGTGACCTTACAGATAGAGGCCAACCCTGTCAACGATCGAAGACTTACACCACATACCATGTTGAACCGCGAGGCTCTGAGTTGAGACAGCACAAACGATGCTGCATATAGATAGATTGCACGTCTGCCGTGGATCGCCGGTTGGACGGGTCGCAGTCTGGCACACAGCGTGTCGGAAGGAAGGCTTAGGGCTCGGTCGGACACCGCTCCGGCTGGTGGTTCGGGCCGCCAGCAGCGGCAGCAACAAGAACAAAGCCTCTCGGTCTCCCCAAAAGCAGTACCGGATCATCAGTGTCGGCCAGAGCGTTCTCGACACGCTGGTCGATGTCGAAGCCGGGTGGGTTTTGTATTTGACTTCTCAATCGATTAGATGCGAGATGCGATGCATTTCAGCGACTCGCACGCAGCATCCGCAAATTTGATTTGAGGCGCTGCCCGACGGGCACTTGCAATGCTGCGGCGACGCGTCACGCCACCGAGCGCCAAAACCGCTCGCCAAGCTGCATGTACATGTGCTCAGGGACTCAGCGCGTCAGGAGGCAGAAACATGGCGGTCGCTGCAGCAGTTCTCCCGCAACGCGCTGGAGCTGAGCCGGAAGCGGCTGGACGGGCAGGGCCCAGGCGACACGCCGCTGCCGCCGCAGCCGCACCAGGCCTCCGACGGCTGGCTGACACAGCTGTGGTGCGAACTACCTGGATGCTTGCTTCAGCACATGCAGCAGCTTGACGTCAGCGTTTCAGATAATGTGTATTCAGTGGCGCATCAAGTTCGGCACTAGCATACATTCTGCGTGCTGGAGCCATCTGGCATGTGCAGCGGTTGTGGGCTTGGCAGGCTGCCAGTTTCGCACGACAAGGTCCCGATGTCGCAGGCGCTGCTTTCCTGTTGCCGCCGACTCAATGAATCGTGCTGGCTGAGACAGCGACGCCTGACACCGCAGGCCCTGGGGTCGATATGGGTTGCTGGAAAAGCTGCGTGAGCTGAATGGCAAGCTGCTGTACAGCTATTTCAACTGGCGCCAGGTGCGCTCCGCTCCTCATCCATGACGTACGGGCCTGGCTTTTACACACACGCAAAGCTTGATGTCGTTGCTGGCGCATGCTGGATGCGTGGCGTTGCCAGATTTATCAGCCCCTGTGAATCTCGAGGACGGCTGTCACGGGCTCTTTCGGTCCATGTTTGACGCAGCGGATCTCCAGAGAGCTCCTCCATGACCCGCGGTCTGTGGACCCTTGTGCAGGACACCAGCAGCGACCTGCAGCTCTTCGCCATTCTGTCCATCACCCTGGTGGTCTTTGGCGGCGTACTTAAAGGCACCGCCGTCAAGTTTTTGGACGCACTGCTGCCGCTGAACGACCCCAGTACGCACGACGCCTGGTGGCGCAACTTCTACCAGGCAAGACGCGTGCAATGGGACGATCTGTTGCTGCCTTGTGTACCGCACATGCTGGCCCCGTCGTGTGTACCGCACATGTTGGCAGCCTCAACATGCGGCGACAATCTCTCTGCCTGTTCGGACAGGATCCTCATCTGCCAAAAGCCTGGTCGAGCAGCGGTATATGCTTCACCCATCCAACCCCCCCGCGCCCGCAGGTCGGGCTGCTGCTGTTCGGAGAGAATTTCCCGCCGGCGACGGACCCCCCGGCGGAGCAGGTCTTCAGCCTCGTGACCGCCTCCGTAGGGCTGGCGTCTTTCGCCCTCATCCTGGCGCTGGTGGAGCAGGTGGGCCACGTGTTCGATCCGTTCTCTGCCTGTGAGATGTCGAACTCGATGAGTGACCCGTCCCCGTGGGGCTGGCGACGTTCGCGCTCATCCTGACGCTTGTCGAGCAGGTGGGCCATATTTCTGTTCGTTTCTGGCAATGAGCCCTGCTGAAATGAACAATTATGCTGGGTGACCGCCCCCGCGGGGTGGCGTCTTTTGCACTTATCCTGGCGCTGGTCGAACAGGTGGGTCACAGCTGTCACCTGCTTCTGGCCTCCGCCCTGCTGATATTGACGATGATCCAAGCTTAGTTGCCGCCTCTGTGGGACACGCGCTTTGCGCTCACTTAGCCACTCAAGGGACGGCGGGTCCTTGCATGACGCGGCGCCACGCCTCACGCCCTGCAGTGGAGCACGACTTGATGAAGAAGCGAGTGGCGGCAGATATCTGAATTCTGAATATGACACCGCGGGTGGTACTGCTTGTGATAGAGGAGCAGGTGGTTTCGACACCTCAACCTCGAAGAACGACGCATCTCAGAGCCTCTCGAAAAAGATGTCTCACACCCTGGAATCGACGCCGCAGGTGGTGCTGGAGGTGATAGAGGAGCAGGTGGCGCGCGGTTCGAGAATCTACGAGTCTGGCCACTTAGTTGTGCTGGTGTGGGGAAACAGTCAGCGCGACCTGGAGGCCGTGGAGCGCATCCTCAGCCAGGCGCGTTGCACGTCCCTCTGTAGCCACATCCAGTGATGGCACGTGTAGAAAATCGTTGTATACTGAAGCAGCGGTCACTGCGACCTTGAGGCCGTGAAGCGCATTCCCAGCCAGGTGCCGCATTCCCAGCCAGGTGCCTGCTTCCGGCGATACTTCTGGAACGCTCCTGCTGCGAGATCGCCTCAACAGCGCCATGCGCAGCACGCCACTCCTGTCTGGTTCCGGAACTGCAGCAGGCGGTGCCTGACGGCGGCGGAGGGCATGTGTGTGGCATATTGAGTATTCCTGGAGCGTCTGTTTCCCGACCTCTTTTGTCCTCTTTCCCGACCTCTTTTGTCATCCCCTCTCCCGACCTCTTTTGTCATCCTCTTCCCCGACCTCTTTCGTCATCCTCTTTCCCGACCTCTTTTGTCATGTCTCAGCATGTGGGGTTGTGTGGGAATGCAGGTGTGCGCGGCGCATCGGGCGGACGGCGGCAGGGTGGTGGTCGTCATGTCGCAGCGGGAAAAGCTGGACATGGAGTCGCTGTACAGGTGGGCTCCCGCGCCCTGCAGCGTCCTGCACCGCCAGTGGTTGAAGCGGGGCAACTGGGTGTCGCTGGCAGTTCGCCTGCATTGAGGCACACAGGGTGGTCAGGCACCGCTGCCGATGTGCTTGCCCGCCGATGAACAAAGTGGACGGCATTTCCTAAAGTTGATGTTGTGTCCCGCAGGCGGCAGATCCCGCCGGAGCAGCGGCACGGCAGCAGCTTCGTCTTCCGGCAGGGGAGCCCGCTGGACATCACCGACCTGCGCGGCGTCTCCGTCTCGTCCGCCGCCGCCGTCATCGTGCTCGCCGACAACTCCAGGTCTGCTTGCAACCTTCAGGGCGTTTGATAGGGGACGCCCAGTCGGGCTGCCTTGACGCCATCTGCCTGCGCCACTGCCGCACACGCTGGTCATAAAGTGTGGCAGAGAAATTCGGACATGCTTCCTGTGCTGCCAGGCGCCCCATGCACGCGGATGCACAGGCTCGTGTTAGGTGTTATGGTTTAGGGTTTAGGGTTTATGGTTGAGGGTTTAGCTTATGTTTCCGCAGGAGTCCCGAGGATGCGGATGCGCAGGGACTGCGCGCCGCTGTGATTCTTGACGAGCTGGACTTTCCGGGGTGGGGCATGCCAGATCCGCGGTCGGCTGCCATCGTCGTGGAGCTGAAGACACCGGCGGCGGTGCCGCTGCTGCGTTACAGCACCAGCAAGCGCATCCTGGCGGTGCCCACCTCGATGCTCAACGCGCGCAGGTGCTGTGGCTGTTGCGCAAGGTCTTCCGTTCCCACTCATTGAGATCAACTGCCTCGTTGAGATCGACAACAGCATACAGTTCCTGCTGCTCCAGCGGCAGATGGCAATGCGCTGTCAAGGCATGTCGTTACAAGTCAGCCACGGCAGTGCTGAGAGCGGACTGGGTGCTGCAATTTCAGGTGCAATGCATCGCAGGCGAACGAATGAAAGGTGCCACAGTCCCACTGCGTGGTGCTGATGACCGTCCCACATTCCGATACAGGGTGGCGCGCATGGTGACGAGCCCCATCAGCGCCACTGTGTCGCGCAGCATCTGGAACTACAAGTCGCACGCGCAGACCTACCTGCAGCACTTTCCCCAGCTCGTGGTGCGCAAATTTGAAAGAACGTCATGTAACAATGAGGATCACGATTGTGTACGCTCTTGACCCTGCCAGCGTTTCCCTTCCCGGTGTGCATCCAGAAGGCGTGTGCGTGTCTCCATCACCAGGTTTCGCACAGTCCTGACGGACACATTGTGGCGAAAGGACGCGTAGCCGTGTGCGCAGCAAAAGGCGACCTGCAGCACAGCCATGGTGCTGAGCCAGTCGGGAGCCTGCGCTGGCGTCGGCTGACGCAGCTGTGGCACGACGCAGGGCGTCTGCTTTGGCGAACTGCACCGCTACTTTGCAGATGGGACGCCCTTCGGCCTGCTCAACTCCCGCACCGGCGCCTGCAGCTTCAACCCCAGCAACAAGGTCACCGTCACCGCCGGTGCGGTGTTCTGCACGCTGTCGTGTCACGATGTCAGGCGGAGTATGCCTCCCCGCGCCATGTGCAACAGTGCAGACCGAATGCCGAAAGTGTCTGATCCGGCTGAGCAGCTTTCGCTCCTTGCAGCTGGTGCTGCGGCCTTGATGAAGTATCGGCGGCACATGGCTCGCCCCACGGCACATGCTTGCTGCTGTGCCCCCACTTTCGTGGCCTTTTGGTTACCCTACACGTGTTAGAGCATGTTAGCGGCTGAACGCATGCTGTCCTGTGGCAGTATAGACGATCTACAGCAAGGACGGGGCAGTTGACCATGACAGAAACACGAACATCAAGTCACGATCAAATCGAGAATGAGAACCCCTTTGCTCGATTCCCGCTTGCTGCAGATGACCTGGTGGTGATGCACAGACCATCGCGCTACGGTAAGACGGACTACCAGCCGCTGGAGGAGCCTATCGCCATCGATCTGGGTGGGAATCGCCCCTCTTCGAATGCCTTTCTTTGAGAGAGCGAATTTTTGCCTTTCTATGCTCGGGTCCTTTCCATTGAGCCACTGTAGAAGCCCACCGTCATCGACCTCGGTGGGCAGCGCCTTTCTTTATGGAGCTGGAAAATCGTATCGTTTTCTAGGCCTGACCCTGCCTTCACTGTGAGAAAGGTGCTGCGGACGCCCCTGCATCGTGACCGTTGTGCTGCCTGCGACCCGCCACCTGCAATCCGCCGCCTGCATGGGGTCAAGAGCAGAGCGGACCGTCAGCTGCTGCCACCAAGTGCGTGTTCTGTTGAGGCGCCCTGTCCACACCCTGCTGGCACAGGCAACTGGAACCGGCGGCACTGGGCGCAGCACAACGGGCAGGAGCACTTTGCGTCGCAGAGCAGTATCGACGACGATGGCAGTGTCCAGCTGCGGGCGCCGACACGGCAGCGGCTGCCCGCACGGCAGGTGTGTCGGTGCTGTGCCCTCTCTGGCTTCGAGTGCCCGGGATATGCAGTACAGGTCTTCTCTGGCTGCGGGCGCCGACGCGGCAGCAGCTGCCTGCGCTAGAAATGCATCACCCCTCATCTCCCTTCTCATCTCTCGATGCAACCCAGCCTGCAGACGCCCAGTGCAACACCGTAATGCTGTGCGACACGTGCAGCACACAGGCCGCTGCTGCACAGCACTCACAGGCTGCCCAGCTGCAGACGTCTGGGCACAACATTCCACCCACGCAACACGCAGCTGGAAGTGACATGTCACCTGCTGTGGCGGCTGTTTGATGATTGCATTGCAGCAGCATGCGCCAGTGCAGCAAGACCCGCATAGCTGCCACGATCCGTCACTGGAGGCGTCTTCAGGTTTCAAACATCCATGTCACCGTAAACCCACGATCGCAGTTGCAGCGGCCGCTGCCGGCGCGGCAGCAGGCGCTGCAACAAAAGCAGGCGGAGCTGCAGCAGCGGCTTGCGGCGCAGGACGCCGCCCTGCAGGCAGCCCAGGTGGGTCTGTCATATGTGAAACGGCGCTGTACTAGTCGATGCAGCTGCAGAGGGACATGGGCACCTCTCAGCGCAGGACGCTGTCCAGCAAGCCCGGGTGGGGCGCAGTAGATGCATGCGTGCTGCACACCATGCGATGCAATCTTGTCATTTTCTAACTTCCTTCTCAGGCTCTCTCAGGCCAGTCCCGATGCCATCGGTGCTTCCCGCGACCACGCTGACGAGGGGCCTACAAAGCACTTGCGGCGAGGTCAGATATGATCCACATCTATCAGAACTTGTTGGAGTGGCTCTCTGGCTGTGCAGGCGCAGAAGCGGCAGGCAACAGAGGATGCTGAGTTGCGGCAGCAGGACGGCCAGGCGGCAGCGCCGGGAAGCCACCGCCACAGCACCTGGCCGGTGCGACACTCGCCCGCTTCATGCAGCGACATGGAAATCATGCTGCTCAGATGGCAATGCTCGCTGTGCAAAGCATCGTCGGGCACTCTGGCCACACGCAGGTGCGTGTAAAACAACCAGAGAATCCCCATGAAGGTTGGCCGCTTACTCCTATCTGCAATGCAACAAGCCCTCGCCTGGTATATCTCATGTTGCACCACGTTTGCAAATTAGGTCAGCCCAGTATTGAAATCCCCTCCCGACCCCACCTCCTCGCCGGCAGATGGTGTCACTGGCTGACAAGGATGGCGTGCAGCCCCGCCTGTCAAGCTACTGACAGGCGGAGCAGCAGTCATTCACCTACTGAAGGGGAAACCCCAATGGCAAAATCAATGAAAGGCGCTTGTACCACCTGCAGATGGTGTCTCCATCGGGGGCGCCGGACGAGGATGGGCAGCCGCACCTGTTCCGCTACATACAGGCGGAGCAGCAGTCGCGCGTGCAGCAGCTGGCCGCAGCGCCGCCGCCGCCGCCATCGGCGAAGCAGCGGAAGCAGGAAGCGGCGCCGTGGGAGGACCCCACCTGGTCCGGCTTCGGCCCGCGCCCGGGCACTGACCCCGAAAGCCCAGCCCAACGCTGGCCCTCGCAGACTTCCGGGTCAGCTGCTCCTGATCTTTCTCCCAGCTTATTGTCAAGTGTTGTCAAGGAATAAGTCTTGCAGGACGTACTCTATGCGACAAGGCACGGCGTGTGGGGGTGCCAGCAAGGGAAGGCGTAATCAGGATATGGGGGCAAGCGTGCATGGCTGCTGCTGCACATGCGGGTGCCATTTTCTCAAGTCCCTTTGAAAACCAGCCCTGCGAAGCCAGAACACCGAGTGCTGAGGGCGCCCGCTGCAGCGGCCATCTGCAAGCGCAGCAACATGCAGATGAGCCCGCACTCGTATACCCTGCATGCTTTCGCGAGCTGCAAGACACATTGAATGACTCGAGACGACCCTCGGTTGCTCTTGGTTGCAGGTACGACTCGGACGACCCGACCTGGTCCGGCATCGGCCCGCGGCCGGGGTCTCGGCGCGCCGCCGTCGAAAAGGCGGCGGCGCAGCGGTCCAGCCCCAGCCGCAGCCCCGAGGAGCGGTGGGCGTCGCTCATCGGCGCGGCGCCATCGCGCCTGGCGGAGGAGCGGCAGCAGCCAACGCGCAACCTGCCGGCGCAGCCCGCCAGCGGTGCGGCTGCCCCTTCTTGCGTCCAGCATTCCAGGCGACGGCGCTCTGCTGCTCTGCAGTTGCGGCTGGTTTAATGTTGAATCACATATCAGGAGCAGCATTAAAGTATGCACTGTTCATGCGCTTGGCTGTGCCATAGGCGCTGCTATCAGGACCAAAGTGCGTCTGGGATAGATTTCCTCGCCACGTGACAGTCTTGACCCGCCTCGATCGTTGCAGGCGTCAGGCCCGCGAGCAGGGCGGCGCTGGAGGAAGCGGCGCACACGAGCTGCGCTGCGGATGCGGTGGCAAACGCGCGGCAGTCTGCGGCGGCCGCCAGCGTGGACGATGCGTCGAGCAGGGCAGAGCTCGAGCAGGCGGCGCACACGAGCTGTGCTGCAGACGCGGTGACAAACGCCCGGCAGTCAGCGGCGGCCGCCGGCGTGGACGGCGGCCGCAGCGGCGGCGGCGCGCAGAGCGTCTTTGGCGGCGGCAGCGGCAACGGCGTCGGCGACGCGGCCTTTGGGGCCAGCAGCTTTTCCAATCCCAGCGGCGGACCTCACTCGCCGAGTGCTCAGCCCGGCAACACGCTCGTCATGGCCAACGCCAGCGGCTACGGCGGCATGCCCAGCAGCGCCAGCGGCAGCAATGCCAACGGCAGCGGTAATGGCAGCGGCAACAGCGGCGGCGGTGGCGCAAACGGCGCCAAGACGCAGCCGGGCGCCGGCGCGGCCGGCAGCATGCCGGCGGCGATGCCGTGGACGTACGACTACATGCTGTTCATCCTGCCGCGGCAGTACACTGGCTGGTCGTTCACCGAGGTGGGTCAAAAACTAAGTCAAATGCATTTGAGAGTGGGTCCATCTGGGAGTGGCTGCCTGAAATGCTGCACTCCCACGGCTAATATTCTCCATTAATCACACTGCATCCTGGGGGAGACTGCATAGCCTGCATGCACATCGGGGATCCACATGACGAGCTAGCTTAGATATTTATAATTAACGCTCGCTCTAATAAATAGAGAATTTCTAAATGAGGCTTGCTTGAATGGTAAATAAAATCCAATCAGATTAAAATTTATCTACAAGCTAGCTTATTTGAAAATGTAGCTTTTGAATCAAGGCTCGCTTTAGTAAATGTCGTCGCCTTGCTGCCGCAGCGGGTGCTGCTGTGCGGGTGGGGCGAGACGCAGTTCATGGCGGACCTGCTGGCAGAGTTGGACCACGGGCCATCGGCGCTGCCGCCGGGCTCATCCGTCACCCTGCTCAACAGCCGTCCGACCAGCCACATAATGGGTGCGGGCCACAACAACAACCCGTGCAAAAAGACAGTCAGGTTCGAAAGCTGGACCACGGGCCATCGGCGACGCTGCCGGACTTCTCTGTGATGCTGCTCCAGTAGCCGGCTCACCAGCCACATGATGGGTGCGCATCAGCACAACCTGCACGAAGTGGACAGTCGCGTCTGTTGTCCGTTTTCTTCTCTACGAGTGCAGCAGCTCGGCACCTGCGCGGCGCGGGTCACTCGGCTCACAGCAGCGCCGGCCCAACACAGCCTGGCCTCAGAGCAGCGCTGTTGACCTGCGTGTATAGTATTTAATTATAATATTTCATTATAATATTTAATCATCATATTCAATTATATTTCATTTGTCATATTTAATTATAATATGAATTATCATATCGAATTATAATTGCGTCGTGGCTTGGACCAGGCACCGGCCAGGTACTTCTACCGCAGCGCGTCCACACCGGCATAGCGCTTGAATCGCCATCTAGGCCCTTTGTCCTGCTGCACACTGCCTACATGCCCTGCCTGGCGGCAATTGAACAAGCTGTTGGGCGACCCACGCTCGCCGGCACACCAGCCCGCCCCCACACGTCTTGTTTCGGCCAATTCTCACTTTTTCGGTGCTGATGCCCAGGCTTCTTGGAGGGCCGCGTCAACACCTCCAACATCAGCGTCGGCCACGTGTCGGGCGACCCGCGCTCGCCGGCGCACCTGCGCTCCCGTCTGCGCCTGGCCGCCTTCTCCTCCGCCATCGTGCTGTGCGACGTGTCGTGGACCGACCCCGACCCTTACGACGGCGTCGACGAGATCGACAGGTGCCTCTTCAAGAATGTCCTTCGAATTGCCGATCCGTTATCATTCACAAAATCTGTCTTGCTGCCTCTTGTTTGGCCCGGCGCCGGCAGGACTCTGAAGCATCACAGCGCGGCAGAGCTCTGGATGCCGAGCAACTTTCGAGAGACATCGCATCAATGCTGCACGCTGGCAGGCTGACTTTCCAACTGGTGGGTATGCCCTCGGCACAGGCGGTCGGACGTGCGGCTGCTGGACAGCCTGATCATGACAGTGCAGCTCAGCATCCGCAAGCTGCTGCAGGTGCGCGCTGCGCCCAAGGCGCCTGGCTTCAGGCTGTCAGCCAGTGCTTGCTTTGCACCTGCATTTGGAAAGACCATTTGATGCCCGGCTGCGCTGTGAGGCGATGCATGCTACACTCTCGAGCCGCTGTTGTCGTTGGAGCCAGTCTAGGCCGCCAATCCTGAGACTTGCGCTCATCCACAGGAGGAGGGCTGCCCCGACATCAACATCGTCTGTGAGCGCCTGACAGTGGGCGGCCTGCCCACGCGGTTCGAGGACCAGCAGCGGCTTCCCATGGGAGTGTCCGTCAACTCCACCTCGTATTCTGCGAAGTTGCTCCAGGTGCACACTGACGAAATATCGTGCGTGCCAGGGCAGCGGTTTGTTTGTTGACGAAGGCGCTTCCACTCCTCCCAAGCTGCTGCAGGTTTCGGAGCATGCTGATGTCTTGCAAAACACGTATTCTGCATCCGCTCTTCTGCCAGAGAGAGAGGGAGAGATAGAGGGAGGGGGAGAGAGAGAGAGAGAGAGGGGGAGAGAGAGAGATAGAGAGAGAGGGGGAGAGAGGGGGGGAGAACGGGGGAGAGAGGGGGGGAGAGAGGGAGAGAGAGAGAGAGGGAGAGAGAGGGGGAGAGAGGGAGGGGGAGAGAGGAGGGGGAGAGGGAGGGGGAGAGAGTCTTGCGGCATTGACAAAGGGTTTCACCAGCGGGAAGGAGTGGCCTCTGCTCCTCTGCAGGCGGCAGCCTTCGACACGGGGCTGCTGGCGCCGATGCTGTTTGGGGACGACCACCACACGCACACCTACGTGGAGGATGCAGAGGCGCTGGCCGCGCCGGGCGAGGAGCTCTCCTGGTGGCAGCTCATGGTGCGAGATTGCTTGAATCACACCATGATCAAGATCAAGATCAAGATCACTCTGCAAACGAGGTTACAGACGCTGAGACGCTGGCGGATCCAGAGCAGGAGCTTGCCTTGGTGGCAGCTCAAAGTGCGCACCATGTGTGTCTCTCAAAACTGGCTTTCACCACCACATGCACACCGAGGCAGATGTCGCCATTCCGCCCGGTGCAACTGTCTGGTCTATAGCATGCGCTGGAGCTCGTCCATCTCTCGAGCGTGCTGGAACTGAAGCCGACTGTGTGTTGCCGTCGCTGCAGGGGCGGGCGCGCACGGTGGGGCAGGTGCTGCTGGGCTACTTTGAGGTGCCCTTCAACATGGACGACCCCGTGCACATCGCCATCAACCCGCACGGCGCCGGCGCCCGCTCCGCCACCCGGTAAGCTGCCCCGCCACTAAACCTTAAACCCTAAATCTGGATCCACCCTGCCAGCACGACTTGCCAAGCTGGATCGTGGGCACGCTTCCTGGCAACATGGCGACTCCGGATCTCTGGCAACCTAGCGTTCCTGACCGTGGCTCATGTTGCCTGCAGGGTGTGGAATCGGGACGACCTGAGGACGAAGCTCATCGTCCTGGGGTGCGTGTAAAGCGTTTTCTCCTTCCTCTGGTGACACCCCCAGCACCTCCTTGGGCCTAGCACCTCCTTGGGCCTGTTGCGTCCGCTGCCCTCGCAACGCCAGCAAGAGGCATTTCCAAGAGACCCGATGCAAACAGGCATCTGTGATCCGTGCAGGCCGCCGCTGGGACCCAATGCCGACCGCAAAAACGAGGTCCAGCGCTTTGCACTCAAGACGCGGGGCGAAGCGGCGCTGCCAATCCTGAGCACAACAATGATGCACGAGTAGGGCGGGGGAGGGGGGGGGGGGGCTTTCGCAGCGCGCATTTCACCTTCACGCTCCACTGCTAGACGTGGCGAGCTGAATCTTGCTTTAGTACCGAGGTGTGGCGTGGTGGCCAGATGCGCGGCGCACATGCACAACCGGATACCCACGGGGTTTTGCCGTTGGCGCATGCACTGATATTGACCTCTGCATGTCGATGTGTGAGACTTACGAACATGATTGATTGTGGTTTATTCCGATCGTGGCCTCTGCCGGCCAAAGGTCTGATATCGAAAATTCTGTTGGGTTGGGTTGGGAGGAGTTGCCGCTTTCTGCAAGGTTTAGTCTTCGTATGCATCTTGAGAGGCTTGGGTCGGGTCCGCATTGCACTGCTGCCGTATGCGCTACCGCATTTATTGCACATTTTCCGATCATATTCAGAATAATATGAGTGCCCTCACGAGCGACTAATTATATGTAAATGACAATTTGATGGCGACCCGAGCTGTATTTCATCACACTGACAGCTGTCTTCAGCCCGCAGACTCGTCACACCTCCTGGCTCGGGTTTCTCGTGTTGAGAGAGAATTGCATATTCTGACGGGCTTGGCCTGTGGTGCCATTGCGGCAGGCCACTGGTGTTCACAAATTATTACCTACTGGCGCTGCTGCAAGCAGAGTCGGCTACCCGTGCCTGGCGGTGGGTGAGCACATCAGCACCCGAAGCTGTGGACCGGGTCGCTGTGCTCCCACGATTCCAGCTGGTACCTGTCCTTACAACATCATGAGGTGGTGGAATTCTTCCTTTCATCCCTCAACACAGGAGTCCGACGGCTGCCTACACAGATGGCCACGTACCTGATAAATTGCCCTTACATTCGAGATTCTTTTCGCTTTGAGTTGTGCATGCTGAAATTTGCAGAATTGCGTGTTCTGCAGGTCAAAGGTCCCATCTTGGCAGATAATGCATGCCGCAATATTGATTGGCAGTACATGCTTTGCCTTTGCCCGCTGCTGCTGGCGGCCTGCTGCGTCGGCGCCAAAGCCCAGCTGCTGCTGCGCCATGACGCCTGGCCAATACGTGCAGCGCGCCATTGCGGGGCGGCCCCAGCAGTCTGCTGGCGACGCTGCCGCGGCTGCTGAAGAAAGTGTTGCCGCGCCCTGGCTCTGGCTCCCGCCGTGCTGTGGCGGCAGATGTCGCGAGATGAGCCGCTGCCGGTGTGGCTGTGGCTGTGGCTTTGGCTGCGGCTGTGGCCGCGGCTGTAACTGCGGCTGCGGGCGAAGCTGCGGTTGCGCTTGTGGTCACGGCTGCCACTGCGCGTGCGGCTGCGGCTGCTGCTGCGGCTCAGGCTGTGGCTGTAGTGGTGAGGTCCGTGCCTGCTGCCGCGGCTGCTGCGGCTGCCCCTGTGGCTGCCCCTGCGGCCGCCCCTGTAGTAGTCTGGGCACTTGTATCGGCCGCGCCGTCATTACGCGACTAGGTCGAGAATGTCTGCTGTTGTTGCCATGCCTGCTGCCCGAATACTCAAGCCTGCTGCTCGTTGGTCTGCGCCCCTGCGACACCGTCAGATGGCGGTGACGCACGGAAGCAACGGCCGCTTGGACACCTCGGTGATCGAACGTGACCCACACCGTACTGGCGCAAACTGATGCGGCTTTCAAAGACGAGCTCGAACCGATTCGTGAAACAATTAGAAGCATCTACCTTCAGCCCAAGAACGCTAAAATAAACCAGCGAGCACGGTAGAACGTGCTGTCGGACGTGCATTGCCACTGCAGCGGGAGGAAAGAGACTCACCTTCGACATGCGGCCGCAGCAGAAGCGCCGCAGAAGCCATCAAAACGAAATCTGTTTCGGAGTTTGCCCAGCACGGCGCAGCATGGCGCGATCGAGATGCACGCAGTGCATGAACGTGCAAGATTGCCTTTATCCTGAGTGATATCGTTCTCAGCGGCACTTGTGCTCTGTGTAGCGTATCCTGCGCCGCTCACTCTGCAAGCGAGGCTGTGCCGACTGAGGCTGTTAATCAGGTGCACATAGACTGCTGCAAGCAGTCGGTTGAGCTCCAACCTGGTGTCAAGCTCCTCAACGACCATCATAGGTCCTTGAATGATAAATGGACTGGTGAGCATTTCTTCCGCGAGCTGTCTTACTCGTGAACAGCGAGACGCAGCATGTCTTGGACTTTGCCTCTCCTTGATGACTCCGTCTCAGCACGCCTGCAACGCTGCGAATCATGTATAGCGCTCGTGTTTCGGCGAGAGCATCGCTTCACTCCCCACCAACGCTTCCTGGATGAAGTAACGCAACCCACAGGCGCAGGCTGACAACGTGTGACGCTTTTGAAAGCCTCTGCAGAAACATGAGCGTCTCACGTTCCTACCACGCAGGTCAAGCACGTCGACGAGCAGGCGCGTTGGGGACTGATCATTGCCGACGGCCTTGACGCCGACGTTCAGTTCTCCCTGGACCAGGTGCGGCCACCTCCAGTGCCAATCTGCATCGGAGTCGACCACATTTGAGACTGCACGATTGAGTACGATGCATATGAACCAGGCTTGTGCAAAGATGCTGACCCCGTAACGCCCACCGGCAAGCACATCTGCGCAATCTTCAATGCGCAGGTGATCTGCGGCGGTCGCCCAGCAGCGGGCGACGAGGTCGACTTCGAGGTGTACTGTGGGCCGCAGGGGCCGTGCGGCCGCCAGATCGCCATCAAGGCCACGCTGCCGCCGCAGCTGCCGATGCAGCAGTCGAAGCAGCCGCAGACCAAGTCGGCGCAGCAGGCGACGCCGCCGGTGCCGCCTTCGGCTCGAAATACTAGCAGCGGCAACATGACCGCCTTCTTCCCATTGGAGGCGGCGGCTGCGCCACAGCAGCATAGGCAGCGCAAGGGCGAGCCGCCTGCGCTGCCGATACCCCTGGCGTCCAACGTGCTGAGCATCCCGGCCTGCGCTGACGCAGCATGTCAGGCCTCGCCCGCCTGCTGGTAGGGTTGCCTTAAATAACTCTAACTTTGAGTATTGCCTGCATGGCAGCGTCCCATCATCAGGCGATTGCAGCACGGAGTCGGTGCTCGACATGCCAGCACTCTGCTGACTGTGTCCACTGGGTTCACATGAGCTATAACGTGTTGGTACTGCCAGCAGTGAACAGCAGCCATGCACACGCTTGCAGACCCAGCCGACTGAGCTTTCTCCTTACCAAACACCGGCATGTGCCAAAAAGCTATCGGGAGTGTACTACACGCGGCGATCTGCAGAATTTTAGGATCCCCTGATCCCCTAATCCCCCAACCCCTTAATCCCCTAAAATTCAAATGTTGGCAGGTGCAACGTGGGGCTGGAGGTGCGACTCCCGGGCTCCAGCGTGGCGGTGCTGGGCGAGCTGAGTGGGTTGTGGCACACAAGCAGCAATGCTGAGCACCGTGCTAGAAGCTTCAGTTAGGAGGATGTATGCGTCGGCAGGTGCGACAGGGGCCTGGAGGCGCGGGGCGCAGGCTTCAGCATGCAGAACGCAGGACCGAGAGTTCAGCACCCAGATCCCGTTTGCTTGTGTGAAGAGCTGTATGCCATTTCAATAAAAGAAATCGACGTGGGCCTGGAGGTGCGGGACCTGGGCTTCAGTGTAAAGGCGCTGGGTGGTGTGGCGTGCCCAGCAGCGCCAGCTCGATACCACGTTGTAGGAGTGGATACCCAGATATCTGCTCAGCTGAGGACCCTACTCGCAGGTGCGACGTGGGCCTGGAGGTGCAGGACCCTGGCTTCAGCGTGGCGTCTCTGGGCGAGCTGGCGCGGCCGGCGGCGCCGGCGGTATATCAAAAAATCGACAAAAATATCATATCCCCCGCGTTCCCCGGCATGCACCGCCGCCTGGCAGGCGCCTCCGTGCTGGTGGCCACCAAACCAGCAGAGCTGGCCGCAGGGCTGCGCCTACTGCAGGTACGTCTTGGTGGCTTAGGGTTTAGGGTTTAAAACCCTAAACCCGCGTCTCAGCACAGGTTGCTCATTCCAGTCCGTGGCTCTTTCTGGGGCATCGGCGTCTCTTGCGCCATACTAGAAAAGTCGCCCACGCGTTTGCGTCGGCGACTACCAAGGCCGAGGAGCTGGCTGCGGGGCTGGGCCCGGTAGCTAAGTTTCACTGTGCCGTTTCTTGTGATTTCGTGGGACTTGGCACGCATGGGACTGTCGTGAGATTTTGAGAAAGCCAATGGCTGTACTTCACGCGCCGAGAGCAGCTCCCTGCACAGCCTGTCCCTGCACGCATGCAATGGTGATGCTGAAGCGGATGCTGCATCGGCGTCTGGGCGGTCTGGCCCTCAGTCAGGCGAGGCAACGAGCCGCGCGGACGCGAGAGGTCCCAGCTTCCTTTGGGTGGTTGCCGCACATCACTTCAGCTGTTCCATCGTCTCCATATACATACACACAACGTTCGCTCGACCCATAAGTTCGTTGCAATTTAGCGGCAGGCACGAGCAACCACGCCAGACATCTGTTTTTGGTCTTGACATTCTGCACAAGGCAGGCTGTCTGACGAAAGTGTCGATTCTGTCGCACGGCAGACTCAGCATCCAATGGAGCTTATCAGCACGGATTTCTGCGTGCCGCTTTACACTTATATGTTTTCTGTACAATTTTGCAGGACTCGATGACCGACGGCGTCTTCGGCATTGACCTGGAGTGGAAGGTGTGCAGCTTGCTGGACATTTGCCAAGCATGATTCCGAGTACCTCGTGAACGTGCTGCCAGACACTAAGCCGCATGGTGGGCGAGAGGACAGCAATGGCAACCCAGCCAGAGGCTGCCGCTCATCCAAAGCTGACAACCCCCATCACTGCTCTGATCCTCTCGAATTCCCGCGCTCGGAGACGGAGGCGGACACGCACAACAACCCAATGGCGCTGCTGCAGCTGGCGTCGGCTATTTAGGGTTTAGGGTTTGCGTGTCGCTGTACTCATTCCGGCAGTGCCCAGTGCTCTTGACACCGCCATAGTCATATCACATATTGTACATGACGAGTACACTTGCGATGCAGCCGGACACGGAGGCGGGCATGGACAACCGGGTGGCGCTGCTGCAGCTGGCGTCGGCGTCGGCGGCGCTGCTCGTGCGGGTCACCGGCCTGGCCACACTGCCCGCATCTTTGAACGCCTTCCTGCGGTGATTTCTTGGGCCTGCTGAAAAACATTTCGACTTCTGTTCATGGACTTCAGCATATCGGCGGCGCTGCTGGTGCCTGACGGCGCTGCCCGCGCCCCTGGGTTTAGGGTTTAGGGTTTAGGGTTTGCCTACATGCGACGTGCATCCGAGCGGAATAACGGGTCTTCTCGTTGAATCCAAACCTCCATTTCGTTGTCTTTCTGGTGCACGTCACCGGCCTAGCGGCATTGCCAGTGTCCTGGAGGCCTCTCTGCAATGCGCGCCCAGCTGCGCCTGGCTGGGTTTGCCGCCTCACACTTCCTTTCCTGGGATTCTGTAAGCGGCTGGATGCCTTCGGACAGCATCTCACAGTTGCGAACACACGCCTAAAACCATCTCAGCGTGCATATCCAGGAAAAGATGACATGTCAGTACACAGAAAAAGTCTGTAAAGAGGCGTTTCCGTGTTAGATTTCCGTGTTTAGATTTCCGTATGTAGATTTCCGTATTTGAATTTTCGTATTTAGGTTTCCAAGCTGCGAGCGTGCATGCATGCAGGCAGCCGGGGCTCACCTTCGTGGGGCTGTCGTGGGACTCGTCGGACGAAACCAAGATGCGCAGTTCCTTCGGCTTCGGGCGCGCCGACTTTGACCGCTTCGTCGACCTGTCGGAGGTGTTCGCACAGCTTGGATACGCCGGCGACCGGGTGCGTGCTGTCAGACGGATTATGGGAACGTGAGGAAGTTTGAGCGATCTGCATGTTTGTGTGGACACTGCAGAGATTGGAGAGGGCGATTTGACCTGTAGGGTTTAGGGTTTCCCCAGAAGAGGATTCGCTGGCGTGTTCTGAATACCTGGACCTGAAGTGTACCGTGCTGGCAGTTTTGAATATTGCGGACTGCGACTGTACTGCCGCGCTCTGTCCTGCACAGGTGAGCCTGACGCGGGCGGCTTTCCACTGCTTTGGGCTGGCGCTGCCGCTCATGAAGACGGAGACCATGTCCAACTGGGACGCCGTCATCTACACGCCACGCCAGGTCTGGGCTTTATTCAAGTTTTTTCCGAATGTTTTTATCCACTTTCACAGCTGCCTGATGAGAGCGCTCATCTTCTCGGCTGCGCCTTTGGCGGGGAACCCAAAGGCCTGTGCCTCGTAAGGAGTCCCCTCCCGGTCCTGATGACACCTTCAGCTGCAGCAAGTTTTGCGTCGCAGCTGTGTGGAAGCGAACATCAGACAACAAGTATTTCTGGTCACCAACCGCGGCGTGCGGCCTAAACCCTAACCATCTGCTGCAGGTGCTGTATGCGGCGCGGGATGTGCTGGTCACGGCGCACGCCTACCGCCGGCTGCGTCTGTGGCACCACGCCTGCAAGACCGGCCGCTCCTCCATCGACAGTGCCTGCGAGGTGGACTTGCAGCTTGTGTGCCAATATGCACCACAGGGGGGGACACTTGCAGTGCCTCTCTGCTCACCTGTGGTGCTGAACCATGCGTTGCGGCAGAGTCTGTGGATTCAGCTACACAGAGCCCAATGACGGTCCTGCATGCAGCAGGCAGAGCCCAATGACGGCATGCTGCGCAGCATGCCGCCACATCAAGCGCATTTCCACTCAGCACACACCTGGAAGAAGAAAGACACTGCTACATACTATGATACAAGGCTGGCGTCACGCGAACACGCAGGACTGCGGGCAGGCCTTTGGCGTGCAGCCTGGCGCCGGCTTGCAGCGCTTCGCGTGCCTCAACGCGCACTGCCGCCGGACCTTCGCCACAGCGCAGGCATGCGGCGCTCGCCTTCTCGTCCTGCTGTGCATGCTGTTCACTGTGTCTGCAGTGCCAGTGGACTGGTGCAGTGTTCTGGGACTTGGCTGCGCCGCCGTGCCTTCGCCACCGCCCAGGCACACAGCACCAGCCGCATCCACTTCTGCACACCTGTTATGCCCGAATGATGTGCACCACGTGAACTGCTGGTGGCGGCAGGATAACAACATCAATGCAGCAAGCCTAGTCAGACTCGTGGGCGCGCCCATGAGCACAGCGAAGGACTGGGTCCGCCGATTCCGCGCCGGCCGCGGCGCCGCCGACGCACCCCGAAGCGGCAGACCATGCAGCCTCAGCGACGATGCGACAGCTGTGGCGGTCAGCCTGGTCAGAAAACCAGCCAGCCGCTCCACAGCAAAGGCGGCGGCGGCGCTGGAGGCCCTCGGCCATGGCCGATTCCACAAGTCGACCGTGCGCCGCGCTCTGCGATTCGCACTGTGTTGGTGTGGAGGTCGCTGACAGGCCAGGAGGCTAACAGCTGTGAGTGCCACGCAGGCGCTGCGCAGTCATGCGAACGACACCCACCACCAGGTGATCGACTCGCAAAAGCTCTGTGAGCTTACAATGCTGAGCTTACAATTGTTCAAATCAGATCCAGAGGCTTCTGTACGTGGCACATTCCGCGCGCATTGCATTGCGCTCGCCAACAATGGTCTCCCACGACATCGTGTTACGAAACTTTACCACGCACGTTACAAGACGCGACACCACATATATCATTTTGTACCTCAGGCATCACACGAGCTGTGCGGTGCCTGCGGCCGCATCTCTGCCGCCGTCTGCGAGAATCGAGCGGCGCCTCAGCCGCCACTGGGGCGGTCGCTGCTGCACCGCACCCAGCGCCGCTTCTAGGCCCTGTAGCAAACGGAAGTGATCTGACGTGCCGAATCACTGACGGCTGCTGCGCGCGTGGCTGCTGCTGAAACCATGGAGTTGTACGACATGCCGTGATGCGGCTGTCCTGTAGCGATAACGGCCGCTGAAACTGCGCTTTAATTTTGCAAGTATCGTAGCTCTGTCGCGAAGGTCTCGGTATTGTTCAATGGCATTGGTCAACGAGAGCGCTCACAATCTCTCACATCTGGAGATCCAACTTCTCGGCAGCTGCTGTCGAGAGGACTCGGGTACGAGTCGGATGTGCAGCGCACGAGAAATTTGTTGATCACGCTCGTGCTGAGATATAGAACACAAGGTGGAAGCTGACGGTTCGTAGCTCTGTTATTGAAGCCTGCCGCTGCAGAAGCAAGCGCCATCCAGCGAACAACATGGCGGCCAAGGACCTAGCGGAGAAGATCATTGTGTGGGGCAACAAGCCCGCAATTCTGACTGCTCGTCGTGCCATCTGGATCATCACATCAGGCAAGTCGCGGGCACGGCAGTGTCGTTCTGGTTTGCTGTATCGAATGTGTCAGACGATCTCAACCCACACCCAAATTGCTCATGCATACACAAAGCTCTCAGCGTGACTTTTAACCATGTGCGTCACACTGAGCCGCATCACGCTGCCGCCAAGGCCGCTCTCGAGTGCGAGCACGAGCGTTCCTGAGGCGGCTGCATGGGCCGTCACATCCAGCCCGCTCATTCAGCCATGATTTCAGTGTCCATGTCTCATTCAGCTCTATGAACGCCTCGAGGCGTCCATGATTCGTTGCCCTGCGGTCGCGCAGGGTGGTGGCTGGCTGTTGCTTACGTCTTCGCTGGTCTGAGCATGGCGCTGACCATCATCTTCATCCCATTTGTGCCTCAGGCGCTGCGACTGGCATGGTGGGTTTCAATTTGATCTCGACTTTGAGTAAGCATGGCTGCTGCAGCCAGTGGTGACGGCATATCGGCAGAGCCGGCACCAGCGCCATCGTCATGCCCATATGGAGTCAGTACGGCATGGGGTCACTGAGTATTGTTCTGTCCAATAAATGTTGCCCCGCACATTCGTGCAAGTGGACAACCTCACAATAGATTCCGAGGCGTGAAGACAGTCCATCATGTTTTCGGCAGGTATGCATTCGACCCGGTCAAGAAGGAGGCTGTGTATGACGCCAAGGACGCCAAGAAACCGATGATTCTGGCTGCCAACGTGGTAAGATATGAGGCATGTCGCCATCCAGCACTGCTGCCTGCGGCAAGTACAGTCGTGGCACCGTTATGCAATCAGGCCCGCGCTTGATCATCTGCAAAGGGCTGCGTGGTCTTCCAAGCCTGCAGACACGCATGCCCGCCTCACGTAGGTGTGGGCGATCTTCTTTGGGTGGGCGATCTTCCTGGGCTTCATTTTTGCCGCGCTGATTCAGGCTCTCACAATAGTCGGTGCGCCGATTCCAGCTATCTCAACCTGACACCGACTATGGCACTGTGCAATGCTGTACACAGTGGCCATGCCTCATGTTGCTGGGCAGTCCCTGCTTAAGGTTCCTCGCCGATGTACACACGGTTCACTTCCATATATGCAGCAAGCTGATGGCGTGGGCTTCAATTTGTGCAGGTTTGCCTACTGCGTTGACATTTGGGAAGCTCGCACGCTTTGCCCTGATGCCGTTTGGCGCTGAGATCCGGTGCGAGGCCGTCAGCCCTTCCTGAATCTGTGTCCAATGGCGGGGCTGCTCGTTGCTGTTGGCGGCAATGCATTGAGTAGATCCTCCGGGATGTTGCATTTTGGACAGCAATGCTGAAACTCATGTGCCACAGGAACAAGTTCCTGCCCACAACGGTCGAGGAGCTACGCGCGCACAAGGCGGGCTCACTGCCGCAGTCGCATCCGGCAGGGAAATGATGGAATCCGCGGTTTGCGGCCTTGGTGTTCACATGACATGCTGTCGACCGCCAGTGACCACACTGCGAGCTGACAGGCCCCGCCTGGAGTGATCCATTTGACAAGCCAGAAGCATGAGAGTTTTGTGGTATAAGTCTACGGCCGGCCGCACAAAACTCCTGCATGTTTGGAGGACCGCCGGGAGGGGAATGCTGTAACATCAATACAGCAGCAAAGATACATCGCGTCTGCGTGGTGAATGTGTGCCTCTGCATGGTGGCTGGCAGTCTGCCGAACTTCCTTTCCCATAACTGCTGCTGCAGCTGGCGGCGCAACTGTCATGGCATGGTACGGCTGCAGAAGAAGTCGATGTCAGACATGAATTGACCTAAACTGCGCGTGAGCATAGTAAATGTCGTTCATCGTCGCCTTCTTGACATGGCTTCACAAGCCACAGGCATTTCAGCGTGGGTCAAAATTCACATCACCCTGCCAAGGGCCACTTGCATCTGCCTGAACATATTACTGTCCACACTCTGGTGCGGTAGTTCCTGCGCCTCCTCCGAGTCAAGAGCGCTGCTGCGCTGCATGCAGTGCCGCCTTATGGCGTGCATGTACCACTGGGGGTTCGCTTTCGTCGCCAATGCTTGCATTGTGAGCGGCCAGTGCGCTGCCGTTTGGACTTGCAGACGCAACATTCAGCACGTCAGCGGCCGCTTCCACCGCTGCGCGCGGAACACGCACACCCTTTGTTGCCGCTGGTATACCATACGTAAGGCTGCTGCGCCAGCGTCAACAGACCGCCGCAGAGCTGCAGACAGACATTGAGATCCTGCTGCTGGTCGGATACTGTAGCCTGTTGCTGCCGCAGCAGCCAGGCGCCCATGGCCAAGATGGCGCCGCTCGCTGAGACAGCCTCCAGAGCGGCCAGCGCGCCAGCCGTGCCGCGTCCAAAAATCAGCGGCAGCTGCGTCAGGGCGTCAGCCATGCCCCGCGCCGCCCAGGTGCGCGAAAGGTCGATGCTGGTGGAAGTAGACGCTGCTGGCTCGCCCGGCATGCCACCGGGCATAGGTGCCTACAACAGGCTCGGGCTCCCCGCAAGCAACCTCTGCTGACAGCGGATGAACAGGGCCGACAGTGCATTGATTTGCTGCCGCATCCGGCTGGCGGCCTGCGCGGTCGAAATGTCCGGATCCTGCTGCATGACGCCATACTCGCTGACATACGCCGCCGTCACTGCCAGCGGCGTCATCAGCAGTGCTGCACACGCCAGCTCCGAGCTTCGGAGGCACCGGCAGGCGGCGACGGCCTCGGACGCAGCAGTCAGAGTCCGCTCCCTGAATTGCAGCCCTGCTGGTGCAGGCGCCGCCTTTAGCAGTTCCTGCACGTGATCAGCGCTCTGCACGAATTTCAACCCCATTCGGCCCCACTCGGCGGGAGTCGCTGCCGCAGCGCGGCCATCATGGCCAGGTAGGCTGTCAGGCGCGGCGGCAGAGGCGCGAGCCGTCCCGTGAGGCCGTGCATGGCCAGCAGCAGCCGCTGCAGGAACGGAAAATGGCGGGACGGGACCGGAACATCGCCTGACTCGTAGTGGTTCATCCTGGACCTCGGGCACTTCCGTGGATGGCTGCACCGCCAGGAAGCCCCCCAGTGCTGCGCCTGCAGTTTTCACTGCTCTGCAGGTTCCAGTCGTAGCTGAAGCATCGCTGTAACGTGCATGGCTACCAACTGTAGCGTCCATAAATTCCAACGAGAAACATGGTACTTCCCTGCGCTGAACGTGCGGAGGAAATCGTGCTTCCCTGCCCAGTCCGGCGCCACCTCGGCGGCCATGTGAAGCAGGGAGGCAGCCGCCCGGCATCGCCGCACAGGTTGGCAGACTGCGTTGTCGCCAAAGAGCGCCCAGCCGACGGCGTCTGGCACCGCCCGCCTGGTGATGCTGCTGTTTTTGACGTCCCTGCAATCCTCATGGCGCAGCATGGCGCTGGCCACGTTGGCGGCTGTGCCTTCCCAAAGAGCCTCAGCGGCTGCGCTGACGTCTGACAGAGCGAAGGCCGCATCGAATAGCGGTGGAGCCGGGCATGCAGAGCCGTGATGGTGGGAGGGTGCAGCAGACGGCCGGCAGCAGCCAGAGCCGTGCTCGCCCCGCAGGCTCGGAGCTTTTCAGCAGGGCGGCGCAGGCGGCGATGGTATGCGCGGTGCCTTCAAAAGTTCCCAGGTATGGGGCCATGCAACGCAATATCTCGTCTGTGCTGCGTGCCGGAGTTGCTGCAATGCAACAGAGAGCCGGAGTTGCTGCAAAGCAACAAAGGCTGAGTGTGCCTCGATGATGTTCAGATATGCGCAAGAAATAGTACTCCGCCCCGGTCCATTCATTCAGTGCAGTCAGAATACTGAGTTCGTGATGTTTTCCACATCTCGTTTCCCTACCTTAGTGCTGGCTGCAGACGCTTGAGCAGGGTTTTGCCACAGCGGCTCAGTTATCGAGTCTGTGGCAGGCTGCAGTGCCAGCAGCCGCTCGCGCACGGTACCATCTAGGAGTTGCTTGTAGTCATGCAGTAACTTCTCGCAGAATGGGCAAGAACATCTCCTACACTGTGCGTACAGCCTGCATTCAACCAAGGTGGCTGCGGCGGGCGCAGATTTTAGCCTACCGCTGCGGATGCTACGCATCGTGGTGCACACCGTGCGTAGGAAATGAGAAGATCAATCCAGCCTGGCAAACCAGCATACAGCGGGCAGACATTGCAATCGCACCATGACTATAGTGAAGATGGTGACATGCACTGCGCAGTGCATGCTGGTGGTTTTCTATCTGAAGGGAAGCACGGCTCTTCCTCACTACGAGTAGGCTGCAGAACGTGAGTGCGCAGGCGCTTGGAACAAAGTTGTGAGGAGCACCGCTCACAAAAATGCGCTGCAGACTTTGGACCATGTGCTCTGCGAGGTACCCCACGGACTCTGCCTCAAAAGCCTCCGGGATCCGCCGCGCACTCCGCCGAATCTGGTTTCGGGACCAATGCGCACAGGATGCCCACTTTTCGTTTGCATGCACGGCGCACATCGTGTTGATACTGCGCTGAAACCTTCTTGCAGCCTTTGCGTCCCTACTCGCACTTTTGCACCCGTCAGATCACCGGCACAATAGCAGATCGAGGTGCACCTCAGTTTCAGCAACCTTGAGTTCCAAAGCTCGCAAGTTCGCTTGAAGCAATGTTTCAGCTCCCTCAGGACCTCCTGATACGAATCCTGGAGCACCTAGACGATCGCAGAGACCGGCAGGCCGCACACCTGGTCTGCTCTGGGTGCGCTCACTTCGCCCAGACTTTACCTCGAACCCAGAGATGTTGCACCCCGCACCGCGCGCAGTATACTCTTCCACAGGTATGCATATGGCAAGTCCCGCCTGTGCCGCGCAGGTGGGCGACCGCGGCATGCCTGGCACTTCAGGCTGCCGCTCCGAGCCACCCCCAGTTCTTCGTGCTGGCACCGCGGCGGCTGACAGGTCTCGGACACCTCGAAGCACGCCTATGCGTCCCTCCATGCAGCACTGAAATGCTTCAGCAGACCACAAGCTACCTGAGCGCGGTGAGGCTGTTCCGGCAATCGTCGCACGCGAATTTGCAATGGCATTGGCAAGCTGAAGACATTGTGAGCGTTCAGTCGTGTCTACCTGAGCTATGCTACCTGGCGAATAATATCACTTGCACCGCCGCCTGTCGACTCCACCTGATTTTGAGCTTCCCTGCAGGTTCCGCCGCTGCGCAGCCTGACGCTGATGCTGCAGTGTTACAAGTGCCGCAACATGGACACGCTACATGGCAGGTCAGGTAGCAGCGGCCTGTCAAGCGCCGCGACAGCGCTGTCGACTCTGACGTCCTTCACGTGTCGTGGCCTCGGCCCGCTCGACAGCTTCGCCTCTCTCACAAAGCTGAAGCGGCTCGTCCTGGCGCCTGGTGCCGATGCCCTCACTGGGGCGGGCTTCCAGCTGCAGGCATGCATTGCGGAACCCCAACATGCAGCATCTGCGCGCAAATTGGAACGATGCTCTGCTGCGCAGCTGAAACGGCGGCGCATTGTCCATACATGCCTCAGTGCAGCTTCAGACTTCGGACTGCGATGCGCCGCAGGGTCTGAGGTGACATGTATGTTCTCCAGCATCGTGCTCGCATGTGCGTACAGGCGCTGACGCCGCTGATCTGCCTGGAGGAGCTCACACTGGGCGCAGACCGCCCAGTGCAGGGCTTTCACCACCTCGCGGCGCTGCCCTTGCTGCGGCGCCTCACCCTTGAGTGGGTGCACCGCGCCGAGGAGGGAACCCACACGGCCACAGCCGCTGACATCGGCAATCTGGCATTGCTCACGTGCGCGCGTTTCTGATTGCAGTGTGCATGCACGCAAGACAAGCAGATCAACAGCAGCTCGGCGGTGCTGTCTGCATGACTGCATGCATCGTGTAGATGAAGCACTAGCCACGTGCGGCAGCAGCTGCCGGCAATGGGGACCGACTTGTTGCAGATTTGGCGGTGTAATGCAGGCAGCTGGAGGTGCTGGTGGCGAAGGAGGGCTGGAACTTGACCGACGTGACGCTGCCGAGAATCTGCGGCGGCCTGGCGGGACTCCGTGCATTGGACATCTCCTTCGTGCACTGTCAGGGTGTAATCACTGGCGCGGGTGAGCGTTGTGTCACAGCGTTGTGTGATCGCTAGCACCATTGGATTGGCAGCCCCACCTCATGATATCAGCAGACACTGATGCCAACTGTCTAGAGTGCCAGCGCGCTTGTCCTGCCGGGTTGAAGCAGCAGAAAGCTCATATGTCTGGCAGTTGGTCCTGCAAGACCGCGCCAGCATGACTTTTCGTGGCAACGCAGGTGTGGACGCTTTGCGGCAGCTGACGAGCCTGACATACCTGAAGCTGGCGCCGACCTCCTGGACTGTTGAAGGAGGCATGCCGGCAGTTGCAGGCGCGACCAATCATCAATAATGCCAGCCTGCCTTTGGTGCCACAAACGTTCCATCTCAGCAAGCACGGTTCTCAAGTGAAAGCTTGTTCCATATTCATGGGCTGGGCTTGCTGGGAGCCGGACTCGGCAGTTGTATCTACAACAAAGTATTCGGCAGCGTTCTCACCAAATGCGCGGCAGTACACGTGGTGGCCCCAGGCACAGTCAAGGCGCTGACGAGCCTGCGCATGCTCGACCTGCTCATCGGCCACAAGGGCTACTGGTGCCTGCCGGAGGTCATCATGAGCGTGGGGTCGCTGCCGGTGCTGCAGACCTTCACCCTGTCTGTGGAAGACCCTGCGGACGAGTCACTCTCCAGGTGCTGTGCTGACTCTTTCATTCACATTTGCTGGGTTGATGCATCGTTTATAGTCGCTGCTTCATACGTGAGGCGTTGCACCTGTGTGCTGGCTTTCCATTGCTGCTGGCAGGTTTGTTTACCTAAACCTACCTAAACCTACCTAAAGCTACCTAAACCTACCTAAACCTACAACGCTCGGGCATCTGGCGTCTGTTCATGGAGTGTGCTGCGTTCCGCAGGGACACCTGGCAGGCTTTTTCTTCTGGCGAGTGGCCGGCGCTGCAGGCGTTGCGGCTAAACGCCGAACACTGCTGCTGGCTGGCTGGCTCGTCTGATCTGGACAGCTGCAGCACGCCGCCGGAACTGGTGCGGCAGCAGCCTGGCTGTCGTGCGACTGGGCTCGAATCGAGTTCGTTGGGATTCGTTGAGGGTAATGCCGGAAGGTGCTGCCGGAAGGCGTCAGCACTACGGGGCTGATCATGTGGGGCGGCGGGCGCCCGTGTGGCTTTCAAATTCAGCGTGATGCTCCTGCCAGCTGTCTCAATGCGCTTTCAGATGTATAGACGATGGCACACGGGAAGCTCTGTTGTGTGTCCACAGGCTGAACCTTCAGGAATCAGCAGTTGCGTCATTGGCTCCTCTCGTGCAAGTCTCTTCGAGCAAATGAGTGCACATGGTGCCCTGCAGGTCACCGCAGCCGTCTGCAGGGCGGCGGACCAGCTGACGAGCCTCGAGCTGGATGCCGGTGCAGTGCGCCGCGAGACGGTGGAAGGGGATCTGCTCGCAGTGCGACCAGCGCTGCTCGTGGGGCCGGATTCGATGCTGGCGCGGCTGCGGCAGCTGCGCCGGCTGCGCCTCCCCTTCACCGCCGAGGTTGGTGGGGCTTTTCTCGTTGAATACTACGAAACTGACTGAAGCTCGACGACCTGCAGCCTGAGTGCACACAGTCTGTATGTGGACCCCTTTGTTCCCTGTCAATGACTTGACATTCCAGGGTGTGGCCGAATGGAAAGCTGGCTGGCTGCACTCCACTTCCTTTTCGGCGGCGTCCGTCGAAACTCGTGAGCCTGCTGAACGCATGTCATGCTATGCTGTATGTTCTACTTTCATTGCTCTCGCAGATGCGGCACCTGTCGATCATGACCAACCTCGGTTCCCTGTGCATGGACAATGTAGACCTGCGCCTCCCCACTGACGTTGAGGTGCGATGTCCGCACCAGACGTGCAAGTTTTGTTTCATGCTTCATCCACTGACGGCCTGTAGCAGGCGGACTCACTTCATGCTACCTACGCATGTTTGATGCATACATACTTCTAGCGGTACTTCTTTTCGCACTCCCTATTGTAGGCTGGTAATAGTGATGACGAGCCCCAAAGAACACAGAAGCGAGCATTTAAACATACGGTGTTGGCCGTGCTTGGTTGTGTATCTATTCCTGCGAGTAGCGGCCCGCTAATTGTATTCCACTGATGCAGGTTCTGAAAGTGCTGGGAGACCTGCCGCTGCGGGAGGTGACACTGCATGGCGGCTCCGTTTGCATAGAGCCGAAAACCGTCTACGCACGCTGCCTCTGCCCCTGCTTTAGTGTGCCGGATTCAGCCCTCCAGGTGTGTCGCCTGGCTCTTCGATCAGTGTACACTCTGGAATTTTCGAAACCCATGTTTTAAGAGTTCATGGTGGCCCTTGGAACTGATGAAGCAGCTGCTCTTCACCTTGGCGGCTACATCACAGTGCATAAATTTTGGCAGGTGGGCTGTGTGCACCATGTTGTAACAGCTCTGGCTGATGGTCTTCGAGGGCGATAAGAAGAACTGATTGAAGGCAATCAACATGGGATGGGCTTTCTGTTGCCTTTCTTGATTGTTGCTCGTGTCTCAAGAGTGCTTCTGCTTTCATCTCCAGGCGCTCGCCAGCTGCCGGCGCCTAACGGCGCTGACGTTCACATTCCACACCAATCTGTCGAACACGGGCCTGGCCGCCGCTGCCCGGCTGCCGTGGCTGCAGCTTCTGGACCTCAAACAGTTTGGCAGGCGGCACCGCTACACAGCGGCAGGAGCGGCGGCGCTGTGGCGGGCACTGCCTCCCGGCTGCAAGCTGTGCCTGCCGGTGAAGTCGGACATCAGACTTGCGCGCTGCCACTCCTCTGAGGTGCGCTGTGATCACGTTTGCGTCCTGTCTCCTACAATATCGCCCTGCTGTGCCGAGGCGGTGCAGACAGACAGCAGAATAAACCATCTTGCCTGCAGCACTTGCGCACTGTTCAGCACTTCCTTGCAAGTTTGCCAATGTATTCCGCTTCCCCACAGGAGACGTGCCTGGCGGAGCTGGCGCCGTGGGAGGCTGGCTACGTGTCAGAGGACCATACATTCGGGACGACGACTTGGATGAGTCATCGGTTTCTTTGGCCGGTCGCCGGTGACGGGCCGAACCTGGCGGTATGAGGGCGACGGCAACAAAGTGCCGTTAAGCGAGTGGGAACTTGAGTGCGCGGATGGCAACATATATCCGAAGGAGACGATTGAATGGGAGTCAGATTTGCCTTGGGAGTGAGCACATACAAGCGTGAGGAAGGTACTGAGAAAACGATAATCTAGAATGACAGCATGGCGGAAGGCCGGATCAGTCAGCCGCTATGCGATGTTGTACTAGTGAAGGTATCGCTGCGTGGATGGCATGCGTAGACCATTTGTGCAGAAATTATTGACAATGGCCGCAGGCAACAGTCTGGTGGCATAACGCAGCAACACCTTTCGAACAGGGTTTGGGCGAGTCGAGTTGCTCAGCTTTACAGATGTTGAGGGTGCTGCGGGGCGTGCGGCGCTCTGTTCCCGTTGCTGTGCTCCTGCAAGTGCTTGGCGAGCTGCCACTGGCGGTGGAATGGAAGCGCCAGGCGCTGCGTTTTGGAGTGCGTTGACTGCTCTGCCGGAAACCTCCATCTTCAAGCAGGCGGCTATGGACAATCTTGCGGCGGCGCAGCAGTCCAACTGGGCTAGGCTTTTAGCATATGCGCAGCAGCATGGCATGAACCTCACAGACGCTGATGGCAACATGCTGCTATTTGCACACTCGCTGCAGCTGCCTCACCATGATGCACGCTACCAGAGTCTCGGCCAGGGCCTGGCGGTTCAAAACCTTGCAGGAAGTGACCCCATTAGCTGTTCTGTCCTTGAAGCTGCGCTGCCAGCGCAGTGCTGCCTGCCGCCGGATGTTCCGCAGCACTGCGAGCCAACAGAAGAGCAACAGTGTGACTGCTTGCGTTCGGGCAGCGCTTGCACTGAACCTTCAGAACCTGTTTCGCAGAGTCGAACAATGCTGAGGACAAGCTTCTCGGGCTGCTTCGAGGCATTGCACCTCGGGATTCTTGCACCAGGTCCACGTGGCATGTGGTGTAAGGGATGAGGCATCGATGTGATTTTCGGTGCCACGTATACGTATCGGCAACGACCCAAGCCTTTGCAGACCAGCGCGAAGCATACCACACGGATGTGGCGACATACTACGCATGAATACGACAGCCTGTTGCGCACTGCATGATCCGTATGTCAGCCAGGCTGTCAATGCCTCAGTTTCCTTGCGCCGCTTTCTGGTGTGCCGGCGCCTCTGCCCACCAAAATATAAACCCCAAGCAAGCCACAATCTGGGTCAGCAAAACGGGTTGGTTCGGCATGGCTTTTGCTGGCCCATCATAACTCTTCTGCCCCACATTCAATGTGATCGGAGCACCCTTCACCAGCTTCTGCTGCATTTGGCGCAGCATCACCAGCCACCGCCAACAGCGCCTCCTTGCTATCGTGCTCCCAAAACGCCGTCACGTCTGCCAGGATGCCTACAATGTCGCCGCCGGCACCGCAGCCCTGCAAGTCCGCCAGCGTAATTATGCGCGGGTCCGCCGGCGCCGCCAAGTCGAAAACCTGCGACACCAACATAGCTTCAAGCTAAGTTATGCTGGTAGGAATGGGTTCATGCCTGTAGCATCGGCTTCGGATACCTACGTGTCTGGACAGGTCTGCTGCTTGACAGCTTGACATCTTCACAGCTTGACAGAGAAGGACTATCAACTCAGCCAAATGATACACACCTCTTCCACCACATCGCAGACGCGCAGCTCGGCATACTGTCCGCGGTCCAGCCAGAGTGAGTGCACTTCACCGAAGAATACTTTCACATCGTCCTACACAGCACAAGCATTACGTTGTGGCTGCGGTGTAGGTATCGGTTCGCCATAGACAATCCCTCAGAAGGAGTGGTTTTTTTGGTCGTCCCATCTCTCCGGCGCCAGAAAGCCACGCGCGCTGGGTGCATTTCAAGGAAAGTGTACCACCTTTCTTCTCAGCAGGGCAGCAGGGGACCATTCGTCGACAAAGAATGAAGCAGCTGATCGAGCAACGATATCGCCTGGGGATTGCTGCGCACCGGGTCACTGTGATTGCGGTGACGCAGGTCCAGCACCGGCCAGAATCAGCCGGGCACCGACAAACTACACTCGAGGAGCAGGTCACCATCTTTGGGCAGCGGCACACCCAGACAGGCAACTAAATGCAGCCCGTTACGATATATACCGCTGTGCTAGAACATACCCGGTCAACGTGGCCGCGATGACGCAGGTCCAGCACCGGCCAGAAGTAGCGCAGCGCCGGCGACGTACCGCGGTGCTCCCACGCCAACAGGAAGTCGAGGAAGGCGACGAGCTCCATCCGCAAGGCAGGCGACAACGCTGACGGCAAAATCCTGCAGCTGAGGCTGCTGCCGCCGCTGGGCGCAAAGCCCAAGGCAGTTGCAGCTGCATTGCTCGCGGATGCTGGAAGGGCATGTGCCGGCAACACTGCAGCCCCGACGGCTGCCGAGCCGTACGCCTCAAGCACACGGGCGGCGAACAGCGGGGTGAGGCTGTCGCCGCTGAACCTGCATGCAGTCATCCCAAGGTCGGCTTGAGATCACGAAGTGGCAGATGCTCCCGCTATGCTGCATAACGAGACGCCTGGCTTGATCGGTAGGCTGCGCTTCCGCCGCCCACCGAGTCCCGTTGATCTTTCGATGGGCCGCGGATCTCGAATGCACTGCAGGCAACATCACCCTCTAGATTCCTAGCGATCTACTGCAGGGCCTACCGCACCTGATCAGGTCTGCAGGCGTCAGGCCGGCGCCGTCAGCGTCGAGGCTGTGATACAGTCCCACCAGCCGCGACGCTGTGGCCGGCGCAAACCAGGAGTCCGCCTCCTCGGCTGCGCCTGCAGCTTCATCCGCCACCGCCAGCTGATTGTTTCCTGGCACTGCTGCGGGGCTGCCTTCTGCGTGTCGCTGCAAGCTGCCAGTGTGGTCCACTGTGGCATGTGCGCTGTTGGGGCGCAGCTGCAGCAGCTCCGCCAGCACGGGACTGAGTACGAGGTCGGCAATCCGAACCCTGCACGTGTGACCGCAGGACGATCGAAAATGATTGGAGATCAAGACCTACTTGAGGGTGAATGTTGCCCTACGGTATGGGTCGCTGCACAGATGGCATGGCGTTATGCTTTGGTGCTCAGCCATATAGCAAGAATGAGCAATGCGGCGGCAGCCGCTGCATGCTCCAATCGCATCAGGCCGAAGTCCTCCACTGAGCTCACCTGCCGCCGCGACGGTGGAACAGTAGGAGCTTGCGGGTAGCCACCGCTACGTACAGCGGCAGCGGCAGCATCGGCTCCTGACCAGTTAGCCCGCTAAGAGAGCTCGACAGCGAGGCGACGCACGCTTCCAGTTCAGGGACGTCCATCATGCCGCAACCGCCGTCGTCAAAAGCCACGAGGTGCTGCCGCTGCATCATTGAGAATAAACATCAGTCCCAGAGTACTGTGCACTACTGGTAACGCTGATGTGACTCGGCTCCAGCTGTTGTTCTGTGCAGCCGTCAGTGCTGGCAGTTGCGCTGCATATCAAAAAGCTCGATGACCATATCAAGTCTCCCACTCAACCATGTGCAGCAGCGTTTTCCCGCCGGGGTGCTGGCAACAACACAGTTGAATGCAGATTCTTCCATAATGCATAATTGAACATTTGCAAGCTCTCACCAGCTGCAGCATAGCGGCTCGGCGCCCCAGATAGTCAAACAGTGCCGCAGCCGACACGGCGCCGTCGGCGCCGCGCCGAAAGCGCAGGAAGGTGGAAGCTGTAAGGTGCTCTGCCACGGTGGGTGAGCAGGTCATGGCTGCCTGTGCGTGCATAGGTGATGCCTGATTGATTTACGCATCACTGGGCCACGGCCAAATGGCATTCTTCCTGTGTGGCATGCACCATGCTCACGAGCCCATTGCTGCTATCGCGAGATACGCGGAGTCAAGACGGCACATGGGGCATGCAGCAAGCAGCTTCATCAACTTTATGCATATTAAAGCACATTGAGGCTCGCCCGGCAAAAGCCATGGTAGTCCAGCTGCGGGTGCAGATCCCAGGCAGCGCTGTTGGCGGTGAGCTCCGAAAGGGACGCCGCTGACTGCAGCGCCGCCCATGTGTCTTCAAGGCCCCGACTGTCAGGACCGCCGGCACCTTCAAGATCCTGGATCTCCTCGGTGTTCATCGATGTATGTCTGCGCCAAGAGCGCCAGCTGTGCTTGCGCTCCTGATCCACAGTTGGGCAGGCGATCTGCCCTGTTGACGAGGACTGACTTTCAGGGCCCTGTTGACCAACGTTGTAGCTCACTTCCTGGTGTCTTAGCCATGTTGGGAAGCTCAAGATTGGAAGAATCACTCCCGCAAAACATGATAGACGCGCGGGGAGCTTCGGCGTGATGTATGCCGTGTTGCACCTCTATCGGATTTGGGATTTCTGCAGCAGGTGCGCTTTGTTTTGGCAACCGAAATTCTGTGCTGACGTGAACCCAGCAAGTAAACAACTTCAAAGCAAAATAAAGGACATCTTCCGTGCGGTCTCGCAACGTTTCGAAGATGGCAGTTCTGTGCTGACCAGGGGAGCTGAACGAACATCCCCCGCAGCGCAGCATTCGGCGCTTCCCAGTGTGCTGCACAGGACTGCTGCCAGCAATATCACTGCGCGAACACACGATGCAGAGCACTGTTGCAGCCGCAGCGCAGGCAGCGGCAGGTGCAGACGTGCGGCAGACCCGGACGACGAGGTCACGCAGTGCCCTGTCTGCCTGGTGCGCGCAGCGCCTGGTTTGTGTGCATGACCTTTTCTATACTCTGGTTGTGGCCGTGGACCAAAAGTTACGGTTGTACAGGTTTGCAACTGGACTGGGGGCACCTGAAATGCACCACCTTGCGCATAAGCAGGTGTGAGTTCCACAACTGCGAGCAGCCGCCAGCCGCCTTGACCTGCCGCTTCGATCAGCTGCCAACTGCTTTAGCGCTGCGCTCATTGCCATGTGCCTCTCGATGGAGTGCCGGCGGCATGCGCTCGCTCGTGGGGCAGCCAATTGGCTCTCATACTTGTATGTGCCTGTCACCGCCGCTTGTAGCCTACAAGCGGCGATTTCCTAGTAGGAAACCGTGGCACAGCTGGCTTGGCTAAAGCTGTGGCCACTGCCACTGCGAGGCGAATTTTCCTGCTCTCTCCGTCCTCACTTTATCAGCCATCCCCAATCATGCCAAACGCGTGCGTGCCGCGATGCGGCGTCGTTCACAACCCCTCTGAGTGACGCCAGCTCGTTGATGCAACCCCGCACCTGCATCGCATGCAGCTACGTAAGACTGAAATTAAGCCCACTGCACCAACAGTGCACCCCTAAAAGCTGGCAAGTGTGTTCTGCCTGATCACAGCACACTGTGCACACGAAATCTTCCCTTTGCATGTCTTGATTTTGCAGACATAAGTCTTTTCTGCATGCTGACATAAGCCTTTCCAAAAAACCCAACTTAGCTAGCAATTGTTGCATGTAGGCTGTCGCATTGCTAACACCCAATAACTACATACACCGTCTTTCTGTTACCGGAAAAATGATGGGTGCACAGCTGCAGACGCCATTGGCTTTGACGCCAGCAGCAGTCACATGTATGGCCTTGCATTTTTGCACACTCTTGGTAACATGCGAGTGCCTACCCAGTCATCCATACAGAGCTGCCAAGGGCAAGCACGTCACTGGGTCTTCCTGGACCAGTATCTTGATGCAACAGTCATTTTGTGTTGCCGCATCCCCGCTCCTCGATGAGCTGCTTAATCCGCGCTGCGGCGTCATCGCGCACTTCCCGGGCACCATCCACTGGCATGTGCTTCGGGTCTGCCAGCGGCCAATCCAGCTTCTGGAGGCCTGCATCAGATCGAGATGCCCCTGACATGTGCGTGTGCCTCTTCCATAAAGGTGCTAACAAATCTCATGGAGTGCGCTGCAACACAGACAGAACATGGCAAGTGTACCAGAGAGCGCGCAGGCTCATGACGTGCGGCAACTATTGAGGCTTGCAGGTGCTGTAGCGCCACTGCCGCGTGAGGACTTTCCCACAGAGGCTTCACGATGTAACTGCAGCGCACCAGGAACATACGGGCACGCCTCGCCGCAGCCCATGGTCACCAGTAGCGACGCCTGCTGCGCCAGCTCCTGCGTCAGCCGCTGCGGCTGGTTGTTCTCGATGTCGATGCCCAGCTCTTTCATCACCGTGACACACACCGGGTGCACCGCGCCGCCTGGCTGTGTGCCGGCGGAGATGCCGCGCGCCTTTTCCGGGTCGACATGCGCGTTGAAGAGCGCCACCGACATCTGGCTGCGGCCTGCGGCAAGAGCACTGGGAAGACTGGGAGGAAAGGACATGGGAATATGCAAACACACTGAACCCGGCATGCCTTGCCTGCCGGCAGGCAAGAAATTCGTGGCCGGCATCAGCAAGACGAAGGGATGGAAGTGAACTACGGTTCCAAGAAGAACGTTACTAGTTCTCTGTGAGCAGTAACAGCAACCATTCCGGAAGAACAACACCGGGACGAAGGCGGAGACGAAGACGGGGGTGCCAGCGGCGGAAGATCCGACGGCAGGGGTTCGCTTCGGGACGAAGCTTCGTCCCGAAGCGAAGAACTCGTGGAGTGGGGGAGAATGTAGCAGATGTCGAAGAGCAGACTGCGACCTAATAGCCATCCAACACGTGGACTGGAAGCTATGGGGCATTCAGCAGCTACGGGGCATTCAGCAGTAGCTGGTTGATTTTGCACGGACAACGCCATTTCAGCTAGACGCTTTACTTGCGAAGTGTCGGTGTCTCAATTGTGAACACGGCTGTCTGGTTACTTTTATCTTACATGCATGCAGCACTTTTTAAATGACATATTTGTGAATTATGGGTGCTCGTTCACCCATAACTGAAGCTTTCTTGCTGCCAGAACTATGATGACTTATACAGAGTAGAATCCAACATTCCAGGCCCAGACATACTGTAACAACGAGTCTAAAGTCAGGCCCGGAGTGTCAAGAGAGCAGCCTCGCAAGCCTGCTTGAGATACAACGTGATTCTACTACACAACAAGGCAAGTCCTCCTAAACCGACAACGGTTTCAGGCAAGCCTTGCCTGAAACCGTGAGCTGAGCTGAGCTCACCATCGTGGGCCCAGAGCACACAGACCAAGCACTCCTAGAGGTGTTGCCCCTTCTACTTCTAGCCTCCTAAAGCAAAGGGCGCCCTGGCAGTCTGTACTTGACTGCCTGTCGGCGATGCACCATGCTTCCTGTTGCGCCTCTGGAAAGTATGCGGCTTGGCAGCAAGGCACCGGCAGGTGTCGCACACCACTTTGCTGCGTTCTGCCTCCGCTACGCACGACGCACATCCCATTGAGCAACCATACACTTCTCTTTTGCCACGCTGCAGGAGCGGAAACAGATGTGGTCTGGCCTGTCGCCGGGCGTGCGTCAGCAGTTCACGTACCCGGACCCGGGACGCGACCAGGATACAAGCAGCGAAGATGGTTTTAAAAAGGTTTGCTTCCGCCCGATGCTTTACAAAAGATCACAACATTTCCAGCTTGCGATCGTTGATGCTTTGGGGATGGCGCTGTCAGCCCTATGGGGATCATTGGTCAAGTGAAGGGCTCTCCACCCGGCCTTTTACTTGTGATCTGTACAGCTTTTCGACATCAATGATCATTGTGCCTTCTTGCATCCGAAACAGTGCTGTCGACCCCTGGCAGGAGTCGCCGCCGGAGGACAGCCAGCCACTGGAGCACTTCTGCCTTGTCGTCCACGACATCGACGAGGTGAGGATTTATGATGAAAGTTTCATTCACAGCCTTCAGACCTGCCCAAAGTGCGACTTGCCGCGCAGCAATGCGCAAGCTTATGTCATCGTCCAGGCAAGCTTTCACCTGCCTCAGGATGCAAGCGCAGCACTATGAACGCTGCGTTTCAATATTAGGACACGCAGACACATCACTGATGCGTGCGACATTTGCGGAACACTACCTCAGCGTGCTTGACAGCCGGAGGATTGAGTGCACCAACCAGGTTCACTAAGATCCGGATCCTGCTGGACAACCGGCGCATCGAGTACAGGAGGTCGGCGGAGTACGACGGGCAGCGGCAGTGGCTGCTGATATCTTTGTGTCAGCAACCTTGGTTGCCGCCAGCTTCTCTGCCTGCCCAGTGGCCTGCGCACGGGTTTGGTTCCAGTCAAGACCTATCTTTCGGACCAGTCGTCCCACCCGAACCAGCCTAGGCTAGTGGCGAACAGTTCCGCAAACTACAAGAGGAATACTGCACATAGATGTTTGCACCCTACTGTCGCATCGCCATGCTGATGATGGAAAGTTTGGGATCGGCCCGATGGGATCAGCCCGATGGGGATCAGCCCGATGGTGCAGATCGGCAAGCAGCAAAATAGAATACATGTGGATAGAGGTGACAGCCAAGCAGCGGCATCGTAAATCTCAGCTCATGATAAGGCAGCCGGTGCTCGGAGCTCCCAATCGACTGCTGGTTCTTCAATCCCAGCCGAGGTTTCGGGGCTTCCTAGACTGCGAGAGCAATTACTCTTCATTGCTCACAAGCGTAGGCCGGCCCTCCGAACAAAGGAATTAGATGGTATGGATTCCGCGAAGCGTCCCATCGCAGCGCCGAGGGTAACGTGCCAGCGCCGACCGACACTGTGATTGAAGTCCTTGTCGGCTGTTCCTAATCCGCTTGCTTTACCAGGCCAGCATGACCGGCAGGGGCAGCGGCCACAGTGACAGCTCCTGGTCAAGGCTTCTGCTGGCCGGCAATCGCCGGGGTGTGCACGTAAGTGCAATGCTGCTGCACCCGTGCGCAGCGTGCACGTTGCCATGATGGCGACGGCCATCTTTTGCTGCACGAGTGGCTGCTCGACCGTCATCTTTACGGCAATCACGTAGGACGGGCTGCAGCGCCGGCTCTCTGGCGTGATTCACGCCTGGATGCTGGTGTGTCTCTACGACCTGCTGACTGCACTGGAGACTATAGGCAAGAGCATTTTCAAGGGGGAACAGGAGCCGCAGAATGCAGGCAGATTCTTCGGCGGCCACCTATGGAGTGCTTGGGACCGCACCGACAATGTGGCCCTCAAGGTGCGACACTCGCATGGTCAATCTGGAAGCGGCAGCATGCTCAACAATCCAGGCTGATAGTTTAGACATCTGAAACTCACAGAATGCGCACGTGCATTGCTTTCACCTTGACG
>JAABUL010001761.1_pt1 | contig 39144 bp, 37 predicted proteins | sample 5559151 | NCBI WGS metagenome assembly JAABUL01 (sample SAMN10711876, study PRJNA513368) | rock metagenome | isolation source: Antarctica rocks | place: Antarctica: Victoria Land, Pudding Butte sud | reverse complement strand
GGGCGGTCCAGCACCGCCACCGTGATCTCGGCGGGCCGCACGCCCTTGGCCTTGGCGAGGCTCCCGATATTCTCCTCGGGGCTCATGTCGAGGTCAACGACTCCGAGGGCGTAACCGGGACCGATGGCGATCTTGTCCATGTAGACGTCGGGCGCGTTGAGCAGCGCGCCGGCCTGGGCCATCGCCATCACGGCGATCGAGCCCGGCATGTCCTTGGCGCAGAGCGTGGTGCCCTCGAGCGGGTCCACCGCGATATCGACCTGCGGTCCCGTCCTGGTGCCGACCTTCTCGCCGATGAACAGCATCGGAGCTTCGTCGCGCTCGCCCTCGCCGATCACGATGGTGCCGTCGATCGGCAGGCGGTTCAGCTCGCGCCGCATGGCATCGACCGCGGCCTGGTCGGCCGCCTTTTCGTCGCCCCGCCCGCGCCAGCGCGCGGCCGACACGGCGGCCCGCTCGGTGACCCGCACCAGTTCCAACGTGAGGATCCGCTCGATGATGTCCTGTTGTTGAATGATGAGGTCGGTCATCGTGCTGGTCTCCCCTTGAAGGCCCGGTCGGGCGCGGCCGGTGTCCGGCTCTCAGTTGCGTTCGATGCGGATCAATTGCGGCTTCCCGGCGATCGTGCCCCCGGCCTCGACGGCGTCGAGCGCGTCGCGGATCGTGGTCTCGGTTGTGGCATGGGTGATCAGCACCACGGGCACGTAGCCCCCATCCTGGCCGGCTTCCTGGCGCTGCATGATGCTCTCGAAGGAAATGTCTGCGGCCGCCATGCGGGTCGCGATGGCGGCGATGGAGCCGGGCCGATCCTTCACCGAGAGCCTGACGTAATAGCCGCCCTCGTGCCGCCGCATCGGAGCGCGGGGCGTATGCTCCAAGGTCGCGACCGGTCGCCCGAACGGCAGCACGCGGCTGCCGCGTGCGAGGTCGGCGATGTCGCCCAGCACCGCCGAGGCCGTCGCGTCGCCGCCGGCGCCGGGGCCCACGAGCGTCAGTTCACGCACAGCGTCGGCGTTGATGGCGATGGCGTTGGTCACGCCCTTGACCTCGGCCAAAGCCGTGCTCTTGGCCACCATGCTGGGGTGCACACGCGTCTCGATGCCGTGGTCGGTCCGCTGCGCCACGCCGAGCAGCTTCACGCGATAGCCGAGCTCGTCGGCCGCCTTGAGATCGGCCGAGGTGATGGACCGGATGCCTTCGACATGGACGGCGTCGAGGTCGATCGCGGTGCCGAAGGCGAGGCTCGCCAGGATAGCGAGCTTATGGGCCGTGTCGAAGCCGTCGATGTCGAAGGTCGGATCCAACTCCGCGTAGCCGAGGCGCTGTGCCTCGGCGAGGCAGGCCGCGAAGCCGATGCCCTCGGCTTCCATCCGGGTCAGGATGTAGTTGCAGGTGCCGTTCAGGATGCCGTAGACGCGGTCGATCGTATTGCCCGACAGGGCTTCGCGCAGCGTCTTGATGACCGGGATGCCGCCTGCTGCAGCGGCCTCGAAGCCGATCGACACGCCCTGCCGCTCCGCCGCGGTGGCGAGCGCCATGCCATGATGAGCCAGCAGGGCCTTGTTGGCCGTGACCACCGATTTGCCGGACGCGATCGCGGCCTCGACGGCCGCCTTGGCGACGCCTTCGTGCCCGCCGATCAGTTCGACCAGGAGATCGATGTCGCTCGACCGCGCCAGTTCGACGGGGTCGTCGACCCATCGTGTCTCACCGAGGTGAGGCGCCGCCTTGGCGCGGTCCCGAGCCGACGCCGCCGTGACCATAATGGCGCGGCCGGTCCGCGCCGTGAGGAGGGCGGCGTCGTCGGCGATTCGACGGAGGACGGCGCCGCCGACTGTGCCGAGGCCGGCGATGCCGACGCGCAGGGGGAACATTCCACAATCCAGAACAGAAATCGAACCGGTAGCTCGGCACCCAGCTGGGCCGCGTCACAGGTTCCGTCGTCCGACGGTCTATCACGGCTCCGTTCCAGGTTGGAACTGCCGCGCGAGTTCGGTGCGCCCCGGCCCGTCGTAGCGCTCAGCGGTAGCCGAACAGCAGATACAGGACCAGGAGGATGCCCAGGATGCCGATGATCCCGATGCCGCCATTGCCATAATAGCCGCCGCGATAGCCGTAGAAGCCGCCGCCGCCGAACAACAGGATCACGATGATGATGAGGATGAGAACCGACACGCGCGCCTCCGCAACGGGGTGAAATCGACCGACCTCCTCGGCTGCCGTCGGGCACCGTAGAAAGGTCGGGTGCCGATCGGGTCAGCCCGCTCGGTCTGCCTGCGACGTTAAGCCGTCGACCCGTCAACGTGATTGTGGACGAAATGTGCCGGCTTGAGCGCTGCTTTTTCGCACTATCCCCCGAAAAGGACGGCCCCGGTCCGGGACCGTCCTCTGCGGGCCTGCCCCTCGCGGCCTGAACCGCAGGTCAGGCGGCCTTCCGGTTGACCTCGCTGCCGGCGAGTTCCGTCAGCTTCTTGTCGGTGGCCTTCTCCTCTTCGAGGTTCTTCTCGAACAGGGTGGCGGCACCGGCGTGGCCGAGGCGCTTGGCCCAGGCGACGAGCGTGCCGTAGCGGGCGATCTCGTAATGCTCCACGGCCTGGGCGGCCGCGAGCAGGCCCGCGTCGAGCACGTCCTTGTCGGCGACCTCGCCTGCGACCTCCTCGGCCTCCTTGATGATGCCGTCGATCGCCTGGCAGGTCACGGCCTCGGCCTTGATGCCCAACATCTTGAAGACTTCGTCGAGCCGCTTGATCTGGTTCTCGGTCTCGGCCAGATGCGTCTCGAAGCCCCGCTTCAGGGCCGGACTCGTGGCCTTGCCGACCATCGTGGGCAGCGCCTTGGTGATGCGATGTTCGGCGTAATAGATGTCCTTGAGCTGGTGGGCGAAGAGGTCTTCCAGCGTGTGGATGTCCTTGGTGAAGATACCCATGATCGGCTCCTGATGCGGAAAAGGCGCGGTCGAGCCGCGTCTGCGGATCAATCCCGTACCGACCGGCCCTGTTCCCGCGTGTCCCCGGCGGGGCGTCACGCGACGGCGTCGAGCGGCGAGTTCTTCCGCGTGTCGGGGAGCCAGAGATAGACCACGAGCGACACGGCGATCAGGGCCGTGGCGTACCAGAAGAAGCCCGACTCGTTGCCGCTGTCCTTGAACTGAAGCGCGACGGAGTCGACCGATCCGCCGAAGATCGCGGCCGTGAAGGCATAGGGCAGCCCGACGCCGAGCGCCCGGATGGCGGTCGGGAACAGTTCCGCCTTGACGATGGCCGTGACCGACGTATAGCCGCTGACGATCGCCCAGGCGGCGCAGATCAGCAGCAGCGCCACATAGGGGCTGTGGGTGGCTCGGATCGCGGTCAGGATCGGCACCGTGCCGAGCGCGCCGAGCACCCCGAAGCCGACCAGCAGGGCCTTGCGGCCGATCCGGTCCGACAGGGCGCCGTAGAGCGGCTGGATGGCGGCCGCAAACACCAATGAGGCCAGCGTCACGGCCGTGGTCTGGTCGTCGGTGAGGCCGACCGACAGCTTGAGGTATTTCTGCATGTAGGTCGTGTAGGTGTAGAAGGCCGAGGTGCCGCCGACCGTGATGCCGATCACCACGAGCATGTTGCGCCAGTTGCCCGATAACAATTCGCCGAAGGGCGGCCGCACGCGGCTCGCCGCGATGAACTTCTCGGACTCGTCCAGGCTGGCCCGCATGCGGAAGCCATAGAGCGACAGCAACGCGCCGACCACGAACGGGATGCGCCAGCCCCAGGCCTTCAACTGGTCGGGCGTGAGGAACAGCTTCTGCAGGATGAACAGCAGCAGCACGGCGCAGAGCTGTCCGCCGATGAGCGTCACGTACCAGACACCCGAGTAGAAGCCGCGGTGCTGCGGCGGCGAGATTTCGCTCAAGTAGGTGACGCTGGTGCCGTATTCGCCGCCCTGGCTGAGACCCTGGACGACGCGGGCGGCCGACAGGATCACGGTGGCCCAGATCCCGATGGAGCCATAGGTCGGCGCCACCGCGATCAGCAGCGAGCCGAAGCACATCATTAGGATCGACACGGTGAGCGACGAGCGGCGGCCGTAGCGGTCCGCCAGATAGCCGAAGATGATGCTGCCGATCGGGCGCATCAGGAACGCGACCGCGAAGAGCGTCGCGGCCGACAGCTGCTGGACCACGGGGTCGCCCTTTGGGAAGAACGAGCCGGCGAAGTAGAGCGCGAAAGCCGTGTAGGCGTAGACGTCGTACCATTCGACGAGGTTGCCGAACGACGTTGCCAGCACGGCCCTCACGTGGTTCGGCGCGCGCGCCCCGGCCCCGATCCCGGTGGTCCGGCCTTCCATCGCGGTATCGGCCATCCCGTCCTCTCCCACCCGCGGCGTCGACGCGGCCCACCAATCCTCACTCGAGAGAGTTTCAGGTCGGGGAGCGGTTCACAAGTCCCGGCGCGGGTGGCGCTCAGGGCAATTCGAAATCCAGCACGGTCAGGCCCGCTAGACCGCCTTCGGCGGCCCGCACGAGGCGCGCGCCCGCGGCCTCGTGCTCGGGAAGGGCCAGATATCTGTCGCGGGCCGCGGCACCATCGAAATCGACCGTGAACACGTGGCTGAACCCGCGCGACAGCCCCTCCGGGCTGACATTGGCGCCATGCGCGAAGAATCTCATCCCGTCCATGTGCTGCCGCAGCTCGGCGAGTCCGCCCATGATGGCCGCGACTTCGCCGGGGGGGACGTCGCCCCGGAACCGCACCAGCACGACATGTCGGATCATCTCACGGTCTCCCGGCTCGAATGCAGCAGGCCCGAGGACGTGAGTAAGACCCGCGTCCACCGCACGCAAACAGGGCCGATGAAGCGGCGTACGGAACATGCTGGTGGTGATCGGTATTGTCCGGCTATCCGCCACCGACTCCCTCGACGACAACTCCTGTTCCACCGCAGTTTTGACACGGCCTGTCGTCGACCATCCTGCTCCCCTGGCAGACCGGGTACACATTCTCGCCTGTGCCAGCAGTTCCATGAGGTGCCTCGTCGCCGGGATTCGGCGCCGTCGGGTTTCAACTGCCCTGGGGTGTTGAGCCTTTCGTCACGATGCCGTCCTCCTCCATGCTGGCCGACTGAGACAACGTCGGCCTTCGACAGCTGGAGGCATCAGCATTTGCCGTTGATGCCGCGCGTCTGCCGTTGACGCCGCGGGTCAGGATCGTAGCCGACGAGCGAAGGTCAGTCGCCGAGCCGCCGCAGCCCCACAACGGTGGACGTGAATTGACGGGTACGGCCGAACGAGCGTTGCCACGCCGGCCTTATAAGGTGCCGCGGCGGTGGGCTGCCCGCCCGTCAAGTCCCTCGCAAAGTCCCACAAGGAAGGGGCCGGCAGGGGACCTCACACTGCAGAACCTACGTCTTTCTCCGCAGCTTCTTTCAGGATTTCAGCCGCCTTGGCCTGCCCCTTGTCCTCGGGCCTAGCGTCCGGCGTGCTCGCCGGAGTAGCTTTCTCGCTCTGATCCGCCGGCTTCATGCCATCGGCTTGCGCCGCGGATTCCCAGCCCTTCTTGAAATCGGGCTGCTGGCCGCCCGGGTCTTTGGTGGTACCTTCGTCTGCCATGGTTTCCTCCTGCGCCTACGCGGGTGCGAGCAGGACAACCTGACCGCTCCAGTTTACGCTCCGACACGTGCGGCTCGTGATCAGCTCGCGGAACAGAAAAGGTCCCACATCTTCCGCCGCTTCCCTAGCGATAGAGATGCCGCCATCTTGATGCCCAGAAAGCGACCCCTCGGGACGATAGACACTCGGGAGCCGCTGTCAGGACCATAGTCTCGACACATCGTTCTCTCCGCGCCGAGCAACGAACCACCCGCAATGGCATTGCGGAAATCCGTTTCAGCGCGCCCGACATGCCGTCGGTCCTCCGTTGCAGACTTCGCGTCGCCCACGGGCTATGCGCCCAGAGATCGACTGACCTTTAGGGCCTAATTGCAATCGGTCGTGGTCTTCTTGACGGTATCGCCGGTTTCTCCGTCAGTCTTGGTGATCTTTTTCGTGCTGCAGCCAGCATCATCGCCGAGGACCGCGCCACCAGCCGGCGGCACCACGACGACGACGTCTGGAGGCGTCTTGGTCGTTGTGGTCTTGGTCTGCGTCGTTACTTCGTCGGCGAATGCAAGCGGGCCAAAGGCCATCAATGCCGCCATGCCAATGCCCATCAGGCCAGAACGTCTTCCTGAATTTGTCAAGATCTTAATCTCCCGTTTGTCGTCCAGAGTTCGAAACCTGCCCAGCGTCGTCTTCCACGCTATAAACACAGTAGGTCGCAGTAGTGCTGTCGTATCCTAAAAGAAACCTCAACAGTTCGTAGTAGTCTTTTTGACGGTATCACCGGTGTCGCCATCCTTTTTGGTGACGCTCTCCGTGCTGCAACCCGAGCGCGGCCGATCACCAACCCCGAGGACGCCGCCAACCGTGCCCGTAGCGGCCCCAACGGCGCCTCCTACGATACCGCCGACCGGGCCGGCTGCATTGTTGCCTGCCGCAGCCCCTTCTTCCGCGCCCCGAATGGTTCCCTGCGCCTGGGCGATGCCGGACAACGACAGAATTGCAACTGCCGCTAGGGCAAAGCGAGAGGATTTCATGTTCAGCTCCCTGCTTGATCGAGGATCAATCAGCCCCTCAACGCTCCCTTGCCCGGGAGGTTGCACGGCAAGTGCCCCGCCACGAAGCGGTGTGACGGGGAGAGCAGCGCTTCGGCGATGAGAAAACCGCTTCCAGCCTGACGAAGATCTTAACGTTTCACATCGAACTGGCGCGCCCAAGGGGAATCGAACCCCTGTTTTCGCCGTGAAAGGGCGACGTCCTGGACCGCTAGACGATGGGCGCGGATGACACGGCCGGGTCGGGCGTCGCCACGCCGACCTTATAAGCAAAGCGGGCGTCTGCTGGCAAGCGCGCCGCCCCCTCGCCGGGCCAGACCGAACGGCCCCGGGACACCACACGGATCAGGCACTCCTGCCCGGTCAGCCCGGCTGATCGGGCACCAGGGCGGCGTCGACCAGGCGGAGTTCGGGGCGCCCCTGCCCGCCCCCCCAGCGGTCGATCGTCAGCGTGCCGGCCGCGTGGACGATCTTGCCGCGCGCGGCCGCGATGCCGACCCCAAGCGGCGTGCCGGCGGCCCGGAACGCGACCGCGCGGATGCGGCTTCCGTCCCGGGCCGCCAGGGTGGCCCGCAGGTGGCCGTCGCCCACCATGCCGCAGTCGATCACGCGATGGTTCGGCAGCACCACGACGGGATCCGGACTTCCGGCCCCGAACGGACCCACGGCGGCGAGTGATCCGATCAGGTCGGGCGTGACCGCGCCGGCCGACAGCGTCGCGTCCACGGCGAGCCAGCCGTCCTGGCGGGAGCGCGTCATGTCCTCCGCGAAATGGTCATGCAGGAAGTCGCGGAAGGCATCGAGCCCGGCGGTCTCCAGCGTGACCCCGGCCGCCATGCCGTGGCCACCGCCCTTTAGCAGAAGGCCCCGCTCGACCGCGAGGCGTACGGCGGCGCCGAGGTCGGCGCCGGGGATCGAGCGCCCAGACCCGATACCGCGCCCGTCCGACAGCGCGACCGCGAAGGCGGGCCGGTCGAAACGCTCGCGCAATCGCGACGCCACGAGCCCGACGATCCCCGGGTGCCAGCTCGGTGCCGCCACCACGATGACGGCCCTGCCCTCGTCGCCCGCCAGAAGCCCGAGCGCCTCGCCCTCGGCCTCCGCCACGGCCGCGAGTTCGATGACGCGCCGTTCCCGGTTGAGCCGATCGAGGTCGGCCGCGATCCGCGCGGCCTCGATCGGATCGCGCGTCAGCAGCAGCCGCGTGCCGAGCGCCGAATCGCCGATCCGCCCGCCGGCGTTGATGCGCGGTCCCACCAGGAACCCGAGATGGAACGGCGTCGGCGCCCCATCGGCGCTCGCGACGTCGAACAGAGCGGCGAGGCCGGGACGGCCGCGGCACGCCATGACGGCCAGTCCCTTGCTCACGATGGCGCGGTTGAGCCCGACCAGCGGCACGACATCGGCCACCGTGGCCAGCGCCACGAGGTCGAGCGCCTCCAGGAGATCGGGTGTCGGGCGACCGTGCCAGAAGGCCGCGCGCTTCAGCGCGCGGTGGAGCCCCACCAGCACCATGAACACCACGCCCGCCGCGCAGAGGTGGCCGAGCCCGGACAGGTCGTCGCCGCGGTTGGGGTTCACCACGGCCACGGCACGCGGCAGTTCGGCGCCGACCTGATGGTGGTCGATCACCAGGGTGTCGACCCCGAGGCGGGCCGCCTCGTCGAGCGGCACCAGGCTGGTCGAGCCGCAATCGACCGTGACCAGCAACGTGGCGCCGCCGGCCCCAAGACGGCGGACGGCCCCGAGGCTCGGCCCGTAGCCGTCGACGAGCCGGTCGGGGATATGGATCGCCGGGTCGAGGCCGGCGGCCCGCAGATAGTCGACCAGGAGAGCCGTGGCGGCGGCGCCGTCGACGTCGTAGTCGCCCAGCACCGCCACCTGCTCCCCGGCCGATACGGCGCGCGCGAGACGGTCCACCGCGGCCTGCATGTCGGTGAGGACATCGGGGTCCGGCATGAGGCCGCGGATCGTCGGGGCGAGGTAGCCGACGCAATCCGGCACATCGAGGTCGCGGCTCGCCAGGATACGGGCCAGGAGGTCCGGCATGCCATGCGCCTGCGCGATGGCCATCGCGCGGCGCGCGCCCGCCTCGTCGAGACGCGCCCGCCAGGCCCGGCCCGACATGGCCCGCGCGACTCCGAAGACCAGCGGATTCATCGGCAGAGGATCCAGGGACTTCATACGCGCTCGTTCGCCGGGCGAAGCCGGAACCGGGCGAGACGCTCATCGGTGTCGACCCGTCTACAGCCCGTCGCGTGCCATAGCGCGGATCGGTCGAAAGCCGGAAGCTTTCATGTTAACCACGTCATGCCTATGTTTACGGTCTGTTCCCGTTCCCGCGTCGATGGAGGCCTATCAGATGCCAAAACGGTCCGCTGCCGCCCTCGAGCCCCCGGCCGACCTGTTTGCCCTGGCGAACGACGACGACCTCGGAGGGGTAGCGGCCGTCGCTGGACAGAGCCCGGCGCAAAGTGCCGCGCCTGCGGCCGTCGAGAAGACGCGTCGGCGCCCTGCCCCGGTGCCGCGGGACGGCACTCCGGACGAGTCCGGCTACACGGCGGCCTCGATCGAGGTGCTGGAGGGCCTGGAACCGGTGCGGCGTCGGCCCGGCATGTATATCGGCGGCACCGACGAAGCGGGGCTGCACCACCTCTTCGCCGAAGTGATCGACAATGCGATGGACGAAGCGGTGGCGGGTCATGCGACCTTCATCGACGTTTCGCTTGACGAGGGCGGGGCGTGCAGCGTGACAGACAACGGCCGCGGCATCCCGATCGATCCGCATCCCAAATTCCCGGACCGTTCGGCCCTCGAAGTCATCATGACGACCCTGCATGCCGGCGGTAAGTTCGATTCGGGAGCCTATCAGACCTCGGGCGGCCTGCACGGCGTCGGCATATCGGTCGTCAACGCTCTGTCCGAGCGGCTCGACGTCGAGGTGGCGCGCGGACAGACGCTCTACCGCCAGAGTTTCGAGCGCGGCCTGCCGGTCGGGTCCCTGGAGACGGTGGGCCGGGTGGCGAACCGCCGCGGCACCAAGGTGCGGTTCAAGCCGGATCCCGAGATCTTCGGCGCCGAGGCCCGGCTGGAGCCGGCACGCCTGTTCAGGATGGCGCGCTCGAAGGCCTATCTGTTCGGCGGCGTCGAGGTCCGGTGGCATTGCGCGCCGAGTCTCGTCGCGGGCAGCAAGACGCCCGAAGAGGCGGTGTTCCGCTTCCCCGGGGGACTCAAGGACCACCTCGCCCAGGAGGTCGAGGGTAGGAGCTTCGTCACGGACCAGCCCTTCACCGGCAAGATGACCAAGGTCGGGGGACACGGCTCGCTCGAATGGGCGCTGACCTGGCTCGCCGACGACGACGGTTTCGTCCATTCCTACTGCAACACCATCCCGACACCCCAGGGCGGCACCCACGAGACGGGGTTGCGCACCGCCCTGCTCCGCGGCCTCAAGGACCATGCCGAGCGCATCGGGCAGAGCCGTCGTGCCGCCACCATCACGGCCGACGATGTCATGCTGACCTGTGCGGCCTTGCTGTCGGTCTTCATCCGCGAGCCGGAGTTCCAGGGCCAGAACAAGGGACGGCTGCAGACCGCGGAGGCGGGCCGCATCGTCGATGCCGCGCTCCGCGACAGCTTCGATCACTGGCTGGCGGCGGCGCCCTCCCAGGCGGCCAAGTTGCTCGATTGGAGCATCGAGCGGGCCGAGGAGCGCCAGCGGCGCCGCGCCGAGAAGGACGTGGCGCGGAAGTCCGCCACCCGCAAGTTGCGCCTGCCGGGCAAACTGGCCGATTGCTCGAACTCGGCCGCGCAGGGCTCCGAACTGTTCATCGTCGAGGGTGACAGCGCGGGCGGCTCGGCCAAGCAGGCCCGCGACCGCGCCAGCCAGGCGGTGCTGCCGCTCCGCGGCAAGATCCTCAACGTCGCCAATGCCACGCGCGACAAGCTGGCCGGGAACCAGCAACTGGCCGACCTGTCCCTGGCGCTCGGATGCGGCACGGGCCAGCACTATCGCGATGGCGACCTGCGCTACGACAAGATCATCATCATGACGGACGCGGACGTCGACGGCGCCCATATCGCGTCCCTGCTGATCACCTTCTTCTACCGGCAGATGCCCAAGCTCATCGATGACGGCCACCTGTTCCTGGCCGTGCCGCCGCTCTACCGGTTGACCCAGGGCACGAAATCGACCTACGCCCGGGACGACGCCCACAAGGACTACCTGATGAAGACCGCGATGACGGGCCGCGGCAAGGTCGAGATCAGCCGCTTCAAGGGCCTCGGCGAGATGCCCATGCGCGACCTCAAGGAGACCACGATGGATCCGGGCAAGCGCTCGCTCCTGAAAGTGGCGGTGCTGCAAGAGGATGCGGCCGGCACCTCGGACGCGGTCGAGCGGCTGATGGGCAACAAGCCCGAGGCGCGGTTCGCCTTCATCCAGGACCGCGCCAAGAGTGCGGCCGACCTCGTCGACGTCTGACCCGGACCCGCGATTTCGGTTGCGCGGCGTCGGAGAGGTCTCGTGCGAGGCGGATTGCGCTGCAGTCGGCAAGGCCCCGGTAGCGTTAATCCAAGTTCAACGCCACTCGGGCAGCATGCGATCGGACGATTGCAGCAGGTGGCGGGCCATGGTGAAGACCTTCACGAGCGACGACCGTGGATCCGCGACGCAATGGTTCGCCTTGACGGCCGTGATCGTTTCGATCGGCTGCCTGGCGGGCGCCCAAGGCCTGGCGTGGCTGTCCCAGCCCGGCCGGGTCTCGATCGTGGCGGCCCGGGCGCAGAACCCCGCGGTCGCACCGACGGGCATTGCGGACGCCGGTATCGATCCCACGCCGACCGGTTCAGTGCCGAAGAGTTCGGTCATGATCCGAATCCACTGAACACCACGTCGAACCGGCGGGTGGTCCGGGTTCGAGGCGGCCGGCCCTCTGCAAGGCATTTGATCGCGCCTGTTGCAGAGTATCCGATTCCGCTGTCGCGGACAGGACGTCGTTGACTTATTGCGGTTTCCGCTTATTTGCATCATCATCAGTGAGCGTCCCGCGTCGCTCTTTCGGCGCACGATCGATCGTGCCTGCAACTCTACGGCCCTGCGCGGGTCTCGCGGGCCATGTTCGTCGACGGCAAACGCAACACTCAATGAATTTTAGCGAACTCGGCCTTAGTGACAAGGTCCTCCACGCCGTAGAATCGTCCGGCTATACGGTACCGACGCCCATCCAGGAACAGGCCATTCCGATCGCCCTCGCGGGGCGCGATGTCTTGGGCATCGCGCAAACCGGGACCGGCAAGACGGCGGCTTTCACCCTGCCGATGCTGTCGCGGCTCGAGAACGGCCGCGCCAGGGCCCGGATGCCGCGAACCCTGATCCTGGAGCCCACGCGCGAACTCGCGGCGCAGGTCGAGGAAGCTTTCGGCCGCTACGGCGTCAACCACAAGATCAATGTCGCGCTGTTGATCGGCGGTGTGTCGTTCGGCGACCAGGAAGCCAAGATCACCCGCGGCGTCGATGTCCTGATCGCCACGCCGGGGCGACTCCTGGATTTCGCCGAACGCGGCAAGCTCCTGCTGACCGGCATCGAGATCCTGGTGATCGACGAAGCGGACCGCATGCTCGACATGGGCTTCATCCCGGACATCGAGAAGATCTGCAAGCTGGTGCCCTTCACGCGCCAGACCCTGTTCTTTTCCGCCACCATGCCGCCCGAGATCACGAGGCTGACCGAGACCTTCCTGCACAATCCCGCGCGGATCGAGGTCGCCAGGGCAGCCTCGACGGCCGAGGGCGTGACCCAGGCCCTCGTCGCGTCCGGGCCAGGTTCGGCCAAGCGCGAGACGCTCCGCAAGCTGCTCCGGGAAGCGGGAGAGTTGAGCAACGCCATCATCTTCTCCAACCGCAAGCGCGACGTGGCACTGCTGACGAAGTCGCTCGAAAAGCATGGCTTCTCGGTGGGTTGCCTGCATGGCGACATGGATCAGAGAGCCCGCATGGCGTCGCTCGAGGCGTTTCGCAACCACCAGGTCTCGCTTCTGGTCTGCTCGGACGTGGCGGCTCGCGGGCTCGACATCCCGGCCGTGAGCCATGTCTTCAATTTCGACGTCCCGACCCACGCCGAAGACTACGTCCACCGCATCGGCCGTACGGCCCGTGCCGGCCGCTCCGGTATCGCAATCTCCATCGTCACGCGCAGCGACCAGCGCTATGTGGACGACATCGAGAAGCTGATCCAGACCAAGATCGATTGGCAGGGCGGCACGCTCGACAGCGTCAGCGACGTCGAGCCCGAGGGTGACGAGGCTCGCCCGAGTTCCCGCGACCGCCGGCCATCCCGCCGAACCGACCCGCGTGGCGGCGATGCGCGAGGGCGTGACTCGCGCGGTGCAGAGACTCGCCCCGATAGGACCCACGCAGGGACGGCCCGTGATGCACCGCGAGAGCGGGCAGAACCGGTGCCGGCCAGTCCCCCGCGGTCGCGGAGCGCGGTTCCGGCCGCCCGTCGACAAGACCCTTCCCTGGTCCCGCCGGTTCGTCTGCGCGCCGATGGCCCGCGCGGCGTCGACCAGAATCGACGCGGCCGGCATGAGGACGACGACGACGACGTGGTCGGCCTCGGCGACCACGTGCCGTCGTTCCTGCTGAGACCGGTGAAGATCAAGGCCACCAGCGAGGGATGACGGTATTGGGCTGACGCGCTTCGGTGCCGACCGTTGCACTGACCTCGCGGCTAGATGGCCTGAGCCATCGCGTCCGGGTTCGCCGGCGTGATCGCGACGCTCTCGCCGCAGCCGCAGGCCGAGGTCTGGTTCGGGTTCTCGAAGACGAAGCCGGACGACAGCTTGTCGGTCCTGAAGTCCATCTGCGTACCGAGCAGGAACAGCACGGCCTTGGGGTCGATGAGGATGCGAACGCCCTTGTCCTCCACGATCTCGTCGGTTGCTGCCGGCGCGTCCGCCATTTCCATCGTATAGGACATGCCGGCGCAGCCGCCGTTCTTGACGCCGACCCGCAGGCCGTACACCGGCTTCGCGGCGTTGGTCATGATCTCCTGGACCCGCACGGCTGCGGCATCCGTAAGGGACACGACCTGAAAACGCTTCCTGGCGGCCATCGAGACTTCCCTTCCTCGGCCCTCAGGCACGATCGGTACGCCCCCTATGTAAAGGTCGCGGACCGGTTTAAAAAGCCCGAAGACTGCGGAAGGAGGCCGGGGTGACGGCGGATCGAGACGCGGCGGGCAGCCTCGACACGAGGCGCGATGCCGCCATCGCGGACGCGGTCCGCCATCTCGCATCCGGCCGTTTCGCCGAAGATCTCGCCCGCAGGGTCGCCTATCGCAGCGTCAGCCAGGATCCGGCCGCCCAACCGGTCCTCCTAGCCTATCTGGTCGACGAGATGAAGCCGGCGCTCGAGGACCTCGGCTTCGCGGTGCGGGTCGTTACGCAGGACTTGACGCGCGAGCCCTTCCTGATCGCGGACCGCCACGAAGCCGCGGGTCTGCCGACCGTACTGATCTACGGCCACGGCGATGTCGTGGGCGGCATGGACGACCGCTGGCAGGCAGGGCGCGGGCCGTGGTGTATGGTGGTGGAAGAGAGCGCATTCCACGGGCGGGGCACGGCCGACAACAAGGGCCAGCACGGTGTCGATATCGCGGCCCTGGCGGCCGTGATCGCGGCGCGGAGCGACCGGCTCGGCTTCAACGTCAAGGTCCTGATCGAGATGGGCGAGGAGACCGGCTCGCCCGGCCTGCACCGGCTCTGCGCCACGCATCGCCGGGAACTCGCGGCCGACGTGCTGATCGCGTCGGACGGCCCGCGGCTCGCGCGGGACAAGCCGACGATCTTCCTCGGCTCGCGCGGTGGCCTGCGCATCAGGCTCCGCGCGGAGCCCCGCTCCGGCGCGCATCACTCCGGCAACTGGGGCGGCCTGCTGTCGAATCCGGCGACGATCCTGGCCTCCGCCATCGCCAGCCTGGTCGACGGCCGAGGCCGCCTGCTCGTCGACGCGCTGAAGCCGCCGCCCCTGGCGCCGGAGATCCGCGCGGCGCTCGCGGGGGTGGTGGTGGCGCCCGGCCCGGACGAGCCCGCGCTTTCTGCCGACTGGGGCGAGCCCGGCCTCAGCGCGGCCGAGCGCGTCTACGGTTGGAACACGCTCGAAGTGCTGTCGCTGCTGGCCGGAGACCCTGAGGCGCCCGCCAATGCGATTCCCGGCCGGGCCGAAGCCGTCCTGCAACTCCGCTACGTCGCAGGCACGCCGGTGGAAACACTCGGCGGGGCGCTGCGACGGCATCTCGATGCTGGCGGCTTCGGCGCGGTCGCCGTGTCGATGGAGCAGAGTTTTGCCGCCACGCGGACGCCGCTCGACGATCCCTGGGTGGATTGGGCGCGAGCCTCGATGGCGCGCACCCTGGGCTCGCCGCCGGTCGTCCTCCCGAACATCGGCGGGGCACTTCCGAACGATGTCTTCACGGAGATCCTGGGCATGCCGGCCCTGTGGATCCCGCATTCTTATCCCGGCTGCCGGCAGCACGCGCCCGACGAGCACCTTCCGGTCGCCATCGTCGAGGAAGGCCTGAGGATCATGGCCGGGCTGTTCTGGGACCTGGGCGAGGCGGCCCCGAGCCGCCGCCCAGAGTGACCTGCTCACCACCTGCTTCGGCATGTGTGGAGTCCTCGACCGGTTCTCACGGGATACGAACCGGCTCGGGGTCGGCATCCCGACCGGCCTCGGCTAGCGCTGCTCCACCGGCCGGGACGGCACCGGGGCGGGCCGAGGCTCCACGGCGACGCTCGGGGCGCGGCGCCGGCGACCACGGGCGATCCTCCCCGATCGAACGGGCCTGCGTCGTGAGCCAGGAGCCGCCGCGGAGCGTCAATGCCAGAGCCCCGGTCGTCTCGAGGCTGATCCGGTCGACCACGACCTTGGCGCCGCAACTCGCCGGCGCCGCGAGCGGCGTCACGACGAGCGTCGCGCGCCGGCAGTCTTCCGCGAAGGCCGCCGCATCCGTCACCAGGGACACGAAGCCGCCGCCCTGCAGCGGCGCCACGCAGGCCAGTCGATCGCAGCGCGTGCCCGGCAGGGTGAGTCCCGCCTTGCCGACGAGGTCGGGCACGCGGGCGTCGCCGTCGGCACGCAGCCATTGCTCGGCCGTGAAGGCGCTGGCCCTGCCGACCGTGCCGAAGCTGCCGTCCGGACCACGCAGCACGAGCGACTCGCCCGTGGGCGCCACGACGAGGTCGTACCGGGACCCGAATGCGGCGCCCAGCAGACCCAGGGCAAGCCAGGGCACGGCGGTCAGGCGCAGCAGCGGCGTGCGCCAGATCACCACGCTGAGGATCGCCAGCGTGAGGCAGGGCAGCGCCCAGGGCGCGAAAGCCGGAAGATGCACCGTCGAGGCGGGCGCCGCCGCCAGAAGCCGCGCCACCGCCATGACGATGCGGATGCCCCACCCGACCCAGTGCCAGACCGGCGCGTCGAGGCCGAGCGGGTAGAGGACCGTGCCGAGCAGAGCCCCCGGCACGGCGAAAAACTCGATCATGGCCAGGGTCAACGGGTTGCCGACGAAGACATAAGGACTGAGCTCGTGGAACTCGGCCGCCATGAACGACGCGGTTGCGACGGTGGCGCAGATCGTGGCCGTGAAAAGATGCAGCACGCCCGAGCCGGCACGGCGCACGCGCCCGGCCCACGGCGGCGCCGGGGCCATTCGTGGCGGCGGTTCCGCGAAGAGGTCCTCGGGAGCGCGCCGCAGCCGAGCTTCCTGCACGGCGATGAGGGCCGCCACGGCCGCGAAGGACAGCTGGAAGCTGGCGCCGGCGATCTGTTCTGGTTCGAGGGCGATGACGGCCAGGGCCGCAAAACCGAGGTTGCGCATGGTCAGCGCACGCCGGCCGAACAGCACGGCGCCCAGCATGATGAGGGTCATGAACAGCGCCCGCTGGGTGCCGACCCGCGAGCCAGTGCCGATGTCATAGGCGACCGCGCCGAGGATCGCGGTCGCGGCCGCCCAGCCCTTGATGGGGTAGCGCAGCGCCAGCGTCGAGCTGAGGGCCAGGCCTCGGCGCACGAGCCCGAACAGGAGTCCCGCCACAAGGGTCATCTGCACGCCCGCGATCGTGATGATATGGAAGATCCCGGCCTGGCGGATGATCTCACGTCCATCGCTGGACAGGAGGTCGCGCTTGCCCGTCACCATGGCGGCCGCAATGGCGCCGGTGTCGCCCCCACCCACCACGGCGCTGACCCGCTCGGCGAGAGCATTGCGGGCGCGGTCGACGGCACGATGGAACCGTGCGAAAGGCCCCGGCGCCACGGCCGGGGTCGCGGCGACGATGCGGCCGAGCGCGGAGCCGACCGCGCCGATCCCGGAGAAGTAGGCGTCCCGGGCGAAATCGTAGCCGTCCGGCAGCGCGGCCCGCGCGGGCGGCAGGAGCCGGGCCGTCACGGACACGAAAGCGCCGGCTTGCAGGTCGCCGGGTTTCTTGGTGGTCAGCCTGACGCGGCGCGGTCTCCCGGCCGCGTCGAGGCCGTCCGCATCCACCACCGTCAGCAGGAAGCGCGCCCCGGACGGTCGCCGGTCCACCTCGTCGACGAAGCCGGTGAGCTTCACGATCCGGATCCTGTCGAGCATGGGCGTCCCGGCCGCACGGGTCCGCAGCTCCGCCGAGACGAAGCCCGCAATCAACGCCAGGATGCCGAGCAGGAGGCTGAACGGCAAGGGCCGGCTGCGCACCAGGCAGCAGGCCGTCGCGGCCGCCAGCCCGAGCAGCAGCGGCAGCCACAGCACCGGCTCGCGGTCGGCCGCGAGATAGAGCAAGACGCCCGCCCCCGCCGCGACCGGGAGCCACAGGAACGGGCGGCGCTCGTCCCATTCGATCGCCATCGATCGGGCGAGGGAGAAACTGCCGAGACGGCCGGCCAGGAAGGATGCGCCGCGCGGCCCGGCGCCCGCCAGGACGCCGGCTAGTCCACTCTTCCCCGGTGCGATCGGCATGGCGGCGCCCCGCCTTTTGTGAGATCGCTTCCTTCATGTTAGAGCGGCGCCGCCGGAGCAAGCCCCAGCGCGTCAGGTTCATCCTTCGTTCCAGGAAAGTGTCTGCCGCCATGCCCGAGCCCGTGATCACGCGCTTCGCGCCGTCGCCGACGGGCTTCCTTCATATCGGCGGCGCCCGCACGGCGCTGTTCAACTGGCTCTACGCACGCCGGACGGGCGGCACCATGCTGCTGCGCATCGAAGACACCGACCGGGAGCGCTCGACCGCTGCGGCGATCGACGCCATCCTGGACGGGTTGCGGTGGCTCGGCCTCGATTGGGACGGCGACGTCATCTACCAGGCACGGCGCGCCGACCGGCACCGCGCGGTCGTCGAGGAGTTGCTGGCCCTCGACCGCGCCTACCGGTGCTACGCGACGCCGGCTGAACTGGAGCAGATGCGCGAGGACGCGCGCCGCGAGGGCCGGCCCCCGCGCTACGACGGCCGATGGCGCGACCGCGATCCCGCGGACGCTCCGGCGGGCGTCAAGCCGGTGATCCGGCTGAGGGCGCCATGCGACGGCACGACGACGCTCGCCGACAAGGTACAGGGTACCGTCATCTGGCCCAACAAGGACCTCGACGACCTCGTGCTGCTGCGTTCCGACGGTTCGCCCACCTACATGCTGGCCGTCGTCGTGGACGACCACGACATGGAGGTGACGCAGGTGATCCGTGGCGATGACCACCTCACCAATGCGGCCCGGCAGATGCAGATCTACGAGGCGCTGGGGTGGCGGGTGCCGGCCATGGCCCACATCCCCCTCATCCACGGCGCCGACGGCGCCAAATTGTCGAAGCGCCACGGCGCGCTCGGCGTCGAACAATATCGGGCCATGGGGTACTTGCCCGAGGCTCTGCGCAACTACCTGGTCCGGCTCGGCTGGAGCCAGGGCGACCGCGAGTTCTTCACGACCGACGAGATGATCGAGGCCTTCGACCTCGCGGCCGTAGGGCGCTCGCCGTCGCGCTTCGACTTCGCCAAGCTCGAAAACGTCAACGGTCATTACCTGCGGCAGGCCGACGACCGGCACCTCGTGGAAAGCCTCGTCGCCACCCTGCCCTACCTGCCCGGTGGCGACCGCCTCGCACCGAAGCTGGACGATGTCATGCGATCCAAACTCCTGGCCGCCATGCCGGGCCTCAAGGAGCGCGCCAAGACGCTGGTCGAACTGCTGGACGGAGCCATGTTCCTGTTCGCGGAGCGCCCGCTCGCCATGGACGCGAAGGCGGTCGAGATCCTGTCGAAGAGCCACGACGTCCTGCCGGCCCTGCTGCCGCGCCTCGAGGCACTCGATCCCTGGAGCGCCGCCACGACCGAGGCCGCCGTGCGGGCCTATGCCGAGGAGACGGGCGCGAAGCTCGGCCAGGTCGCCCAGCCACTGCGGGCCGCCTTGACCGGGCGGGCGACCTCGCCCGGCATCTTCGACGTCCTGCAGGTGCTCGGACGTGACGAAAGTCTGAGTCGATTGCGTGACCGCAGCGGAACTATGGCAAGCTTGTGATCGGCGTTGGTCGCCTTGACGGCAGTTGCCGATCAATTAGCTATGGTGCAACGCACAAGGCCATCCGGGGGCCTCCGCAAGTCCTCATTTTCCGGTTCGCCACACCATCTCGCAGAGGCTGACACATGACCGCGAACGCTGGCACCATCATGGTCGACGACAAGTCGATCGAGCTCCCGAGGAAGGAAGGCACGATCGGCCCGTCGGTGGTCGACATCAGCAAGCTCTATGCGCAATCCGGGCTCTTCACCTATGACCCCGGCTTCACCTCGACCGCGAGCTGTGAATCCAAGATCACCTATATCGATGGCGACGAGGGTGTGCTGCTGTACCGCGGCTATCCGATCGAGCAATTGGCCGAGCACGGCGATTTCCTCGAAAGCTGCTATCTCCTGCTCTACGGCGAGTTGCCCACCAAGGCCCAGAAGGCCGAGTTCGACTATACGGTCACGCGCCATACGATGGTGCACGAGCAGATGGCGCGCTTCTTCCAGGGTTTCCGCCGCGACGCCCATCCGATGGCCGTGATGGTGGGCTGCGTGGGCGCGCTGTCGGCTTTCTATCACGATTCGACCGACATCTCGGACCCGAACCAGCGGATGGTCGCGTCAATCCGCCTGATCTCCAAGATGCCGACCCTGGCCGCCATGGCGTACAAATATACGGTCGGGCAGCCCTTCATCTACCCGAAGAACGACCTCGATTTCACGTCGAACTTCCTGCGCATGTGCTTCGCGGTGCCCTGCGAGGAGTACAAGGTCAACCCGATCCTTTCGCGCGCGCTCGACCGCATCTTCATCCTCCACGCCGACCACGAGCAGAATGCCTCGACCTCGACGGTCCGGCTCGCGGGCTCTTCGGGGGCGAACCCGTTCGCCTGCATCGCGGCCGGCGTCGCCTGCCTCTGGGGGCCGGCGCATGGCGGCGCCAACGAGGCAGCCCTGAAGATGCTGGCCGAGATCGGGTCCGTCGAGCGGATTCCCGAGTTCGTGGCCCGCGCCAAGGACAGGAATGATCCCTTCCGGCTGATGGGCTTCGGCCATCGCGTCTACAAGAACTACGACCCGCGTGCCAAGATCATGCAGAAGACCTGTCACGAGGTGCTGAGCGAGATGGGTATCAAGGACGACCCGCTGCTCGACGTGGCGGTCGAACTCGAGCGCATCGCCCTCTCGGACGAGTTCTTCATCGAGAAGAAGCTCTACCCCAACGTCGACTTCTACTCGGGCATCACGCTGAAGGCGCTGGGCTTCCCCGTCTCGATGTTCACGGTGCTGTTCGCCGTGGCCCGCACGGTCGGCTGGATCTCGCAATGGAAGGAAATGATCGAGGATCCGGGGCAGCGCATCGGCCGTCCGCGTCAGCTCTACACCGGGTACGCGTCACGCGACTACAGCCCGATCAGCGAGCGCTGAATCGGGCGAAGACGATGTGCGGGCGCGCAGCCGGGGCGCGACACGCAGGCTTTTGGAGCACCATGCCATGCAGGGCTACGACGACGGCAACATCTTCGCCAGGATTTTGCGCGGCGAGATTCCATGCGCCAAAGTCTACGAGGACGATGTCGCCCTCGCCTTCATGGACATCATGCCGCGGGTCGAGGGTCACGTGCTGGTGATCCCCAAGGCTCCCGCTCGCACTCTGCTCGACATCGCACCGGACGTGCTCGGCGCGCTGATGCAACGGGTTCAGCTGGTCGGCCGTGCGACCGTGGCGGCCATGGGCGCCGAAGGCCTGACACTGCATCAGTTCAGCGAACGCGTCGGCGGCCAGGAGGTGTTCCACCTGCATTTCCATCTCCTGCCCCGGCACGAGGGGCAAGCCTTGCGGCCTCCGGGTGGTCCGATCGAGAAGCCGGACGTGCTGGCGGGACTGGCGGCCCGGATCAAGGCCGAACTCCCCGACTGATACAGGCACCAGGGGAGCGAGGAACTCCCATACGTCGGCTACGTTCGCCGACGTCATACGGGAGATACGCCATGATCGAAGCCGTGATTTTCGACGTCGATGGAACGCTGGTCGACAGCGTCGACATGCACGCGGAAACGTGGGAGCGGGCCTTCGCGCGGTTCGGCAAGAACATCGGCTTCCACGCGCTCCGCTCGCAGATCGGCAAGGGTGGCGACCAGTTGATGCCGGAATTCCTGGACGAAGCGGAACTGAAAGCATTTGGCGAGGACCTCGAGAAGACCCGCGGCGAGATCTTCCAGGAAGAGTACCTGCACCGTGTTCGGGGCTTCCCCGGCGCTGCGGACCTCCTGTCCGAGATCCGCAAGCGTGGCCGCCGAATCGCGCTCGCCTCCTCGGCCAAGGCGGACGAGCTGGAGATCTACAAGAAAGCCGCTGGAGTCGAGGGCCTGACCGACGTCGAAACGTCGTCCGACGACGCAGAGAAATCGAAGCCGCATCCCGACATCTTCCAGGCGGCGCTGAAGAAGCTGAAGCTCGAACCCGACAAGGTCGTCGTGATTGGCGACACACCATACGACGCCGACGCGGCCCGCAAGGCCGGCATCGCGTCGATCGGGGTCCTGTGCGGCGGCTTCAAGGATGAAGATATCAGGAAGGGCGGTGCCGATCGGATCTACCGCGATCCCCAGGACCTGCTGGCCCGCATCGACGAGTGGCTGGTGTGAGGCGCGGCACCAAGTCCAAAGCCTGAACTAGCCCCGCTGCTCCGGCAGGTTCTTGGGCGTCGAGAAGCGGAACGACACGTCCGGCCGCTCCGCCGAGACATTGCCGAGGCTGAGCATCGCGGTCCGCAGGGTCGCGCTGCCGATCAGGGTGGCGACGCCGGCCGCCATCGACAGGGCGCGCGGACGTCGGGCCATGAGCATCGACACGGCGAGCAGGCCGAGCGGCAGGACCACACCGAGCCCGGTGGCCCCGACGTGCTCGACGGTTCCCGCGGTGCTGTCGAAGGCCCCATGGACGCCGTCGTGCCGGTAGCGGCGCTGGGCCACAGCAGCCAACACCGCTTCCAACGCCAGTGCGCTGGCCTGCACGGCATCGAGCTTGCCGCGCACGACAGGGTCCTGCTCGCCGAGCGCCAGCGCGGCGGCTCCTGCAGCCACGGAGGATGAGCCGAACCGCACCGCCAGGCTCGAGGGCGCCGCGGCCCAGACCGGGGTGCTGGTGGCCGACAGGAGTGTCGCCGTGTAGGTCGCAAGCCCGGCGCCCGCGAGGGCTGCCGGCATGCCGGCCGTCTTGGCGACCCTGCGCATCCACGCCTGTTTCGGCCAGCGGTCCGCGCCAGCCTGGCCCGCAGCCGCCGCGAAAGCGCAGGCCGAGAAACTCATGAGGACCCAGGTGCCGATCGACATGGGGGACGTCGCCTTGGCGACCCGGAGCATGTTGTAGAAGCGCTTCGGTGTGTGGAGGTCATAGACGAGCAAGGCCGCACCGATCGTCGGGGCGAGCAGCGACAGATAGCGGCCTCGCCGTACGACTCCCGTCAGTTCCCCCCGGCCCGTCGCCTCCCCGATGGTGGCCAGGATCTGCGAACTGCCGGACAGGCCCGCCAGGAAGATGTAGCCGCCCACCACCAAAGGCTCGAAGGGCCAGGGTTTCAGCTGCTGCCGGCCGTAGTAGGTGGAGCCGTCCCAATCCTGGAACGGCTTCAGGGCATCGGACGTCCGTCGCGCGGCATCACTCGAGAGCGGCTTGTTCATGGATCGATCAATCCCGGCGCGACAAGATGAACGAGGCGGTGACCGCGAGCCCGGCGACGGCCATCAGCCCCGAGAGGAGGCTGGGCGCGATGCGGTTCGACGGGCGGGTCGGGGCCACCGGCAGGTTGTAGACTTCCGGCCGGTCGGTCAGCAGGAAGAACGCGTTAAGGTGCTCCAGGCCACCCGTGCTGCCGGGGGCACCCGGAGTGCCGTAGAGGTAGGCGCTGCCGACCCCCTGCCCGTGCAATTGCTCGACGCGCTCGGCGGCGCGTTGCTGAAGGTCGCCCAACTCGCCGAACTGGATCGAATCGGTGGGGCAGGATTTGGAGCAGGCCGGCTCCAGGCCGCCCTTGAGGCGGTCGTAGCAGAGCGTGCATTTATGCGCCTTGCCGTCGTTGGTGCTGATGTCGACGACGCCGAACGGGCAAGCCGGGACGCAATAGCCGCAGCCGTTGCAGATGTCCTGCTGGACCACCACGGTGTCGAACTCGGTCCTGAACAGGGCGCCGGTCGGGCAGGCTTCGAGGCAGGGCGCATTGTGGCAATGTTTGCACACGTCGCTCAGCATCAGCCAGCCGCTCTGGAACGGGGTCTCCTGGTTGTCCCGGATACCGCCTGGACCCTTCTTCTCGACGAAGGCGACGTGCCGCCACGTGTTGGCCGACAAGGCGCCGGTGTTGTCGAAGCTCTCCCCTGTCAGGCCGAGGTTGTCGGCCGGCAGGTTGTTCCATTCCTTGCAGGCGACCTCGCAGGCCTTGCAGCCGATGCACACCGTGGTGTCGGTGAAGAACCCGTAGGACTTGCCGGGCTCGATCAGGACGCCGGCGGTGAAGCGGGACTCGTCCGGAATGACGCGGTCGAGATCGGAGTCCGAATAGTCGTTGATGCGCGGATGAAAGTTCACGGCTTCATCTCCTGGTCATGGTCGTCCCGCAGGTCGATCCGCTGGGCCAAGCCCGAGATGACGTTCTCGCCTTTCTTGAACTTGACCCGCACCCTCGCCTGCCGGGCCGCCAGCGGCCCCAGTTGCGCGGGCTCGGCCGAGCACCAGGGGCTCAGCGTGAAAAGGTGCGAAACGCCGTACTCGTCGGTGAGCTGAAAGCGGCTCTCCTGCGCCAACGTGATCCGCCCGTCCATTATCGCCATGCTGTCCGAGCCTCTGGCCTCGTCGGGACCACCAACGTGTCTCCGCTAGCCTTGTTGCAGCCCAGGACATGTCGGATGCCCTCGGAACCAAGCACGGAAGTGCCAGATTGACGGCGCAGTCACGTCGGAGCGCCCATGAAGAAGCTCAGCAAAGGCCCGTCCGGGCATATCCGAGGTTTCCTGCGCGACTGGTCGCTGCCGCGCCAGTTCGCGGGCGAGAGCCTGAGGGATAAGGCCGCCGAAAGCGAGGCCTCGCGCCAGCTTCGCCCGCGGTTGGAGCAGGCCGACCGGGTCGGCACGAGCATCTGCCCGTTCTGCGCCGTGGGCTGCGGCCAACTGATCTATGCGAAGGACGGCAAGCCGATCCACATCGAAGGCGATCCGCGTTCACCGATCAACCAGGGCACGCTCTGCCCCAAGGGCGCCGGCACGCTGGGCATGCTTCTGTCGCCCAAGCGGATCACCGATGTCCTTTACCGGGCGCCCTATTCGGACCGCTGGGAGGTCCGACCGCTCGAATGGGCCATGGACCGCATCGCCGACCGGGTGAAGCAGACCCGCGACGACACGTTCGTCGAGGACCTGCCGGACGGCCGCATCGTCAACCACACGATGGGCATGGGGTCGCTCGGCGGTGCCACCATGGACAATGAGGAAAACTACCTCATCAAAAAGCTGTTCGGTGGCGGCCTCGGCATGGTCAACATAGAGAATCAGGCTCGCATCTGACACTCGTCGTCGGTACCCGGTCTGGGGACGTCGTTCGGGCGCGGTGCAGCCACCATGGCGCTGTGGGATCTGGAGAACAGCGACTGCATCGTGATCATGGGCTCCAACATGGCGGAGAACCATCCGGTTGCTTTTCGTTTCGTGGTGGAAGCGCAGCGACGCGGCGCCACCGTGATCCATGTCGACCCTCGGTTCACGCGAACCTCGGCATTGGCCGACATCTATGCTCCGATCCGTTCGGGGTCCGACATCGCCTTCCTGGGCGGCCTCATCCGCTACATCCTGGAAGGCAATCACTGGTTCAGGGATTGGGCGCTGAACTACACCAACATCGCCCACATTATCGACGAGGGTTTCGAGGACACCGAGGACAATGGCGGGGTGTTTTCGGGCTTCAACCCGGACACCGGTTCCTACAAGGAAGAGACCTGGCAATATGCGGGCAAGACGGTTCCGTCGTCCATCGCCGAGCACCGCGTGCAGTCCCAGGAAGGGAAGCACGGCGACTATCAGAGCATGTCGGACGGGCCGCCCGAGCAGGATCTCACCCTGCAGCACCCGCTCTGCGTGTATCAGATCCTGAAGCGACATTTCGAGCGCTATACGCCCGAGATGGTGGAACGGGTCACCGGATGTCCCCAGGACACCTTCCTGAAGGTCGCCGCCGCGCTCGTGCGCAACTCCGGGCGCGAGCGCACCGGTTCTTTCTGCTATGCGGTCGGCTGGACGCATCACTCCGTCGGCGTGCAGATCATCCGTGCGGCGACCATCATCCAGGGACTGCTCGGCAACGTCGGCCGGCCGGGCGGCGGCATCATGGCGCTCCGCGGCCACGTGTCGATCCAGGGCTCGACCGACATCCCGACCCTCTACAACATGCTGCCCACCTATCTGCCGCAGCCGAATGCGTTCCATGACCACGGCACGCTGCGGAGCTATTTGAAGGTGGAGACCCCACCGACCGGCTGGTGGGCCAATTTCCCGAAATATGTCGTGAGCCTGCTCAAGGCTTGGTACGGCCCGAATGCCACGGCCGAGAACGAGTGGGGCTACCAATTCGTCCCCAAACTGACCGGAGACGCCTCCCAGGAGCCTATGACGCTCGCCATGACCAATGGCGCTCTGAAGGGCCAGTTCATTCTCGGGCAGAACCCGCTCGTCGGGGCCGTCAACACGGACCTCGTCGAGCGCGGCTTCGGCAAGCTCGACTGGATGGTGGTGCGCGACTTCGCCATGATCGAGACGGCCAATTTCTGGCAGCGCGGCCGACTTGTCGAGAGCGGCGAGTTGCGGCCCGACCAGATCGGCACGGAAGTGTTCTTCCTGCCGGCCGCCATGCCGGGCGAGAAAGACGGCACGGTCACCAATACGAGCCGCCTCGTGCAATGGCACGACATGGTCTGCGAGGCCCCGGGCGACAGCCGTTCCGACCTGTGGTTCATCTACCATTTGGGCAAGCGCCTGCGGGCGCTCTATGCGGACAGCCGCGAACCGCGCGACCGCGCCATTCAGGCCTTGACCTGGACCTATCCCGAGCGCGGACAGCGCCGGGAGCCCGACCCCGAGGCCGTTCTGCGCGAGATCAACGGCTATACGGTCGCGGACCGCCAGCAGGTCGCCAAGTACCAGGATCTCAAGGACGACGGCTCGACGGCCTGTGGCGGGTGGATGTACTGCGGCATCGTTCCGGAAGAAGGCCGTAACCTCGCCCGCTCACGCCGGCCCGACGGTCCGGACGGTCCGGGCAGCCACCTTGGCTGGGCCTATGCCTGGCCTTCGAACCGGCGGACGCTCTACAATCGCGCCTCGGCCGACCCGGAAGGCCGGCCATGGTCCGAGCGCAAGAAGATGATCTGGTGGGACGAAGCCGCGGAGAAGTGGACCGGGCTCGACGTCCCGGACTTCATCGAGACGAAGCGACCGGACGAGCGGCCGGACTGGTCCAAACACCCGCAAGGCATGGATGCGCTCGGCGGCGACGCCCCCTTCATCATGGAGGCGGACGGCCGCTGCATGATCTTCGTCCCGTCCGGCCTCAAGGACGGACCGTTGCCGACGCACTACGAGCCTCTGGAAAGCCCGGTCATCAATCCGCTGCACGGGCAGCAGATCAACCCGACCGCCAAGCTTTGGCCTCGCCCGGGGAACGAACTCCACGCGCCGGCCGACCCGCGTTTCCCCTATGTGTTCACGACCTACCGGCTGACCGAGATGCACTGCGGCGGCATCGCAACCCGGGTGATGCCGCATACCGCCGAGTTGCAGCCCGAAGCCTTCGTCGAGGTCTCGCCGGAACTGGCCCGCGAACTCGGCATCCGGCATCTTGACTGGACCGTGATCTCGAGCCTGCGTGGCCAGATCGAGGTCAAGGCCATGGTCACGGAGCGAGTCCGGCCCTTCGTGATCGACGGGCACACCGTCCACCAGATCGGCATGCCCTGGGTCTTCGGGCGGGAGGGTTACGCACGGGGCGCGACCGCCAACGTGCTGCTCGCCATCACGGGGGACGCGAATACGAGTATCCACAGCACGAAGGCGCTGACCTGCGCCTTGAGGCCGGGCCGGCTCGAAAGCTCCGGAGTGCGTCACCATGGGTGAGCGGCCCGGAGCCACGGCGCTCGAGGAGTTGGATCGGGTCCTCGCCGCCAAACCCCGCCAGGACGGAGAAGCCTTTTCGGCCGCCACGAAAGCCATTTCGGCGTTGCGCGAAGAGTTCGTCGCCGACCTGCGTCAGGGTGGGTCCCCCGAGCGCCGCAAGACGCTGAGCCACCTCAACGCGGTGCTGAGCGTGGTCCTGGGGGGTCACTTTCCGCTCGGAGAGGTGCCCTGGGGCGAACTCGAGAAAGCCCGGGGCTGGTTGGCCGAGATCGTGCGGAAAGAGCCCGCTCAGTAACCCTGAGGGTAGGCGGCCTGTGTGCTGGAACGCGGCACGCGGGGGAGCGGCACGAGTTCCACGTAGGGGTCCACGGCGCCCGGAAAGCTGCCCGGATTGTTGAACGCGACCGTCAGCGGCTGGCCCGTGAAGCGGCTGCGTTCGAGTCGCGGAAGCCGGCGTACCAGGGCCTCGACCGTGCCGATCCGCAGGCCCCACGGCATATAGGCCGGGAAGACGACGACCCGCGGGAGGCAGGCCGCCGGCAGCGGTTCGCAGGCCTGGGCCACGGAGGCGCTCAGAAGGATCGAACAGGCGGTCGCGGCCGCGACGGTGAAGAAGCGCATGGCAGGCTCCGGAGCGGTCGCCAAATCAGGACCGCAATGTTCAGACTAGGACGGGAATCCCAAGGTTCCCTGATCGGCACGCCGGCGCGGCGGGATCCTGTGCTGCATGGTTGACCGCGGGTTAATGGGCGCCATCGTCAACCCCGCAACACCGCGTTCGCGGGATCGAAGGGGCTTTCGGGGATCACCACGGCCTTGCGGGTTTCGCCCAGCACGACGATCTCGAGTTCGGTGCCGGACACGGCCAGGTCCGGGCGAACCATGGCGAGCGCCAGCGATTGCCCGGTGCGCCAGCCGTAGCCGCCCGACGTCGTGCGGCCCGCGATCTCGCCGCCGTGCAGCACCGGCTCGGACCCACGCGCGTCGGCATCGGTGACACCCTCGACCCGCAGCGTCACGCTCTGATTGGCGAAGCCGCGCCCCTTCCAATTCAGTAGCGCCTCGCGGCCGAGGAAGTCGCCCTTTTTGAGATCGACGAAACGGTCGAGCCCCGATTCCAGCGCCGCATATTCGACCGACAGTTCGCGCGGAATCAACTTGTAGGACTTTTCGAGCCGCAGGGCGTCCATAGCCCGGATGCCGAAGGGCTTGATGCCGGAGGAGGCTCCTGCCGCCATCAGCCGGTCGAAGATGTAGTTCTGCATCTCGATCGGGTGGTGGAACTCGAAGCCGAGTTCGCCCAGGAAGTTGACCCGCAGGGCCAGGAGGCCGGCCGCGCCGACCGACATGTGCCGGGCCGTCAGCCAGGGAAAGGCAGCATTCGAGACGTCGATGTCGGCGACTTTGGCCAGTACGGCGCGGGAGTTCGGCCCGGCCAGCACCAGCACGCCATATTGGGTCGTGACCTTGTCGAGGCGGACACTGCCATCCGCCGGAAGCAGCTTCTCGAGTGTGTCGAAGTCATGGGTCTCGAGTGCCCCGGCCGACACGAGATAGAACCGCTCGGGTCCCACACGGGTCAGCGTGAACTCGGACCGCACGCCGCCGTTCCTGGTCAGCAGGTAGGTCAGCGTGACCCGGTTCAGGGCCGTCGGCACGCGGTTGGTGAGGATGCGGTCGAGCCAGGCCGCGGCGCCGCGGCCCGACACCTCGCATTTGGCAAAGGCCGACATGTCCTGCAGACCCACGTTCTCGTGAACGTTGCGGCATTCCGCGCCGACCAGGTCGAAATAGTTGGAGCGGCGGAAGCTCCAGCGTTCCTTGATCTTCTCCGCGTCGGCCTTCGGCGGATGGTTCTCGTTGAGGATCACGTCCTCCTTGGCGAGGTCCGCCTCGCCGAGCTCGTAGTCGAGCGGAGCGAAGAAGTTCGGGCGCTCCCAGCCGTAGACCGAGCCGAACACCGCGCCGAGCGCCTTCATGCGGTCGTAGCAGGGCGTCTGCCTGAGCGGCCGTGCGGCGGCGCGCTCCTCGTCCGGGTAGTGGGTCGCGAAGACCTTGGCATAAGCCTCCTCGTTCTTCTGCACGAGGTAGCCCTGGGCGGCGTAGCGGCCGAAACGGCGCGGGTCGACCCCCATCATGTCGATGGTGGGCTCGCCCTCCACGATCCACTCGGCGAGCTGCCAGCCGGCACCGCCCGCCGCCGTGACGCCGAAGCTGTGGCCCTCGTTGAGCCAAAAATTCGGCACGCCGGGCGCCGGCCCCACGATCGGCGAGCCGTCCGGCGTATAGGCGATGGCGCCGTTGTAGACCTTCTTGATGCCGACTTCGCCGAACGCCGGCACGCGCGCGATCGCGGCCTCGATGTGCGGCGTCAGCCGCTCCAGGTCCTCCTGGAACAGCTCGTACTCGCTCTCGGGCGAGGGTCCATGGACGTAGCAGGCCGGGGCGCCCGCCTCGTAGGGACCGAGCAGCAGGCCGCCCGCTTCCTCGCGCATGTACCACGAGGAATCCGACTCACGCAGCACGCCCATTTCGGGCAGGCCCTTCGCCTTCCGCTCCAGGATCGCGGGATGGGGCTCCGTCACGATATATTGGTGCTCGACCGGGATGACCGGCACCTGCAGCCCCACCATGCGCCCGGTCTGGCGGGCGAAATTGCCCGAGCACGACACGACGTGCTCGCAGAGGATATCGCCCTTGTCGGTCGTGACCCGCCATTCGCCGGACTCGGTCCGCGCAATGGCCAGCACGGCGGTGTTGCGATTGATCTCGCCACCGCCGTCACGCGCGCCTCGGGCCAAAGCCTGGGTGAGGTCGGCCGGCTGGATGTAGCCGTCCTGCGGATGCCTGATGGCGCCGAGCAGACCCTCGGTCTCGCAGAGCGGCCAGATGTCCTTCAACTGCCCGGGCGTGAGGAACTCGACGTCGATGCCGCCGATGGTCCGCGAGATGCCGGTGTAGTAGCTATATTCGTCGAGCCGGTCCCTGGTGCGGGCGATCCGGATGTTCGACACCGGCCGGATGCCGACGTCCATGCCGGTCTCGGCCCCGAGTCGCTTGTAGAGGGCCACGGAATATTTGTGGATCTGACCGACCGAATAGCTGACGTTGAACAGAGGCAGCAGGCCTGCGGCGTGCCAGGTCGAGCCCGACGTGAGCTCTTTGCGCTCGACCAGTAGGCTGTCGGTCCAGCCCTTCTTGACAAGGTGGTACAGGGTCGACACGCCGACCACGCCGCCGCCGATCACCACTACACGCGCATGCGTCCTCATGCTGTCCTGCCGATCCGGTTGAAGTCCATCCTCGCGGTCCGACATTCGGCGTGACGGGTGCCGGTGTCTGATGATCGCGCGACGGAGCCTGTCGCGGAAACGTCGAGCGCTTGCGCGGTCCTGCCCCCGTCGTTACGGCTGGCCCATGAGATCGTCGCGCCTGACCCGAGCCATGCTGGCCTCGGCCGCCCTGGGGATCGCCGCGGCACCGGCGGGCGCCATCGTCGGCCCGTCGCGGGACGGCGGGGAACTCGCGTCTCACGTGCTCATGGTGCTGCAGCGCCGGGGCGCCTCCGCGGGGTTTTGCACCGGCATCGTGATCGGTCCCAAGAGCGTGCTCACGGCAGCCCACTGCGTGCCGCCCGGTGCCGACCTGCGGATCCACTTCCGTGACGGGAAGGGCGTCCCGGTCCTGTTGGCGGTCGCCGGCGTGGCGCGCCATCCCGGCTATCGTGCCGACGCGATCGCACGGCGCGAGAAGTCGATCGATCTCGCGGTCTTGACGCTCGCCGAGCCTCTGCCGGCCAGCTTCCAATCGGCCGAGATCGGCGAACCCGGACCGGTTGCGTCCGGTACGCCGTTCCGGGTCGCGGGCTTCGGATTGACGCGGGAGGGCGAGGCCGCGAGTTCGGGCCACCTGCGCGAGTCGGCCCTCGCGGCCAGGATGCCCCTGTCGGGGGTGCTGCTCTGGGCCGATGACCCGCAAGACCATGGCGCAGGCGCCTGCACGGGGGATTCCGGCGGCCCCGTCCGGCTCGGCTCGGTCGATGTCATCGTGGCGATGACGCTCTGGTCGGCCGGCGTCGGCGCAAGACGATGCGGTATGCTCACCCAGGCGCTGTGGCTCGCTCCCTATCGCGATTGGATCCGGTCCGTCACGAGATGACCTTCGGCGAAGGTCCGGAGCACGGCGGCCGACGGGCCTTCTTGGGCCAGCGATCGGGCCAGGACACGATGTGGTCCGGCAAATCGTCGATCGCGACGTCATCCTCCGAGGCCGCCACCTTGCCGCGGACCGAAACGCCGGCCTGATGCACGGTGTTGCGGTCACCCGAAACGAGGTGATGCCACCAGGCGAGATCACGGCCTTCGGCGACCAGGCGATAGGCGCAGGTCGGCGGCAGCCAGGAGATCCCGTCGACGGCCTCCGGCGTCAGCCTCACGCAGTCGGGAACCTTGGTTTGCCGTTCAGGATAGTTGGAACAACAACATGCGCCGGCATCGAAAAGGGTGCAAGCTACGTTGGTATACAGGATCTCCGCGGAGTCCTCGTCCTCGAGCTTCACGAGACAGCAGCGGCCGCAGCCGTCGCAAAGGCTCTCCCATTCAGCAGGGGTTAAGGACGAAAGGGGTCTACGCCAGAAGGGTGACATCATCGCTCGCGCATCGGTGTCTGGACGGAAGCTCGTCGGGTTTCACACATGGCTGCAGGCCCCTGGCAGCGGGTTTGGGATACGATGGAGTCGGGCGCTTGGCTGCGAGTTGCGCCTCGACCCGGGGTCGCGTCAAGGGTGTGGGCGTGCGTTGAACGGATGGCGCGGCGAGGCAGGAGCGAAGCGTGTTGCGAGGCGTTGATGGGGCCGGCGCTCTGGCTTGGCTGCGGCGGGCCATGTTGGGTTTCGACGCCTGGGTCGATACGTTCTTCTTCGAACGCGGCCGCGGCGCGCGCCGGGGCTATGACGATTTTTCCGCCTTCATGGAGCGGGTCCATGTGTCGGGCTGGCGTCGGTTGCTCGTCGAAGCCGGCTGCGAGGCGCTGACGCTGGGACTCGGCGCGGCCGTCATGGCCTTGGCTCTGGCGATCCCGGCCTTTCACGAGACGTCGGAAGATTGGCTGAAGAAGCAGGATCTCGCCGTCACGTTCCTGGATCGCACCGGGGCCGATGTCGGCCGGCGCGGCATCCTGCACGACGACAGCGTGCCGATCGACCAGATGCCGCCCTATCTGATCCAGGCCGTGCTGGCGACCGAGGACCGGCGCTTCTACGATCATTTCGGTATCGACGTCATCGGCACGCTGCGCGCCGTCACGGTCAATGCCAAGTCGTCGGGCGTGGTGCAGGGAGGATCGTCGCTCACCCAGCAGCTCGCGAAGAATCTGTTCCTCTCCAACGAGCGGACATTCGAACGCAAGATCAAGGAAGCCTATCTGGCGGTCTGGCTCGAGCATCACCTCACGAAGAGCCAGATCCTCCAGACTTACCTCGATCGCGTCTACATGGGCGGAGGGACCTTCGGCATCCAGGCGGCTTCGGAGTTCTATTTCGGCAAGTCGGCCCGCGACGTGACCCTGCCCGAGGCCGCCATGCTGGCCGGCTTGTTCAAGGCCCCGACCAAGTATGCGCCGCACATCAACCTTCCGGCCGCACGCTCCCGCGCCGGTGACGTCCTTTCGAACCTCGTGGACGCCGGCTACATGACCGAGGGGCAGGTCTATCCGGCGAGACGCAATCCCGCGACCCCGGTCGACCGCACGCGCGATGCCGCGCCGGACTGGTACCTCGACTACGCCTACGATGAAGTGCGCAAGCTGGCCGATGCCGGGAAACTAGGCGACAGCCGTGTGCTGACCGTCCGGACAGCGCTCGACTCCAAGATTCAGCAACACAGCGAAGCGGTGATCGAGGACCAGTTGCGTGAGAAAGGGCCGAGCTACCACGCCAAGCAGAGCGCCCTGGTGCTGATGGAACCCGATGGCGCCGTGCGGACCATCGTTGGGGGGCGGGATTACGGCGCCAGCCAGTTCAACCGGGCCACGGTGGCCCAGCGGCAGCCGGGTTCGTCGTTCAAGCCCTTCGTCTATCTGACCGCATTGATGACCGGCAAGTTCAAGCCGACCACGCCGGTGACCGACAGCCCGGTGTGCATCGGCAATTGGTGCGTGCGCAACTACGAGGGCGAGCAGATGGGCACCCTGCCCCTGTGGGCCGCCCTGGCGCATTCGCTGAACACGGTGGCCGTGAAACTGTCGATCGCGATCGGCAACGGCTCGCCCAGGGCGGGCCGCGCCAAGATCATCGACACTGCGCATAAACTGGGCCTGACCACGCCGCTCGAAGACACCGTGTCGCTGCCGGTCGGTGCCGACGTGGTGACGGTGATCGACATGGCCACCGCCTATTCGGCCTTCGCCAACGGCGGCAAGCGCGTGATGCCCTATGCGGCGGTCGACATTCGCGACGGTCAAGGCAACCTCATCTATCGGCACGACCGCGACGGTACGGCCCTGAAGCAGGTTGTTCCGATTGCCGACGTGGCGACCCTCAACTGGATGCTCGGCAAGGTCGTGACCGACGGAACAGGGCGGGCAGCACGGCTCGACAACGTCGTGGCGGCAGGCAAGACCGGCACGACCAACAATTATCGCGACGCCTGGTTCGTCGGCTTCACGGGCAACTACGTCGCCGCGGTCTGGTATGGCAACGACGATTACCAGCCTATGGAGAAGGTGACGGGCGGAACCCTGCCGGCCGCCACTTGGCACGACGTCATGAGCTACGCGCACCAGGGGATCGAGACGAGGCCGGCTTTCGGGCTCGGGAGCAATGCCGGCCAGGTCGCGGCGTCCTCCGATCCCGCACGGGGCCAGACGGTGCCGGCCGGCGGGAGCCGCGCCGTGCTGTCCCCCCGGTCCGCCGCAGCAATCGCCTCGATCACGGCCCTGGTCACCGACGCCGACAAGCCCCGCACGGCCGCAGACGGGTCCAACAAGACCTTCGCATCCGACGCGGTCTCGCCGGCGAGCCTCGCGACGCGGGACAAGGTCGGCGGCCCTTGACCGGGCGATAGGTCGCTGCGGCCGGGCGCACTTCCTGATTCCCGCGGCGTGCTCTAAATCCTGACCGGGGGTCGATGCTGCGGCATCGGATGGACTCGCGCCCTGAGCAGCCTTGCGTGGCTTACGCCACGGTTGATTTCGCTCTTTCAAAGCGAAATCGACGCTGCTGAACATTCTACGTGTAAGTAGGTTCGCAAGAACCTGCTTAGGAAGAACAGCAAGGTTCGAGCGATTGTCGGCCAGGCGGAATGCGGCATACCTTTCGGTCGACCCAGCGCCGGATGCGGCAGTTCCGTCCGGGAAAGAAGCTCGTCGCAGGCTCCTGCTGCCCGGCATCGGCCTCCTCGGCGTCGTGCTCGCGGGGCTGACGCTCGGGATCGCCCTGACCGAGGTCGTGCTCGACCGCGGCTGGGATCCCGGCGCCGTCACGCTGGGTCCCTGGGTGGCACGTCCGAGGCTCGGCACGCCGGCCATCGATCCCTATGCGCTGGCCGGTTTGGCGCGGACCGGGGAGATCCCCCTAGCCGCCAGCGAGGGGCTGGTTTTCAAGGCCGAGACCGACGACACCGGCTATCGCCTGCTCCGGACCTGCTCGTACGGACTGAGCGGCCTCGTGCCGGCCTCTCGGTTCTGGACGCTCACGGCCGCCGACGAGGCCGGCCGTCCGATTGGCAATGCGGCGCAGCGCTCCGGATTCACGTCATCGACGGTGATCCGCGACATCAGCGGTGCCTTCACGATCGATGTCGGGCCGAAAGCGCGCCCGGGCAACTGGATCCCGACATCCGGGCGAGGCCCGATGAGCCTCGTGCTGCGCCTCTACGACACGCCGCTCACCGCCAATCCCAACGCGATCGGCGGGTCGACCCTGCCCGCCATCACGCGCCGAGCCTGCGCGGCGCCGCCGGTCGGGGGGGCGCCGGGCCCGGTGGAACCATGAGCGGGCGTTACATGGCGGCGCTGCTGGCCGTCTTGGCCGTCGTCATGATGGCCGGGATCGTCCACATCTTGTCGCTGCTGGTAATGCCCCGGGTCGCACCCAACGATGCATTTGCCCGAATCGCGGCTTTCGCGCCGGCCGGGGCCGTCAAGATCCTGCCGCGCGCCGCCGCGGAGGCGACGGCGGGCAAAGCTTTCGACGGCGATCCGATCCCATGGCGCGATCCATCGGTCGCCACGGCGGTCTGCCGCTACGACCTCGGGGTTGGGCCGATACGCGTCATTGCGGTGCTCGGAAGCGAAGCTTTCCTGGCTCTCTCGCTGCATAGCCGCTCGGGCGTGGATTTCTACGGCCTCAACGACCGAGCCGGCAACGACGGCAGGCTGGAACTCGTGGTGATGACGGCTGCCCAACTCGATGCCGCCAGGTCGCACGACGGTGAGGACACACCGGTGCGGGACGTCAGGGTCGTGGCACCGGAGAGCCGCGGGTTCGTGACCTTCGACGTGCTACCCCGGGTCGGGGGCTACGCCCAGGCGGAACGTGACCTCGGCTCAGTGAGCTGCAAGGTCGAGCGCTAGGTCCGGCACGGCCAGGGGAGCGGCCTCGTGGGCCACCTGCCGCTCGGAGCCGCTCCCGGGCACGACATCGATGGCGTCGCGGCAGTAGCGAACGCCGGTGAAGAACAGGATGCGGGCACCGCTGTGCGGCACGTCCAAGCGGCGCCGTGGGGCCGATCGTTCCATCGGCAGGATGACAATCTTGTCCATACGACTGTCCTTAACGAAATCTATACGTGCGGTGTGACCGGGACCGTCCCGATTCTGTACTTCATTAAGCATTGCCGAAGGTTAATGATGCATCAACAGAGTCCGCGTAAAGCCGGTCGGACATCGATCATCGTCGACGTGAGGCTTTCCGCATGGACCAGGGAGACGGACTTCGCGATTCGCTGGAGCGGCTGGTCAGGCTGGGCCTCAGCCCGGGTGTCGACATGCGTCCCGTGCTGCTGCGCGTGCTCGTCGACATGTTCGTCCGCAAGCCCCACCATGCGCCGAGCGATCTCTTGCAGTTCGAAGACATGATCCAGCGATTGCTGGACGATGCCGATACCGAGGTGCGGCAAGTCGTGGCCGAGAGGCTGGCCGGCCATCCCGAGGTGCCGAGGGGCTTGCTCGATCGCTTCATGGCCGAAGGGGATACAATCGCTGCGCCGGTTCTCCGGCATGCCGCACTGGATATCGACACGCTCCTTGGTGCCGCGGCCTGGGGCACGACGGCCATGGCGCTGGGCATTGCCGAGCGGCGGCCGCTCGAACATCGTCTCGTCGGAAGCCTAGCCGATCGTCCCGAGCCCGAGGTGTTGCTGGCGCTGGCGCGTAATTCGTCGGCATCGATCGATCGCGACACTTTCCGTTATCTCGCTCGCCGGGCGCGGGACGACTCCGACCTCGGCCTGGCGCTGCTGGCGCGCGACAGCCATGCGGCGGAACGTGCGCCGCTGTTTCTCCTTGCCAACAGCGACGGACGCGCCGCCATCATGCTGGCGGTGCGACGCGACGACCTCGGCCCGGACACGTTCCGCCCGCGCCTCACGTTCGAGGAAACCGCGGCCCTGACGCGAGTGGAACGTGCAGTGCTGTCGCCGGACCGGGACGGCTTCGACACCGCTCTCGCGGCCGCACTCGGGATCAGGGTCGAGGACGCATGGCGGCTGATCGACGACCCGAAGGGGGAGCCGCTGGCCCTGGCGCTGGCCGCCATCGGCGCATCGGCGGAACTTGCGGCCCGCGTGTTCATCCTGAGCGGTCCGGCGATCGGACATTCGGTGATGGCGGTCCGCACGCTCACGGCACTGGTGGAGCACATGCCACGGCGGGCGGCTGGGCGTCTCGTGGTCGCGATGACCCATGCCGCCCCGCGCGCCCAGTCGAGGGCGGCACCGGAGCCGGACGGCGCATCACGCGGACACCGGCACGAGGACGGTCGCTCGGTCGCGCGGCCTCGCGAGAGGAGCGACAATCTCTCCCCGCAGGCACGCAGGATCCGCGGCGCGCAATGGGCGGCCGATGCTGCGATCAGGCCGCGGACACCGGATCGAGCGTCATGATGGTCGATCGTTTCGTGCCAACCCCGGTCTCCGTCACGGTCCAGCCCAATCCGGCGTAGAAGCCCGCCTTATCGGGACTGGCGCACAGATGCAGCCGATCGAAGCCAAACGTGAAAGCCTTGTCGGATATGGCCCGCACCAGTGCCGAGCCGATTCCGCGGCACCGAGCGTCGGGATCGACCCAGACAGCCGCAACCCAGGGCGTGTAATCCGGTCGGGCTGCCAATTCCGATGCAATCAGCGACGCCGTGCCGAGAAGGCGGTCTTCCGCGTGGACGACGAGCACCAGCGACAAGCCCGAGGGCGACAACGCTTCCGCGACCCGGTCCGTCACGTGATCCAACGGTGTCCAGGCACGCTGCCACCACGCTTGCCAAATACGGTCCGCGACGGTACCGCCGAACGCGAGACGCCCTCGAAGGTCGGAGAGGATGATGTCCATGCATGCCGCTCGATGAGGTCTCGGGCCGCGATGATGGACCGAGCTCGCGAGAAGCGTTACAGAAAGCTACGCCCGGCGCGGTCCTCGACCTCCACGATCCACAGGTCGGGATCGAAGCCGATCTCCCGGGCGAGACGGCCCTCCGCATCATCCACGTTCAGGGATCCGTCCCGGTGCACAGGCGCAAACCGGCGTTCCCCGTCGGGCGCGGCTTCGCTCTGCGGTGCGGGTCCCAGCAGCACCGCAGTGCCATCGAGGCGGTCGATCTTGATCATCACTGCGCCGGCCTCTGCCGCACCACGGCGCCGAAGCACCGCGACGACGCCCTCGACGCCGCAACGCCGGATGTAGGCCGAAACCCAGAAATCCGTGCGGAGGCGTCCAGAACCGGTCATCGCGCCTTCGTGGCCGAGTCGGGCAACGGCGTCGCGGCCGCGATCTCGCGCCGCAAGTGCGGCGTTATCTCGACCTGGGTCTTGAGATGGCGGTCATGCTCGAACCGTTCGACTGCCCGTCGCGTGCCGCTGCCCATGCGTCCGTCCGGCTTCACGGCATAGCCGAGCTCGGCCAGCCGCTTCTGCACGGCCAGGAGGGCAGCATCCGGTCTCTTCTCGGCCGAGGCAGGCCCAGCCGGATCGGTTTCGGCCACCGCACCTTTAGCATGCAGCAGCTTGCCGATGCCGTCGACGGGCTGCCGCTTTGGCGCGGCACGTTTCACGGAGGCGGAAGGGATATCGTCGGCTGGAACGGCCGAGCCGGCAACCGGAACGGCCGGAATCATGGCCGAGCGCACGGACGGCGGAGCCGCAGCGTCCGGCGGCTCGGGCGTCCGCGTCGCGACGTTGCGCGGGCCGGCCGGCACGGCCTCGCTGGTGCCGAGGAGCGGGGCTGGATGACGCCCTTTCTGGAACACCACGGCGTTGGCCACGATGCCGACGAGCGTGAGCGAGAACAGCCCAGTCGCCAACGCCTTGAACGGCTTGATCCGCGATGCCCGACTCAGCATGCGGGTCAGCAGGCCATCGGCCTCGTGCGATCCCGGGGCCGCGGCCCGGTGTCCGCCGCCGAGGCGCCGGGCTGCTACGGCCGCGCTACCCATGGCGCCGCCAGCGGCGGGGTCGCGACGGCCGGCACCGGAACGTGGAGCCTGACCGGGTGAGTCGATCGCCGCATCACGCAATTTTGTGCATCCTGACGCCGCCCGGCATTTCACCGTGCCTCATCGTCGAGCTATACCGCGAAATGGTTTCGATTTTGGTCACCATGGTGGATGCGGCCATGCCG
>JAABUL010001760.1_pt1 | contig 39153 bp, 41 predicted proteins | sample 5559151 | NCBI WGS metagenome assembly JAABUL01 (sample SAMN10711876, study PRJNA513368) | rock metagenome | isolation source: Antarctica rocks | place: Antarctica: Victoria Land, Pudding Butte sud | reverse complement strand
AGGAGGGGGATAAGGTCTTCCTCCTTACAAAAAATTTGAAGACTAGGAGAAAAGCGAAGAAATTAGATTATATAAAGGTCGGACTATTTTTAATTAGCGATATTAAAGGACTAAGTAACTACTAACTCGATTTACCTAGGAATATAAGAGTATATCTAGTATTCTATATATCTATACTAGAACTAGCGGACCTAGAGATTCCGCTATAGACAACGTTCTACTTTAAGCTATAAGAGGACGATACCTTCGAGGTCGAGAAGATCCTCGATAAACTTAACGGAAAATACCTCGTTAAGTAGAAGGGATACCTAGACTCTAATAACACTTAGGAACCTAAGAAAAACCTAACGAACTATTAGTAAGTACTCGAGGAATATACTAGGAGATAGGACGGTATATACTAGCTTGTTAATTATATATAGGGGTACTTAGCTAGGACTAGTTATAATCTTAGGCGGGGATTTAGTAGTCTCTAGAATTAGGGGAAAATCCTAGAAGGAATCTAGATATCCTTCTAGCGCGCTCTATATATAAGGATCTAGGTTTAGGGCGAGGCCTTCCAAAGGACCCTCGAATAATAGAGAATTAGCTACCTCTTTAGTCTCCTATTCCTAGATACTACGGTCTTCGATAGTAATCGCCTCCGCGGCGCGATAGTCTAATAGATCGCGCTATTGTCGTAAACGTTCCTCGTAGGCTCGAGTAGTACGTAGCGCTATCTATAACTTCTCTAGTTCTAGAAACAAGGAATCTTACGTCGATCGAGCGTCCTTTATTCCTTAATCGAGCTTCTCTTTCTCGGAGCGAAGACGCGAAAACTCTAACTAAGTAATCTAGACGTTATACCTTTAGTTACGACTTAGACACTTACTATATTTACTAGAGCGTAAATAAACCCGATATACCTAGTAATAACGTATATAGGTACTATATTTTCGGACTATTACTTCTCCCTTAGAGGTAATAAATTCGGCTAGGTATTTTTAACGGACGGTACTAGAAGGTTTCGACTCTTTTAGCATCGTATAAAGATATACGAATAACGAATAACAAGATAAGGGAAACATAGCTATATAGCTCGGGACGAGCTAGGCTAGAAGGGGGATAGTATTACGAGTATAACATAGAATACGCGGGTTTAGGGTAGAATAAGGACTACTCCGTCTTATAGCTTTAGCTAGGACGATAGAGTAACTAACTTACTCTATACTCTATACTTACTCTATAGAGTAGAGTAGGAGAGCACTATAGAGTAACTTATAATTACTTAGGTATATAGGAACTAAGAATGTCTTTAATATACTTATATTTAACTTATGTTATAATCTTACTAAAAGGTCTATAACTATTTATAGTATATTCGAGTTATCTTACCTAAACACCTACTACTACCTACTCTTTAAAGAAGCACTTACGTAATACTACTTATAGGATCGTAACAATATAATATATACTACTAATGTTTTAGGCGTAGCCTATCTACTAGGTCTCTAGCTATTATAACGCGCCTATTATACCTTTAAACCTAGAAGCTTTAATATAAAGTTATCTATAGATAGCTTTTCTAAAGCCTTAGATTATAGTATTACTTGTAATAGTACTAGACTTACTACTAAAATCCTACCCTATACCTTTTGCTATTAGCTATAAGCCGAATAAGACGGAGGTTTAATTTATCGCCTATTCTTTCAAACGTTCCTCATACTTATCTAAACTATCTTACTTTATGCTGACGTGAACCTAGTGGGAAGGTGTTTAGGGGAATAAACTGATATTTCGAAAAATCTCATGTGGTATGTGTTGTGACAGTAGTCTTAGAGAAAGATTCATGGCGCGCCCGCAATGCTGTATTCTGGAGACTGGGGTACGTCCGATACAGCGAGTCTCAATGGATTGTGGAGATCGAGTATCAAAGACGTTCTGAGCAGCAGAAGAGGCGATCTTCGTTTCATCTCCATAGGCATTATCTATTTATCACGAATCGTACACGTTCCCCTAGCTAATACATGGTAGCATGAGGTAAACGTAGGTGGGGGTTTACCGAGCCATAGGGCTTAGCAAGCCACGAACTCCCGAATCTCCGCAAAAGGTGGAAGCCCACAGAGCCGATGCCGTGGTGCGCAATCTCTGACATGCGGCTAACATGATGTGGGACCCTGGGGTGTGGGACCCTGGGGTAATTACTTCGGGTGAAGATCGTTCCATTCGACTTCATGGAGGAGACACGGGCTGAAAACCCCACACTTATCTTGATGCATTTCGGCATCTCAGACTTCCCGGGCGTGAAATAAGCCCCACAGACGTTGAATCCCCACACAATGTATTTTCACCTTCCAGATCGAGGCACTAAATGTGGTAGGATTCCCAAGAGGAATGTGCTGAAGTGCAGTCTCCATGTTACATAGCTGAAGCTATCAAGATTTTGAGCATAAAAGCGCTACATGCCTGCCAAGTAAGCCATCAGAGTGTTTTTTCACAATCCCCAAGACTCAGCATGCCAAGCAAGTTACATCACGTCCATCCTACTTCCCTTATGCATCCAAACTCGATCTTGTTGGCCCTTGTGGCGACTCTGTTCACCACTGGCAAAGCATGCTTTGTTGAGCACATTGCTGCTCGAGCAGCTTTACAAACTACTGGAGCGTCAATCTGCGTGCCCTCGGCTTCTCCACCTGCAAACAACATCTTTGCTATCGGGAACGTACGCGTATTCAACGGAAATGGCTTCGGTAACTCCGAAAACGTCTTAGTCAAGGGGAATCAGGTCGCGGTTGTAGGTGGAGCCACCATCGACGGAGTTCCCACTGTGGGTGGCGCTGGCAAGTTCCTGATCCCTGGATTTATCGAGAGCCACGTCCATCCACAAACGTGCAGCGACTTGTCCGTGCTTTCCGGCTATGGTTTAACCACTGCCATGAACATGGCCTGTCTGAACTACACGCAATGCGCCGGTCTCAAAAGTCAGATTGGCACCACAGACTATATTACGGCTGGCGAGATTGCCTGTGGCACGGGCAGCACTCACGCCGTGGCGTTCGGTGTTCCCCCACAGGACACCATCAACGCCGGGACAAATCTTCCAGCTCTAGTCGACTACACGTTTGGCAACGGGTCTTACATGTTCAAGATCATCTCTGAGGCTGGAGGTCCAACTACTCAGCAACAAACAGCACTGGTCCAAGCCACCCACGGACATGACAAACTAGCCGTCACGCATGCAACCTTGTTGGAGAACTACGAGGAAGCCATCGAATCCAAGACTGATGGCATTCAGCATACACCAGTAGACGGCCTTCTATCCAGCTCTCAGATCAACCAGATTCGCTCACAAGGTCAATTTGTGATCCCTACCATGGAGTTCTACAAGATTGTCTTTGCCAACCCCGCACTGCCACCACGTCTTGGCTTTCCACCGGGTAGCAGCTATGCAAACGTACAAACTAACGTAGCCAATATGCATAAGGCTGGAATTCCCATCTCTCCTGGGACAGATGCCGTTGGAAACTCTGCTGGAGTCAACTTGCCATTCGGTCGGACCTTTCACTGCGAGCTGCAAAATCTCGCAGCTGCTGGTTTTGGTAACGCCGAAGTCATCCAGGCGGCTACTGCTGGCGCTGCAAAGCTGTACAGGTTGTCTGATAGAGGCTCTATTGCTGCAGGAATGCGCGCCGATCTAGTACTTTTGAACAGCGATCCTACTTTGGACATTTCAAATACGTTAGACATTAACAGTGTCTGGACCGGAGGCGTCAAGGTTACTAACATCCAGGCTGCGAAGGGACAGTCCTGCGATGCTCCCTTCTAGCGTCCCCGGCGGTATAAGCATATGGAAGGCCCTCTGGCAGTGCGGGGATGTGTTGTGGTATGGTGGATAACAGCTATATGTATATAGTGTGGTGACAAGTGAGTACAGGTGCTATATATAGTTACTATATATGATATGGTGACTTCTAATCTTATCTTATTAGCCGAGGTTCTGCCAGCTAATTAGAGGCCTCTAAATTCACTACTCCCTCTGTAATTCTATAGCTACGACATAGAATTATAGCCTCACACTGCTAAAAACCACTAAAACATATAGCTACTATATATACGAACATATAGTATATAGCCAATCTATATGTATATAGTGTATAAGCTCGGATGCGCTACATATGTAGCCTGCACACCACAAAACACCACAAATAATCCCCGCGCTGCAGTAGAACGAGGAAGATCGTGCACTTCTGGCTTATTAATACGAGCGTCCTGTGTCTCGGACCGACGGCCCCTGGCTTCAGGCAGTTTGTCCATCAAAGCTAAGCTGAGCTGCAGTAGGCTACGTTGAAGTCGGTCTCGTGCTACAACGAAGGTCAGTAAGGTAAGTTCCGCCTTCCGGAGAGCCGAGAGAGTCAGTTCACCTGTTGGAGATGCTTCGAAGAAAGGGAATACTGTCGTGTGCGCAGCGACTAGAAGCATGCTTGCCAGAAGTGCAGGAGTACATTTTCGGGGCTTGTGAGAAAGTATGGATTCTCTCTTGAAGATGTGCGCAAGCAGTAACGGTGAAGATGGCGAATGAACGCCTTCCGCGGTATCTGCGACATAGGCCTCTAGTAGATCGCACGCTAGTACAAAGACAGGTTACGTTTGATGCAAGGAACCAGCGGCTCCAACACAGGATACCGAAGGGTCTGTGTTGATGTTGGTGAGGAACCAAGCACGTTCCCAGCCGTAGGTGTCCTGTCGGTTGCCTGTCCAGCTCGCTCTGCAAAATTGTGCGTCTGATAACTTGGTTGCAGCCTCTGGGCATACATTCCGTGATCGATATTCTGACCCTAGAGGTCGTTCAACCAGGTTGCTGGATACTCCCCATACATATCGCCATACGAGGTTTCGTTTGCAAACCATGCAGAAGGAGTGCTTGAGAAGGCTTTTATCTGAGCCGTACCAGTTTGCATGGTGTTTTGAACCGACCCTGTCGGTTGTGGCTCGATTTGAACGAGTCCATTACCCGTTGGTGGTCCATTGGGAAGCACAGAGCGCTCTCTGCTCGACGTGGACGCTCCTCCAGTGAAAGAGTGCTTGGAGTGGTGCGTCTTGCTAACTCGGCCATGACGACGAGAAACGCGATCAAACGTGCAGACGGCGGCCACCTCTCGGCAGCGAGCACACGGTCGATCACCATCGCATTTGCTGCGGCTAGCATTGCATTGATCGCACGCCTTCGTGATGCGCTTCCGCGGTCTCACCGGTACCCGTGAAGTTGCTTCGGCCTCCATGACGACAGAAGGAGTCTTTCAGTCGTGCTGTGACCTTGGGATGGCAGATCCTCGGTGGCGATCGTGTAAGAGGGCGTAACAGCTATCCGTAAACAGCTAAGTTTTCGATCGAGCCCGTTCTTCGACGTGGAGAGTTCCGCCAGGCGATGCGGATTGTCATGACCACGTTGCCACGGAGTAGTAGAGATGAAAGAATCCTCCGTGCTCGAGTGTCTGTCATCCCAGTTCGAAAATCCGTACTGTATGTTAACACAAGCAGCTTATTGGTATCCGGTCTCGATCTTGCTGCCCAGATATAATGTGTGGTGTCTACGGATAGCACACGCACATCCGTGAGGTTTTTACCTCTTGTATCTGTACACGCCGAAGAACTGTTGCGAGACGGGAGGCGAGGTCAAAGATCCAGCCACCTGCCTTGGCAAGAGCAAGCGCGCACTCGGGCCACCTCACTCACTTCCTCTCCTCCTCATCTCCCTCTTACACCTTCTTGATATCACTGACTAGAACATACACATGCACATACATATAGGCATATTACTGAGACATTTGGGGTGTACTCATGATGTTGAGACGACTGAATACCGAGAACGAAACTACGTAACAGAAGACTATGTACCTTTGGCCATGATCGCAGCACCAGCACTATACATCGACCAGGAATGCCAACCGACTCTTCCATTTGGACTAAGCTTTGAGCTCCACCGACTCGACGTGTGCGGAGACCTCCAACTTCTCTGCAGGGATGGAGTCGCTCATGTGAACGGTCACGAACGTATCGCCGAAGACCTCGTTGATCTCTTCCAAACTCTTGTTTATGGTCTCCGGCACGAAGAACCACACGCAAACGGCAGTGGAGAGGTTCATCACGAGGAAAAATATGTAGTATCGCCTTGACAATGTTAGCTCGGGAATCTGGCCAGATCTTCACGAGTACGCACCATCCCACGTTTTCCAATGCAGTTGGGGACGCCTGAGCAAGGACGACCTGAACGAGGAAAGAAACGAATGTGCCAATAGCTCCGCCGGTGGCTCGAATCGAGGTCGGAAAGATCTCGGTACAGTAGACAGGACAACCGGAGTTCCACGACAGCGAAAACAGTATGCCGAAGAGCAAAAGGAAGAACACCCCGAAAGCATTTGCTACCGACTAACAGGAGGACGCAGCTTACCACCACGATGAAGGCTCCCGCTTCTATGTCGACTCCAACAGTGTCGTCAACGTGAGAGGCAATGTGTATAGGACCGATAACGACGGCTGGTGGCAGCCAAACGAGACGACAAATCAGACTACTGGAAACCTGACCACCTTCAACATCGCTGTAGCGCCGCCTTTGCCACTCGAGAATGGCCGAAACTCTCACGGCGATTTCGTCTTTAACGTGACGAGATACACTTCGCTCGATACGCTGAGTACGTTCTACAAGCAGATCCTCTATGACGCTGGAATCCCACCATCGCAGCGAGCCTCGAGGAAGATCAGCTTCAATCCGGCACCACCATCTTGAGTTGTACTACGTGGAGGGGGGCTACCTTGTCATGCAAACTATCATATCATTTTCAAGCTGCACATTATTGCCATTATGTATGGCTGTGGCACTTTCTGCTCCACACGGACCTTCCACGCAGTGCGTATTGGTCTCCATCCAATAACTTGTTGACCAGCGAGGTCTCCTTCATGAGAGAACTCTGCTCGGACGATCTCCGTTCTTATTCCCACCCTTCGTTAAACGATGATGGAAAGTGCCGGTGGAATAATAATGCCTGCCAGCTCAGACCCAGGCTGTTCACAATAGCCGGCGGCTATCAGCAGTCGGCTGCTCGGCACCCAATCAATTCACCCGTCGCTCGCGTCTATGACTTGTGCACAATTCCGCTCCCAATATCATCCACGCACAGCGGCTATCAGAGTACTCACTGCCTAAGCGCGATACAAGCGCTGTCTGTTGTGCTGATGACACGCGAGTCGCGTAAGATGGATGGCCTAGCGAAGCAGCCGCAGGCCACGGTGGAGCTGTGGAGCATCTCGTGGCCGTTGTTCGCTGTCTCAATCAAGCAATACAAAAGTCATTATCGAACAACACTTCTCGTTGCGTTCACCGACGTGGCAAAGCTCTTATTCTCGACGCTTTGCATAAGCTAATCACTGGATATTGAAGACTTTGACCCATCCCCAACATGAGGTTCACCAATGGGATCTGGTTCGACCGCGAGAACCACTCCATCTACAACGCAGTCGAAGTTGGGGATCTGACCCTCCAAGACGACACGATCAGGGCTCTTTGCACGATTCGGCATGTCAAGGATAGAGGCGATACGCTCAACAAGCCTACAATTACTGTCTCGTTATCCTCTCCATCCCCAGGAATCCTCGCATGCTCTGCTACTCACTTCAAAGGCGTCAAGGACCAAGAACCACGCTTCGAACTCTTCCCAGATGGCAAGCCAGACAGCCCATTTGTGAAGGTGTCGAAAGAAGATAATGCCGTCACACTGGAAGCCGGAGACCTGAAAGCTACATTGTCTACGAAGGCATCATCCTTCAATATTGCTTACAGCACGAAGGATAGCGATGTGGTACTCACAGATATAGGACGGTCCTGTCTGCAGTACATAGTTGCACCCGGTGATGCTCGTACTCCATATCCAGCTACAGCCTCAACCACAATAGCCGATCCCTATTATCGCGCGCCTGCATCGGGGGCCAGCAAGCCTTATATGGCACTCTCTCTCGGTCTGGACGTAGGAGAGCATGTCTACGGTCTAGGCGAGCGCTTCGGCCCGTTGACCAAGAATGCGCAATCGATGGACTTGTGGAACGAGGATGCTGGAACTTGCACGCCTTATACTTACAAGAATGTACCTTTCTACTTTACATCTGAAGGCTACGGGGTCTTCTTCGACCACACTTCGCTGGTGTCACTCGAAGTCCAGACCGAGCGAGCGCCTAGCACGAGTACAGGTTTCGGTTCAAGGCGAGCAGATACGATGGTATGTCATCCACGGACCAACGCCGAAAGATGTTCTCGCCAAGTACACATTGCTCACAGGCCGAGCGCCACTGCCTCCACCATGGTCCTTTGGACTGTATCTCAGCACTTCGTTCCTCACGGACTACAGCGAGGAGGTAGTGACTGCGCAGCTGGATGGCATGCGAGATCGAGAGATCCCGATGAGTGCACTCCATTTTGACTGTTTCTGGATGAAAGTAAGCCGCAAAAAGAGGGAGTGCATACCTGAGACACCACTGACCCGGCTTGTTTGTGTTTTAGGCACATCAGTGGACAAACTTTACCTTCGACGAGGAATTCTTTCCCGACGCCAAAGCCTTTCTCTCTCGCGTCCATGAGCGAGGGCTCAGAGTATGTGTCTGGATAAACCCATACATCGCCCAGGAATCGGGTGTATTCGACGAAGCTGCCGAGAAAGGCTACTTGATCAAGCGTTCGAATGGAGATGTCTGGCAGAGCGATATTTGGCAGGCTGGCATGGGTGTTGTCGATTTCACTAATCCCGACGCTGTCAAATGGTACACCGAGAACCTGCAGAACCTGTTGGACATTGGTGTTGACTCCTTCAAGACCGATTTTGGGTGAGTGACACATTCCCAGAACACTTGTCAAGCACGATGATGCTGCTCTTATCCTTGACACTTTCCATTTGCTCACCAAAATTTTGGAGTTATCTGCTGATCAACGTGCTCAAACTACAGAGAGTGGATACCATGGGAAGACGTCCAATATCACAGCGGCATCGATCCTTACGCAGCTCACAACTGGTACTCTTTCATCTACAATCGGACCGTCTATGACGCTATCGTAGAGAAGCGTGGAAGTGCCGAGGCTGCTCTGTTTGCTCGCAGTGCTACTGCAGGCTGTCAACGCTTTCCTGTCAATTGGGGAGGTGATTGCGAATGCACCTGGAACGGCATGGCACAATCACTCCGCGGCGGCTTGAGTCTGGGAATGTCCGGATTTGGCTTCTACTCGCACGATATCGGTGGTTTCATGAGCGAGGGTCAAGCTGCCGCGAACACTGACTCGGCCATCTACAAGCGCTGGGTCCAGTTCGGTCTACTGTCTTCGCATTCGAGGTTGCATGGGAGTAAAACGAGCCGTGCGCCATGGACTATCGACGATGAGGCTTCCGAGATCCTGAAGAAATTCTGTGAGCTGAAAAATATGCTGATGCCTTACATCTTTGCTGAATGCATCGATGCAAAGGAAAAGGGCTTACCGCTGATGAGGGCTATGGTGATCGAGTTTCCGGATGACAAGGTGTGCCAAACGCTGGATCAGCAGTATATGCTCGGCGAGAGTTTACTAGTGGCACCGATCTTCAACACAAAAGGCGACTGCGAGTACTACGTTCCAGCTGGTGAATGGACAGGTCTGCTGGATGGCAAGGTACGGAAGGGCCCGGGGTACCACCGCGAGACGTTTGACAACTTCCATCTGCCACTGCTCGTCCGCCACGATACTGCTCTTCTCATCGGTCGGAAAGAAAGGCCTGACTACGCATGGGAGAGCAGCATTGAGAAGGCGGTTTTGGGAGCTTGTACCAAGGACGAAATCAAGGTACGAGTTCCGAGCTTCTCCAAGTTGGGCCAGATCGATGCGACGTGGACAGTGAAGCCGACAGAAGGCGGTGCAGAGATCGATGGATGTAAGCAGCCGAAGATTGTCAGACTGTCGGGACGTGAGCATCTATAGCTTGAGACAAGAGAGCCTCTATTGCACAAGTCGTTGTCCGGAAATGTCCTTTGATCCTTCGAGAAACAACATGTCCGTTGAGCAGATAAGCCTATCTTCCATCTACCCATCCTACAGAATGCTCAGTGACCAAAGGAAATTGGAGAAGTAACTCCAGAAATTTAAACGAGGGTCCTCACGGCAACGCTACTTCGTCCACTCCTCAACCTCATCCACAGCATTGATCTTCGGCACGATCAATGGAGCCCCGAAGGCATCCTCGAGCTTGGGCATTTCGCTTCTCTCAATCCCCATCGTCGCCGCCATCGCCTCATGCGGCATACCCGTGGCACTGGCTTTGTATCCGATGTCGAAGGGCATGGGCTGATCGAAGAAGATGCAGAGATGGATCTCCTCCCCACCTTCCGGCAGGACTTCGATCTGATGCGGGTAGGCAGACGGAGTGAAGTACATATCTCCGGCCTCAAGTGTATACGTACCTGTCTCGCCATTGCTATTATCGGGATGGGCATCTTCTTCTTCCTCTTCGCTTTCTTCGCCATCACCAGACGAGCCCATCAGATGAGCTTCCACATGACGTGGTATGGCTTCATCTTCCCGAACGTTGGACTGCTCTCCACAATTGGTATACTGGGCCTGGAGATACCGAGTAATGGGATGTAATGGGCGGTCTCTGTTGCCACTGCACTCTTGAGTGGAGTCTGGATCTTCGTAAGCGGAACGCACTGCCGTGCCCTCATTCTCAAGCAGGATGCGTTCTGATCCTGGAAGTCGGTACAAATGGACTGATCGTGCGATTGCACTGGTTCCCAGGAATCCGAAACTTGCTTCAACATGATGGCGGCCCACCATCTGGCATTGTGAGGTGTTCCGGCGTCGGGGACTCATCTGTCGAGCTTGTAAGAAGATAGTTAGAGAGACTTAGACCTGTTGCACGGCTAAGTAGAGGGTGCTCGTGTATCGAGCTCTGATTGTTGATTAAGCTGTGAGTATTGTCGTCTATCAGTAGACCCTCAAGCCTTCTTGTCAATGGCTTCCCTCATCTCGTCCAGCATCTGCTCGATCCTGCCCAGAAAGATGGAGATGTGCCCTTCACCAGTGTACAAATGCTTCTTTAAGAACTTCTCGGGGATATGAGATGCCAACCACTGGCCATGGCCAAACGGAACCATCAAGTCAAGGTCACCTTGATACAGCGACACAGGACATTTCACGTCAGCGACGTCAAAGCCCCATGGTTCCAAGAAGGCGAGGCTATCGTCGACCCAGCCGTCACAGGAATTCTTGAGACCTTCTTTCATCTGGAGGGATGGTGTGAGATTAGCAGTGGCGTAAAGAAGGTGGGGTGTACTCACGGTTTGCTCCCTGCAGACGGCGTAGCAAGCACGTTAGCATATCGCCGAAGATGGTGTAACGGAGATCACACCGAAGCAAGCACTTACATGTACTTTCCTAGATCGTCCGACTCCAGCAATGCTCGCTGATCGACCTCAGGTAATAACGTTTTCATCAGCTCTACGATATCGGCAGCTGTGCCTCGGATCATCTCTGGTCGTTGTTTCTCGCAGAACTTGGCGAGTACCTCTTCGCCCTGGAGTGCAGCCTCAGTTTCTTCTATATCTGTCGTGGTCATCAGCGGTGGAAACTGAGTGCATGAGCTCTAAACAAACTATCTTGGCCTTGACCAGCCAGCCTGGACAGAGAAGGGTAGAATCGTTAGCATCGTATAATATTAGGTGAGAGCACGAGCCTAATAATGCATACCAATCAAGTCCTTCCACGTTGTATGGGGCCACAGCAGCCACCGCGACCACGGCGAGGCAGCATTCGAGTTTGGCAGCACACGCCAGCGCATGCGGGCCTCCGCCAGACCATCCGCCGACTACACACTGCTCGTGGCCCAGATGCTTCAGCAGCGCACGCACATCGTCGACATCGGCTACTATACTCCGCCCTTTTCTTCGGGAAGAGCCACCGTAGCCAGCTCGAGAGAAGGTCACCAGCTTGAAGCCTTGTTTCTCGCAAGCGCTCTCCAGAGCTGGAATTGCTGTATAGCCAGAAGGGGTTCCGTGGCACCAGATGAGTGGAAAGCCATCCTCTTTACCCACCACCACGTAGTCCAGGTTTCTTCCATCCGGAAGCTCGAGTTGCTTAGCCATCTTGTCGAACAAAGTATATTGGGGTGGTCAAGATGAGAGCAGTAAGCAGAAAGTGTGCGAGATAATGTTCAGGTTTTAGATTTTGGCGAGCTCCGTCAACGGAAGCCGAAAGGGGAAGGTGGTTGAAAACTTGAAGTGTGATCATGGAAGAGCCGGGCCAGCAGACCGACATACCTTGTCAAGTAGTTTTCATCGGCTTACCTCATGTATGAGTGAATAGAGAGGCGCCTGAATCTTTGTCGAATGAGTCGTTTGGTCCAGTCTGATGACAAGCAGTGGAAGAAGACTCAGCGCGTCGCTGAACATCTCAAGGGACTCCCGGGTGCGAGGTGTCATCTCTCACTCCTATCTCCACCTCATCAGGTACAAGTCCTGCGTTGCTCCATCTGGGAATTGATAGAGTCTTGAGATTGTAAGTCAGGTGCACAGTGACCTGCAGAAATGGCACTGCAGGATGATGTCGCTCCTCCTGACGCAGCTCGGCTTGTAGGATTTCACCACCACCTTCGTGGCCAGCCATATTACCACGAAGAGCTCGGTCTTTAGCATCTAGAAAGGCAAGTCATTGGAACGGTATCCCTCAGAAGCGACCTGAAAACCTAGTAGCTGTACAACGACAGCAGACGGAAAGTCCAACCAGAGCACAACACGCATTGCCACTTATCTCATTTCTACAATTTCTTCACAGTTCCTCATCTGTGGGACTGACTAGCTGTCCCAGTCGTTCTATCTGTCGAGAGGATGAGCTGCCAGCCTTGTTCCACACCGATCGAGATTCGCGGGCGGTATCTCTGGAAAGGCGATGCAAGAGTGAGTTTTCTTGCGCCCATACATGGTGACGGATCCTTACGTCCCGAAGTTCTTCGTCCGAGGAGTCGCGTACCAGGTCGAAATTGGCGTAGATCCGATTGCAGACGACTATCTCCCGAGTCTGGAGCGTGACGTGCTCCTGTTCAAGGAGCTTGGCTTGAACACTGTCTATGTCTGTCAGTATGAACACCACGACCTTATGATTAGTGCCTGCGCGCTCACAATACCGACAGTCAAAATTGACAACACTAAGTCGCACGACAAGGCCATGAAACTGCTAGAGGAAGCGGGAATATACGTTCTGACGGTCAGTGTTGTGGTAACGGGCTGTCAATCATACTGGACATTACTGAACAACTGTGTATCAGGCTGTGTCAAGTTCGGCTTCTGCCATCAACCGCCTCGACCCCCATCGATCTTACACGGAAGATGCGCTCTCAAGCTACTTTGCGACTCTGGATGTTATGGCTCGCTATCCCAACACACTGGGCATACTTGCGGCGAGCATGTTGACTAACAACGATGCTACCATGTCCGCAACGCCGGTACTCGGCGCTGTCGTTCGAGATGTGAAGAGATACATGCAGTTGAAGTATGAGGCCACTGGCCAGCGGGTGTTACTAGTGGGATATGAGGCAGCAACTGCTGGCGCACGGGATCGCACGATCATGGAGTTCTTGACGCTTGGCACGCAATCTGAAACGATTGATTTTTGGACAGTAAGTTGCTTTGAGGATTGTGTAGGATATAACACATGTTAACGTCCCAATAGTGCTGCAACTTTTCTTCACCGATCAACGATTCGGATCCGGCACAGTTCTGCTACAACGATTTGGTACGTGACTGGTCTCGACCTTCGAGTACCCGCTTCACTTTGCTGATTTGAGATAGACCGACCAACTACGACCCGCAACTGTGCCCATCTTCTTCTCCGAATACGGCAATGCCGAGCACCAACCTCGCCTGTTTCAGGAAACGAAAGCGCTGTATTCACCGGAGATGTGCCGGAGCTTCTCTGGCGGGTGCGTTTACGAGTTCTACCAAGCTAGCAACTGGTATGGGCTGGTAGAGTTAATTGAGCCTGGGGGAATCCCGAAATGTCGACTTATAAGAATGCCAGACTCCGCGCGAATGACCCGAGCAAGGTGTACGAGAAGCGTGAGAGGACCGATGGCGTCTTGCTTATCTATCACGACTTCCAGAACTATAAGGCTCAGCTTGCTGCCAACCCAGACCCACCATCGACTGTGGAGGAGACAGAGGATGAGCTGGTGGAAAGGCGCTCCGGTGCTACAGCGGAGACATCTTGGCCTTGGGAGCCTGAGTTTCAGGTCCCAGAGTCTTGTGTTGACTGGCGACAGATTGAAGAGCTTGTAAGAGGCGAGGCATGATGCACTTCATTCTTGGTGGTTTGCATGGAGCTAAAGCGCTGTCTGCTCCGATGTCGAATAGGATATTTCAGGTCGAAAGACAAAAGAGAATCAATCCTTCGAACCCAAAGATGAATTGTGAGGGGGTGCTGTCGGCAAGGCGGATTGAAGTTGCGACTTTTGAGAATGATTAATGTCGACTTGGGTATATTGGCACGTGCTCTTGAGGTGCGCACTGACCATGTCGACTTCTTCGTGTCGACTTCGTGTCGTCACTCATCCCTGACTCTCTTCATTTCACACGATCCTCCATGGAACGACATGAGTTTCTTGCAGTTTTCTTCAAGTCTAGAGCGAAGTTTATCGCACACGTGGAAGCAGACTGCCGAGCTCAATGAATCAGTACATGAATCATTCGAGGTAGGTGTTGAGGGCCCTCTCGGCTGTGGGGTCTCGGGAAACCTTTGCCTTCCACCACAAGCGTATGCAAGAGCGAGTCAAAAGAGCATTTCATCAGCTATACCGATATATCATTGTAAGTCGAGGGCTCAACAACCCTCAGTCCGTTCTTACACGTCTCTCCAAGTATTCATAGCTTCATATCACTCCAACCATGCCTTCCAGTACAGTCAAGCGGCCTGTTCGAATTGCCGGAGCTTCAGGAGGCTTTACGGACAGGCAGCGTGCCATCAAAGATTTGGCGTCCAACTGCGATGTCGACGTTATCATCGGAGACTGGATGTCGGAATGCACGATGACCATCCACGGTGCTCAGAAGATGGCAGAAACAGAGAAAATGGCCAAGAACCCTCAAGCAGCCGCTGGACCTGGATTCTTCGATCCGTGTTTCGTGAGCAGTCTCACACCCGCTTTACCCGTTCTGCAACAGAATGGAGTGAAACTTGCCGTCAACGCTGGTGCCAGCGACCCGGATCTTCTGGCCAAGGAAGTCGTCAAAACAGTCAAGGAGCTCGGCCTGAACCTGAAAGTTGCTTGGATAGAAGGAGACGAAGTTACGCCTCAGTTCAAGGAGCTTCGAAAGAATGGCGAGAAGTTCACGAATCTGGACACTGGTAAAGACTTGGACGAGTGGGACTACGATCCGGTGTGCGCACAGTAAGCAGAGCAGCCACTCCGAGACTGTGGGGCCAGACTAATACTACGGCCCACATAGATGTTACCTCGGAGCTTGGGGTATCGCAGAGGCGCTGAAGGCTGGCGCAGACATCGTCATCTGTGGTCGAGTAGCAGATGCATCCCCTGCGATCGGGGCAGCAGCCTGGTGGCACGAATGGACTCCCTCCGACCTTGATGCTCTTGCTGGCTCGTTGATCGTTGGCCATCTTATCGAGTGCTCATCCTATGTCTGCGGAGGCTACTACTCAGGCTTCAAGAATCTATTCGATGGATGCGAGAACCTTGGCTTCCCAATCGCGGCCGTCGAGTCTACCGGCGATGCTGTGTTCACGAAAGAGGCCAATACGGGCGGCGAGATGTCTGTTGGCACCATCACAAGCCAGCTTGTCTATGAGATCCAAGGCCCGCTTTATTATAATTCAGACGTCACAGCCCATATTGAAGGCATCAAATTCGAGCAACTCGGCAAGGACGAGGTCCGCATGACGGGTGTCAAAGGCTCTCCACCGCCTCCGACCACAAAGGTCGGCATCACCGCCCAGGGTTGCTACCAGGCCGAGTTTCACTACTTGTTCTGTGGCTTGGACTACAAGGAGAAGGCTGCTTGGACAGAGAAGCAGATCCGCTACTCGATGCGAGATCATATCCATAAGTTCTCGAAGCTTTCGTTTCAGCTAATTGGAACTCCGAAAGAGGATCCAGAGGACCAAAATTCAGCGACCGTCCACTTCCGAGTGTTTGTGCAGTCCAAAGACCCGAGTACTATGGGGTAAGAGATGCCCGGCTTCACTGTCTGCCTTCTCGCTAACTCGCAATAGCATGGGTAGCATGGCCAGTGTGGGGGCTTCGTTCACTCGATGGTGCCTCGAGAACTTCCTGCAAAGCTGTCCCGGTGCTACCGTAACTCCCGATATGCGACAAGCATCCGCAAAGAGCATCTATGAGTACTGGCCGGTAAGTAGTCCACAGGCAAAATCGCAGAGTGTTCAAGACATTCGCTAATCTTTCTGCCATTAGGCTCTGTTACCACAATCAGTCATTCAGCACCGAGCCATTCTCGAGTGGGAGAACAACCGAGCGATCGATATTCCTGCACCCAAGATTACACAGACATATCCACGAAAGCAGAACTCGTATGAGACCTCTTCGCCTGTTGACCTATCCAGTTTTGGCCCAACAACAAGAGCACCGCTCGGATCTATCGTCCTGGGTCGTTCTGGAGACAAAGCTTCAGATGCCAACATTGGACTGTTTGTGCGGCATGATGATGAGTATGAGTGGCTCAGAAGCTTGCTCACCGTCGACAAATTCATCCAGCTGCTAGCGAAGGAGTACCTGGGAGGACGAATTGATCGGTTTGAGATGAGAAACATCAAAGTGGTCCACTTTTTGATCAAGGACCACTTGGACGGAGGATTTAATAGCAGCTCGACGCTCGACGGGCTCGGCAAGAACTTATGCGAGTATATTCGGTCTAAATGGGTCGACATCCCCAACCAGTTCTTGGAGCGAGGGCGGATATGAGGCGAAAGAGGCCTCGACTAGGAAGAGCTTACATTTCGATAGTTGTAACGGCTATGACCCTTACTTTGACGGGCTGCTTGTTCTCGCTTTCAAACCAGATGGTGCATCTTGCTCGTCCGAGATCGTGGCAAAGCGGTGTAACATCGATGGCGTGGGTCGATTGCAGGGGAACGGCTGACCACTCCCACATCACCAATACTGTTGCATCGTTGTGCAAGACTCGACAAGGTTGAGTAAGCCCAGGTAGCACATGGAACCACGCAGGTGGGTTTGACAAGGAACATCCCATCCTGGAAAGGTCAAATTTGGCATACGCGACAGGGCACGCGATGTATAGCGGTCCATGAATCGGTCGCAGGTCATTCAAGCCAAGCACTGCGGCGTTGAGTGATTTGCAATTGCCGATCAGGAACTCATTCTCCAGAGTGGGTACTTCTACGCCACAATCCGGGGATCCCCACAGATCACTCCACGTCAAATCCATCTCCCTCTTCTCCTCGTCTCCCTACGACACGGCAAGAATGACTCGATGCAGGCCAGAAAACGTGGCAGGCTTGAGCCTTGTCAAGAGTGGAACAACTGCCGATGCTGTGTCACGATGTACTCCACCATGTGTATTCGCTAAATTGGTCGACAAGCGAGTATCTCCTCAAAGCCATGTGGCTGTCCACGCTGTCAGAGGGTGGGCGGCGAGATCCAGGCCATGGCGAGGAGGCGTCAGGGATCGTTGTATATCTGCCATAGAGTGGTACTTCACTTCAGGTGTTTGCTGTTCATCTCCTCCTTGTTTGCTTTCGTACTTTTCCACAACACGCTGCACTGGACGCTGACACAGCTTGAGCCATCGATAAGATGGGATTGGGTGTATTGGAAGGTCAGCATACTCGTCTCCCCTACTGAACACTCGCGCTCACAGCTATGAACAGATCGGAGCAGTCTTCAGCATGTCCCCGGCACAGTATTTCTGAACGACTCCGCGGGAGACGCCGGCGGAGCTGCTCATGAGCTCGAGCATGGTAGTGGCAAGGATGCCAATATCGTGCTGTCTCCTCAGGTGAGAAGCTGATGGGCACAAACCCTACGTGTCTGCGCTGATCCGTCACCTTTCAAGCCCAGCGAAGACCCCAGTGACCCCCTTAACTGGCCTATGTGGCAGAAGGAGGTTATCATCGGCATCCTATCGCTAGGAGCTATGCTGAATGCCGGGACCAACGGGCCATTGCTGAATGCGTCATATCTCTCGATAGCGGAAGACCTTCAGACAGATCTGACTACTGTTGTACTAGCCTCTGGCCATAACCTTCTGGTACCAAAAACCCCCACATAGTCTGAAACCCTGGCTAACCCTTTGAACCCTTCTGTCTGTAGGCTGCCGGCTGCATTGGACCCTTCGTGGCAGCATTCAGTCGTAAATTCGGGAAGCGACCGGTCTTCCTCGTGTCAACCTTATTTGCGATTATTGGGACTGCCGTGGGGGAGGCTGAAGTCAGCTACACATATCTACTCGCCGCACGCATCATCCAAGGCTTCTCAACATCCGCATTCGAATCTTTGATCGTCGCTACCGTTGGAGACATCTATTTCGTCCACCACCGAGGTTTGCGGTCAGTCAGACTCCTCGTAAAGGCTGAGACACATGCTAACCCTTCTACCGGTCTGTTCTACAGGGTATCGTTCATAAACTTCATCTTAAACTCGTCATTCTGCAGGATCCCTCTGATTCAAGGCATTGCTGACCCTTTCACCCTTCTGTTCTGCAGAACCTCGAGTCTGGCGTCCATCATCTGCGGCCTGGTATTCGCGGACCTCGGATACTTGTGGCTATTTCACCTCTTCCAAATCCTCCTGGTCATCCAGTTCGAGGCTATGTTCTTGTTCTGTACGTCTATCAATAACCGACGATGCTACATTGTTGCCGGAGCGAACCACTAACTATATCGCGCAGGCCCAGAAACCACATACAACCGCGATTCGAGATACAAGACCGACGAGACCAAACATGAGAAGCTTGACGAGCTTGCCAAAGTCGAGATGCGACACCACGAAGAGGCTCTCACTTCTAGCGATCTTCCCAAGAAGAAGACGTTTGTGCAATCTTTGGCTGTCTGGACCGGTGTATACTTGCCTGACAGCATCTTCAAATTCCTGCTCGGGCCGTTCATCACCTTGCTCAACCCAGCAGCACTCTATGCGATCATCGTGAGTGGTCTGTTGAACAGCTGGTACGTCGGCAGTGCTATCATCCTAGCCGGAATCTTCGCCGGACCACCATGGATGTATGGACCAGCATCGATCGGATATTTTGGTGCTGGACCGTTCATCGGAGGCATGATTGGCAGTATTTTCGTTGGGTGGCTCAGTGATACGGTCATAAAGTGGATATCGAAGCGGAACGGTGGAACATAGTAAGTGCAGTGCTCAGAGATTCTCCGATTCAACGGGCTAACGTCATTGTAGCGAGCCGGAGTTTAGATTGGTCTTCATGTCCCTGGCCCTAGTATTCTGCACCGTCGGCATGTTCCTCTTCGGCTACACCATGTCCATCGGCTCCCCATCAATCCTCTGCGCATTCTTCCAAGGAATGATGATGTTCGGCGTTCTCATCCGGCATCTTCTCCACCCTCTCCTACGCCCTCGACGCCTTCTGCCGCCAAAGTAACGACATCTTCATCATGAATATGCTATTCAAGAACTTTATGTTCTACGGACTCTCCAACTTTGCCAACAACTATTGGGTGGCGGCGAAGGGGCCGACGAAAATTATGTACGTGTTTGGTGGCACCTCTGCCTTCATATGCCTCATGGCCGTACCGACGTACATCTTTGGGAAGAGGATGAGGAGCTGGTGGGCGAGGAACGATTTGTTTGTCAAGTGGGGATTGACTACTACGGGAGCTGCGAGTGAGAGTAAGCATATGGTACCATCTCGAAAGTGGTGCGTTTACTGACCAGCATAATAGTGGGCTGAGCAATATGGATGTCAGAAATGTCTTCGTCAATTGTTGACTAGGCCATTGCATCATCATCAAATTCGGGCTGCAACCAAAGTTCCGATAGCTATCGCGCGGATACGTACAACAAGTCAGCGAGTTGGTGAGCTTCAGACATTCTCTGTTGCCATCTTAATTCTCAAGAACCGTCCAACGACCACCTAAGCGCTCTCCTTTCCATGATCACAACAGTGATGAGGTAGCTGATCAAAGAAGAGTTGCGTCTTCATCCCTTCCCGCCACCACGCCCACCCAGCGCCCTCCACTAGCCATCGAGCGTCGTCTTCTTCATCTCCACTTCCAATTCCCTGAACTCACGATCCCTCTTCTCCCTCTCCTTCCTCGCCACTTCCTTTACTTCGTACGCTTCTATGGCGCAAGGCCCACAAATCTCTTCCACGACATCCTCGCAAACGCACTTGTCTGGACAGCTCGACATCGCCTTGATCCAGGTAGGCGCCCTTTCACGTCCCGGGCAAGGTGCCTTTCGAACTTGTTTTGTGTGTCCGCATGCAAATATGGTTGTCTCTTGTAGGCACATTGCTGTTGGATGCGGTACGGGTGGGTGGCGAATATGCAGATCCTAAGAGTGAGTTGGAGGTTGAAGCTACCGTGCGATGCGTGGGCTTCAGACTGTAAGATTGGCATTTGTTCGTCTTGTGTGTTTGCCTGGCAACAGAAGTGTTTGCTCAGCATAATATGTGCTAATCTTTTGTGTCTGGGATGTTTTGGCTGCAGGCTGCCTTAGACGCGAAATGGTGTCGATCGTTCCTTCCCATGTTCAAACTCCATTTCAACTTCGAGAAGTCAATAGTACACACGAAGTGTCGGGTACTCTGACTGTGGTGCATAACTTCGAGCGGACGCGGCTGTCCTACGTTCCCTTTCCAAGATCCGCATCTCGCATATTCTCCTCCAACTCGTCGACCTCCTTCCCCTTCGCTACCTCGTTCTCTTTCTCCTTGACCACTTCCTTCTTCTCATCCAGTAGCTTCGTATCCTGCAGCTTCGCCGCGGCAGCATCCAATACCTTCTTCGCCTCCACACTATCCAAAACCTTTACCAATATCTCGGCCGCCTCCACCTCACTGAGTCTCTCGCCTCGCTCCCTCGACCGCTTCGCGTTCCCGCCTTCTACCACCCTCTCCTTGGCTTCCTCCTTCACCTTCGAATCCTTCCTCTCCTCATCCTGCGTCTTCCCCTCCCCCTCAACCCTCGTCTCCTTCATCTCCATCTCGTACGCCACTTCATCCGCCGCCTCCTTGAACAGGTCACCTGTCCGCCCCTCCGCTCTACCGTCCTTCTTCGCACTCCAAGCCTCAACCTCACACGGCCTACACTTCCCTTGTTCAATGCTCTCCACCGGCGGGCCAGACGTTATGAGACACATTTTTGGCATGCGATGAGGAAAGTTGGAGACAGGCTTTTCTGCCCGATCGCACAGGACGACCGTTTCCGATTTGCGGCAGCCGCAGGCGTACTTGACGAGGGAGCGGTAGCACATTCTTGGTATGTGTTGTATCTGATTGCGTGGTTGAATGGTGTGGGTGAGTCACTCCTGGTGAGTTCATGGGCTCTGGTTGTTGATGATTCAAGTAAATGAAGTTTGCGAACGGAGCGATAGCCTTGCATGAGTGTTGTGCTTGCCATCCATGGAAATGTCTCGTGCGTGCCTTCCAGGCTACACCATGGCTTGTGAAGTGTCTTGCACCTTCTGTGATCCATCTTATGGCCTGGCTCAGACGGAATGCCGGTCTGGGAAGTACTGAGAAGCATTGACTTATCTGGACAACGTGCTCTTCGACAACAATAGCATGCTTTGACGACGACTCTTCCTGATCATTTGCATCCGACATATACAGGCCTGTTGCGTTGTCAACATCGGACGTTGTGATCGACCAGGGAGTTGAAGACTGGTACTGGTGTGGGATTTGGTATGCGCTGTGGATACGACGGTGAACATGATCGATTGATGGCTAGGCGCATCCCATTGTACTTACGAGATGATTTCGCTGGCAGGAGATGACCTCCATTCAACGTACATCCTCCCACGCCACAAGATCATCCCGTTTCATCAGCCGATACAACAGCATCCATCCTATCCCCTCAAGGTCCACACAAACACGACCATCTCACACTCGCCGTACGACCATTCCACCCCCATCTAACTATGCCACCCCAAATTCCTCTCCTTCTGCTCCTTCTCCCCCAACTTCCGATTGTGCGTCCGGATCGCACACTCCGTACACTCACCCTCCACGTTGCGCTGCGTGGCCGGCGCGAGCTTCTCCAAACACTCCCGCGGCACGATGCTAGAGAAGGGCTTCTGCTCGCGGTCGCAGCGAACAATCTTGTAGTCGTTGACACCGCCTTCGGTGTGGCCGCAGGCGAGGTAGTGGAGGAATTCGCGGTAGCACATTGTTGCTGGATACTGTGTTTGAGAGCTGCGATGAAGTGGTCGGCTGTCAGGGAGTCAGAGTTGCAAGTTCGTTTGGTTGTAGGATGACCGTTCGTGCTGTGTGCCTGTCAAGAGAAGGTGGGCCCAGCAGAGCGTGGTGCCGGCCTCTTATCCCATTTCAGATGTTTGATTGGACAAAGGCATGGTTAGCACTCTTGCGTTCTAACACTTACAGCTTGTTTAAGAGGGCGTTGTTTCCACTGTCTGCTAGTTTCCAGAAGGACGAACAAAAGAGATGTCCCGCATACTTGCATCTCCATGGCCGGAGCAAACCGAGTGAAAGCTACACTCGTTTACTCAGAGAACAGAGGTAGCTTGATAGGTGCGATTGTGCTGAGGACTGAGGCGTACCACACCACCTCGCTGACCTGGCTGGCCGAGCAAAGCTACCATAAGCCGTGAATTTATTAGATTGGCCTCGCTCGAACTGCATCATTGTACTTACGACAAGCTTGTGTGTGGCGAAGATCACTTCGCCGAGCATGCTTCAACATACATCCACCAAATCCAGCGTAGCAAGTCTTGTCTCAACGACCAGCTCGTAGCATCATCGCTCTAGACCTTCCCATGATCCCGTCCTCTGTGCTTGCGGTCGGAACACTTGGCCATCCGATCAAACTCCTACGCTCGATCTGCTCAATTTTCCTTCTGTTCCACCACTTACTCGTCCTCCACCTCAACATGGACTGCATTCTGATGAGCCATCATCCCCGCCGCCAACCTGTCCGCTGTAACCCTTACCGCCTGGTTCGCCGCGACCACCTGTGCCCTCACAGCCGCGATCTCTGCCTCCGCCTCAGGGTGCTCCCCTGCCTTGCTCGCCAAAGCCCTCTCCACCTCATTCGCAACATCCTCGAACTTCTTCGCCTCTTTCTCAAGATCCCTCCTGCCTCGGCCTATGCGCGCCGCCAGCTCCTCTCTGCGACGCCTCTGGAACAGCTTCCCCAACTTCCAAGAAAACTGGTCTGTAAACTTCGTAGTTGCATTGCGCTCTTCTTGCTTTCCCACCGGCTGCCCCTCCGATTTACGTGCCCACTCGTTGATCACGCACTGGAGACACACCTCGTTGGGGGAGACAGACTCCGTCGGTCTGGTCGTATTCAAGCACTTCCGCCGCATGAGAGACGAGAAAGGCTTCCGGTCGGCATCGCAGCGGACGATTTTGTGCTGTTTGACGTTCTTCTTGCAGTCGCAGGAATATCTGACGATTTCGTGAGTGCACATCGTCAAAATCTGTTGTGGTGGTGTGATGTTGGTGCCTGCGTCGCCGCTGTTCGTCGTTTGCGTGCTCGTAGAAGACAGCCCAGCGAAACATAGATGCAGCCCTATATGCCATCTTAAGTGTTTGCTCGAACAAAGGCGTCCGTCGTGCATTCTAGCATTCCGCGAATCCACCCTCACAGCCCGTCTCAGCCAGCGTTGTCTCTGGCCCCCAGAAGGCTCTAGAGCCTGAGCGATCAGCAAGCACAAGGTCCGAGAACGTCTCGTTCGTTGAGACGATGTTCTGCACCATCAGCAAACCGGGCCGTCAGGTTGGAAGACAATGTTCTAACAGGGGCCTCGAAGACAAGGCGCCCAAGAAGCGGTGTCTCAGGTAGCATCCAGCAAGCCAGAGCTTGCTCACAACTGCGAGAGGGTCGACGGCGCCGTATGATCTACCGCCACAACGCCTTATCTCTCACATCCGGATCTAGAGCACTTCAGTAAGCAAAATACCAGTACGCCATAAATCTCCCTTCCAGCGACGCCAAGCCAAAATCCCCAGCTCAAGCTGCAGAACCCACCTTCGGACCAGACGAACGAGAGCAGAAGCTTGCCATTACCAACACGCAGAGAAAAGGCATCGCAAAGGTCATGAATTTCTCACCTCTCACCACTACCGCTTATTCCTCTTAGCAGCCCTCTTCTCCCCCCTGACATCCTTCTTCAACCTCGCATCAACCATCTTATACTTGCCCTTCACGCCCCTCGGCCTGCCAGCCCCCTTATTATGCCCCACAGCCTTGACAACCTTCACTGACTTCCGCTTCTTCACCCCCGTCTTCTTCGCCTTAGCCATCAGCCCCGAAATCGACGCAGCCTTCTCCTTCTCACTAAGTTCACTCCCCTCAGCCAAATCACTCGACTTCTTCTTCAACTTCTCCAACCGTCTCGCAGCGCGGAAAGTCTTCCTAGCCTTCGCCTCGCGGACTTTCTTGATAGGTCTGGCGTTGAGAGCGCGCAGCTTTTCCTTGATAGCAGCGGCCGCGGCGGCAGTGACAGGGCGCTGGGCGCGGGAGTGCTTGCCTTCGTCGTCGAGGAACCATTCGGGCAGTCCGTCAGTGTCGCGGTGCGAGTACTTATTGAAGTTGTCATCGGCGAGCTGGGTCTTGGTCGTTTTGCCGGTGGCGAGGGCGTGCGCGAGCGTCATGGCTTCGGCGGTGATGATGTCGATGTTGGGGCGGCCTTCGGTTTCGGCGGCGCTTTTGGGGCGGGTGGTGCGTTCTTCCCAACTTTCTTCGTCGGGTTTGGTTTTGACTTCTTCGATGTCGGATTCGTTTTCGTAGGGTTGGTCGATGTCCATTTCGTCATCCTGGTCGGGGTCTGAGATGTCGACGGCTTTGAGCTCTTGCGATGGGGAGCCAGAGGCGACATCAACACCGCTGTCCCGTTCCAGCTCAACTTCACTTTCCTCTGCGTCGTCAAGCCCAGGAATGTCCTTGAAGATGTCCTGCTGGAAGAAACTCGCCGCCCGTCCGGACAGCTCACCCTTCTGTTCTCGCGGCTGCAAATTGGTCATGATCTCACCGCGCTCGCCTTCACTCTCGTACCCATCTTCCTCATCCTCCATCAAATCAGCGTCCGAGCTCGCGTCAGTCTCAGCGCCTGCATCTTCCTCGTCGAAACCCTCGAATTCCTCCTCCTCCTCCCCTCTAGCCTTCATCCGAGCCCTCTTTGCTGCGACTTTTGTGCTTCGCTGCTCCAAGCGCTCCTGGTAATCTTCGTACATGCCGTCAAGCTCGCGTTCAAGCTGATCGCCATCTTCATCTTCATCTTCGGCTTCTCCCTCTTCATCTTCGTCCTCGGGCTTCTTGGTCTCTAGAGCCTGAGAAGCAATCATTCGTCCTCGTACGATTTGCTTTCGCACACCACCATCCTTATCAACATCTTTCAGGCGGAAGGTAGCATCACTGCCTTCCGGTCCACCAGCCTCAATACCAATATCTGAAGGCGTGACCATGTTCATCTGCATGCGTACGACTTCTTTCTGCCTTCTCTCGTTATCCTTCTTTCGCTTCTTGCGCTCGACCTTCGACTGCGAGTCTTTCATTGTCTGGATATCTTCCAGTAGCTTCAATTCCTCGTCCATAGGTTCTACCATCGCCACCTCCTCGCCAGCGACACCTTTAGTAGCTGCACTAGCACCAGCAGCCTTCTTCTCGGCCGAGCCACCGACGTGATCCGTCTTCTTTTCGCGAAAGCCAAACCGCTCTCTGGCTTTTAGTCGCCATCGCAGAAGCAGCTTGAATTCCTTCCGGCCCAGCACCTTCAGATCCTGACAGCACAGCCGAATTTCCTCTGTAGTCTCTGGTAATTTGTCCAACGCAGCCAAAGCAATATCGCCATTATTCTCCTGATTGAAATGCAGCCGATTGAGATCACCAAGCATCTTGATCGGATCCCCCGTTTGAATGAACTCACTCGCAGCCACCTCATGAAACTGCGTATAGTCACCCTCCTCATACCCCTCCCTCTTCCTCTTCTTCTTCTCCGGATTGAACACCTTCGCTTCGTTATTCACCGCCGCCGTCTCCACTTCCGCAAACGCGTGCCTCGGGTCCAAGAACCTCGGATCCATATGCTTAGGCGCCTTGAACCCTCGACACACATAGAACGTCTCAGCCGAGACGTTTCTGCTCGAAGGCGGCTTCGTCTGCTCGACCTTCGCAAACAACTGCTTGAAGATCCACTCCAGCTTGGCAGAATCCTTCGATCGGAAGACTTTCGTCACGAACGTGCCATCCGGCGCCAAGAACTCTGTGGCAAGCTTCAAACTCGCCAGCACGAGCTCATTTTGACTGAACGCATCCTGCACCCACGCCGTACCCACGTTGGGAGCGCCGTCATGTACCACCGTATCCGCCTTCCAGCTCTTCAAGTGGCCTCTAATCGTGGCGCGGCATTTATCGCTCGTGATATCGTCCTGGAAACTGATCGTGCGTGGAATCGGCTTGATCGGTGAAAGGTCGACTCCGACGATGAGGGACTTCATCGGCATCGTTTCGGCGGCGACTTGCATCCATGAGCCTGGCGCGGCGCAGAGATCGAGTAGACATCGCGAGTTTTGCAAGAAGGAGTATTTCTTGTTCAGTTGGATGAGCTTGAAGGCGGCACGGGCGCGGTAGCCTTTTTCTTTGGCCAGGTAGTAGTATTTGTCCAGACGCGCTTTGGCGTTCTTCTTTTGGATCGCCATGCCGTCGTGCTATTCTCGGGTGAATATGAATGTCGGTGGAGTAGCGAGCATTTTCTCAGTCTTCGAACTTTCTACTTGGCGATCTAAGCGTCGGATCTAATCTTAGCGCAGGGGAGTCGATCTGGAACGAACTCAATCCGAACTTCATCCGACTCCTTCATCACCACCATTTTCCTGCAGCGATTCGGCTAATCATCTCCAAAGCTGGTTCTTGTAAATCAGACAGCCAAATACTACACATATTATCATTCACTTCAGTGGACATGATAAGAACCGCTGGCGCCCACAGCGAACAGAACAATGGATCCCAGTGGACTCCTTCATGCTGTCGCCTGAGGCGCAGCTCGCACACTGCCCCTGTATCAATCTCCGACTCGACTCAGTCTATGTGGTATAGTATATCGTTATCTCTCACATCTATTCCACTCCCGAGTCTTATCCTCTCGTCTATTACCTCGTTTTCTCCTTCCAGCTTCCCTAGTCGCCTACGTCCAAGATCATAAAACCAAAAGAAAGACGCAGCTATGGCCCACCGAACCTCGCCAAGAGCGCATCCTGCGCGTGATTTGCATCATCACCTTCATCCCCGCCCTCGCTATCTTCGCTGAGTTCGCCACGTTCGCCCAAATCGAAGCTGCCGGCCTCGTGCTCATTCCCATGGGCGTCTCAGTCATCTGGAACAGCGTCGTGCTGATCGCCATGGGGAAGAAACGACACGCCATCCTGCTAGTTGGCGATGGGGTGTTAGCGTACTTTCTGATGAAGTTGTTGATCCCGGTCAGAACCCCGAACATGACTCTATGATTTTGTTCGATACACTACTGATGTACTACGGACGCAGGCATGGCAGCGCATCGCCTTCGGCAACGACTGGGGTTCAGACCAGTTCCAGGCCGTCGTGGAAGGCACGTTTGGCATAGGGGTTGTGTTGGTTAGTTTGTACGTCCCTCCTTACCTCTCCCTTTCACTCCGTCTTCTTTCAGGTTTACTGACACCACCGTAGCATCATGCACACTTCCCTAGCCGCTCGTTCACTGTACTACCTTGGTAGGATGGAGGGGGACGTGCTGTCTAGTGTTAGCTAGATTTCTGCGCAACCTCGCTGCGCGGAGTGTCCGCATTGCCAGCGTGAGGCGGCGGCGACGGCCGGACCGTCGACAAGAGAAAGTGTGGAGGGCTATGCGGATCGAGCACCAGGGGCGAGACCGGAATCGATGCCCAAGGAGCCGAGGGAGAGCGTTGAAGAAGCGTCAGTCCGGCTCGTGTAGTCTAGCCTAGTCTTCACGAAGTTGAGGACGAGGTCAGAGCATGGTGTTAGGCTCTTGTACCGTGTCGAAGATGGTCGAGCTAAAGGGCGTGAGTCCGAAGGAGGCAGTGTCAGTCGCGCAAGCATCGAGCATACATAATGTGTAGCGATATGCCAGACGACGACGACGACGACGACGACGACGACAACGATTCCAAGTGATTGGTCGGCGCCAGCCGGAGCTACTTGGTGTACAGACAACCGCAAAACGCGCAGGATCTTCGAGAACAGAATTTCCGGCAAGATCCGCTTTATCTTAGCGCCTGTGTTCCCTCGACCTCACCAAACCCTGAACAACAACAACTTCATGCGTTCAACTGTGCTTCGGCCACACAGATACAGACAGACGCAACAAGGAACAGCAACTCAACAGCATGAGTCGCGACCTCAACAATTGGCGCCGCCACTGCATGCACGAAACAGGTGTAGCGACGCTGGCAGCCATTGAACGCACTCGAAATGCTGTCGCCTGAACCAGTAAACACGGGAGGTGACGCCCCGCCAACACTCCCAAGCCCACTCCCCCTACTGCGTAAGACAGACTTGACATATATCTCTTCTTTCTTCTCGTTTCTTATTCCTGTACTCCCTGCAACTCTCCATCCCCTTCCACACCCAGATTCAAGAACCAAATTCATCAACAATGGCATCCCAAACCCCTCGAACGCGGCCTCCGCTATACCGCCATCGTCAGCTTCGTCCCGGCTCTCGCCCTGCTGTTGGCGAACTCTATCATCACCCTCCAACGTCCTATCGCGCTCTGGTAAGCACTATGGTTCCGTCCCATTTCGTCTAAGACACCGCTAACGCTTTCACTCTTGTATCCCGCAGCTTGATCCCAATGGGCCTCTCAGCCCTCTTCAACCTCCTAGTGCTCAGGGCTATGCCCAAGAAGCAGAAGAGCGGAAGCCACGTCATCTTCTTCGTCATCGACGCTCTGCTGGCGTGTTTTTTGATGGTTATGTTGAGTCCGGTACGTCTCCCCCCCTCTCAAATCCGTCGGTGCTCCCACAAAGACGTACGCTGATGAAGTGTGTGACAGACATGGCACGACCTAGTATCCAACAACCGCGCCTACACCCGTACCTGGGCGCTGGGTTACAATCGGTACCAGATGGTTATCCTCGGCACTTATGGGACTGTTACTGTTTTGACTAACTTGTAACTCCTCCCCACCCCTACCTACCCCCCTTGTGCCATTCATATCGCTAACGGCGCCGCAGCACCATCCACACCTTCCTCGCCCTCCGCCAGTTGTACTACCTTAGCAGGCTGAACGATGTCGCTACCTGGTCCGCGTTTCGGTTGAGCCGGTCAAGTTGTCCGAGTTGCCCGCATTGCCAACAGAACGCCGCGGTGGGTGGGACTGCATCGGCGGAGGATGAACTTTACTCGGATAGTCCCACGGCCACAGCGCCAGGACGGTCTTCCATGGCCGCGGAGCCGAGGGAGAGCACTGGTGATGAGACTGCTCGGCTTGTGTGAGATGGCTGGATGAAGTGGCCAAGGGGAGGGGAATGGGTGTTGGTGATGTAGGACTTCGTTGACGGAACGACTGGGAAGGGCTGGGTTGATGGGCTGGCGTGATGGAGTGATGAGGCGCAGTTATACCTATACGTAGTTTGGATAGCACGTGTTATATAAACTTGTTTCTATCAATTCCAGTCCTCATCTGACCAAATACCAGTGCTATTCACTTCCACTTTCACTTCCACTTTCACTTTCACGAGCTCGGCAAGTCCCGCCTTATCGCCCCTAGCCGCCGCATGAACCCTTCATCGCGCAGAGCTTCACAGCCAATGACGCGCGATGATGGGACCGCACCCGAGTCGTCGTGTTGTTCCTGCTTCCGTTGTATACATGTAGACGCTACTTATATGCACGTAGTAATACCGACATTTGGAAAGCCTACGGACGCACGATTTAGCAAGATGGCCGCACCGAAGCGGAAGAAGTCGAAGCCCAACCCTATCGAACCGTCTTCAGCAGACACGACGGGACGACAGAACGATGCGCCGGCACAGCAACGTAGCGATGCGACCGCGCGAACATCGGCAGCAGAAGACACAACAACCACCACAACAACACCAACGCCCCCGCGCATCCCAGACCGATCTTCCTGGTACTCCTCCTGGCGCTCCTCCCCCAAATCCCTGCCTATCGCCCAGATCGCTCGCGAAAGCATCTCCGTTGCCCAAAACACCACCTCCTCCACCTCTGAAGCCACACCCGTTCGACCGCCCAACTCGGTCAGCAAAAGCGTGAGGGGGAGTCGGAAGAGTATCCCGCTGGCGGCCGAGGCGACGAAGGTGCATGCGGTTAGTGATGCGAGCGGGACGAGTCGTCCACGGCTTTCGTCTGAGAAGGAGAAGGAGAAAGGCGAGGAGACGATGGGGGTGACGAAGGAGATGGCGGAGGTTCCGGCGCAGGCCGTGGTGGAGGAGGCGAGGTTACCGCCTGAGCCGCCTGCGGTGGGAGGTGGAGATGGGACTGGGGAGGGGGTGGGGAAGGGACCGTGGTTCGCGTGGTGGTCGAGACCGGACGGGTACGTGAGTGATGGGGAGAAGAAGGGGAAGAGTAAATTGGTGAAAATGCATGTGGAGGTGGAAGATGCTACCACGACGCCGTTGCCTGGGACGCCGAATGAGGAAGCTACGCAGCCTGGTGGTGCGAACGCGATGGCGTTTGAGGGTTTCAGTCAGGCTGCGGACGATGGGAAGGGGAATTCGATGCAGCCGGAGATGAAGTCGGTTCCATCGGCTTCGCGAGGATGGTTTGGGCTGTGGAGTTCGGCAGAGAATCAGCAGGCTGCTGAAAATCAACAGGCGAAGGATGGTATGGAGGAGCAGCAGCCACCTGAGATTACGGTCTCGACTGATCCACCGGCGACGGATGCTGCGGTGGCAGATTTGGAGCCTTCCAAGCCAGAAAGATCCAAGCTCGAAGAACCGAAAGATTCTCAATCGGCGAGCAAGTCATCTGGTTGGGCCTTCTGGTCGACTGACAAAACTAAAGACCCAGCTCCGACACCCAACGGAACACAGAAGCAAGTCGGCGAACTAGCTGTGGCAGACACGCCAAGTCAGAGCCATCCAGAAGCCGCGCAGTTCAATGAGCAGCGTGATGAGAGCAAGCAAACAGTTTCGAAGCCGGACCCAAAAAGGACGGCCTCATCGCTAAGACCAAAGCCAGGCAAAGCTACGAAAGCTATATCCACCAGCGACTCTTCAGCCGCCGCAACGCCATTGGCAAGCAGCTCAGCAGCCCAAACTCCAACCTCAGAAGTACCTTCTCCATTCCTCGCACCATTAACACAACAACTGGACCCCTCATCCATCCTCTCACGAATCCCGGATCAGGTCAAGCCTTCAATCACCAAAAAAGAACGACCCAACCTCATCCTCCCTTCCTTCGATTCCACCTTTCCACTTGCGCCAAATCCTGGTTACGTCGAACGCTTGACAACCTACCTTGCCCAGTCGCTTCACCTCCCCGGCTCTCTTCCAGAACCCTCGCCACTTCACGTCTACAGAAACCCGTCTCCACCAAAGATCAAACGCGCTGTCGCGCTAGGCGTGCACGGCTTCTTCCCCTCCGCACTCGTCCAGAAACTCATCGGGCAGCCCAAAGGCACCTCGATCCGCTTCGCCAACTACGCCGCCTCCGCGATAAAGTCCTGGTGCGAAACCAACCAGCCCGAGCTCAAGAACGTGGAAATCGAGAAGGTGGCGTTGGAAGGGGAGGGTTACATTGCCGACCGCGTCACTACCCTCTGGAAACTGCTACTCAATTGGCTCAGCCATCTCCGACAAGCTGATTTTATCATCGTGGCCTGCCATTCGCAAGGTGTACCGGTAGCAATGATGTTGGTCGCGAAACTCATCCAGCTCGGCTGTCTCGCCCCAAATGTCCGCGTGGGCATCTGTGCGATGGCTGGGATCAACTTTGGCCCTTTTCTCGAATACCGGTCTCGATTCTTCGGCGGCACAGCGCTTGAACTTTTTGAATTCGGTGACCCCAAAAGCGCCGTCTCCAAAGCTTACGCCGAGAGCCTTGAGCTCTGCCTCCGACACGGCGTGAGAGTGACGTTCGCGGGCAGTATCGACGATCAGCTTGTTAGTTTGGAAAGTGCGCTGTGCACGCCGGTACATCATCCGTACATCATGCGGGCGGTTTTCATCGACGGACGGCTGCATGCGCCCAATTTTCTAACGCACCTTGTGGTGTTCGCTGCGAAGTTGCGGAATCTGGGTGTCAGTGACCACGGGCTGATCAGAGAGCTTTCCGCGCCACTTGCCGGCAGTCTCGTGGGCGGCGAGGGGCATAGCCGGATCTACGACGAGCCGGACGTCTACCGCCTAGCCATCGACTTCGCTCTGGAAAGCACCGACGTCCACGCGCCAGCCCCAATACCTGCTACAGCGTCAGCTAAGGCTAAGGCTGCTGCGAGGAGGAGCTCAACCGACCTCCCGTCTACTGCCACTCTGCCGACGAGTCCGGCACTGGCGCAAAATCTGCGGCGCTCTTCTGTCACGTTGTCTTCCGCCTCGAACATCCTACCCAACTCGACTCATTCTATCGCGCCAGTGACTACTCCGTATGAGCCTCCGCCCTCGAGCGCGACGGCTAATCCTTTCTACCTCCCCTGGGCTGTGAGAGGGATGCTTGAGGAGGAAACGGTGAAGAAGGATGAGAGCTTGAGGGAGGAGGTTAGGGAGTTGGTGCGGGAGTTCGAGGAGTGGGTGCCGAGTAGCAAGGTGCTAAAAGATGTAAGGTGGAGGCTGGAGGGTGTGAGGGGGATGATCTGATGGGATGGGTGGATGTGGGTGTGGGTTTAGCGAGGTGTTCTCCTGCTGATTAGGGATCGTGATGTTGATAGAGCTATAGGCCTACAGACGCCGCCGATGAGGTTTTCCCTCGCAAGACCACTTTTTTTGCGACAGTGTCCGAGCTGAACGACTCATCTATGAACGCATTTGGATCTTCGGGGGTTCAGGTAAGTCGGTGCATCGCTTCCCGGACTCTACAACCGTAACGAGCACGTCGACTTCTCCATGCAGTATCACGGCGACTTCTTCTACATCATCGATCCGAACGTGGGCCGGTGCTAGAGTAGGTCGACTTCTGGCGCGCGGTGGCGTTGAATAATCTGCAGCTGGAGATGACCACTCGTTCGAATGAATTGACTCGCACTACCCAGTCATCCGAGATCCGCAGTTCACTGCCGCATGCATTTTGCCGTTCCGGAAGGAGGCTCCATTAGAAGAATGTCCTTGGTTCGGACGGGCTTTGGCTCGAACAGGTTTCGTCATTGGTTTGCTGTGAGGATACAAGGTATTATGAAGACTCATCAGCTGCTACGACGACTGCTGCCACTGCGAAGGCACTTTATCCGGCTGTGCTCGCGCAATGGCCACATCTATGGTCTGAGTCGACCCGTGCGGCCGATGAGTCAACTGCCTTTTGCAAACCGAGCAGATATGATCAAGATGCTTGTTGCTCTCGTAGCAGAACAACATCGGCCAGCAGACCAGGCATATGAGGCACTGCATGAAGCTGAATTCGAAAGTCAGTGATGGTTCAATCTCGGTCGATGCGAGACTTACCCAGTGTCTTCGGCGTCCACCTCGCGGACCTCCGTCTTGACGACTGTCCGACAATACGGGCAATCGACCTCGGTGGGCGAGCTTCCTACTTTGTTGCGCGGCGTGACCATTCGTGGGCCTTGTTCCGGGACTGGCTGCGCCGTCCTCGCTGCTGCTTCCCTGGAGTCCTGCTGTGGCGGCTGGTAGGCCATGCTGCGAGATCGTCAGTAGCTGGAGTGTGTATTTGGGGTGTTGTGGGTGCGAACCCTGGCTCATGCTGGATGTAGTTCAATGGGGGCAGCTCCCCAGCCTTTTCCGACATCTCCATCTCGCGTGCGTCTTTCTTGTCCTACTCGGAGCTCCAATAGTAGCACGAGGGGACCGTCGGGAAGTATAGAGAACAGCGCCCGGCCGTGGCATTGCAAGAGAGGGTTTCAAAGAGCAGCTAGAGCTATGGTGCTCTCAGCCTTGCGGCCTCACAGCCTTGCAGATTCCAGTATGTAGAGCTCCCGGGCTGTGTTCACGCCTCTATGTTGGCCATGCCGTCTGTCCCGCATTCTTGGACAAGGCTGAGACCGATCTGCAAGCCACCAATTCATGTATGCATCCGATTGGCGAATCAGCGGTTCCATCGTGACACCACACCACATCTTTACCGGACTTGGGGGCGGAAAGTCACATGGATCTCGACATCTGGCCTCCGAATGCCTGATATAGCCTTGATCATTCCGCGGGCCATCTTATCATGGTCGTCCGGGCTCGACATGATCGAGTCTACTGGTAACAATGCGTCTCATCAAGACCGGACCATATCTTCCTGGCCAGCAGAAACTCGAGATCGATCAGAAATGGGGCAAGGACATCCCTCATTATGCCGTGCTGTCGCATACTTGGTCCAAATTTGCAGACGACGAAGTCCTTCTCGCTGATGTGCAGAATGGCACGGCTCGCAGTAAACCGGCTTTTCCTAAGCTCTGGACAGCGATCGAGAAGGCGAGGCTGGATGGCTACGGCTGGTTATGGGACGATACTTGTTGTATTGACAAGACGAGCTCCGTTGAGTTGAGCGAAGCTATAAACTCGATGTATACGTATTATGCAAACGCGCAAAAGTGCTACGCCTACTTGACCAACGTGTCTGCCACAGGTTTCGAGACAGAGTTCAGAGTGTCCCGGTGGTGGCGACGAGGCTGGACGCTCCAAGAGTTGCTGGCTCCAAAGTTCGTGGAGTTCTACTCTTCGGAGTGGGTGTCACTGGGCACGAAGTTCGATCTTTGCGCTATGATCACACAGATTACTGGCATCGATGAGAACTACCTGAGCCATAGGCTGCCAGTCCAGCATGCGAGTATCGCCAAACGCATGTCCTGGGCCTCAAGCCGCGAGACGACCAGAGAGGAAGACGGTGCCTATAGCCTCATCGGGCTCTTCGAGGTGAACATGGCGATGCTCTATGGAGAAGGCGGCAAGAAGGCCTTCCTCCGACTCCAGGAGGAGATCATGCGAGGGAACGAAGACCAGTCGCTTTTCGCGTGGATCCAGGCGGCGGCCGATCAAGAGACTTCTGACGGCTATCACGGGCTGCTCGCTGATAGTCCGAAAGACTTCCAGCATACTGCCTCGTCGATATCGTATAGTGAGCTCGCGGAGTACACTCCGTCTTCGATGACCGCTAGAGGGCTGCACATGACTTTACCCCTGATGCAGAAAGATGATGGCACCCTGATCGCTGCTCTGCGGTGTCCGGTGCCTCCGGGTAACAACGGCTGGCTTGCTGTGTACCTCAAACGGCTGCCCATCGGCATCAACCAGTACGCGCGTGTGACGTGTGATAAGCTGGCGTCGGTTTCGCGACCCGGCAATCCTCAGGAGGTTTATATTCGCCAGCACTTCCCGAGTTACGTTGCGGAGGAGGTATATCCGTATCATTTCTTCCAGCTCCGGGGACTGCACGCCAGCACCCAGTACGAAGAGCTGCGTAATAGTGGTGAATACAAGCTAGTGTCTTCTGTTCGTGCTGCGGGTAAATCTTCTGACACCGAACACGTCCCTGCCGCGCAGAAACAGCCTTGGAGCGACGTACCGCTGGTGTACAGTATCTACAAAAAGGCTGGCGCACTGACGGTAGCGATCCTGGTGAAACGATCGAACGATGGAGAATCGTTCGTGCTCATGCTGGGGTCCATCACAGACTTCGACGTTGGGTTCCACATCTTGCATGCAGACTCTCTCGGTACCTTTGCCCAGATGCAGCAGATCTTTTCTCCTCAGCCAGCATACCGAAACGTGGAGCTGGACTTCCACATGGTGTGTGTGAATGTGGAACAACGCACGTCCGCGGGCCAGAAGCTCTATTTCGTCGACTTGGAGATCGAGGCGTTTCCTCAGCCGACTACGGTTGCGGAGGTTCTGCAGGATGCCATGGAATTGGCCACGAAGCCCATATTCGGTGCCGACCACAGGACGCAGAAGGCGGCGTTGAAAAACAAGCTCAAGACGCTGTGGACGGCGGCATGAATGCAGTTCTGCTTTTGAAGTCTGCTGCTGCGACTTCGGTTTGGTCTAGCCCTGCGAGATACATTTGGTCATGATGCTAACTCTCACAGTCGGTTCCACGGGCTGAGATGTGCCCTCGAAATGCCATATATGAGGTGCTGCTGTACATGGTTAAGAAGAGTCTGACTTCGGCATCTCTGCCAGGAGGGACAGTCCCTCTGCCTATGAAAATGGACAGCGACCATTAAGCGGCGAAGAAGGTAGCTTGACGCACCGATGGCAGTACATAGCGCCACAGATGGAAACGAGATATCTGTCCGTCGGCGATGCGGTGTAGTGGCACAGCAGGGCTCAAGAGATGAAGTCGATTTGTAGGTATTTTGGTGCCTGCGCTATTGGCTAGACGCGAACTGAGGTGCTGCAAATAGCTTTCGAGGGGTGGCATATGCGACACGCTGGCAAAGTGTAGCTTCCCGAATAGTATGCACAATTGGACTCTGTTTAGAAGTCGCGCTGGAATCAGCAAATCATTGGCTATATTTCTCGTAGCTGTAAGCTATAACTCAGCTAGACGAGAAGTCCTGTGGCTAAACAGCCATCGTTTCCAGCTTGCAGCCAGGCTCATCAGCCGAACGCTCGACTCGCGAGCCAACCCCATCCACCCGTGCTCACACAACAGCCATATCTACACCTCCACTGCCCCCATCCCGACATCCACTAATGCCCCTCCGCCTCCTCAGTAAACTTCCGATACCCCTCCCCATCCAACAGCCCCTCCAGCTCCTTGACATCGCTCAACTCAATCTTCGCCAACCACCCGTCGCCCTCTGGACTCTTGTTGATGGTGCCAGGTGTGTCTTCCAGCACGCTGTTGGCTTCGACGATCTTTCCGGAAACGGGGGTCATGATGTCGGAGGCGGATTTGACGGACTCGACGGCGCCCATGGAGTCGCCTTTGGCTACGGTGAGGTCGAGGGTGGGGAGCTCGACGAAGACGACGTCGCCGAGGGCGGCGGCGGCGTAGGTGGATATGCCTATGGTGCCTGGAGATACATTAGAGAGAAAGGCAGAGTGGAGGTGGGAGTGGGAGCAGGGAGGAGCGTACCGGTCTTGCCGTCAGAGGAGAGTTCGATCCATTCGTGGTCTTCGGTGTATTTCTTTTCCGATACTGTAGCATATGTTAGACGTGATAATACAGGCGATGTTGCATCTCGTACTTCTCGTGCTAGCAGTAAAGCTCCGAACCATTGGCTTGAAGGCCGGTCTCTGTGCTCTCAATCGTAGGTACTGCGGTCGGCTACATCGCGCCACAGACGAGATGGATTGCTTCAGTGCTCTACCAGCATATACGCCCGACATTGCTACTGCTCGTGACATCTTCGATATCTTCAAGTGAATGTGTGAGGAAGTGTGAGAGGAAAGTCGCAAGAGCAGCAATCCGCCGCAGGGCATTGGCATGAAGTCGGACTTCCTAATTCGGGACTTTTATCCAGCACTTGAACATCTCGACTTCACCGCAACCTCTTCCATACCACAACATCACAACATGCTCTATGAGTTGATCGGAGTGGTCCGTCCCCCTCCCCTCACCCCATCATCCCACTCCATCTAATCCTCATGTCCCAGGTCCGCCCCGCCCGCACCATCAACGAAATCAAAGAGTCCGCCTCCCCTCCCCCTCCACCACTCACTCCCCCAACCCTAACACTCTCCTCCAGAATCGCCAAAACCACCGGCAACCAAATCCTAACCTCCGGCGGCGTCGTCCGCGGCATCACCAACTGGGGCACCTTCCTGCTCCCCAAACCCGCCCGCAAAGCCGGCACCACCTACCACCAAGGCCAGTACTTCATCCTGCGCTTCGACAGCAGCGCCAAGACGCAGCATGCGGTGAGGAGGACGTTGGGGCTGGATCCGAGGATGATTAGGTTTAGTGTGGTGAAGATGGGGAGTAAGCTTGAGCAGATTGCCGAGGTGGGGGGGCGGGCGGAGTGGGAGACTGTGGAGGCTGGGGGAAGGGGGAGGGGTGAGAATTGAACAGGTGTATATGGGACGGGAAGGTTGTATGGTATGGGTGGGGTTGGGTGCATGGGATGGCGTTCGGGCATGAGGATTGCCACTGGGGCTAAATGTGGTGTGCGGGCATAGTCGCATCTGGCGCATGTTGTCATGCTGCTTCCTCCAAGATGATGATATCGCACGTCAAACGTGATAGTCGTACCGAGACGGAGACGGTGGTCACGAAGTATTCGAATCACTGTAACGTTCGTGCGGTAGGAAAGCATCCTGATACATGTGAGTACGCAAAATCAAGTTTGCACACCTTCTCACAACTACCACATTGTATTTGCATACAACTCGGCGAGCAGCTTTTGCTCAATTCAAACCCCTTCTCTCCTACTCCGCCCAAAAAGCACACACAGCAAAGGAAACATCACAACGGCTGTAGAACACCCCACCTCGAGCCTACCTCCACCAACACCCTCCGAACGGGCCTCAAGTCCACCGCCCGTCGCATGACACGTAGCGACGACACCAAGTCGTATCAGGCCACCCTAAGGCACAAGGTCTTACCATGAAGACGCACGCCGACTAGCGTCCTTGCTGTCCTGGCCTCAGAGATATTGGATCCAACGACCATCATTGGCGAAACAGTGTAGAGGCTAGTGCCAGTTCAACATGGGCGCCAGAGCTAATGGAAGTTCAAAACGGGCGCCGATAGGGGCGGAGACGAGGGGGTTAGGGGTCAGCCAAGTCCTCGACCTCACTTCATCTCGTGCAAAATGGAAGGACCCTGCTCCTCTCAGACTGGGACGACCCTATTGGCTAGGCAGCGAAGGAGCTAAGGGATGTTCGTCGGCGCGGAAGCTAACGAGGTAGCGGAGGGAGTGGGGGGGG
>JAABUL010001759.1_pt1 | contig 39163 bp, 57 predicted proteins | sample 5559151 | NCBI WGS metagenome assembly JAABUL01 (sample SAMN10711876, study PRJNA513368) | rock metagenome | isolation source: Antarctica rocks | place: Antarctica: Victoria Land, Pudding Butte sud | reverse complement strand
CGGCGGCAGCGGCGGTCAGAACTAGTTTAGCGCACCCCGCGAAACCCACACCTCGAACGCTAAATGTTTAAACATGCACGCTAAACACAAATTGCGCTAAACTCGGGTTTAAGCACGTACCCCGTTCACCAGGTGAACCTGTGTCGTCAACAGTTGTCTTCAGGCACCCGCCCGGTAGCTAGTGCGAGCTCTTGCCCGAGCGATGGCACGTAGTTGCACCAAATGAGCTTGCAGATGCCGCTTATGACAGACAGATGGAAAAACCTCCAAGACTGCTAACGGCGCGATCAAATTGCCGGAACATGCTGATCGTTTGTCACCCGCCTTCGGGCTATCGGAACGCATGCATGATTGAGATCGTCGGACGCAATGCAAGCTGAAGCTCTGAGATGCGAATAATACACAGGTTGAGCAAGACTCGGTGATCAAGGGCGATTCGAACGACACCATGCGGGCCAAGCGCGCCGTTGCACGCGCTGACTATGTACGCATGGAGCAGGGCTCCGACTCCGACGCCGACTCAGGTGATACATGTCCTCCATTTACCGAGGCATACAGCTTGCACATGCTGATCATCCTAGCATGGTCTCCATGCACCCTTCAGCGGGCCGAGCACGCAACATGCTGCATGCCAATCTGCCACCAGATTGCGGTGCAGAGCAGCGTGAATCTTTTCACGCAGAGGAATACGAGCCGCCGGTGCACCCGGAGTTCCTGGGCAAGCGTCTGCAGGAGGCCGCAGCCGGCGCGGCGGCCACTTCCGCCACGCCGCCGGACGCACTGACCAAAGCCTGGCCGCGGGGCGGCGCGCCGCTTACGGCGCCGCTGCTGCTGGCCGCTGCGCCAGTCGGCGACGCCACGGCAGGAGATGCCGGCACCGCCATTGACGTGGACCTGCGGCCGCGGCTGCCGCCGGGGGCCGCTGTAACTCTGGACGGCCTTGCGGAGGCGCTGGGGTGGAATGCACAGGTAGCAAACAATGCTCCTATCCGATGTTTGCTTGCTTGACATGCACAACCCCTGCATAGCATTACTAATCCGCAAGCGGAGTCAGCAGCAAGCACCCAATGCTGCAAGCTGAGTCACGTTGCGCTTAAAAACAGGTGCAGACCTTGTCAGCAGCCGCGACGCAGCAGGCTGGTGTCACGCTGCGCGAATGGCAGGCCTATGCGGCGGCGCATGCGGCCGCGGCCAAGGCAGCGGCGCGGGTCGCGCCGGCGGCTCCGCAGCCGCCTCGGCAGCTCAAGCGGCTGCGCAAGGCGGGACAGGACATCGGCGGCGATGGCGGCGGTGGATGCACAGCCCCCGGCGGCGGTGCCGCCGTCACCGCCTCGACCAATCCAGACGTGGCAGATGCTGCGACCGACGGCGATGCAGAGACAGCGCCTGCAAGCTGGCCCACAAATGGACAGCCGGAGACTGCGGCTGACACGCCCATGCCGGATGCGGCGCCCGAAGGCGGTCCTGAGGCAGAAACGGCAGCGGTTGATCAGAAGCCGGAGCCGGATGCGGGTGCTGAGAGGCAACTTCCGACCCAAAGCGAGGAGCAGCCGCCCGGGCTTTCATCAGAGCTGCCGCTGCAGGCCATCATAATGCTGCCGCCTCAGGTGAGGACAGCGCATCCGTGCTGCCGTCTCGCCTCAGCTTGGTGCGGCCGCCCCGACAGGCACGGTCAACACGTTTGTCAGGGCACAGCACGACTCGCTGACATGCTTGCACTCCACAAACATGTGCAGCACGTTGTCTGGATGCCAGTGAGCTCTCTTTCCGTACCTGCTGACAATACCATCTGGCCGGCTGCAGGTTGGCCTCTGGCCGCCGCCGGCGGTGCTGGCAGACTCTGCCTGCCCGCCAGAGGCAGGCGCGGGGCCGCACGAAAGCCTGCAGCCGAGCGCCGCCGCAGTGCTGGCCTGCGCGGGCGCCGCCGCCAACTTTCAGGCCGACCCGTGTGGCGCGGCCACCTGGTGAAGCCGCCAAGTCAAGAGCCACCAGATCTGACGATCGGTTCTCTGCCTGAACTTGCACGGCCAAGGCCGCCTCCGCTGGTCAAGGGCATGCTACCTGCACTCCCGCCCGGAAGACACTTCTGCTGCCCATCCTCCGTGCTTTCTTTGAATCAAACCTCGAAATCTCCGCCGGCCGCAGGTGGCATCAGGCCAGCGGCCGCCGGCTGCTGCTAGCGGCGCCGCCCAGCGTGGGCAACCTGGCGGCGTTCGAGGCGTGGCGGCGGCTGCGGGGCCGGCACGACGCAGCGCCCTTCCTGGCCGACCGCCTGCAGGGCCTGTCGGCGACCGCCTTGCGGCCAGGTGTGCGTTTGAAGTGGTTAAAAACAAGTGTCCTCCTCCGCATGGTCCGCAACATCTCGAGGTCGCCATGTATGTTAGGCTGGGCAGGCTAGAACACACCTGCCGATGTCAGTGATGCACTGCCCAAGTAACATCAGGTGTCAGGCATGGTCCAATCTCCTATCAATTGAGCAAGATGCGTGCTTCATTCGTTGTCTCGTACGACTCGCAGGGCAGACAGCCTTCCTGCCGGGCGGGTGGCTGACGGCGCATGTCTCGCTGTCAGAGGGCGTCGCCGTCACCGGCCGCTGGCTGCAGCGGGGCGCGGTGGCGCCGCAGATCGCGTCCTGGCAACACGCGGTGAGTGTCCACAGTGCCTGTCGTGCTCCCCAGCGCCTCAAGAGTTGGTGGCATGCACATGGCGGTCTTCAACGCTGTGCCGGAATGAGCAAGCTGCACACATGGCAGCCACCGAGTACCCTTTCTACGGCACACTGTTTTGGAGTGTGGCACATCGCCGCCGCAAACAGCTTCACATCCACACACAATGTGGCACTCCAAGCCGTTCACATTTCGAGTTGAGTGTCTACCACATGCAAAAGAACGTGCCGCCAGAACATGCATACGCCTTCCATGGCTTCCTGTGACGCTGACCGCTGCGTTTCTACTTCTTTCGCTTCTGTCCTTTCTATTGCTTGCTTTTCTAGTTCTGTTCGGTTTCCTATGCAGGAAAAAGCGCCGCCAGAACATGCCGATGCCTTCCACGGATTCCTGTGGCGTGTAGCGCTGGCCGCGGTGTCGCACCTACAGGTGGCAGCCGGCCTGTCGGACGACGCCCTCGCAGCCCGGGTCTGCTTTGACGCATGGAGCCCTGCAGGGCCTCGCTCGCTTGCTTTTCTGTATTTTTCGTCGTCGCTTCGCTGTCGGGCTTCATACCATGTCACATCCTGTTCGTGGGCACCAGAGGAGCAGCGACAACGCAGCAGCGAGAGCCGCCTGCAGTAAACGCTCATAGAAAATCTATAGTGTCAATGGTGTATGCTTTGTGAAGGTGATGTTCGACGTGCTCAGGCGGCTAAGTTGCTGGCACACTATGCCGAGGCGCAGGCAGCTAAGGGAGCAGTAGTGTCGGCAGAAAGAGCTGCTTAATACGAAAATTTCCGCAGCGTGTCAACTTATGATTGTGCACCTTGTGCCCTGCACAGGTGGCGGAGCTCGTGGCCGAGCGGACCCGCGCAGAGGAGCTGGCGGCGGAGAGCGCGGCGCGGCGGGAGGCGCAGCGGCAACAGCGCAAGGCGCGGCGGGCGGCGGAGCGGGCGGCGGCGCCAAAACCGCCGCCGCCGGCGTGCCTCGCGGCGGGCCTCGGCGACGACGAGGACATCGACGACCTGCTGCCGGCGGAAGCCGCGCCGGTGCGCACATTCGGGTTCTAGGGTGTCTGTTTGTGTTTGCATTTGCGACTGTGTTAGAATCGATGATGGCGACGACAAGGACACTGACGACCTCCTGCCGGCAGACGCCGCGCCGGTGACCAGACCTCGCGGCGGGTTTTGTGGGCTTGCGCTTTTGCTTTGGGGGGTGGTGAGAAGCAAGGGTCTTATGGCAGCGTGGTGGGAGTGCTTGCCATTCTGCCAGCTTTTCCAACGGAGCTCAATACCCGACGAGTTTGCAATGCTCATATGGCCGCCATGGGTCTTTTGACATGACTGCTCCTACAGAGCTGCTTTTGCTGCGCACAGGAAGCAGCAGGCGGCCTGCGAGTGCGCCTGGGCAGCAGCGGCACTGCCGCCGCTGCAGAGCCAGACCCGCCGCCGGGCTCGCTGCGGCGGGGCCACCGCCGCAAGGCCACCCACCCGAAGGCCGCGGATGACGCCACCCCGGCGACGGCCGCCAAGGGGCGGCCGCCACCTGGCGCAGTGCTCGGCTCAGGCGGCGGCAGCGGCGGCCTCGGCGGCAGCGGCGGCCTCGGCGGCAACGCCCCACCGGGAACACAGCCGCGCCTGCGCATCAAGCTTGGCTCGTCGGGCGAGCTGTGGGCTGGAGCAGGCGCGACGGCGACAGCTGCTGCTGCTGCGCCAGCGGCGGCAGACCATGCCGGCAGCCGCCGCCCCGCCGCCGGACGGGTGGTCACCAAGAGCGGCCGCAGCGCCGGGCGGGCGTACACGCGCGCAGACGCCGACGCCAGCGACTCTGAGGACGCGAAACCGCTCCCGCGAAATGGCCGTAGCGGCGGTGGAGCCAGCGGCAGCAGCGGAGCCGGTATTGGCAGAGGCGGCGGCGGTGGCGCGGGCGGCGGGTCTGGGCGGCTGCGCATCAGGCTGGGCGCGCTGCCCGGCCCAGGACAGGTGCGGATGACATGCGGATATCCTGCCGGAGCCCGTATCTGTCAGTGCGCCTACTGGGATGCTGTGCATCAACGATCTGTATGTGTGTCTGTGGAGAGCTGATGTGGCTGACGAGCAGTGCATGGCGTGCGACAGGTGGTGACATTAGTGGTTGGCCACCCTCGCAACTAGCTGATGGGAGAGTTGCAGGCAATAATTCATCTGAAAATAGTTGAAAGCTTAGGCATGGGGGCTCATGCAGGCCTCATATGCAGGTGCGGACCAGGAGCGGCCGCATTGCAAGGCGTGCCTTCACTCGGTGGTGGGCAGGGATGTCTGTAGACACTATTCTATTCAACGAAACACCAAACTGCTTGCTGTGATTTCAAACCCCGACTGCAGGTGCTGACCAAGAGTGGCCGCGTCGCGGGGCGCGCCTTCACGCGGGCCGATGCACTGCCGCTCAGCAGCAGCAGCGGCTCTGAGGGCGAAGGAGCAGCCGCTGTCAGGGCGCCGCGCATCAAGCTCAGGTGGGCAGAACAGGCACTTATGAGTTTGCGCTGCCCTCAACATGCTGTCAGATGCTATGCCCAAGCCAGCGTGCCGCTCGCTGGATGCCGTTGCACTCTAACACAAAACGTGCCTGGTGTGCAGCTTTTTGTGTCCAACATCATCACGATCAGCCTAGTCAGCCTGTCAGCTTGTGGGCTGTCACCCTGACGGTACACGGGATTCCTCTCGTTCCACCCCTACTGAATGGCTTGTGAGCTCCCGCCAGGCGCGGCGGCATCCCGCAGGTGGACGGCGCAGCGGATGACAGCGAAGAAGACGACCTGCCTGCCGCGAAACAAGCAGCCGAGAGGGGGGGAGCAGGGGCGCTTGCGGTGGCGGCAGCGGCGCAGCGGGTGGGTATGGCGGACGCCGGTGCACCGCAGCAGCCAGCCGCGGCGCGGGAAACGCCCGAGCCTTCGACAGCGCAGCAGTCGCGTGCAGCGCAGCCGCAGCAGCTGGCTGGTGCAGGGCCGCCGGCGCGGGTGCACATGTCTGGGGACCTCGCAGCCCGACTGGCTCGGCTGCCGGCGTTTGCCACAGCATCCGCTTCTGTAGCGGAATCTGGCCAGCCGGCTGAGGCTGCAGGCCAGACCGCCTATGCGGGGAATACTCCAGCGGCGGCGGCGTCGGTACCTAAGCAGCCGGCCGCCGCGCCGCAGCAGACCGACAGCAGCGCCACACCCCAGCAGGCCGGTGGCAGCCCACAATCTGGCAATGGCGGCTCACCGGTGTGGCCGCCCATGCAAGGCGCGAAACCTCCGCCGGACACGTCGCCGCCGCCCGTGCAAGATGCAAAGCCTCCGCCGGCGGCGGGGGCGTCCCCGCAGCGCTTTTTGGCACCGGCGCTGCAGAAGGGGTCGCTCATGCAGTGGAAGGCTGCCGAGGACATCGCCATCGTGGCTACAGGTGCGGCCTACTGGCTCCACAAGACATAATCGGGAAGGCGTGCGAACCACTTTCGAGTGGTGTAACACACAGACCAGGCCAAGTGGACGCTCTGCAAGATATGCATCCTGCTCCAAGCTGCACACTCTCACGGTAGCATATCGGGGGCTGGCATGGCGCAAGCAACGAGACTGCAAGCAGCATCAAACATGAAGTGCCTTGGCGACCGCATGGCAACAGGAGGGCTTCTCTTCTCAGGCAAACGCACAGGCCAGACACAGAGGCCGGTGCTGCGCCGAGGGCTGACCGGCGTCACAGCAGCGGTGGCGCGGCCGCCGGCGACGGCGGCAGCTGTGACGCCAGGCCAAGCCGATGGCGCAGCCGAGCCTGCTCAGCGTGCCTCACCGCCGGCGGCTGCAACGAACTTTGAGGCTTCGGCACCTGGGCAGCCGTCGGTATCGCTGCCTGCGCCAGCGCCTGCGACCAAGGCAGCACTGCACGCCGGTCCCGTTGGGCCGGCCAGTGGTGTACCCGCGCCGCTGCCCGCCGCTGGCACAGCGCCCGCTGCAGAGGCCTCCCCAAGTCGGCCTGCGCAGCAGCAGGTGGGGTCCTCTGCTGCAGACAGCGAAGCCTCGCCGTCTGCAGCGGCGCCGGCTGCGGAATCCTGCGGCAACACAGAGCAGTCCTCAGAGGCTGGGCAGCCCCCTGCTGCTCTTGGGGGCGCTTCACCCGAAGCCGGCACCGGCCAAGCGGCCGCCGTTGCCGGCACTGCTGAGGCGCCAGCTGGCGAGGCGCCTGCTGCAGCAGTAAACCTGCAGCCGCGGCAGCAGCCCAACGGACTCGATTTGCAGGCTGTCGCGCTGGCGGCTGCATCACCAGCAGGGCAGGAGGCGTCAGCGGACGGCATGCAGCAGCATGAGCGGCAGCCACCTACTGAATCGCCCATGGCACAGGCTCCGCCGGCGGTCGCTGCGGCCGCTGCAGCACCGCAGCCCGCGACGGCGGCAGTGGCGGCTGAGCCGCGCGCCGCTGCGCCTGCGGCGGCGGCCGGCCCAGCGGCGCTGGCAGGAGCTTCTGAGGGGATGCAGCCCTCCCCGCACAGCGAGCCGGACGGCAGAACAGCCGAGCACCCCGAAGATGCGGCCACGGAGACGCAGACGGACGAGAAAGCGCCAGTCGCTGCGGCGGTGAAGCCCGAAGCCCCGCAGCCGGACTGGCGGCCCGCCGGGGACAGCGCAGCCTACACTCGCGACGGCGCGGGCCTGGCGGCCCTGCTGGAGGCGCTGCGGGCGGCCCTGCAGCGGGGCAGCGCGGCAGCGGCGCCTGCGTTCGTGCCGGAGCCCCAGGTGTTGCTTGTCAGCCGAGCGTCCATCGTGCTGACGTGATGCCAGCAGCTACCTGTGCTTAGCTTAGTGGCTGCTAGAAGGCTGCCCCTCCAATCCCATCCGTCAACTACTTTGGAACACTCGCTCAGCATCCAGGCGGCGTCTGTGCTCGTCGCAGAGGCTTCCGGACGAGCTGGAGGTGTGCATCGTGTAGCGTCAAAAACCTTACTTCAAGCCATGTCATGTTCTTCCTCGTGGCCACAAGCATTCCGATGGTGTATGCTGCCACGCAGAGGCTGCTGGACGAGCTAGAAGTGTGTATTGCCGCCGCCGGCGTGGGCGGGGGCGCCTCTGCGCCCGCCACCCCCTACGCCGGCCGCCGCCGCGGGCACACGGCTGCAGGGGCCGCAGCGGCGGCGCAGCCAGTGCAACTTGCCGCCGGTGCCGCGGGCGACGGAGCGCCGCGCACGCTGCTCTCAGACAACGACTACAAGCCTGTAGGTGGGGCTAGGAAACGACTCCTTTTCTTGACACGTTTTGTGCAATATTGTACACATGGTACCCCAAACCTTGAAACTTTTGTGAACCATTGAGTGTTTCTGAACGCTGTGGCACGCTCAATAGCCAATGTGCGCTTTCCCCTGCACACCAACTGCAGCTAACAGTGGTGCGACTGGCTGCCAGGCGAAGCCGAGCCGGAGAGCAGCGGCGGCAGCCTCAGCAGCGGCGGCGCCTTCGCGCCACGCAGCGGGCGGGGCGGCGGCCCACCGGGCCTCAAGCGGCGCGCCCCCTCCGGGCCGCTGTCCCCAGAGGGCGCTGAGGAGGCTGGGGACTCCGTCGCGGAAGCGCGCGCCAGAGGTGAGCACATTGAAACGGCGCCTTGTGAGCATTTGTGTGGTGTCGTGAGCGTTCCTGTGATCTGAAAGATGCTCACCCGGCAAGCAGCATGGTTTGTCCATTGGCCATTTGGACGCAGCTGAAGATGCAATCGCTGGGGCTTTGCGCCGTCGCTTTTCAAGAACCCCTACGGAAAATGCATGCTGCATTGTGCAGGCTCCAAGGCCATTGGCCCGGGCCGGCATGCAGGGCTGCCGAGTGTGGCCGCCGTGGGCGCGGCCGGCAAGAAGCTGTCCGTGAAGGGGCGCCTCATGAAGAAGCTGCGGCTGGGTTGAACGAAGGCAGATGCCTTCAGTTCAATCATTATCGGAAGCAAAAGCACCTTGATGTTGGTTTCTATGATGTGTGCTGGGTGTGTTGTGATGTAATGTCAGGTTCAGAACGAGTGCAGCTCTACTGGTATCAACGTTGCTGGAGGTTGTGTGTGTCAGTGTTGTGTGCTTTATTGCTTGTGTCACAGGGGCCGGTCGCACAGGCATGCCACCCGAAAAAGGTATGCTCGATGGCGTTTCAAAGACCTCAACGCAAAGTACCAGATAGCGGTCTAACTGAGATGTTCGGTTGTAAGCATCGTTAAGCCACACATGCCGCGCTCACATGTAAGCATTGTTAAGCCTGTAACGATGCGCAGGAAACCACCATGCAAACCACTTGCTGGCGGCCCCAGCACACTGTAAGCTCCGAGACTCTATCCCTTGCTACAGCATGACATTGATGGCTGAAAGCATGGTACCCACAGATCCAAAGCGGCGCTGATGGCTGCCCGTACAAGGCAGCCATGAGCGCTAGCGGGGAAGGCTTCCATCGGGCTGACTCTGTCACATCTGCCGCGTGTCTTGCAGCTCATACGTCAAAGCTTCACGGGCAGCAGCTGCGCCGGGTCCGCTGCCTCCACCAAGAAGGCCGCTGTGCCAAAGCCTGCCTCGAACGGCGCTATCGTGCCGGGTTTTGCTCGCAGCCTCGCACGCGCTAGCGCCCGGCAGAACCTCCTGCCGCGCAGGCCGTCACACGTGTGACTTTGAAAGAGCTGCTGCATCGCGGTGGCAGGCGCTGCGGTACGGCCTTGCGGTCCCGGCCGACGACTGCCGCTGTCTGTGCACCACCCCCGCCACTGGTGCTAGCGGTCATCAGGCAGATGCGGTCACCTCCTGGCCGCCGTGGCCCCTGCCGCCGCCGCCACGACCCTGCTGCAGAGATGAGAACGCGACATTGGTGCAGGAATTGGTGCAGGAATGCAGTTGCAACTCACGCGTGAGGCTGGTCGGCCAGCGTAGCCATGGCGGCATGCAGCCAGCATGATTGGCAAAGCAAGCCAGGTTCACGGGGCTAAAAGTCAGGCTGGAACACCTTGTGTGGCGGTGACAAAGGGCCAGAGGGCTGCCACAGGGAGTTGCAATTGTCACCGCACTCACCGCATTGAAGTCGCCGCCGCGGCCTCCGCTTCCAAAGTCGCCGCCGCGGCCTCCGCTTCCAAAGTCGCCGCCGCGGCCTCCGCTGCCGCGCCCGTAGCCACGCCCGCCGCCGCGGCCGTAGCCGCGGCCGCGGCGCCGCCCGCCGAAGCGCCCGGCGTGCGCCACGCCAAAGGTCTCGATGTCCGCCTGCGCAAGTCGAGTGAGTGCCTAAGCTCAAGCATCAATCGCTGTTGTGCTGTCAAACGGCTATCAATCGTTATTGTGCATATGTGCAGGCGGCCAGATGTTCTTATACCGAGTTCTCCCACAACCAGAGTAGAGGTGAGCTCTTGCATTGGATGTGTAGGTATGAAAACGAAGATGCGACCGCCATGTTTCTTTTGGCCCCCTCAGCAATGAACGTGTTGCATGTCCATGTTGTCACGCCAACAGCCCTGGCAGTGTGCTGGCCAGCAGCTCGGCTGTGTATCAATTGGCAACACAACTGCCTCCCTGCCCCAGAGCTTCTCGATCATTGACAACAGGACAGAGTTATAAGGGCATCAGAGTCAGTGACCGAGTAACTGACCTTGCGCATGTTAGCGGCGCGAGCGCGGCCGTCGGGGCGGCCGTCCTCGCCGGCCTCCGCGATGGCCAGCCGCTCCAGCGCCTCGCAGCTCAGCTCGTCGAAGAAATCGTCCTTCTCGTACTTGGGCTTGGACGGCGCCGCCGCCTCCGCGTCCGCCTCGCCGTCCTGATGGTTGAAGGTTCAGGTCCAAGCTCGAGTTCAGAGGTTTGGAGTGTTTTGTCAGTGTCTGGCAGTGGCGCCGAAGCCGGCCCCCAGCCCCATCATGGTGCACATGCGAAACTTGAGGTTGTTTGCCAATCGACTGGTGGGTTCCGGCGTGAATCCGACTGCTGGCGGACGCAGAGTTTGGAGTCCGGCTGCTGCAGCTGCAGCAGCCTGCACGTCCGCATGCGCAGCCAATCCTCACACGTCGAAGTCAAAAACAGAAAGGAAAACAGGCTGGGAGCTGCAGGACACACCTGCTCCTGCTGGACGTCCGCTTTGTTGAACTTTGCCAGCGCCTCCTCAAAGTCGAAGTCCGCCTTCGGCATGTCCGCCGGCCGCACCGCCGCCTGCGAGACCGCGCGAGAGGAAGCTCAGAAGGGCGGGCCCAAAGTCCTGATGACGCCGGCGCATGCAGGATGGTGATGCCGGTGCCGCTGCCCCTCAATCTCAATCAAATGCTCACACCGCCCCGTGCGGACTGGACGTGTTGCTCACCCCTCGCTGTTCCCAGGTGTGCATGCAGGACATTCCCGAACTGTAAATGTCCCGCTGTCGCACGCATCTGGCGGCTGCACTGCAGCAGGTTGGGGCATGGGCAAGCGGACGCACTGGAGCCAGCTCCCCGACTGGGGCACGCGGGGTGCCATTGCTGCGGCCGCCGCCGCGCCCGCCCCGGCCGCCGCCGCGGCCTCCCTCGCCGCCGGGTGCGCCCCTGCCTCCGCCTCCGCGGCCGAGCTCGCCTCCGCGACCGCCATCGGGGCCCAACCGGCCACCCTGGCCGCGGCCTCCGCGCCCGGGGCCACGCCCTGGCCAATGCAGACTTACATCACTCAGCAGCCGACTGCGCAAGACCGCACACAAAGTTTGGGGCTACAGCCGTGAAGGGCCCTCGATCAGGAGGATCACAATGCTTGAGGGAGGCGAGTGGTGGGTTTCACAGCGGTGGGGATGGTTAGTTGCAGCCTCGAGTCAAGAAGGTGGACTAGTGTCAGATGGTTGATGTTGCAAAAGCAGGCCTCACCTCGGCCGCCGTCACGCCGCCCCTGCTGCGGGCCGCCAGCAGATCCATTTGCCTGCTGGTGCTGTGGCGCGCCGCCCTGCGCCAGCAGCAAGCAGCTTGTTCATACAGGGCCCGACAAGATGTTGGATCAGCACATGAGTGGTGTGCACGCTGCTGGCGTGTCTATGCCTGGATATTGCCGCCTCTGCGTGCCCAGTAAGATGCTGTGAAAGCTGATCTCCCAAATCCGAGTCCGAAAGGTTGCGCGTCCAAGACACGATGACAGTTTCTCATCGCCGTGCGCTGAAACGAATGAATAGTATTCGGCGCCAGTAGAGGCCAAGGCTGCACAATACCTGCTGCGGCTGCTGAGGAGGCGGCGGCCGAGGCTGGCCGCCCTGCTGTCCCGGCGCCTGTGGCTGCCGCGGCGGCGCCGCCGGCGTGAGCAGCACGGTCGGCGCAGGCGCCCGCGGCGGATGCGGCGCGCCCTGCGCCGCCGGCTGAGGCGGCGGCGGCGGCGGCGCCCCCGCCGTTCCAGGCGCTGCAGTGAGCAGGATGCTGTCAGAGAAATGCTGGCACGCAGCCAGCAGAAGGACTGGGCAGTTCTGGTGCAGTGCCTGCTTCGCTTTGATGCCCCTGCGGTGCATTGTCTCTGTGTGTCTTTGCCCGATGCACGCACGGGGAACGTGGTTTGTGGCGCCACACATCACATCGACAGATAGTGCCTTCCTTCGTGAAGGCGCCATGACTTGCAGGCTTGCAAGCAGAATGTGTTGGGCTGTACCTGTGCCGAGGGGCGGCGGCTGCGACCAGGGCGTGACCTGCGGTGCAGACGGTGCAATTGGGGCGCCGCCCGCCGTCGGCTGCTCTGCCACCGCCGGCGGTGCCGCCGGTGGCTCCTGCGCAATCTAAGTGACATGCAAGCGTCATTGTGAGGAACGCCGTGTGACAACTAGGCATCCTGAAACGAAGGCGCAAGCCGGTGGCAGCCCAGCATGTGCATCATGTCATGCCCATATCAGGCTTAGCGTGACCGACCCTCCTCCTGCACCAGGTGCCAAGCATCGCATGTTTCATTACAAGCACCTGTGAAGGCTGGCCTGAAGCCGCGTCAGGTGCGGGCCCGTTGGCGAGGACTGTCAGCTCTGCGATGTCAGAGCCTGCGGCAAGGAAAGCGGCATGTGAGAACACCGCTGCCGGGCGTCAGTGCTGTGGGTGTCGTGCACGGAGCACCTCCCTACACAGGCTGCGGCAAACGCCAGGCAAAGGCAAGGCCGCAGCCTGGCATGCAGCCAGCAGCACGCACGGAAGGGTGCTGATACAGCAAGCCACGACAAGGATGTGATCAACCGAACGTTACCTCGAAACTTGATGAATTCATACACCGGTCCCGTCGGCGCGTCATCTGCCCCCAAAGTGACTGCAAGCACCGCGCACGCATGCTCAGCGCCTCATCAGTCTGCGATTCATGCGCCACTGGCACGGCAGAATCTTCGCAGGGTCTGCCCGCCTCGCCAGCGCGACGTCAGGCTGCACAGCGGTGACGCACCATTCTGCAGAGCGATTGTGCTCTCGTTGAGGTCCACCGTGTAGAGGGTGCCCCTGTACCGCTGCCCGCTCGCCGAGACCAGCGAGATAAGCGATCCGATGTACGGAATGCCTCCTCCTTGTCCGCCCTCCTGCTCAGCCATGGCTGCTGCAGCAACTCCCTCGGACCTTCTGCACAGGCCTCAGAGCAGAGTGCGCTTTACATCGCTCCTGTGCACGGGCGCAGGTCGAAGCGGAAGTGCTCACTAGCGTTTCCGGAAGGGCTAGGTTCTCCAGCCCGCGCACGGCCACTATGGCGGCTTGCTACCTGTGCCCAAGTGCCCTGCACGGATGTCACTGCGCTTGTGACCGAGGATAACTGTAGAATGCAACATCATGAATGACAGCGTCCCATCTCGGTGTGGATGCGCTATGACACGACATTGACTTTGCGGCGGTTCAGCCGCACGCCGCTCTGAATACAGCACCTACATTCTGCTCTGCGCCAGCTGTTGTGTTCACAAGAAGGGGCAACTGAACCGGCGTATCTGTTGTCCACGCATCATTACAGAAGTGCATGTTTAGCATCAACCCATCAATGCAAAGTAACGCAAGTCGCCGGGCAGCAAGGGCATCACCCTGCAGCAAGCGCCGCCATTTTACAAAACCAAAGGCGGACCAAAGGCGATGTCCATCACAATACCTCAGATTCGCAGACAGATGGACAAAGTGTCGCAAGATGATTCTGGAGCGCTTGGCGCTCTGTGGGCGAGGCTCCCGTCTAATACGTTGGCTGGGCGGGGGCGCCCGCAGCAGCAAATTGACGATCAAGCAAATGAACATCTTCTTCCCCGACAGATTTCACAAACGTTAGGGGCGTCGGTCAGGCGCACCCCGGGGGTTTTGTGGGGGCCGGGCCCAAAATGGGCTCCTCACCGATGGCTCGAAAGCATATGAGGTGCTTGGCCCAGCGGCGCCCATTTCTTTCCCCTCACTGAAATTGACGTGCAGCAGCCCAGAGGACTATCCTCGACTTGTGCCCAGCAGCCCTCAGCACCCGGCGGAGCGCCGCCGGCAAGTCCGTCGTTCTCCGATCGCGTTGACGCCAGGTGCAAGCGGCCGCCGTCTTCCTGCCGAACGGCCAAATTTGCCCACGAACGTCTTGAGGCAGCCGGCTCGCACTGACGCGCCAGCTGCAGGCACGGGCCGCTGCGGCTTCCACAATGCTAAGCCCCGAAGTCTCTCGCGGCGCAGGCCCACAGCCATCGGAGCCGGCAGCTGAGCTGCGCCGCTTTCGCCAGATGAATCTTCGATTCCCTCCAAAGAGGGTGCACGCCTGCAGTGGCGGCAGACAGCGCGGCCGACGCCGGCTGCGCGGCCGGCGCCCGCAGCGCGCCAGCGGCGGCGGGCGGCCCGGGGACGAAGTACACCGGCCGCGAGGGGACTAGTGCGCTGGCAGAGCTCAGAGCTCAAAGCCAGAGGCTAAGTCAGCCTGGACGGTTTCAAGCGGTCACGGCGGCGGGCGACTGCGGGCGCAGCACGCTTGCAGCGCTGGTGCTGGCCCGCGGGTCCCGCGGCGCGCGCTGCACCGCCGGCGCCGACAGCGCGACCGCCGTGGAGTCGTCGCCGCCGCTGGTGTGCGCCGCCGACTCCGACTCACCGCCAAAACCCTCGCCCAGCTCCGCCCTGGACGACGACCCTGGCACTGCGGCCTGAGCAATAAAAAGGGTGCACAGTGATTGAATTAGGAAAATATCGCTTGTTGTGCATGCAGTGCTTGCTGTGCAGCAGCTGCCAATGGGGAGAAAACAGGCGGCATCCTCTGCCGGGGCACGGGCACATGCTGCAGATGTAATGCACTTTACCTGTCCGGTGCGGTGTGCGCAGAGATAACACCTCAGTTGTGTCAGAAACACACGCCTCATGTGGGGCTGGCGCAACCAAGTCAGAGGACGCCCATAGCCCTGGCCGTGTCGCTGACACACGCCTCATGCCTTTTGTGCAAGAATGTCAATACAAGAGGAAGGGTGCAGGAGCGCACGTCCGGGTGGGCGGCCAAATAATCGACGAGCTCCCCTGGTTTCACGAAGCGCCCCTTGATGCGCGGCCGCCTGCGCACCACCCAGCTCGTAAGGTCAGACAAAGTAAATGGCAGCACGACCAAGGCAAGAATGAAGGCAAGAATGGCAGCAAATGGCGTGCATGCCGATGGGTGTGACCGCAATGGTGGGACTGCAAATTTAGCCCCGCAACTGTGCACCGGCAGAATGGGTGTCTGCGGACGTTGCTTTTTTGATTGAGTGACAACTGCGTGGCACCTGTGCGCATTGAGCTGGCGGGCGACGTAGCGGACGGTGGCGCCGTCGCCGCGGCGCGCCTTCTTCTCCCGGTACCTATCCACCCGCTCCGCCCGCGTCATGCGTAGCCCCAGCCCGCCTGGGAAACGACGAGTTCAAGAGTGTTTTCGAGTATGACTCAGTTGATTGTGATGACTGTCTGGATGCGCAGCGTCAAACACGGTGATTTCTGATGCGCATTTCATTTCGTCCCGAGTGCAAGGGACAGCACCTACAGGACGGCTGGCTCCTTGCTGGCATAAACAAAGTGGAGCTGGCCGCGGCGCAGTCAAAGCACGCTGCAGGGCTGGCAGAGGACCTGAAACAACAGGCGCGGCGGGACGGTCAGGGCTGGGACCCTATCAGATGAGGATTCAAACCACCGGTAGAGGCGAAGATGGTTAACATGAGTAGGAACCCACCGACGGGCTGCGGCGGCGGCATGAGCAAGCCGGCCAGCAGCGCGGAGGCCGGCAGCTGCGGTACGCCGGAGTTCGCGCGCAGGCTGCCGCCAAAGCCGCCCACATCCGGCACCACCGCCTCAGAGCGCACAGCGCTGGTTGGCTCCGACCCCGGGCCGCCTGCGCAGGAATGCGCACAACAGGTTGACCGAATCTGCCGGGTGTTGACTGTCAAGAGCGTCCCATAGCATAGGGCAATAGGTGGAGCACGGCAGGGGGGGAGCACGCGTCCTGGTGTGCACGCATCCCATGCCGTCAAGAGAGATTCGAAACGCTTGGTAGCCACCATAGCCTGCATAAGTCCGGGGGAACAGGCAAGCACGTGTCGCTTGCGCACCCGGCTGCGCGGAGGTCGCAGTGCCGTTTCCGTACTCCCACTTGATGTGCGCGAGGCCACTGCCGCCGAGCATTTCTGACGCCAAAGCGCTGCCGCCACCGGGGGAAGCCGAGCCGCTCGCCAGGGGGAATGATGAGCCGCCGCTGATCATGTGCACCGCCGAGCATCTGGCCGCGGCGCTGCCGGCCTGCAGCGTGCTGACGCCGTGCGAGGCGGCGCCGCCGGGTTGCGGCGTCGGCGCCGGCTGCGAGGCGGCACCCTGCACGCCGACCGGCATGAAGTGCTGCTGCTGCTGCTGCGGCGGCGGCGGCGCCGGCTGCATGGTCGCCGGGGCTGCCTGCTGCGGCTGGTTGTTGGCCTGCGAGGTGCTCTGCTGCTGATGCGCCTGGTGGTGGAGCCGCTGCTGCGCCTGCTGCATGAGCTGCTGCTGCGCCTGCTGCTGCTGCTGCTGCGCCATGATCTGCTGCATTTGCAGCGCGCCGCCCATCTGCGGCCACATGCCGGCGGACATGCCGAATTGCGACATGTAGGGGTTGAAAGGGAAGCAGCCGACGCCCGGCGGGAAGGGCAGCTGCTGCCCGGCCGCCGTCGCCTGCTGCTGCATCGCGAGCGCCTGCTGCATCTGCTGCAGCTGCATCTGCTGCAGCTGCAGCATCTGCTGCTGCTGCTGCTGCTGCTGCTGCTGCTGCTGCTGCTGCAGCTGCGGCGCCTGCTGGCCGGCCGCCTGCGGTCCGGACGCATGGGCCCGAGACATGGGCTGGCCCGACAGCTGCTGCGACGCCGCCTGCTGCGCGAATGCGGCCCCGGGCATTATCTGGCCGGCAAGCATCTGCTGCTGCTGGCTGGCCGCCCAGGCCGTCGCCGCCCACTGCTGCTGCGGTGTCATCTGCTGCATCTGTGGCCATGCGGCCATGCTCGGCTGTATGCCGAGCTGCGGCTGCTGCTGCTGCTGCAAGATGGGCTGCTGGTGAATGCCGGGCGGCACCAGGCTGGGCTGCTGCACCACCCCTCCGGCAACGCCGCCCGCGGCGTGGTCGCCTGCAGCCACGGCCACACCTGCAGGCGGCTGCTGCTGCTGCTGGTGTTGCTGGTGCTGCTGCAGAAGTAGCCCCTGGCCCTGCGACTGTGCCACAAGTGGCGCCGGCGGCCTCACAGCTGCGGTGGTACGAGGAGCCGGGGGTCCAAATGCGCTTTTGCTAGCCTCCTGCTGCTGCTGCTGCTGCTGCTGCTGCTGCGGCTGCGGCTGCTCGGGGTTCAGGAACAACTGCATCGCCGCATGCTGCTCCGCCTGCTGCGACGCCTGCTGCGCGGCAGAGAGCGGCCGCTGCTGCGACGTAAGCTCCTGCTGCTGCTGCAGCTGCTGCGGATGCTGCTGCGGCGCTGGTGGCTGCAGCCCCGACGGCGTGTGCAGCATGCTGCCGAGGGGCAGGCTGCCGTCTGATTGCGCGCTGCCAGCTGGAAACATCAGCGAGGCGATTGGCATGCCTGAGGACACGCTGTCGCATGGCATGAAGCCGATGGGGCCGCCGCCGCCGCTAGCGCCGCTGCTGCCGTTTGACAGCGGCGAGGGGCGGTACGGCTGCCTGCCCGCGCCGCCGGGGATGAAGCCGGCGGCGCCGCCGGCGCTGCCGCTGCTCGCAAAAATGCCGCCGGTGACAAACATGCCACCGGTGCCGCTGCTGCCGCCGCCGTCGCAGCCGGGCATGAAGGCGTTGAGCATATCTTCATTCGTCGGGTTGCCGAAGGCGCTGCCGGAGAGGTTTTCGGAAAAGTGGAAGCGGTCGTCCTGCGGCGGCAGGTTGAACACCAGGCCGTCCACCGCGGGCGACACGACCCGGCCGCCGGCAACGCCAGGCGCCATCCGCCCCGCAAGCATGTGCGGCGTCGGCACCATGCCGTTCATGCCCACTGGCGCGGACCTGCGGGGGTGCAGGACACAGCGATGCATTAGTCTTCCGGACGCTGATCCGCGCAAGCACAAACAGCAGACAAGCTGTCTTGGACGAGTAGTTGTGCATCCTGATGTCAGTGCTATTCACAACGCCCTGCTGTCAATGTCATACTCTGCTCACCCTTGGCCGAACCACGGCATGGAGGCGTTCCGCGGGCTGGGCTGTGGACACATTCCGCCCATCAGAAGCCCCGGTGCGTCAGGCCACGCTGCTTGCGGCACAACCTGTGCCGCCTGCGGCTGCGGCTGCTGCTGCTGCGGCGCCATCATCGTCCCCAGGCGGCACCAGACGGCAGTCTGTTGCGCCTCAGGCTCGACGAGGCAGCCTCGTGTGCAGAGTGCTGCGCCCCGCAGCGCCCCAGAGTGCTGGTCCCGCTGACGGGCAGGCGCCTGGTTCGCTTGACCACACCTGCACGGTGAACAAGATACAACTGCGGTGGGTGCTATGAACGGCGAGCTATGTTGTCATGTGCTCGGGAGATATTTGCATCAGCCCGCGCTGCCCGGGATACTTCTGCTCATGAGCACCGGGCTGCATCACGCGCCGACAGAGGAGTCTACCAAGAAATGATACAGTCATGCTGAGAGTTTGCGGAGACGATATACAGGAGGAACGTCAGCAGGCAGGCCAAGCGGTTCGAGCGCTGGTGAGAGCCGGGAGGCTTCTGCTGGCGACGCTGCGGGCCGGTGCACGGTGGTTGGGTGGACTTCGGATGGCTTCGCGGTGTCATGTGCGACACGCGCCCGCTGTCGAGAGGCCGCCCGGCGTCGTGCACAGAGCCTGGGGCGCCCCGTGAGAGCCTTGCCCTGGCGGACTCTTGAGCATGCTTGGTCTGCCGCCACACGGTGCCGATGCAGTCCTAGGCGATGTCGATGCTGCTGCAGGCACGCCTGGTACGCACCTAGAAGTTCAGCGCGGGTGCCGTCGTGTGGGTCGAACGGTGCCGTCGATCCGACACCCCAGATTCTGTACAATCCCGTCCTTATCCGAGCACGCGGTCGGTAGGCGACCACTTCCGGGAGAACCTCCGCCAACACAAGGCTGCGCCCTCTCCCTCACGCGTCTAATTCACCGCAAGAGTGCACTTTCCAACTCAACTCAACTCAACTAGGATTGTAAGCATGCAACAACCGAGGTCGAGCGGCACTACGGGACGCCCAGTCAGACATTGAGGGAGCTCAGACAGGATTCATCAAAAGTCAGGTTGATCCCGATGACCGACTTCGAACTTGGCTTCTTGGTGTGTTCAGATTAGCAATCTGCGGTTCATGTACGTCAGTTTTCACGAAATAGACTTTGAGCCCCCGTGTCTTGGTGCTTGCGTGCATGATCCAAGCAGCTGGGTTCAAAGCTGCTGATTATGAAATTGAACTGAAACTGAGTGGAAGCTCGCAATCGACAAGGGACTGAGCAGGGCACGCTGTGGCAACCTTCACTGCGCTGCAGCTTGGACCTGCAAGAGTTACACTTCCGGCCCCACATCATCGTCTCCAGCATCACGACCTGAAACAATACTACGTACAAAGGCGTGTTTCAGCAGCATGAACGGCCACCTGCGGCCCGGCCGCGAGGGCGCCGCCAGTGGCGGCGCAGGCGCCCCGCCTCCGGGCGTCTGCACGCCATCAGGGGTTTCATCAGAGGTCGGCCAGCTGCTGGCTGGCTACCAGGCGCAGCTCGCCGAGCTGACTGCCAAGGTCGGGCGGCTGGAGGTCCAGTTACAACAGTATGCGCAGCCCAATGGCGGCTCGGGCCCGCTGCCGGCGGCCGCAGCTCAGCTCCAGGCGGCGGCTGCGGCAGTCGAGGCGGAGCCGCCCGCAGATGTTCCCATGGCGGCTAGCCGCGTCGTCATGCACGAGATCGTGCTACCGCACATGGTGGACGCGATGTCGATCTGCTTCGGCGGCCAGGTGAGCATTGCCGCCAGAGTTTGGCAACATCACCTTCGCTGATCTGCTGCCAAGAGTGGCACAGCAGACTGCTCGAGCTGCGCAGTGACACACGTGACTGCCAGGGAATCCAGGTCTTCGCCAGGCAGGCACTGCCTTGTGGGCTGACGGCAATCATGGAGAGTGAGCCTGCATGGCCATGTCGCCGACAGGTGCTCAGCTGGATCGACATCTGCGCGGGGCTGGCGGCCAAGGCGGTGGCGCGCTGCCCGTGCGTGACTGCCAGGTGTGTTGCAGCGCATAACGGATCTTTTTTACTTCGTCTTCTGTCCATTGCTTCCACACCGTTTCCGGCCGCCTGCTGCACCCCGCATCAGAGGATCTGAAGGACTTGACAGCTCCCACATCGCGCCATTCAGTGTCAAGGATCTTAGTTGAGAATGTCTCCGCCGGTGCAGCGTGGACGCGGTGCACTTCTTGGCGCCGCTGCGGAACACCTCTGTCGCCATCATCGCCGCGATGGTCAACCGCACCTTCGCGTCCAGCATGGAGGTGCATTGATAGTTGAGAAGGTTATTCCCGACTATGTTCTTGGCAAGGTGTCCTGTCCTTGAACTGCAGCAGGGCTAGGAGCAACGACGAGACCGGCCGCGGCTTCCGCCCTCGGCCTTGAGACTGATGACTGATCGTGGCGGCTCTAGCGTTGTTGCTCTGGAGCAATACAAGCCTACAAAACCACGCAATACAGGTGGGGGTGCGGGTGGAGGAGGAGGACATGCGCAGCGGGGCGCGCACGCACTGCTGCTCCGCGTACCTCACTTTTGTCGCCGTCTCCGGGCGCCCCACAGGTGGAGGAACCCCCATGCTCCTGCGGATCTTTGCCCCATGCCTTGCGTCCGAGCCAGGCTCTCTCGCCTTGCGGCACCTGCAGAGAGGACAGTGATCACTCTTCGGCTACAGTCGTTGCAGTGATGCCACTGTGGACCCTGCAGTCACAGCCTGCCATCACTTCAGCAGTGCAAATAGTCCAGACTCAACGCCGACGATGAAGCGCAGGCCCAATGCAGCCGCGGCGGGCGCTGCCGCGGCTGGTGCCCACGCAGCCGGCGCACGCCGCGATCCACGGCGAGGCACAGAAACGGCGCGCGGCACGGCTGGAGGCGCGGGCGCGGCGGGGTGAGGAGGGCAAGGCTCGCCAGGCGCGCATGCGGCTGCCGCCGGTGACGCACCGGGAGGGCGGCACCACGCTGGCGCCCGCGCTCGAGGTACTGTGGAGATACAAAAGAAAGATAGACGGAAAATGCAGAGGAAACAAACTGGAGGAGTACTGAATCTGGAGCTCAGATTGCGCACGCGGCTGCTGCCATTACATACCGCGAGGGCGGCACCACCCTCGCCCCTGCGCTGGAGGTGGGGACACCGTGTGCAAACATCCTCTTCCACAACACAATCGTCATGCAACAGCTGTGAATCGTGGGAGCTCCCAGGTGAAACTTGCGGCAGGCGAGCACGTGGCTGCCGCCCGTGATGCACCATGACGGCTGCACCACCCTGGCGCCCGCACTTGTGGTGCCTCGACGATCACACAAACAAAGAGGAGTACAGGACGAAATCTGTGGAGAGCCCAATGAGCTGACCCTCCACATCATGGCTGACTTGGATTCCCCAGCGCTGGTGCTAGTAGCTAGTATGCTAGTGCTGGTAGTAGTGTGTTTATGGTGCCTTTGCGACTGGGGACGCAGGTGCAGGAGAGTCCGCCGCTGCCGCATGCCTTGCGAGCTGACACTTCGCGTCGAGGACGCCGGCCCGCTGCGGCGGCCGATGCCTTTCTCAAATGGCTGCAGGGCGGTGCTCGCCAAGTACTACATCGGCGATGTCACGGCAGAGGACAAGGAGATGGGAGCAGCTGTACGCGGAGGACGAGCTGGCAGAGGGCACATTTTATGCAGTGCTGAAGCACCGTGTGTCGGCGTACATGCGGGCCAACAGGGTGCAGTGCTTCTTGGGCCTTGCTTTAGCAACCTGTGCACCGTCTGTTCATCTGATGCCGCAGATGCGGCGGGAGGGCGGCGCGGTGGCGGTGGCGCCGGGCGCGACGTCAGCGCACATGACGCAGCTTATCATGCCGCAGCACGCCAACAGCCTCGGCATCACCTTTGGAGGTGCGCGGCCGTCTCCTACGATGTGCACATCTTGATCCGTCGACTCCTGTGCCTTCAACGTCGCCGAGTACAGCAACGCTGCCGGGAGCCGGCTGTGGGCCTGCCACGCTTGAGCCTGACAAATGTTCTGGCGCCTGAAATCCTGCCCAGCAAGGCAAGTGATGCAGTGACTGGAGCAGGCAGCGTACAGAGCGGCCAGTTGCGCAAGGCGTTGAGCGCTTGCCATTGGCTTCCATTGATCCGCATGGCCTTCCGAACCTGCAGGGCAGGTGATGCGTTGGATGGAGCAAGCGGCGTACATCGCGGCGAGCCGGGTGGGGCGCGGCGGGCGGCACCTGCTGACCGCCTCCATGGACAGCATCGCCTTCCGCCACCCCACCCGCGTCGGCGACATCCTCTACGTCTCCGCCCAGGTGTTCTGTCATTTCATTACTCTTTGTGATATCACTTTAACACCCATGTCCATAAAGTCTGTGCCACCCGCCTCGGCAGTAGCCCCTGCGTCCTGCCCAGCTAGGTGGCCCCTCCTGCTTTCCGAGGTGCCACAAGCTCAGCCTGGTGCCACCTGCTGTGGCAGTCTGGTGCCGGTGCCGGGCCCGCCGATGCTGGCGGAGCCGACTTGCTAAGAAGCACAGCTTCGCACAGGATCGTGTGGCAGCCTCCGTCCACACGCATCTGCGCAGGGCTGTGTAACAGCCTATGCCGCCACAATTGCAGGCCACCAGCAGATCCTTGAATCCTGAAACCCTTCGATACGCGTGACGCCGCAGGTGGCCAGCGTCTTCTGTAGCAGCATGGAGGTCCTCATCTGGTCTGAAGTATGTCACCATGCACATCTGCAGGTCACTAGCATCTTCGGCAGCAGCATGGAGGTGCTCATCTGCGTGGACGGCGAGTCGCCCGGCGGCAGCGCCGCCGCCGACGCTGCCGTCGCACACGATACCCGCCGGGGTGGCGCGGAACACGGCACTGGCAATGGCGACGGCGCCGGCGGCAGTGCCTCTGGCGTGTTCCACTGCGGCTCCGCCTTCGCGACGGTGGTCAGTGTCGCAGGGCCCTGGCCGCCCGTCGCTGTGCCGGTGCCCTTCCGGCTGCAGCCCTCCAGCGACGTCGAGCGCCTGCGCTGCGAGGCGAGTCCCTTGGTGGCTGCGGCAGGCGGGGTGCATGTTGGTGCTGCGAAGGTTTCGGTGCAGCAAGAGGGTGACGCGGCGCCCGATCTCAAATCGTCAAACCGTCCAATCGTCCAATCTCAAACCGTCAAATCGTCAAATCTTCTGCTGCACAGGGCGCGGCGCAGCGGCGGGCGGACCGGCTGGCAATGCGGCGGGCGCTGGAGGCGAAGCACCGCCCCTCCCTGGACGGCTCGCCCGCCGCTGCCGCCGCCGCCGCCATGGCGGCGCCTTTCGGCGCGCCACCAGCTTGTTAGGACGCGCCGCCCCAGCCCACAGGCGCACGATTCTTAAAGCCTGGCACCGGTTCCCCGGCGGCGGTGCTGGGACTGCTAGGCGGCCACTCCCTCATGTTGACGCAGTGACTGCTGCGAGCACTTGCCCAATCTCTACCCTGGCGCTGCGGTGGCATAGGTCATCTGACTGCGCCTCTGTCTTGTTGACGAAAGCTCACTTTTGTATCTTCAGATGCCATGGAGAATAAACACACGATTGAAACAAATATGGTTCCAACCCGCGTTGCAACACTTCAGATGTTAAAACATCTGTAACTGGCTTTGCGTGCCAATCAGGTCTTAGGATTCAGGAAATCGGGTTCAGGAGTTTGGCAATTGAAGGTTAGAATATCAGGTCGAGATGCTCCTTCAACACAATGTGGAAACCTACACGACACGTACTTAACAAGTCATGTGAAACAGAGTTGGCCGTATGCCAGTCACACCAACATTGACAGAGCGGCTGGCTTACCCTCCACGATAAGCAGGTGGCGGCGGTGAAGACAACGGATGTTCGCTGGTCAGGAAGGGGATGCACTTCCTCGCAGCGGCAAGACATATGGAATTGGCGACGACGGTGATGGAGAAGCAGTCGTGCTGGCAATGGCGGCGGTGGAATAGCAAACTGAAGCATTCTTGAAGACGGCGGCGGGCAGCGAGTGTGCGGACGGCAAAAGGGAAATCTGCCGACCACAGTGGCGACGTAACAAACTTGTCCTACCGACTCAAAACCTGTTGTTACATGTTTTTCCTGATTCCCCGACAGCGATACCATGTTCATTGACATCCATTGTCCAATCGTTTCTGAAGTTTCCAGACAAAACTGTGGCGCAAACCACTAATCACAGACTCGAAAGAGCACCCCACGATCGGCTCACAGTTCCACTAGAAAACCCCTACCTATAAGGAATATATTTGCGTCCGCCTTATGCACATGTAAGTGTGCACGAGGCATGCCTGATGCGGCCGCGGCGCTCTGCCTAGGCTGTGCCGGCGACAGCGGTGCCATTGCCGCACAGCACAACTGCTGGCGGCGGGGAGCACTTGGCGAATTCCTCGCCCAGGAAGCGCATCTTCGCGGGGGAGTCCACCTTGTGCAGCACCAGCCAGGGGTTGTCGGAGCAGATCCACCGTGGCATCTTGGGCTGCGCACCACAAAACACCGGTGAGTAGGCGTCTTAAATACCGAGCTGATTTTGGATACCCAACAATGGAAAGCTTGGGCGTTGCAGTGACAGCGCAAAGGCAGCTGGCCATTCGAGTCACGGCCAGCGCAACTGCTGTCGCAAATGGCGCACATTTCAGAAGGAAGTGCATGACTTCATCAGCATCGGGATTCAGCAATTTCGGCATGCGCACCGTGAACTCAAAGCGGGGTGCAGACTCCGCGCCGACCTCCCTCCGCGCCGGCGGCCTGAAGCAGCAGGGATTTGCCCACCTGCACGGCGTGTGGAATGATCAACCTCAAATTGGTGCGTTCCGGAAACCGAAGAGAGTGTCCCCTCTCAGTGCCTCCCTCACCATACAGGGGCAGGTCTGACACCGGGTCTGTGAGAATTCTCTCAGGGGTTGAGCAGTAACAGCGCATGTCCAGAAGCGGCGGTGGCGACGTGACGTCGTAGCACGTGCTGTGCTGGCATGTGAGAAAGACAAAGGCGCAAAGATCCAGCGAGAGCGCACGTCCAGGAGCGGCGGTGGCTGACGTGGCGCAGGTCTAGCGGCATGTTGGTTTTGTAAGGATGGTCGTTAAAATGATGAAATGTAGGAACCAGAAAGGAGCGCACGTCCAGAAGCGGCGGTGGCTGACGTGGCGCAGGTCCAGCGGCATGAGCCAGGTGCCCATCATGGCGTCCTCTATCGGCGAGAACTTGAGTCCCACCCGCGCCTGCGCAAAGTAAACAGATAAATTATCGCCAACGGCTTTCGCACGCGGCACGGCCCAGCCGCTTGATCACCCCTAGTATCTCACCTGCATGTCGACGAGCATGGACGCCGCATCGCCTGACAGCACGTACCCGCCGCCCTGATTCACACATCACTCGCGAGTGAGCTTTACCGAAATCCGTCCCCGGCTGTGCTGGATGGATACTCAAGGACCATATGATGTAAAACAAATGCCAAAAAAATTTGTGAACATGAGAATGCAACGGATGAGCTGCAAGGAGGGAGACGCAAAAGACAGACCATTGCATATTTCGGGTAGCGCCGCAGGCCGGTGTGATTCCAGAAATCTGCAGCAGGTGGCGCAGAAAAGTCAGCCAACACACGCATGTGGGTCGTCAATAGTGAGGCTTGTCAACTGTCGCGACACGCGCCCGGGCTTGCATCTAGGGCGTCGCGGGGGACGCTAACTGGCCCTGATACGAGAATGCACTTCTTCAGCAAGAGTGTTGTGTGCACAGCATACTGTGCGCGCAAACATGTGCGCGCATCAGCGCACCAGCATTGGCCCAGCGGTGGCCCGGACGCAGCAGCACTGGCGAAGCTGTGGCCATGCGCCCCATGTACAGCCGCTCCCGCCGGCAGCCCACGCTCACGCACCTGTGCGCGCGGCAGGCAAACATAAGAAACTGTGAAACTCCCGCATGTTGAATCGCGCCGCGGTGCGTGACCTGCGGTTCGTTGAGCATGCTCCTCACATTGTGCGCCGCCGGCCGCAATCCGTGGCAGCCTCAAGATTGCAGCCACAGCAAGGCGCAAACGCCACCCCAAGTTGTTCTGACGAGGTCCTCCAGACTGACAGGGAGCACACCAAAGTTTAGGATAAGGATAATTAAACAGTTCGGTTGAAAAACGCACTCTTGGCGCAGCGCTATGACCAGCCACGGCGGGTTGACGAATGAGTCGTCGTCGGTCTTCAGGATGAAGGCGACGTCGTAAGTCGTCACAGCATACTCAAACTGCGAATATTGAAAAACCCAGTTAATAGGTGATGGCAATATAATGAGATGCAGCAGTCATTTACATCACCATGTGCGAATGTCTGGCTTGCAACGATTCCAGTGCCATCAATGCATTTTCACTCACCAAAAAATACGTCTTGAACAGTATGGACTTGTAATTCGTAGCCTCTGCCACAAATACGATGTCGCCGTTGTCTTCAATCTGCATGAAGGGCGTGCAACACACTCACCCTCAATGCGCAAGCGGCTGTAAAGGGCGGCTGACGCAGGTCGCAGCCAGATTTCGCCACCAAAGCACCGGCTGCCAAAGTTCTGGTGCCATGGATCTCAAACTCCTCGTGTGATGTGGGAAAGCGCTGCATGCGGGGCGCCTGCCGCACATGACGATCAAGCATGCGTGGCGCGTTGCCAGGCAGACACGTCAACAGCCAGCAAAGGAGGGCCAAGCCAAGCCCACCTCGCTCTGCACGTGCGCGTTGTGCTCGTCCGCGCTCAGAATGAAGCGCGCTGCCGAGATATTTGGCATCTGCGCCTGCCGCGACCAGGCTTCTCGGACCGCCAGCCGTCGATGGCGGTAGCCCCTGCCGGACAGGATGCCGATGAACAGGAACAGCGCCGGCTTGGCGCCGCCGCCGCCCGCTGTGCTGCTCCCCGCTGTGCTGCTGCCGTTCCCGCCGCCGGCGCGCACCCCGGCAGCGGCGACAATGCTGGGCTGTGCAAGTGCGCCCGCGGCTGCTGCACCTGCTTCGGCTCGGTCTGATTGGCCTGTGCTGTCCAGCCGGGCGCGTTGTAGCGAATTCTGGGGATCTCCGTCCAGGGACCCCACAGCGGCGACGGGCGCCGCTGTTATGCGCTCAGACAGCGGGTGGATTGCTGCGCCTGCCTGCTGTGCCGCCAGCTGCTGAGCCGATGCCGCCTCCATTGCCGTCTGCTGCTGCTGCTGCTGCTGCTGCTGCTGCTGATGCTGCTGGGCTGCGGCCTCCCGCATGCTGCGGTGCCGCTGCTGCTGCCGTTGTCGCTGCGGCTGCGGAAGATCCCCGCTGCCCGCGGCACCGCCTGCCCCGCCATCAGCAATCGGTGCGGATTCCGGCGGTCCTTGGAGCTGTGTCGCTGGCTGGACGCTTATGTGATGACTCGCGGCACTCAGGATCACGAGAAGGAGCGCTGCAGCGAAGCAAGGAAGGAACACATAGCCCAAGCTGCACTTCCAGGGTCGGCCGGCACCAACGGCCGCGACCGCGCGGGTCATACCCACATAGCGAAATGTGAGACGAGAAACGCTGGAGGACAGGGTGTTTGCTGGAGAGTTTACGCTTGGAATCTCAGCCCAGAATTCAGCACGAGCAACACACACGCTCCGTGACTTTTTGGTCCGACCGCAGTACGTAGATGTTTTTCCCTCCAATGTACAAGAAAAAGCGCACATGAGAGGTTCAGGCTTGCGTCAGGGATTGTGCCTCGTCGCGAACGTCAGTTGCGCCTTGGACGATCGAATCGGCGTGGCGGGAAATGACTGATACACACGTGGGATGAATCCTGGTACAACCTGCGGCGTGCGTTTGAACTGGCTGGATTGGCGAGTCTTGTTGCAGAGGAAACAGGTCGACACACAGAAGTACAGCTACGAACCACCGCCACCGCCCGCTGTCCCTCTGGCCGCGCGTAAAGCAATGCATCAAATAGCGCGCCGCCACCGCCATTACGCCCGCATGCATCACCGCGACTTGCGCTTCTTCCACATGCCGCCCTGTCCGCCGGACTTTATGTCCGCCTCCAGCTGCTGCAGCATCGCGAACCCGGCGCGGTTCGCCGTACGCCGCTCCGTCTTCGTCGCCGTGCGATCCTGTTGCGGGAGGTTTCATAAGAGGTGGTTAGTGAACCGCGGCACTTGCACCGCGCCTTGATTTGTGTAGAGCAGCAGGCCGCTGCAGCACCCGCAATGGCAGAACATTGCACGGCAGCGAACACACATCTGCTGCAGTGACGCGATCTTGGAGCCGTAAGGGTTTCAATAGAGGCACCTTCTCACGCTCGGTGTTAATGAAGGCGGCGTCCTTGCGCAACTCTCAGCCCTCGTGAACAATCGAGAAATCGATTGGGAAATGACTCAGAAACGCTTGAGAATATGAAAATGCCAAAGCCCACCTTCTCGCGCTCGGTGTCGATGAAGGCGGCGTCCTTGCGCAGCTCGCGCATCGCGCCGCGCCGCTCCTTCTGCACCTGCCGCTTCAGCCGCTTGGTCGCCGCCCGCTCCCTGCAGACAAGAGGGAAACAGCGGATGTCAGTCCGATGCTCGCCCCATTCATCACGCCAAGCGCCCAGCACAAGCTCCTGTTTCACAAAGCATCTTATTGCCGCGTGATCTGGCACGACGCTGGCAGCTGCCGCAAGTTGCAGACATGGTCTGGCACAACGCTGGCACCTGCCGCAAGTCACAGTCTGCGGCCTGCAGGTACATCTGCAGGCAGCAGGGCGGTCTGCGGCGTGCTTGATCTACAGCCGGCAAGGGTCCAGAAAAGAGTCAGCAGGACACGCTCACCTGTCGGGGTCAAAGTCCTTGCCGGCGACAAACTCCTCCTCGAAGCGCGGGTTGTACAGCTTCACCGCGGCCGCCTGCAGATTGGGTTGCAGAGTGATCAGCAGCGGGAAGCACTTGCAGTGTTGTACTCATTTCAGACTTCGTGGCGATCAGCGGTGAGTAGACGACAACAAGCACGATTGAGTATGTCAATAGGCACGTGACGGAAACAAACACTCGCCTTGTCGGACTTCCGCACGAGCGGCCTGCGCGCCGTAACCGCCGCCGCTGCCTTGCTGCGCACGTCCACCAGCATCGCCGCCCGCACCGCCTCTACAGCCTGTAAAATAGATTTGCAACTTGGAATGGGAATCTGGCGCTGCCGCAGAGAGAAGGGGCATGAGCACAACCACACATCGATGCCTGTGGAGGAAGCATGTATAGCAGTCGCCGTGCCTACCGCCTCCACAGCCTGCGGCAACCGCAGTCTAAAGAAACTTTGTCAAACGCTCTTGCACCGAGACTGAGAGGCCTGAGAAAGCGCCGCCGGGCATGCATCGTTGCCCGGAAACAGAATCGGGTAGTGACAGCAACAGTCCTGCTTCCAATGAGAGAATGTCAGCCGTTTCAGAGCCCACAATGCATGGTAACAGGCCGGATTTAGCTTTTACAGACGTTCGGAAGCCAGGCTGACCGGATGTGCTGCAGAGACGCCGGCGAGGGCCTCCAGCGCGTCTGCCGCCGGCTGAAAGAGCTCAGGGAACGCCGGCGACTTTTCTGCTGCCGCCGCCGCGGCCGCCAGCAGCTGCATCGCCGCGCACAGCGCGCCGGCCGCAAACTCCGGGCTGGCAAGGTAGGCGTTGTCTCGAGACAACACCCTAGTCAACTGCAGCTGCGGCGGCGGCTGCTGCTGCGGAGAGTTGGCCCCCCCGCCGCCGCTGCCGGGGGCGCCCTGCCGCGGCGTCAGCCGCAGGACGCTGTCCTCTGCACCTGTGCACAAGGGCAACGCTGGTTGGCCACACTATCGTAGCGGAAAACGAGGAGACACAGCTGCTGACGGCGACAATGGAGGTTTGCCCCTCGTGTAACGTGAGGTGATGACGCATTTATTGTGTGTGGAAACAGCTTCTCAGGTGCCTCAGCTGCAGGGTACTCACCCCGCAGAGGGCCAGTAGGTCCTTGATGAAAGCGGCTTGGGCGCGAGGCGGCTGTCAGCGGCCCCAAAGCACGGTTTGGATTTCGGACACGAGTTCGGGCTGTCCGTGGCATCTTTTACGTTTGTGGTAGATCTCTACCTTGCGCAGCATCAGCCAGCAGGTCCATGATGAACTTGAGCGGCTCGGGCGCGATGCGGGCCGGCGGCCGCGTCCCCTCTGCTGCAGCCCCGCGAGCAGCAGGCCCGCAGTATCCTTGTGGTTGAAGGAAGTTGACAGATCTATGAATTGATCATTCACCTTGGGCGGCGTCCGCCAGCAGGTCCGCAATAAAATTGAGCGGCTCCGGCGCGAGGCGGCCGCCGGCGGCCGCGCCCGCTTGCTGCAGCCCAGCCAGCAGCAGGCCCACCGCCGCATGGCGCGGCGCCACCACCGGGCACGCCGCCAGGTAGGCTCCCGTCAGTAGTGCCGCCGGCGTCGCCACCTGCGGTGATTCCCAGTCCCGTTTGGGTGCTAGGAAGCCTTCGTTGAGCACTTCTAGTCCAGGAATGACTGCGATTCCTGATGAGCCACCATACGACTGGTGTACCTCTAAACAAGCGAGTTCCCTGTTCAGGCACCCTAGGATGCCAGACAGTTTAGCAACACATGGGAGAAGTAATAAGGAATTCGCACCGGGTGGCGCTTGTCCGACAGCGGAAACGTCGCCGCCCACAGCCGCAGCTGCAGCAGCGCGCCGTTGCCAGGCCACCCGTAGTCGTTCGACTCCCTGCACCCCAACATACAACCTCCTTGGAAAATGCAACAAAAGAAAGGCGCTTGCTCCTCCTTACCTGCAAGAGGAACAGGGGCAAGCAACCCTGTTGCACTGTTGATAAAGACAGGTCCCACGCGCAGCGGCCAGGGGAGGGACGCCACTGTATTCGCGTTTTGCAGCCGCTTGCAGTCAAGGCACGTGTCAGTCAGGCCATTATGCCTTCAACGCACCCTGGGTCTCGGAGCGCCGCTGCCAGGCGCTGCTGCGCGCGCGCCAGCCGGGCGCGCGCCAGGGTGGCCGCATAAAAGGGCACCTCCGCCGCCGCCGCCACCAGCACCGGCGTCAGCGCGTCCAGGTGCGCGAGCGCCGGCGGCGACTGGCCGGCGAGCTCCACAAAGTGCTGGACCAGGAAGCCGTAAAGCAGCTGCAAGGTGAAACAGAAGGCGTAAGCAAGAATGTCAATTGTTCAGTGGGAAATCTGCGTCAGCGCGTCCAGGTGCGTGAGCGCCGGCGGCGACTGCGCGGCGAGCTCCATGAAGTGTTGGACTAGGAGGCCGTACAGCAGCTGCACGAGCAAATATATATGAAATGAATCAGAATGAATCAACGACTGTGATTTGCACAGTTGAACGTCGAGAGATCGGCTTAGCGAATTGAGATGCTTCCGTGGCGCGGTAGCTGCTGCCAGGCAAGCTGCGTGAAGTGGCGTACAAACACGCGCTAGATCCGCAGCAGCTTCGGCTGATCACCAGCTATGAGTAGCAAACCTTAGACGCCATCGCTATGTCAAGGGTCACATGACGACGCTGATTGTACAAAGTTCAAACATACATATCAAGCCTTCCAGTTTTCAGCATACGAACCCCGTAACCTGATGCCATTCAAATCAGGGGCCTGAATGCACAGCGTGTGTGTGCACAGTGCTGGGGGCAGTCACATTGCCGGTAGCTAAGCCGCAGGTCAAAGCCTCGTATCAAACTTGCACCAGCAGGCCATTTCGGCTGTCGGCCAGGTGCTGCAATGCATAGGGTTCGAAGCTTTGAAGACACTCCTGGCAAACTCACCTGCAGGCCCTTGCGGCTGTCGGCCGCGAGCGCCGCAGCGTTGGCGCCGCGGATGCGGGACACAATGAGCGGCAGGTCTGCCGGCGGGCGGCCGCCCACCAGCGCGCCGAATTCCGCGTAGCTGCTGGGCACCGCCGGTACAAAGGACACGTCCAGCGGGCCCGTCAGCTGCGGCGCCGCCCGCCCCTGCATTACGTCAAGGTATCAGTATATATCACACCTTCAGGAGACCACAAGATCAGGCGATGGTGGAGGAATAGCGACGTTCGTTTGCCGACATGAAGCGGCAGCTCTTTCAGGATCCCAGAAGATGTGCCTATATGAGGCTGGCGACACATCAGAAGCCTGTCTGAACATCGAGGTGCCGTGTGCAGCACAGAGACAGTACTGGCAGCACTGTTCGGAGTCCCCAAGACGTGTATTTCTCACAATGCCTCACTTGCCATCCTCACCTGCCGGGTGCCGGGCTGCGGCGGCGGCGGCGGTGGAGCGGCGGAGGCCTCCGCGCCGGACTTTCGCCGTGAGTCTGCCGCTTCCGCCTCTGCTGCCGCCTCCGCTGCCTCTGCACCCGCTATCCGCGCCAGCGCCGCCGCTTCCAGCTTGGCCCGCTTGGTGGGCGGCTCGCCTGATGCACGGGGGATGGCCGTTTACTCCTGATAGAAAGGTAGAGGTTCACATTCACACCCGCCAGCCTGACTCAGGCTGATGCGGCATCAAATCATAAATGTTTCCATCAAATGTATCCTGGTCACATACCTGCCGCCTCTTCCTCCTCCTCATCCTCTACATTGCTGTCTTCGCCGTCCGAGGACGCCGCACGCGCCGCTTTCGCGCCTGCTTCCGCGTCGCCGCCCGCTGCCTCCTCCTCCGACTCGCTGCCTTCATCCTCGTCGGATCCGGATTCGCCCTCAGAGCCGGACTCCTCGTCCGAGCCAGAGCCTGACGCCTCGGCAGCCGCCAGCTCCGCCGCGCTCTGCGGCGTCGGCTGCACGCCGTGCTTCCGCAGTAGCGCGGCCGTCGTCTGCCTGCAACCCAGCAGCAGGCTTTCACGGTCAGCTTTGGGAAGTTGCGTGGCAACGACTTATTATGTCGTAGCATGTGGTCGTTGAAGCTCATGTGTTGGCCCCCGCTTCCGGTTCCCACCTGACTGCAGCGCTGGCAGTTCATGGCCCTCACCACTCAGGTGGACCTGAAAGTCGTCATCAAACTCGTACTCAGGACTATTCCACACCAAGCCTTTTCCACCCACCTGAGGCGCGCTTGGAGCTCCTCGTCTCCGGCGGCGCGCGCCTTTTGCCGCCGCTGCAGCGGCCCAGCTTCCGCATCGCTGTCCTCCTCGCTGCCGCTGCCGTCATCCTCACCAGACTCGGAGCTGCTGCCGGCCGCAAAGTCGTCGTCCAGATCATCGCCGCCGCCCTCGTGCTCTGCAATGTCTTTTGGCTCCTTCTCCTGAGGGCGCAAGTGCAGATTTTGTAGCAAATAAACAGAAAGCACAAAGTCGTCGTGCATCCCGTTGCCGCCGCCCCCGCGCTCGGCCTTGTCCTTTTGGCTCCTTCTCCTGAGGGTGCAGGTGCACAAGTCTGCATTAGCTGCAGACAAAACTTTCAGACTTTCAGGGCGTCGCCACCGGCCGCGCCCTCGTCCTCGGGCTCCCCGTCCTGCCACAGGGCGCCTTTCTCATTTTTCGGACTCCTCCCTAAGCGATGGCACACATGAAGTCGACACTTACTGTGGACAAGTGCAGTCAGGGTCACATCCTACATGTCCGCCTGGCATATCCCGCCGCTGCTGCCTGCACAAATTGGAGCAGGCTGCCCTCAGAGCTGTTCGGATCAGGTGTCCAGAGCGGTGACGAGGTACGCGTGCAGCCACCAGACAGAGGATAACCTCTGATCGGGTGCTTGCAGTGGCTGCCTCCCCTCCAGACTGCACCCCATCTTGTCGCAGTCGACGGCCAGTCAACGGCCCACATCATGCACCACAAACAGCAAGAAAAGACAGCATGACGGAGCAGCAACACACATGGTGACGTCCTCACCCCGCGAGCGGCCTTGTGGCGGCGCAGCGCATAGCCGCCCAGCGGCGCCACAGCATCATCGTCGTCCGAGCTGGAGTCGCCGGCGCCGGCGCCGCGCATGCGCTTCACCCGCTGCCGCTCCAGCGCCTGCGTTGCACACCACACCCATCAGCGTGATGCTCACCTCACCAGCCCATGCAGCTGCATCACGAAGTTCGGTTTGCTCGCATTTGCCTTCAGGCAAGGCTACCTTGCACTTTCACACACAAGCACAACACGAGATCCAGATGTGTCGCGGCCCCTAAAAGAGGTGTGCGCTCATGGTTCGATACATCAGGGCGACCTGCCCTGGGGTGCAATGTGCAGAAGCAGAGTGGATGCATTCCCTCTTCAGGCGCAGACGCTCCAGATCAAGCACTCCTCAGCGGCAACAGACCGTCGAGTGACTGTCTTCACATTCGGCAATGCAACCGAAACCTCGCTGTCGGAGTCGTTTTTCACCTCGAGGCGCAGGCGTTCCAGGTCGGCCAGCTCCTCGGCGGTGCGGGTGCGCTCCCCGGGGGCGCCCTTGGCGGCAAACGTCAGCTCCCGCCGCATGCGGTCGAAGCGCGCCTCGTCGTCTGTTTGCGCCACCGACTTGGGGTCTCTGCGGGCGCGGAATATGTAGCAGTCGAGCTGGGTGCAGCACGGTGGAACGTGGCGTCCATTACGTGGCTCCCTTGTCCTCGCTGTGCCATCAACATGGGATCTTTGCGGAGGTACATTATTTGTTGGCAGATATCCCAACACGTGCGCGCCTCGTCCTTGCTCTACGCTACTGCCTCAGGCGTCTCTGCAGGGACACAACAGACGAAAATGGGGGGAGGGGGGGGGGGGGGGCATTCTCCTTCTGCTTCTACTGCAGGATCTCCAGAAAATACGCGTATGATTGTATGCATCGTCCACATGCCTCGACAACACCGCACCGAGCCTTCCACGTCATCCACATTCGCAGAGAACGAGTGGGGTGCTGCAGTGCCGGTGGTGGGGGGTGCAAAGGACGATGCACACAAAGGGCTGGCGACACGAGGCCGCCAGGCAACACAGCCCCTCTCAAAACGGCCAGGCAGGCAACACGTGGTGACTGCAAAGCAGTGCGCACGTCTTTCCGCCCTTGGGCCGCAGGACGGTGGCGAGGGTGGGCCCCGCCAGCAGCTGGTGATACATGGCAGCCTCGCAACATAGATGCTCAGGCCCAGAACAGAAATGGGAGTGCGCACATCTTCTCGCCCTTGGGGCGCAAGATGGTGGCGAGGGCGGGCCCTGCCAGCAGCTCGCGGAAGGTGGCGTCCAGCGCCTCGGTGGCGGCCAGGTCGTCCTCCCGCTGCATCTGCCGCTCCGCCTTGCCCGCTTTGCTCTTCGCCATGATCTCCTCCATGATCTGTGGGGCAGGGGCAGCGATCTTGTGGATGGCTCCTGGTTGGCTGTCCATTCTTTGAAGCACGGTCAGGCTTTGCGCTGCATCCGCCGACCCGCCTTGCCCGACTCGCTCTTCGCCATGACCTCCTCCATGACCCGCGGGACAGGAATCTCTCATCATGATACCTCAGCTCGAGCACCAGCCTGCAGAGGTGTGAGTGCACTCAGGAGCACGCTCCAGGGGGCGAACAGCAGAACTGTGATGCACATTGCTGTCTCGGCTTCGCGAGGTGCCCTCGCGTGTTGTTGCCACGCCGACTCTGCGCAGGGGGCTGTCCCTGCTGCAGTTGTTCACTCTCACCTCCTTCTTCGTGCGGTGGCGCTCGTCACTCACGCCGCCCTCCGTGGCGGCGGCGCCAGGCGCCTTGCGCACGAAGCCGCCGCCAAAGTTCAGCCGGTCCGTCATCTCCGCTTCCAGTGCCGCATCTGCGTCGTCGTCGCCATCCGAGTAGGCGCCTGCACATTTCTCAAATTGCTGCAGAGTTACAACATGGTTTGGCAACAGCCTCCGCTAAAGGTGCTGCTGGTCCGTCATTTCCGCGTCCAGCACCGCGCCGCATCGTCATTGCCGTCCGAGCAGCGCCTGCAAATCTCCCAAATTGCTGCAAAAATTGGAAGAGCCACCTAGCAGATGGGCTGTCGACCGACCGGCCTCTAGAACACAAGCAGTCAAATGATGTTCCTCCTGGGTGCTGTCAGGCAGCGCCAGACTGCTGCAAACAGCAGACCACTAAACCAAAGGATACTGCAATGTTTGGAAGGGCGTTGAGGCGGCACCTGGAAGTCGTCAAACTCTACAGGTGAGCAACGCATGTGCGTTTGCAGATCACATCACTCATCGCCCATGCAACAGGGTTATCCTAGTTCTGCAGCTGCCAGCCGAGCGAGCGCTACCTGGCAAATCGTCAAACTCGGACGGCGAGCAGCCTATGTGCATGAGGACCACGCCGCCGCCTTCAACATACTAAAGAATGCTGCAGAGGTTATAGAAGGGGTTGGGGCAGGACCTGGGAAGTCGTCGAACTCCGACAGCGAGCGCCCCATGTGCGTGAGGGCCTCGCCGCCGCCCTCGCCGTCCTCGTCCGGCAGCTGGAAGCGGTTGTCGGCGGCGTCCTTCATGCGCTGCTTCTGGAAGCGCATCACCGCCTTCTCCTCTGCCGTGAGCTCCTCATCCTCCTCTGCGCATCCATGATTATGGTATTTGATGTGGTTGGTGATTCAGACTATAAGGCGGCGAGCACATCCCGGGCATGACGGGATCCCAGCAGAACGACTGCTAATTCCGTAGCTTTCGGCTGGGTCTGGGACGCCTGACCCCTCAGCGATTGTGATGTTCTATACTCAGTGGCGTGCTTGCAGGCCGTGCGTGCATGCCAATCGAGCCGCCGTGGCAGCCGCATCCGCACCTCCAAACCGCCTGTCCACGAAGTTGTTGGCCTTGCGCAGCTGCTTGTACTCCACTAGCAGCGTGTCTTTGCGCTGCAGCATGGAAGCAAAGGGCGTCACATCAATTATGTGGTTCGTACGCATGAAAAGCCATGCAGGGCATCAGCAGGGTGGGCGGTGTGCAGTGTAGCATGCATGAGATGGCAGCCGGGATGATGTGCTGTCCCAAGAAACGCTGCATCACTCTGATCCGATGTGCTTACTTTTTGGTTTGCCTGGGAACGGGCCTGCAGCTTGCTCTTTGCACCGCCCTTCTGCCGCTTGCCAAGGATGTCAAATTTCTTGCGGGCATACAGCTGCTCGAAGGGATTTGGCGCTGCGGATGGCGTCTGATCAGGCCGCCCCCGGTGCTTCTTGCCGGGTGCGGCAGACTTTTTCGTCTTGCCTTTGCCCATTGTACGGGGTGTCGGCTAGATGAATAAAAGTTGTATTCCGCTTTACGGGGTCGAGCCGTGCATGTCAGACTGTTTCTGGCTCAAAAGCGTAGTATCAAGCATGTCAACTCTGCAACTCTACCGGAACTGCAGGCTTGCTTGCGGTGTGCCGGAACATATTGCGCTGCAAAACCCTGCTGATGGCAAGAATGTAGTACTTTGTACAAAAGTGCAGGCGACAGCTGGGCATGCGACCGCTGATTTGGAGCTCGGCCCTTGGGCGCCGTTCGTCCAGTTTCGTAGCACGTTGCAGGAAGTAGGGCGCAGGCGAGGCGGCAGCGCAGCAGGCGCAGCCCCCTACTGCGGATCTAGGCGGGTGACTCGGCCTTGCAGTCCGGAAGGTTCACACTTTGCGAGAGCGCGGCAGTAGGGCAGGCGGCCGGACCAAAGCGCTGACAGGTAGGTGTGAGCAAAAGTGCAGCGAGACGCGTATGGCGAACAATCTGGTGTGCTAGGATAGCAATAGCGTTGTTGGCCCGCAGCATGGTGCGGGCAAGGAGAAGCCTTTACCGGTATTGACGTGCAGACGACGCTCCGATTGTGCTGCTTTGCAGCCATCATGGCTGCTGCGGCGCTCGGGCTGTGCTGGGGCCGGCTGCTGATCCCCGGAACGGAGGGGGCAAAGGACGTCGTGTACAGCATCGAAAAGCCGCTCACGATCATCGGCAGGTCAGCAGACTCGCTGGCGTGCATTACAGCAGCACAATACGATCTACTAACTGCTCACATGACGGCACTCGGCCATGTCCGGCCTGGAAGCATTGTCTTCGACCTCTCGCCGCAGCCAGCACTACCGGCATCAACTTGTCCGCGCCGCTCGCTGCAGGGACCAGCAGTGCGACATTCGCATCGTGAACCGGGAGGTGTCGCGCAAGCACGTGCAGCTGGAGGTGGACGAGGACAGTGGCCGTGTCACGCTGGCCAGCATCGGGCGCGAGCCCGTCAGCGTCAACGGCGACACCGTGCTGCATGCCAGCCCGGTGGAGCTCTTCAGCGGCTACGAGATCGAGGTGCGACATCCGCAGACATGTGTCTTGACTTCCGCGCTGTGCGGCCGGCCGTGGCTGGCCCCTGCAGCTGAAGCAGTCGTCCCCGCAGCCTGAGGCATCCATGCAGCATAATGCGTGTTCATATGGGGGATTGGAGGGAGGGGGGCAAGGGTGCATCATCCCCGTCCGGGCTGGCTGCGGCGTAAGTCGCCTGAGAGGCTAGCAGGCTGGCACGCCGAACACAGACGCAGCCTGGCGCCATCACGCTAGGACGACTCGGGAACTCGAAAGCCATACATGAACGCTGCACGCAGGTGCACCTGGAGGGGCGTTCGCGGGTCATGGTCTTTGAGACGGACAGTGACGAGACGCTGGTGCTGGCGCCCAGCAGCAGGCGGCCGCTGTCGGAGCAGGACGCAAATAACCTCTGCACCGGGCCGATAACCATTGGTGAGTAGCTCACTCTGGTTGTTGGTTCAAATGAAGGTCGCAAATCTTTATAATGGGTACGCTGTCATCCGGCTGGGGCAGCTGCGGTTGCTTGTGACGGCATTTTCAAGGCATCTATCGACAAAAATCATTGTCAAGAAGCGCCTGCGAAAGATCACAGGAGTGACAGGCAAAGCGAGCAGCAGAGAGCGTCGTCAATCACCCACAAAGCAGCATGTTAAATTCTTCCACAAATCCCATCCGCAGGGCCGGGGCCGCTGGGCAAGCGGGCGTCCAGCAGGAAGCGCTCCAAGCCGGGTGGCGATGCGGAGCCGCCGCCGCGCAAGACATCCCGTTCGTCCGCAAAGGCGGGCGGCGGCCCCGGCAAGGCCGCCCCGCCGCCTCCGCCTCCTGGCGCCCTGCTGAGAAAGGTGGTG
>JAABUL010001757.1_pt1 | contig 39207 bp, 13 predicted proteins | sample 5559151 | NCBI WGS metagenome assembly JAABUL01 (sample SAMN10711876, study PRJNA513368) | rock metagenome | isolation source: Antarctica rocks | place: Antarctica: Victoria Land, Pudding Butte sud | reverse complement strand
GAGGACAAGCATCTACACTAATTATGTGTAAATAAACAATGTTCTAACAAGATATAGATAGCTTTATAAGCATATCTAAAAGTTAAACATTTACTACTCGAGACAGATATCTTTCAAACGTTTGACTTTTTAAATTGTTGTATAAAAAGCATAAACACACAGTATCTAAAATTGTGTTATAGAAGATAAAAAGCAACAATAAAGTCTCTTACTATATATATAACTTTAACGCAAGTCGAATCGCGTAAATAGAGAGATTTAATTTTAATTAAAATTCGAAAAGTTCAAGATCTATACAACAATCGAACATAGAACTTAACAAGAAATAATTGTTGTTCTTGCTACAAGATTATACGCAATATAATACTAGATTATTTATTGTATAATATATATCTAATTTTAGTGCTACAAGATATATATATTTTGATATATATTCTCAATTTTTTATATAATAAGTCTAAAACTCTAAATATGTTGCAAAGAAGTTTATATTATTTAATAATACTTTTTATTTAAATATATATATTTAAGTTAAATATAATAAGATTTAATATATTTGAAGAATATTTATGCTATATATATAGTAATAATAGTATCTAACAACTTTAGTGTTTTAATATAGCAATTTCTGTATTATAGTGCAAGCATAATATAGATATAGTATCTAGATTCTAGCTTTTTGCTTTAAGATATTGTTTGACTAATACTTACAATCTGATCTGCGTAAAATAGCAGTTAATTACTATTTAAAATTGAATTAGAGGAAGTTTCTCTTAGTAAACTATAAACTCTTCCTGATAACTCTCTACTATCTGATAACAAATACTAAGATAAGCAAAGATAGTCTCGCTGCTTCTCTTCTTGTTCGAAAGTCTATTAATCTATTTTCTTACTGCTTGATTATATTAGTGTTGAGCAAATCTTTGTGTCTATTACTTCTATAATAGTTTAATACTTGTTAACAATATCTAAGATTCAAATAGCTATATTCTTCCTCTAGAAATCTTTTAAACTTTCTATTCTATATATTGTTTTTTGCATGCTTAAGATATAGAATAGATATCTCTATACTTTTAACTAACAATAGTAAATTTATCAGAAGATAAAAAGTAATTGTAATAATTGTTATTAATTCTTGCATACTTTATTGTTAGACTGATCGTTCGGGTCGATTTTTCCCCAAAATTTATAACCCGACCCGAAAGTTATATCTAATTAGGTCAAGTTTTAACCTAATATAGTTAGTATTTTCATAATTTATGCAATTCGGTTCCAACTGTTAGAACCGAACGATCAGTCTATTTATTGTACAAATATTGTTAATATATTTAATAAATTAAGTATATTAGTATATTATATAAAAAAAAACATATATATACAATTTTAATTTTTTTTTAATTCTTCAAATTCTTAGACTTTTTACTTAATTTAATTTTTAATTAAATATACAAATTTCTTTAACTTTAGTTATACAATTAATATCAATATTTTTATTGTAATTTGCTTAAATTAAAGACTAATTTTGCTTATATTGTTAAATATTATTAATTATTAATATGTTAATTTGTTTAATATTATAATAAAATACTTGTTTCTAAAAGTATATATATTTATTAATTTACTCGGAAGACTTCTTAATATTATTAATATAAGTTGCTTTATTAATAATTAATATAATTGTAATTAAGATATTAAATTCTCGAATATAATAAGAATATTAAATAAGTATATATATTTTAATAAAATTAAAGTTAATCTCTTTTTAACTAGATACAATTGATATATACTTTGTTCTATTATTAATTATATCTAATTAATACTTCAAATAACTTATAGTATTTTTATTATAAAAATAATATTAAAAAACAATTATAAAGTTTATTATAGTTGCTAGATAAAAGATAGCAATTAGATAGATAAGACAAGCAACTAGATAGAATAAGAAGATATGTAAGTAAACAAATTAAATATCTATAATAATTGTTAAGTAATTCTCTAAGAACTAAGCTAACAATTAAGTTATATTTAATTGTTTAAAAGAAGACGCTATTAATAAATATAAAATATCTTCTTGCTATTTAACAAAAGTATTAGATATAAATTTTGTAATATATATTCTTCTTAAAAGAAAAGATACTAGCATTTTTATTATATTGCAAACTTAAATATTATTTAATCTCTAAATTCAATTATTATTCTATTAAGATTTTAACAATTTAATTAATTGTAATAAATCTATTGTTCTTATTTGTCTAAGTATTATATTTCTAAATGTCTTAATTTGATTTTTTTTAATATTATATTGATATTAATTTTTTTTACTTAACTTAATATAGGTTTTCTAGAACTTTCTAAGCTTTCTAAGCTTTCTAAGAAAGTCTAGAATTAGAATTAAATTACATAATCGACTAAATCGATCTAACTATACAAAAATTCAACAATTTACAAACAATCTTAATTAGACTTAGCTTTAAAAGTTTGAATATTTGCAATCTACAATATATATTTGATAGTTAAATACTTGCATTAACGTTAATATTAAAATTGTATAAATCTTAAATTTAATTGATTCGAACAAAGTTTATCTTAAGAACAAATCTTAATAATCTAAATATTCTATATATAAATTAAAGATAATAATAGTATCTTTGAATAAACAAATAAATACAATATTGTTAGACAAAACAAAAAAGATTCTAATTGTTTTTTAAAGATTTAATATTTTGCTAAAAGATATTTGCAAAAGCTTATTTAGTTTCTTGTTATTAATATTTCTTAACTTATAATTGTAATACTTAGTTATACTTAAAGCTTTACAAGTTATATTTATAAAGAGATTAGAATACAATAGCTCTTAAGTGCTTAATTCTACTTAGCTTTGCTAGCTTTCTCAAAGCAAATTAGAGCTTCAAAAAAACCCTTGATATAATTTGTTATAAAACTTCTTGTTGTACTAATAATAAATACTCTTTTTTATATTTAAGTATATCTTGTTTATCTTAGTTTCTGCAAAATTGTTTTAAAACTATTTTCGAATAATTTGACAACTTTAACAATTAAGACTAATTTATTAGCAAATTCGATAATATTTTTAAGAAATATATAGATATTAATTATAATAGTAGAGTTAATATCAAATATAGTATTGTAGCTATCTTATATAAGTTAAAAATATAATGTTATTTTTTCGAGCTATTTGATATTTTACTAAATATTAGTTTAGCTATTGTTGCAAATCAAATATCTAATAACTAGTAATTAAGATATCTATAAATCTAAAAAATTATTGGTTTCAAATTAATTTGTTTTTCGAAATCGATATTTAATATACAAATAGATTTGTTTTAATTGTTTCGAACTTCTTTATATAATACTTTAGCAACTTAAAATCTTATAAAATAAAAAATAGAACAAGATCGAAGAAAATACTTTTGTTAATTAAGATTTTTAAAATTAATTTATCTACTTTTATTATCGAAACTAGATATCTACAAAACAATATTATTGTTGCAAATATAATTTAAATAATTTTTATCTTTTTTATCTTTTGCACTTTAGATAGAATTGTATCTTTATATTTGAGTATTTAATATATTTTAATTAATATAATCTTTTTTGTTAGAGTCAATTATTTTTAGATCTTTTCTATAATATAAATTCGAAAATTAATTGTTTTTTATAGCAAAATTTAAAAAAAATTTGCAAATCTTGTAATTTGCAAAGATTTAATCTTTTTTTAGAGATAATAATTTGTTAAAATATATTAATATATTGTAAGACATAATATTATATACAAATTATTTATTTTAGTTGTTTTGTACTTAGACTGATCGTTCGGGTCGATTTTTCCCCGAAATCTATAACTTGACCCGAAAGTTATAACTAATTAGGCCAAGTTTTAACCTAATATAGTTAGTATTTTCATAATTTATGCAATTCGGTTCCAACTATTAGAACCAAACAATTAGTCTATTTGTACTTAGTTCTTTTGCAAGTTAACAATTTAAGTAAATTAAATATTAATATTGTTTTATAAAATATATTTCTTTTTAAAAATATTAATAGTATCTATAGATATAGAAACAAACTTTAAAGAGATATATAAGATATAAATATAAATATTTTTATTAAAAGTTGCAAGTTACAAAGCAAAACAATTATATATTATAATATTGTAACGAGATAGAGATAGAATTCTAGTTAGTAGACAATTATAACAATAGAGACTTATCGCGATGCATGCATAAATCGCACTATACAATCTAATAATATATTAAGTAGCTAAGATTCTAAGATTTAAGTAAGAGAGATCGCATATATATTGTAGATAAATCGCTAATATTGATAACAAACATTTCTAAGTTCATAGCTTAATATTATCTAGTTACTTAACTATATATAATTCTCTTTCTTTTAGTAATCGTTTCTTGATTATTAAATCAAGAAATTTTTGTTTTTGTTTGTGCAAAAGTTGTAGTAAGAAAATAAGAAAATTGCTTTTATTTTTTCAAGATCGTTAGACTAGATTCCTTGTTCCTCTTATTATTCGAATCGATTGCGTAAAGAACGTAATAAATTAATTCGCATAAAGCTTCTCTTAGAATCGAAAAAATTATTTGATCAAAATTAAGTATTTAATAAAGTTAATTGTTGTAAGTCTTGCTTATTTCTTAAAAATAATAACAATAGTAATAAGCTTCTTTAACGTAAATTTGAAAAATTAATTTAAGAGAAAAGTAACAATAATAAAGTAAGTTGTTGTTGTTGTGTTTAAGTTAAACTCTTTGAAACAAAAAATAAACATATAATTTTAAAAATTATTTTTAGCTTTAAAGTATTTGATCTAAATTGTTAATTTAGTTTTGATTTATAACGTTTCTTCTTAATTTCGAATCAAAATAACAAAATTTTCTTTTTTTTGTTAGAACAAACAATTGAAGACTTAAATCTCGTTTTCTTTTTATAATTAGTCGAATAAAAATCTAAATTGTTTTAAATGTTAAATTAATAAATATTAAATATTTTAAAGTCTCTAGATATTATAAATTGCATTTACAAATAAAATTCAAATACTTTATTTTTTATTTTTTAAATCTCTTTTTATATTAATTTTACGTAATGTATTGTACATTCTCAAGTTTGCTTTATTAAACGATTGAATTTCTTTGCATCTTCGAATAGTGTTCTTAATTTTTTTATTATTTTTGTCGAGTTTTAAGACGCACGTTTTATAATAACATTTTTAATATTAAATGTAAAAAAGAAATCGATAACAACTTTAAAACAATAAAGTATACTAGTTAAAAATAAATTTGACAAAATTAAGTTTTAATAAATTGTAGCAATATTGTTTCTTGTATTTATTCAAAAATTCTTTAGAGTTTTTTTATCTTTTAATAGAGTTACGTAGACAAAAAACATTTTAATTTTTGTATTAATTTTGATTTTTAGTTTGCAATAAGAGATTTAAGATTGCGCAATTCGCATATCTTTAAATTAACAAAACATATTCGCTCAATACAATTCTTATTTTAATAAATTCTTTTTCGTTAATTTAGTTTTTAGTATTTTTTTGTTTTGTTATTCTTTTCTTATTGCTTTTTGCAATTATATGTCGATTTAATTATAAAAATTACTTAGCAAATACTTTTTGCAAAATAAATTATTTTGTGCAATAAAAAAAACAATCGATTGCAATTGTTAAGACTTTTAATAAACGTTTTAATTTACGTTAAAATTAAAGTAACATTTCGACGTTTAATTCTTATATTTTTTAAAGACTAATAAATAAGATATTGTTAACAATTTATGCTTGTAATTGTTTTGTAAAAGCACATATATTATATAAGAATCTAAATTTATTTGTATTATTATTTGCAACATAAAGAACAAACAATTAAGAAGTTACTCTTTTTGTTAATTGTTATTTTTTCGTTAATAATGTAATATTATTTGCAATTCGTTTTAAAGTTGCAATTATATCTAGTACTTCGAATTAACAATTAAATAAACAAATTAATTTTAATAAACAATTATTTTATACTAATTTTATCTCGCTAGATCAATATTGTCTATTACTTGAAGTTAAACATCAACTCATCAAAAATTATTAAATAAAAAAATTAGTTTTTTTCTTTTATAAACGTATTGTTTTAAAAAATCTTTAAGAACAAACAAACAAATGCTAGACTTAAAGTTTAACTTATTTTGTCTTATAAATGCTAGAAAATCGTTTCGTTTCTCGTAATACTAAATTATTTGTCTCTTAATTTAATTATTAGAGATTCGATTTATTTTTAATAGAAATTCTAGCTTTCTTTAATAAGCTATGCAAACGATCGATTTTAACATAATTATAATTAGATTTTTTTCTTGCTTCTTTGTTAACATAGCTAGTTTAACTAATTGAAAAACTTTAATTAATATTGTTAAACAATAATTGATTTAATATCGCAAATTTATGTTTACTTTTACATATAAATAATTCTTTGCGTCGTTCTTCTTGTTTATCGAAATAAAGATAGCTATTGTTTTTGAAAAGATTTTTGCAATTTTAATAATTAAAGTATGTAATTTTGTTGTATTAATAACTTTAAATAATTTAAGATTTAATAAAGATAATCTTAATATTAGATTTCGCAATTGTAATAATAAAGAAGAAGCTTCTTTAAAAAAATTTAAATTTTAATCTCTTTTTTTGCTTTGTTTTTTGTAAATTTTGTTATTTTTAAGCTTCGACTTTAATTTTAATTAAAAAATTAACAATTTAGATTTTTTTTATTTGTTACTTTAAGTTTGCGCTTTTTTTGCATCTTCTATAGAAGAAGACAAAATTATTTAAACTCTTATTTAACAAATCTTTTTCAACTTCGCATTTAAAATTCTTATTAAATTATACTTTTAAAAATAATTTTTTATTTCAATTTTCAAAAACTCTTGTTTAATAGACGCTATTGTATTTTTGAACTTTTTAACATTTATTTTGTTGTAGTTGTCGATTGTATAGTTAGCAATGCGTTTCGATTTTGTAGTGCAATATTTAAGTCGATCGCACACAATTCGATTTAATTTTTTCAAATTTTTTTGTAGATCTTGACGCTTCTTTGCTATTCGCAATATTATTTTAATAATTAATTAATTTACATTTCTAAATAACACATTTGCAATCTTTGATAATTATAGTTTGCGAAGTTAAATTTAATTATTTTAAATTCGTAGTCTTTTGTTTTGATTAATTTCTTATATTGCGTTTTTTAATTTTTGTTATAATAAGTTACTTATTAGTACTTGGGCGTTCTTATTAATTGCTTGTCACAAATTTCGCGTTCAATTCTTAATTATTTTTAAGATATTTAGAATTGTGTTTTAAAGATTTTTTAAACGTTTTTTTCTTTTATTGCTAATAGTTTTATTACATTAAAGTAAAATGTTAATTACTTAAGTATAGACGCAATTCTTAATAATTAAATTGTTTTTTATAGATCGAATAATTGTTTTTTGTAGTTTAATTTAAATTTAAGTTTAAGAAGTTTAACGTTGCGACGTTTGTAATTGCTACAATAATGTTTGCTAATCTTGTGTTTAAAATAATTTAATTAAGAAAATTGATTTTTGATTATAAAGAGAATATATTGACATTATTAAATTTTGATTTGTGTTTTGTTTAGCAAATGTAAGTTGTCGCTCTTTACGAAATCTTCTTGTTAACGTAAATAATTATTTTTGTTTTTAATCTTAATTTTTTAATAAAAATTAAGAAGTTTCTTTCGCAAAAGATTGTTTGTATCTAATATTTTGTAATTGTTGTCTTAAATTTGTTATAACATAAGCTTAATAAAGAAAAATTTATGCAAAAATAATAGATTAAAAAAAAAGAATTTTGCAAATAAAGAATTAGATTATTAAGTTGTTATATTTTTATAAATAAAGCAATAACTTGTTTTAAATATTTAACAAACATAAAGCTTCAAATGTAAAGAATTTTTACTTATAGATTTGATTGTTGTTTGCAATATTTATATTATCAATTACGCAAAAAGATTGTATTAACATTTATTTGTATATTAATTTGCAAACAAGTATAAAATTGATATAATTAGCGTATAATTTCGTTATCTTTATCGTTAAGAAATATTGCGTAAAAGATAATTGAAACTCGTTCTTTATAATTTGAAGAAATTTTTGAAATTCTAGAACTTCGAGTTAAGATTTGCTATTAATGCTTTTAGATTACTTTCTAATTGTTAATTTTAATTAATTAGAGTAAACAAGTAGATGCTAGTATTGTTTGTCTACTTTTAATTGATCGAAATTGTTAGTATTTCGACTTTTTAATTTTTTTGTCTTTCTACTTGTTTTCTTTGAATATTTGAAATTATAATGCTTTGTAAATTACTTTGCGTAATTAAATTACTTTTTAATGTTTATAAATTAATAAGCTTTATATTAAAGCTTTTGCAAATAAAACAAATATAAAGATTGCAACTTTTCTTTTTTTTAAAAAAAATCTTACACTCTTATGTAATTTAAATAATCGTAAAAAGATAACAATAACATAATAATTGCAAACGATTTTCTATTGCTTTAATCAAATTAATTCTTTGCTTTTTGCATAAAATTATCTTTTATTTTCTTATTTTTGTCTTTCGACTTCGCAAAGATCTAAAGATTCTAATTTTTTGCTATATATCTTTTTAGTCGATTTTCTAAATAGATATTTTTAAGTTTCGTATTATTAATTTCTTTCAAAATATAAAAGTTTTTAATTTTGTTTTCTTCTCTTATTTTGAAAAGATCTAATTATTGAAAAAATAATTTTACGTTATATTTTTTATTAAGTTTGATGTTATATAATAAAATCAAATCTTTAATTTAAAATAAATGCGTTAGCAATTAATAATTATTATCGAAAAGATTTTTGTTCGCTTCTTTAAGACGACAAAGACGCAAAGTTGTTTTTTAAACGTTCTTATCTTTTCTTTCTAATTGTTTTGCTCGCAACGTTAATAGATTTGTCGTTAAATAAACTTTTTCTCAATTTATAATATGTTAGATTAAATACTTTATTTTAGTTAATAGCATAGCTTTGTATTTAAACTTAAAACAAAACAACGTTTTTTTAATAAATTTTTAAATTGTTGTTCTATTAGTTTACAATATTGCGTACAAATATCGTAATTAATTTGTAAAAACTCTCTTAATTAATTTGAACAAAGTATTAACAATAAACTTGTACTTTTTTATTATTATTTTATTTGTTTGTAAATAATAAGTCGACGTTGTTACTTTTTTAACATTATATCTCTTTAAAAGTTTAATTATTATATTAACTTTATTTTTGAGTTTATTGTTTATAATTATCTTCTTAACATACTTATATCGATAAAAAATGTTCTTTTATAGAAACTTTACTATAATAGATGCTTTAAGATTCGAAATTGTCTTAATTTTTACTTATTTTGTTAGATTATTTCGAGCGACTATTAGATTTATTTTAATAGACGTTTTTGCAATTAATATATAAATGCAATTTACAACAATCTTTTTTCACAAATTGGAAATATAAATTAAGTATATAATCTTCTCTTGTTTATTAAAAGTTTTTCGCTAACATTTATTGCAATTTGCGACATACTTCTTGCAAAAATTAAGTAAATTTCGTTATTAATATTGATTTGCAATGCGTTAATAAATGTTCTTTTTTTTTATAATTGCTTTCGTTATGCAAGCTTTTTACAATTTAATTTTTGTCTTTTGTTTAATTTACTATTCTACGCAAAGATATATTTTTATTTGTTTTTCAAAACAAACGCTCTTCTTTTATTAAAAAATAAAAAGTATAATTCTTAAATTTGCGAAAATTCTTTTAATTTATATTTAATCTTCGCAACGAGATTAAATATTAAACAATTTATTTAAATTTATTAAAATATTTATTTTTAAAAATGTTTTCGTTCTTTTTTAATATTGTTATTTGTGCGAGATAAACGCGAACACAATTTAACTAATTGTTGATAAAATTATCAATATCTTTCTTATTAATTTTGTCGATATTGTTGAACAACTCTTTTAATTTTTTTAAAAGTTTATTAGTTGTTGTATGCTTTCGATCAAATATATATTGTATATTAAAGTCGAAGAGATAAATTTAAATCAATTAGCAAATTATTAAAGCGTCGAATAGATTTGTCGCAAAGCGATTAAATTAAATTATTAAAATGTTTGCATTAATTTTAATTGTAAATCGAATTTTATACAATTAGAATTGTATTTTCTTTAAAATCTTTATAAATTTTCAACATTCTTGCTTTTTAATATTGTATTAAAATTTTTGTTCGCTTTAAAGCTTACTTTCATATTGTAAAAAATATTTTCTTTTTGTTATTATATTAATTTGCATTAATACAATTTCTTAATCTTTTAAATTAGAATTTACAATTAAAATAATTTTGTTAACTAAAATAAAATAATTTAAAATGCGCATTGTTAATATATTTGTTAAAGCAATCTTTAGTTTGTTTATAACGTCTTGTTGTTCAAAGTTTTAAACAAAGATATATTTTATTTTGAACAAACAATAAATTGACTTTGCAACAATTACAAATTTTAGCACTTAAATTTAATAATAAACGCATACTTCTATAAAGACTCTAGCTTTAAAAACGTTTTTACACGATAATTACTTAACAATCATAATAATCTTAGTATTGTTAAAAGATTGTTTATTGAAATTATACACAAAATCGATAATTTTGATTCTTAACTTACAAAATTAAGATTTTTCGCCAAATATAATACATTTAGATAATTTTACATTTATTAATATTGCATTCAATTATTAAATGTGTTTTAAAACAAACAATTTAATTCTTAAAATTATTTTTTTGTTGTTATAATTTAACTTAAATTCTTTTACATTTATGTTGTTCACAAATAAGCAATATTTGTTAAGAAAATTCTTAAGAATACATATTACAATTTTTACAAATTAAACAATCAAATTAGTCGCATTTTGCGATAAACAAGTTATTTTAAGTAGTTTAAAAAAAGTTATAAAAGTAGTAAAATTGCGACTCTTTAACGCAAAATTTATTTAATTGTACTTTAAAAAGAAATTAATTAATAACGCAATTATTATTTCGACAAACTCTTTCGCAAATTCTTTGACATTAAAAGACATATTAGCATTTCAAATTGTTATCTTGTTTATCTTTATAATTGCATTAATTATGCAATACTTGTTTTTTTTTATTTTATTTACTAGAAATCAAGAATTTCGATAGAAGTTATAACAATATTTTAGCAAACTTACTTAAAGACGTTTCTTTAACATTTTAATTATAATAAAATTTAATATTTAAAAAACTAAAAATCTTAAAGCTTGTTATATTTTATACTTTATAATGCGAATTTCTTAATTAGATGCAATCTTTAACTTAATTTTGTCTATTTTAGTAAAATTTTATATTAAAACGATTTTACAATTAAAAAGTATTATAATTAAGAATTCTTGTTTTTGCGAAAAGAGTTTAAACTTTATAATTAGCTTCTAAATACGTTTCTTAATAAGATAAGAGTCGCATTTAATGCTTAAAAACTTAGACATTAAAAAGAAATTATATTTTTTGTTAAATTTCTTCTAAAAATTCTTTGTAATTAATAACTTTAACTTTTTTTTTCAATTTAGATACTTGCTTAAAATAGAATTATTTAAATTGCTTGTATTTATTAAATTTGTTTTTTAAGTTTTTCGTTTATATATTGTATTTATTCGAACAAATAAATGCGACGCAATAAAAGATTAACAAAGAATATTAAACTTTTTAGACAATTAAATAGCGAAAGTCTTTTTTATAATATATAATTAAAAAGTTCGAATTATTAATAATTCTTAAGATATTTAGAATATAATATTAATTCGAATATTTGTTCAATTTTAATTAGCTATATTAATAGACGAATAAACGCTAATATTGTTTGTTTGCTTTAATTGATTAGAATTTTGTTAATTTTTTCTTTTGATCTTATTTTGCGACATTGTTATTCTAATAATTTTTATTTTTATTTTCGAAAATCTTTTGCAATTAGATTTGCGAAATTAAGCAATTGTATTAATTGAACAATTATTTAGAAATTTAAAGATTTCTTTAAGAATACAACGTTCTTATTCTTGTCGCTAGAGTAATTAATAAATATTCTTAAAATGTTAATACGCTTTGCTTTATTCTTAGAATAAATTATTAATTTTAAAGAGTTGTTGTTTATATTTACAAAGCTTATTTGAGCACTTTGTTAAAAAAATTGACTTAATAGAATTTTGTAATTAGATTAAAAAACAACAAAAATAAAAATATAAATTATTATTTTTTTAATTAATATTTTTGCATTTTTTATTATTTCTTCGAAACAAATATGTGCTCTTGTAATCTTTACTAGTAAGATAGAAACATTTTGTCAAATAATTAAATTAGTTTTGTTCGCAAAATCTTTGTTAATACAATTAATTTTTGTATTATTATTAAATATCGCTTTGACTTTTATATCTTTTAGCTATATTTATATAATTAAACAAGCAACAAAATATAAAGTTTTAAGAGATTTTACTCTTGCAACAATGTTTTTAAAATAAACAATTTTAATAGATTTAGCGTTGATTAATTTTATAATAAAAATTATTTTTTTCTCTTTTTTAATAAGCTTTTAAGATTTTTTTTTCGTTATTATAGTATCAAATTTTTTATTAAAAAGAGAACAAAAGAAAGAACAACTTAAATCAAAACAAAGATCTAAAAGATTTATTAATTTTATTTGTATTTTTAAGATAAAAATACTTTGAGTTAAAGTCTTAAAATCGACTTGATTCTTTATAATTTGCAATATTTTTTTTAAACGTTTTATTTGTTATGTATAGTTTGTAGAAATCTTTTGCTTCTTTCTAGATTTGATTTTTTAATACTTAGTAACTCTTAAATTAGAGTTAATTATTGCAAGAATATTTTTTATTGTAATGTTCTTTACTCTTGTTTTTATTACTTTTTTCTTTTTGTATGTTTTTTCTCTTGCAATTTTTATTATCTTTGAATAATTTCTAGATTTGACGTTTTTAATCTTTGAATTTTTTTTTTTTTTTTTTTTCTTTAATTATTTTGATCGATTGCTCTATTAAGAGTTTCTAGAACGTTTATCGCTTAAAAGAATCTTATTTTGATTAAGTTTCTTAAATCTTTATTATTGTTTAATTCGATTTATTATTTTTCTTATTTTTTGACAAAAAATTAATATTTAATTTTATTGCTATTATTGTAATTACAAGATTTTAAATACAATTTTGCGTTCTTTATTAAAGACAAATTTTTATAGTTTATTTTTTATTTTTGTATTATTAAGAGGCAACTTTATTTTTTTATCTTTAGAATTGTTAAATTTATAACAAATTTTGTTGCTTTTGTTTATATAAATTTTTTTATTCGCTATTAAGATTGTTAACTTTAAACAAATTTATTATTTATGCAAATTGTAACAAAACAAGTACTTTTTTAATTCTAATTAAGATTAATTGTATTTAGAAACAAATATAGATTTTTAATAAATATAAATTGTTTCTTAAAATAGACTCTAAATTGTTATTTAAATTTAAGAAGATGCAATATACGAAATTTCTTATAATTGCGTTATTATTGTTTGTTAAATTATTTAATAAATTTTGCTCTCTATTATTTTGCGAACATTGTTAATTTTGAAATCTTTAAAAGCTCGTATTAAAATATTTAGAATTTTGTTAATTTTTGTGTTTTCAATTGCGACTATTAACAATATTAAAAAGACAAAGATTGTCTTTAACGTAATTTTTTTCTTTATAAGATTTTGCTTCTTGTTTATTATATTTATTAATTTACTTATATTAATATTTGCAACTCGTTAAATAGTTTAATTGTTATTAATGTTTATTTCTTGCATAGTTATCTTATTTTTGATTAATTTTATAATTGTCTTGTATAACAATTTAAATATTATAATAATTGCGTTGTTTAAATTAACTTTATACTTTTGCATTATCTTAGTGCAAATGTTACAAAAAAAATTCTTTAAATATTACAAAAACTTAATATATTTATTAACTTAACTAAGTTTAATAAGTTTCGAAAAAATAACTCTAAATTGTCAATTGTATTTACAAATATTATTCGACTTTGTTTTTAATACGTCTTTTAAAAACTTTAAGAAAGTACAAGAGTTAATTTTTTAATTTAAATTTTTATCTCTATATTTTTTTTTTAATTTACTTATTATTTTAAATTACTTTTTATTTGCTTAGACAACAATAAACTTAATAAAATTCTTTATAAGCTTGTCGCAATATCGAGGCAATTTAATAATTTTATATTAAGAAGTAATTTTATGCTTATTACAAAAATTCGAAAATTAATTTAAAAAATTAATAATATTAAGTTTATCAAAGTGCAATACTTTTGACGTTCTTAAAAAAAATATAAAGATTACGTAGTAATAAAATTCTACAATTCTTATAAAATTATAAAGTAAGCTTGTCGTTAACGTAAATATGTCGAAAGAAAGTCTTACAATCTTTTTATTGTTTTGAGACATTATTTTTAAAAAAATAGCTTAATAATAGATAGTAAAAGTAACAATTACTAAATTAAAAAAATTAATAATAATAATTAATTCAAAAAATAATGCTTTTAATTTGCAAATTTCTTTCTTTTCTTTGCAAAAATATTGAGAAAAGATTTTTTTTTTCTTAACTTTGTGTTGTTTTTTCGTTTATTGCTTCTTTATCTTTTTGATCCTTTATAAGTAGACGTTCTTGATCTATTGCTTCTTCTAGTTAGTTGTCGATTTATTGTTAACGAATATCTTTGCGTTAAAGATTTGCTCTAGTCTCTATTAAAAAGAGAATTTAAATAGCGTTTTCGCTTTTGAGCAAATAGATTAATTATATTGTTAAGAAGCTTCTTTCAATAACGTTATTATAGTTAGCAAACAATTTATTATTTTAATAGTAGATATTAGTCGCAATTTTAATAAGGCGTCTTAATCTTTAAATTTACAACTTTTATTGCTATTTCTAATGCTTTAACTTTGTCTCTTCTTTTTTTGCTTTTTAATTTAATAATATCTTGATCTTTAAATTGTTAATTTCGTGTTTTTGATTTTTGAAATTCTTGATTCTAATAATTTGTTAAAGTTAACTTGTCTCTTATACTCTTTTTTTTGTGTTTTTGAGTTTTTGAATTTCTAAATTCTTAAGATTGTTTCTAAAGATACGTCGATAACTTGTTGTTTTAATGTTTGTTATTGTAATTAATTTATTGCGTTAAGCTTCAATATAACAAGATAAAAATAGAATTCTAATTAGTAGACAACTATAACAACAAAGACTTATCGCAATATATACATAAATTGCACTATATAATTTAATAATATATTAAGTAGCTAAGATTCTAAGATTTAAGTAGAAGAGATCGCATATATATTGCAAATAGGTCGCTAATACAAATAATAGACATCCTTAAGTTCATAGCCTAATATTATCTAGTTATTTAACTACAATATTAATACAAACAATACAATCTATATTATAGTCGATAAGATATATATAAGTTAACAAATAGCTTTTGTTAGATTAAAATAGATTTTTTTTTTTAACTATCTTTGTATTTAGAATATTTTTGTTAGAAACAAAATATATATTAAATATAAATATAATAAGATATCTATTAAGTATAGATTTTTTGCAAATAAGTTGCTCGATATTTGTTATAATATATTTTTAGAAAAAATTACACTTAACTTTGAAATTTTTACACTTAATTTGTTGTTATCTAATATAGTCTAATTATTATTATTTTGCTAATCTAGTATACTTATAAAACTATTTTTTGTTATCTAATTTATAACTTTGTATTTGCAAGCTTTTGCACTATTTTAACTAAGATAAGAGTTTTTATTCTTTTTCTCGAAAATTATATTAATTGTTTATTAGATAATAACAATAAATAAATAGTCTTGCAATACAATAATAAAAATAAAAGTACTACTATCAATAATATAAAAATAGTAGCTAACAATATTAGACAATAATATATAATAATAGAATTAAAGATAATAAATTCTAGTAATATTATTAATATTAGTATTAATTGTACTTGTATTCTAATAAATTATATTCTATAACTAAAACTTGTAAAGTACTTGCTATAAATAAACAATTAATTATAATTGTTTAATATTATATCTAAACAAGTAGTTTATTGTTATTAATTCTTAAATATTGACAACAACAATATTAAAATATTATTCGAATATTATTGTTTTTCTTGTTGTTTGTAGTAGTTTTAATCTTAGATAATTTATCTTCTTTTTTAATATAGAGTTTTTTGTTGTTATTTTAGACAATCGATTGCACTTTTTTAACAATAATATAAGAACAATAATATCTATTAAAAGTATTAAAATATAAGACTATATATAAATATATAATAAGACGTTGCTATATTAATGTATAAAAGACAAGACTATATAATATATAGAATTATAATTTAGAGAAACATTTAATTTGTAAAAAAATGTTACGCTACTATCTAAACAACTAAAGTATTAGAATAGATTAATATTGTTAAAGAGATTTGTAGACGTCTTTAAGCAATGTAAGCAATCACTTGATAACAAAAGTTTGCAATTGATATCTATAATAAAAAGTAACTTAATAAATAAGTTAAATACGATTTATAAAAGAGTTGTGTCTAAAGAATCTATATACTAAAAGAGATTCTTTTTATTCGCTTTGTTCGTTGTCAAACATATCGAACTTTGTTCGCTTTGTTCGTTGTCGAACATGTTGAACTTTGTTCGTTCTACTCGCTATTAAGTATGTCGAGTTCGTTCATTAACGTATTGAGCAATGTTCGTTTGTTAAGTTGTCGAACATGCAAATAATTGTACTATGTATTATAAACTACTCTATAAAATATATATCGATCATAACGAGCTAAAGTCGTAACATTATTCTTTTTTTTTTAATTTTTTTGTCTTAAAAAACGAATGCTTACATGTTATGTCTTTTTATCAAAATTGTATTTGTCTTGTTTTTAAAATAGATTGTTACGAAACATTTGTTAATTTCGTTTGTAAACGTTGTTGCTATATTAATAAATCTTGCATTGCTATAAAAGATTCGTCATCTTATCTAAAATGTTCAAAATGTGTTTGTGCGAAAAAATCGTATATAAACATGTCGTAAACTTTCTTAAATTATATTAAGAAAAATCTATTCTTTAAAGTGATAAAGAATGAGATCATATTAATAATTATAATTATGCGATTGCTTCGCAACAAAAAATTATTAAAGAAAATTAATGCAAAAACGAAACGAAAGACACAATGTTTATTATTTAGTATAAAGAAGTCGAATGTTACAAAGTTGTTAAACTATTTTGTTGCAAATACTTTAATTAAGATATCTTTTATTATTTGATTTTCTTTTATTATGTTAAACGATTTTTCGAACGTTAATAAAATTTTCAAATAAGAGTATCGCAATTGTTAAGATTGCTAATTAGTTTTTACGTATTTTTTGTCGTAAAATACTTTTTTCATTTTATAAAATATTATTGATTTTTTTGTTTTAAAATTCTTTTAATTTTAAATCGTTTTTTTATTTATAATTTATAATGAAATGTTTTCTATATAGACGTACTTGAGTCGATTAACTTCAACAATAATATATAAAATACTAGAAATACTTTGACGTTCTTAAGTAAGTCGAATTTATAATTAATTAATCTTTTAGTCTTTTTAATAAAAAACGATTTAACTTTAACATAATTTAATTTCTTGCTTAGCTTTTTTGTTTTAAGATTTTTTGTAAAAAGATATATTTTATTTTTCTCTTTTAGCTAAAATGTCGTTTTTCGTTTTTTGTTTTAATATTTGATTGATTTTTTTTGCATTTTTAAGATGTTGTTGTATATCTTTTTTAACGTCGCTACTCTTTCGATAACTAATTGCGCTAACATATGCGTACGCTTTTTTTTAAAGAGATTTAATTCCTTGTTATAATTGACGAAAAATGAAGTTATTTTAATGATATTCGAAATTTTAGCATTAAATGCTAGTTATATTATAGATAAAAGTAATATTTAATTGTTATAAATATTGTTTATGTAATGTCTTAAATATTGTTTAAGACTCTAATTTGTTCTTTTTGTCTAATTATTCGTAATTAAATGATAAATAATAGACATTTAAAACTTTGTATTTAACATTAAGAGAAGCGTCTTTTAATAATTAGACGTAAAAAGCTTGTCTTTATTACTAATTAATTTCTTAAATATATTGTGATATCGTATAAATCGATTTAATATAATGTATTTTAGTTGTTTTGCGATGAACTTCTTTTTACATGCGATAATATGTAAGTATTTAATAAGTTTATTAATCATTATTAGTATCGAATTATATTTGTCTTTAATTGCTAAATTCGTCAATTTAAGCAACTTAATAATAAAGTTTATCATAACTTTTTTCTATAACGATTTAAGTAATTCTTAATATTAAATTTCGTTATAGTTCGCGTACGTATCATGTTTGTTCTATTAATAGCTAAAATATCGTTTAATGTATATCTTAACAATTTGTCTCATTTGTAAAAACTAACAATGCTAGCGTAAAAATTAAAGAGTTTTCGTTACTTTTAAGTGTTTTTGCAATGATTCGTTATAATGCTTTTTTATATATTTGTCGATTTTGTTAATAAATATTTGAAGTTTTTCTTTCTTTATTAAAATTTTTTTTGTATTATTTCGAAATATTTGTAATGTAACATTTAGCTCGTATTTGTTTGCTAATAATGATTCGTTTTTATTGATCTTAAGTATGTTATAATTGAACGATTTTTTCGTTTTTATATAATTACTTCTTCTATTAAGTGCGTCTACTTTATTATTATTTTTATTTAAAGTATATTATATTTTGAACTTATATTGTTTTAGTCTTTTTAATTATTATATTTGTTTTCTATTTAATTGCTTAATAATAATGAAGTGCACAAAATTCTTATAATCTATAAAAATCGTAAATTTTAATAATTTTTTTATATATATTTTTCATGATTTTAAGAAGACTACTATAGCGAGTAATTTTTTATTGTAAACATTATAGTTTTGTTCGATTAACAAAAGTTTTTTTAAAAAATATGTTATTAAATATTAAATATTTTCATGTCTTTAATTAAAGCATGCATCGATAACTAAATTTAATGCGTCAATTTCAATTCTACTTAATAATTGTAAATCGTACATTTTTAATATTAACTTTTTTAAACATTTTAATTTAAAATTTTAAAATAATTTTTCTTTTGCGAGTTTTTATAATTATAACGTATTTTTTTTCGTAAAGTTCGTCAATAATATTGCGTTTATTAAGTAATTTTTGATGAACTTCTTGTTATAATTTATGAAATCTAAAAAGAATTATACTTTTTTAACATTTATTAATGATTTTTATTTTTTAATTGTTCGTAGTTTTTTAAAATTCATGCGTACTTTATGTCGTTTAACGACAAATTTAAGAAAGTTAACTTTCTTTTAATGAAATTCGTATTTTTTTAATTTAAAATGTAAATTTTTTATGTTTAAACATTCTAATACTTTGAAAACATAATTAACATGCTTTTTTAAAATTTTTGAATAAATCATTATGTCGTTCAAATATGCTATGACAAATCGATTCAAATATTGTCGTAATACATCATTAATTATTTTTTAACACATTGTTAAAACGTTTGTGAGTTCGAACGACATTATTGTGTATTCGTATAATTTATATCGTATACAAAAGACTATTTTTTACTCTTTTTTTGCCTTCATTCTAATCTAATTGTACGTTTTTTGTAAATTCAATTTAGTAAAGTACTTTGCTTCAAATAATTAATTTTAAAGCTCGCTAATATTAAATAATAAATATCGATTCTTAATTGTAATATTGTTTAGCTTCTAATAATCGACACATAGACAAAAAGTTTTATTCTTCTTTAATATAAAAAGAATTAAATATTTTACTTATAATTAAAATTTTTTAATAAATTCTTTTTTTTCGTTTTTTGCTAGATATTCGCAAAGTACTTCGAGCTTTTTTTTAAATAAAGTATATATAAGTTTAAACGTAAATTGTTTGTCTAATTTAAATTTAATTTCGTAATTTTATAATTAATGTTTAAAGAGAGTCTTTATCGTTTTTTTTTTGAAATAAATGCTCTTAATTGTTGTATATTCGTAATACGTACTTTAGCGATTTCTTCGTTATATTAAATAATTTAAGACTTTTAAAAAATTTGTAATTTTTTTCATTTATTTTAACTTTGTGACTCAATTAATTTTTATTAATGTTTGTTAAGTTAAACTTTGTTAAATCGTTTTTTTGCGAGAATGCAAACTTGTTACTTGCGATTAATTTTTAACTTAATCTTTTATTTATTATCGAACGTTATTAATGCGTAAATTAAATATAAATTACGTGATCACATTGTGCGAATCTAAGTATTTGTGTATTTTAATCGATTTCTAAGTTGTGTTGCTTCAATTAAAACATTCTTAAAACGATATTATAAATAATTATTTCCACTATATTAAAAATTAGTTTCTCGTGATGTTGCTAAATAGTTACTAGTAATGACTTCGTTTCTTTATTTACTTTTTCATTCTCGTTAAGCAATAAATTTTCATTTATAATTATTAAATTGTATGCGTTAAGCTTCTTTTAAGTAGAGTACTCTTTCCTTTTAACAAAAGCTTTAGTTATAAAATTACTTATTGCACTAGAATTAATCATTGCGATGAGTTAACGATCATTAATTTTAATTAATGTAATAAAACATTATATGTGTGTTGTTAAATTTAGTTGCTATTGTTGAGCTAACATATTGCATTTCTTTAATATGTTCTTTATTAAAAAATTTAATTTTTTTTTTTGTTTTTGTGTTGCGATTTTTGTTTCGAACGCTTGTTTGCGCTAAGCTTTTTTCTTATATTAAGTTAATAACTTTGACTTTCTAAAAAATCAATTAACTTCTTTTTTGTTTTTTAGATAAATTTAGCATAAGTTGTTATAATATTTTGTTTAATTAAATGTTACATGTTTCTTTGCTTTCTTTATTTTCTTTTAAGATAAATTTACATTGCTTAGTTGTCGTTCGATTTTATCGAAAATATCTCTTTTTATAGTGACGTCGCTTTTTAGCGCTTTCTCGCATTTATTTACGATTTAATTTATTTTTTTCTTCTTTAATGAGCTAGCTAAAGCGTCAAAATAATTCGTAATGTTGTTTAGACATTCGTGAAAATTCTTTTAATTATATTTGTCGTCTAAGTTTGTTACTAGATGAAAATATAACGTTTTTGATCGTTTCGTTCTTATAATTTTATTAAGTATTTAATTAATTTCTTGCGTAAATGCGAATATCTTATCTAATGATGTTTCATCTAGAACTTTTTATAATTAATTTAGATTTTTTATTAAATAGTAATCGTCGTTTGATTCAATTTTGAAGGCGTTCGTCTTTATGTTAATTTGCTTCTTAATGTCGTTCTAGCTATTAAATATTTCTCTTAACATAGCATTAATTTGTTAGCGATTTATTAAATTTCGTAATTAATAATCTTTTGCAAAATGATTTAATTTGTCACATAAATAATACGTTTTTTAAAATTTGTTATTTTGCTTTTTTCTAAAGTTTTTCTTTTTACATTATTAAATAAAATTCAATTTTATAGATGCAAACTTACGATAATTAAAATTATTATACTTTTAATTAAAACAAAATTCTTTTTACTAATATTCGATCGTTAATTCAAAGAAGATTTTTGTTCTTTTTCGAAATTAATCGTATCTTTTTTTTATAGCTTTTTTATACAATTTGTCGTCAAAATTAATAGCTACTTTAATAAGATTAAACATGTCGTTAATGCGTTTTTCGTCACATATAATTTTGTCTTTTAGATTGTTTTTAAGATCTCGTCGAAACATTGTTATAAGTGCAACATCGTTTTATTCGATTAAATTAACATATTTTTAGAATTTAGCGACGTAATTTGTTGCAAAGATTCGTTAAATTAAATGTTAAATCACTCTTTTTGCAATTTGTTTTTCGTTAAATGTTTTAAAGATTCTTCGAAGCTCTCTTTTAAAGTTGTCGAAATTCGTGAACATTATACAAGAGTTTTCGTCATAATTTTTTAGATATTTGCGTAAGTTTAGTTTGAATCAATGTTAAACTCTTTCTTTAAAAAATGTTGATGCAAAAATTGTCTTTTTGTTCGCTAAAACAAAATAAAAGATAAAATAGATATTTATTTGTATAAGTTAGTTCTTCAAGTCGATGCGATCTTCATAATAGATGTTAGATTTATTTATCTTAATTTTGTTATTTTTATCGATAGAGAGTCGACGTGATGCTAATGAGCTAGTGTTTGAAATAGAGATGCGTTAATTTAATATAGACATTCTTAAAGTGTTCAAAGTGTTACGTTGCTATCTAGGCGACTAAAGTATTAGAGTAGATTAATATTGTTAAAGAGATTTGTAAACGTCTTTAAACAATGTAAGCAATCATTTAATAACAAAAATTTGCAACTAATATCTATAATAAAAAATAACTTAATAAATAAATTAAATACAATTTATAAAGAAGTCGTATCTAGAAGATCTATATATTAAAAGAGATTCTTTTTGTTCGCTTTGTTTATTGTTAAACATGTTGAGTTTTGTTCGCTTTGTTCGTTGTCAAACATGTCGAATTTTGTTCGCTCTATTTGCTATTAAATATGTCGAACTCGTTCATTAATGTGTCGAACAATGTTCGTCTATTAAGTTATCGAACATGCAAGTAATCGTGCTATGTACTACAAACTACTTTGTAAGATATATATCGATCGTAACGAACTAGGGTCGTAACAGAAAATTAAGAGAAAATTCTTAAAAAGAAAACTTTATACAATACTAAATTGCTACTATAAAAGCTTAATACTATTGTATTTATTAAATTATTAATTCCTAATATTACAATTACTTTTTTTATTAGATTTCTAGTCTTTTAAATATATATAAAATACTATAATTGTATTGCAATATTGTTTTCTTTGCAATATTGTTAACTCTTTAAGTATTATAATAAAAATACTTTGTTTTTCTACTTTTTATAAATATTTATTTTCGCAAAATATATAATAATAATTTGTTTCGATCTATTATTATAAAAAGAATAAAAAAGAGTTTAAATTATCGAAAAAATCTTTTTATAGACTTTTTTTACTTTTCTAATAAATAATATTTATTGCGCAAAATCTACGCATTTATTTGAATTAGTAATTGTATCTATAAAAATAAATTAATTGCGTTGAATTAAATTATCAAGTTTAAATCAAGTATTTGATTCAAATTAGATTAAGTCGATTTCTAAAGTTAAAATCGAAAAGTCGATTCGATTTCTAATATTAAAATCGACTATTTAGATTGAATTGCAAACTTAGAATCGAAATCTAACTCGAAAAAATTGACTCAAATTGTTAAAACTACTATTTTTAGTAAATTTTATTATCTTTAGTAATAATTAATTAATTATTTCAATTAAATTAATATATATAGTAGATTATTTTTATATTATATATTACTATTGTATATTATCTAGAAAATAATTAAAAAAATCTAAATTTAAACTAAATTTAAACTATTTTTAGTATTTTTGATATTTTTAACAATTCGATACAATTTCTAATATTGAAATCGAGAATCGAGTTAAATTGAGTTGATTTAATTTTAAAATAATAGAAATCAAATTAAGTTTTAAGTTAATTTCTAAAGTTAGAATCGAAATTCGACTTAACTTTTCTTGTATATTATTATAAGATATTGTATCTTTCTTAATATAATTTTATTATAAATTAACTATATATTAGTAAGCAAAAAAAATTAAGTTTTTACAAAAATATTTAATTTAATTTTTGTTGCAATATTGCTATTTTTATATTATAATAATACAACAATACTTAATACTATTAATTCTAGAACTTCTTTTTTAGTATTATTTACTATTTAATAAATAGATTAATTATATCGAATTAAATTGTTAAGTTTGAATTAAGTATTTAATCTAAATCGAATCGAGTCAATTTCTAAAGTTAAAATCAAAAACTTAATTAAATTTCTAATATTAAAATCGACTATTTAAATTGAGTTGCAAACTTAAAATCGAAAGTTAATTTAAAAAATCGACTTAAACTACTAAGACTTAATATTAGTATAAAGAAATTCTAAAATAAATAGTAGAAAATTATGCTTTATTCTATAATCTCTTAATAATAAATTATATAGTAATGTGTTAAAATAATGCATTTAAATTATTTAGTTTAAAAATTAAAAAATTTAATTTAATTGTATTTCAAAAGAGATTCGAACTCTTAATATAATATAATATAAATATTAAATAAATTAGTACTATTTATAGCTAGCTTAATATTAATGTTATTTTAATTTAATTTTTAATATTAAAATTAACAATTAAATTAAATCGAATTAATTTAATTTTTAAATAATAATTATAATAGAAATTAAAATAAGTTTCGAATTGATTTCTAATATTAAAATCGACAAGTTAAGTTAATTCCCAAAGTTAGAATCAAAACTTAATCTAATAATTAATCTAAATATATATATTACTAGCAATATATATCTTTTCTATTAATAATTTCTTGTAATTTATTCTATCTTTTTAATTATTAAAGTATTTCTAAATATATCTTTTTAAATATCTTTTTTATTCTATTTTTATATACTATAATATTGTGTTTAATTTTGTGCAAATTTACGTTTAATAATATTCTCTTAATTTAATAATTGTTCTTTTTTTATAATTTTTATTGTTTTTTGTGTTAATTCTAAATACAAGCATTTTTTTTTTTTTTTTTTTTATGTGTTAATCATATTTTATTAACTATATTTGATTGTTATTATTGTTATTATTGTTATTATTGTTATTATTGTTATTATTTTTCCTTCTTTTTTAATAAAGATTTTTATTTTAAATTCTTTGCAAAAACTTAATATTAATAATATAATATTAACACTAAAATTAAGATAACTTTAAAAAAAATTATTAATTTTTTATTAATTTATTTTACTTAATTATTTAATTATTTCTTTTTTTTGCTAACTTTTTCTTAAGTTTATTAATTAGTTTATTTTATTTTTTTAGCTAATCTTTTAGGAGTCTATTAAGTATTAATCCTTTAAATATAGTATAAGATTAATATAGTTTTATTTTGCGCAATTTAGTTACTTATTCTATATATATATTATATTTAAATTTAGTTTGAATTTAATTTAAATTTTAATAACAATATATTTTTCAATAGTATTAGCAATTTCTTTGTCTTCAAAATCTATATATTTTTGGACAAAAAGTATTCTTTTATATTTAAAATTTTTGCAAATCAAAATTAACAAGCAATTTTACAATAAATAAATAAAATTGAGATTTACTCTATACTTGTTATATACTAAATATTTGCTAAATATATAAACAAACTCTAAATTTTAATAATATTTATATTTATATATTAAATACAATATTAAGTTATTAAAATTTGAAAAAAATACTTTTATAAAAAAAAATTAAATTAAAGTTTTAAATATATTAAAATCAAGTATTGTAAATATAATTATTTAAATATACTTATATTATTTAGTATATAATAAAATTAAACTTAAAAATATTAATAATTTTTAATAATACTTTATTTAATTAATATATATAATAAATATTAATATACAATTAAAGTATTGTACAAAAATCTAATATTATAGTTTTCTTAAAAAATAGCAAAATTTATATATATATTGTATATTGTTTAAATTTATAACTCGTATATATAATAATTAAGAGTCTACCATATAGAAAATCTATAAAATAAAATAAAATAATATTTATATTGTTTATAAACTAATTTTATAGATTTATTAAATTGAATACTTTTTATTTTTTAATGCAAAACTATAATATATAAATTGAATTATTAATACAAATCTAATATAGATTAATACTAATTATTTTTGTATCTTAATAATATATAAATTACAACAATATATATAAAATTAGATTTTTATTAGATATTTAATTTCTAGAAACTTTATTTGCAATTAATTTTATTTTAATACAAGTTTAATATATATTAAATATATATAGAATTTGATTATTTTTAGAAAAGTAATAAAATTAGAATTGATATATATAATACGCAATTAAATATTTATATTTTTGTTAATTAAGATTTTTCTTTTCTTTATACTAATTGTACGCAAAAATTATGCTTATTATTTATTATATTTTATTAAAATATTTCGAGAAATTGTTAGACTGATCGTTCGGGTCGGTTTTTCCCCAAAATCTATAACCCGACCCGAAAGTTATATCTAATTAGGTCAAGTTTTAACCTAATATAGTTAGTATTTTCATAATTTATGCAATTCGGTTCCAACTGTTGGAATCGAACGATTAGTCTAGAAATTGTTAATAATATAATTGCAACAATTAAACAACAAAATCTAGTATATTTAACAATATATAAACTAAGTTTATATCTAATATATATTTTGTTTGCACTAATTATTTTGCAAAACATTTTATTATTTCTTTTATTATATTTGATTTACGCGTTAAATATAGTAAGATTGCTTTATACTATATATATATTAATGTTAATATAAAAGATTATATAATAATATTAATTTGCAAACAAAAATTTGAAATTTTTTTTTGTTAAAATAATTTTGAAAAATTAGTTTATATTTAATTTAAGTTTTGTATAAATTTATTTTACAATCTATAAAAATTAAATAAAAATTAAATAAAAATTTGTTTTTGATTAATTAACTTTTTCAAAAAATAAAAAATAAAAAATAAAATTTTAATTTTTTTTTAACAATATATTGTTGCATACTAAATTTATACTTAGACTAATTTTTTTTATAAATTAATTATATTTTAAAATAAATTTTATATTTAAATAGATTTAAAACAAAACATATCTATATAATATTTTAAATTAAAGCAAAAATTATTATTGGAAATTTAATATATATACAATATATATTAAGTATATATTTAACTTACAATCGAAATTAATATCTATTATTATATATAAATTAATATAGAGATAATTAAAAATTATTATATAAAAATCTAAAAATATTTGAAGTATTAAAAGAAGTTATTTGTTAAATTTTTCGATTTTTTTATATTAGTAAATACTAGTTTGCAATTATATTAATATAATTTTTTTTTTAATAAAACAAAAACTATTATTACTTGTTTTCATATTTAGATAAAACTTATATTTGTTCTAAACTATATTTATATAAATTATATATTCAAGTATTTAAAAAAAACAATTTTAAGATAGAAGAAAATATTCTATCTACTTAACGCAATTGCAATAAACTTAATTGTATTATTACTTAATTAGTTAAAAAATATATATATAATTAGTTAATTAATTAAATTATAAATAAAAAAGATCGAAGAATTGCAAAATATTGTTAACAATATTTGTATTTTTCTTTTAGACTAATTGTTAAGTTGGATTTCGATTTTGACTTTTGGAATCGATCCAAATTGCCAAAAAATCGAATGAAATCGAGTTACTATATATAGTATACTAGTATACTAAATAAACATCAAATTGCGCAATTTGATTCTAACTATTTGTTAAGAAATCGATTTTTTGGCAAAATTATATAATATATTTGGTTTCAAACAATTAATCTATTTTTTTTTAATTTATAAAATTCTTGTATAACAATTTTTTTAATAGACTTAATTCTAAGTATTATTTAATACAAATATAATATCTAAATTTAATAGCATAATATTTTATATATTTTTTAAAGTTACAATTTAAAAATTACTTATTCAATCAAAAATATTATTAAATATCGACTCAATATATATTAGATAAAAATTTCAAAATATCTTTTCTATTATATTAATATACAAAAGTACTATTTAAAAAAGACAAGTATTAAGAATCGATTTAATATATATTATATAGAAATTTTAAAATATCTTTTTTAATATATCGATATATAGAAATGTTATTTAGAAAAAATAGATATTAAATATTAACTTAATATATATTGTTGTTTAGTTTAGATAAATATAAATTAGATTTAAACTTTATAAACAATATATTAAAATTAAACAAAAAATATATAGTAATATTATCGAAACAATAAATTAAAAATAAAGTATAAAAACAATATATACAATATATACAATATATACAATATATACAATATATACAATATATATATTAAAAACATAATAAATTTTTACAAAAAAAAGAGAAATAACTAATAAAAAAAGTTGTTAATTTAAAAAATTTAATATTATTAGTAATATAGAGTGTATTTTAAATATAATTTTATTATAAGCAAATTAATTATATTAATTAAACAATTAAAAGAATAACAAAGATAAACTAATTTGTAAGTTTATATCTTTGTTTTACAAATACTATATAATATTAATAATTTAAGAGCTTATATTTAATTTTCAAAAATTATATATAAAATTATATTAAGATTATATTAAATATTAATTTGAAAGAAAATTTATTAGTTTATTAAAAAATTCGTAATTAAAAAGAAATAATTAAAAACAAAATTATATATAAAATATTTATATTATTTTTAAAACTAATAAATATAATAATGCAACAAACTTTTATAATTGTTTGTTTAGTTTTATTTTATAAAAAAAAATATAAAAATAAAAATACAAAATACAAAATAATAAGTAAAATCAATATATAACAAATTTTGGCAAAATATAAACAAAATATAAGTTTAAATACAGATAAAAAAATATCTTAATATAAAAGTAAATTAAATATATAGAAATTCTATACTAGATATAGATTAAACTTTAATACAAATTAGTTTGTAAAATATTTTTATTATTAAACTATAATTGTTACAACAATTATACAAAAACAAAATATATTACAAAACTTAGTTTGTTTTGTTAAATTAAAATCGAAAAAATTAAAATTAATTATCTATATTGTATATATTAGATACAACAAAAAACAAACAATTAGTAAAAACAAATTATATTATTAAGTATAATATATATTAAGTTTAAAACTTAATAAAACATTTTTAATTTTTTTTTATTAATTTGTTCTAATTTTTGCTTAATATATATTTAATATATATAATAAAAAATAATCCAATTTTTAATTTTTTTAGTTATAAATATAACAATAGTTTTTATAGCAATTATATTAGCTGAATATAAAACAAATATTATTTTATATATTTTGTATTTTGTATTTTGTATTAAATCTTTTAATAAAGTTCTAAAATAATATATAAATAATAGATATATTAATAACAATATATAATTCTATTTTAAATTAATTCTATATTTAAATTAATTATTTTTAAATCTCTTTAATATTTGCTAATTAAATATAAAGAATAATATTCTACAAATATTCTATAATCTTTTAATTTTTTTAGTATTCTTAACAATAAAGAACTCTAATACTAATATTTTTTAAATATTTTGCTAATTTTTATCTTCAAGCAATTTTACAATTTATTGATAAATTTTAAAAGAAATAGATTTCGAAATATTTATTATTTAAAGTTGTCTATTTTTTTAAAATATTATATTATAACTAATATTATAACTAATACTATACTAAAAATTTGTATTTTTATTGTTGTAAATTAATAGTAAATCGATAGTAATACAATAGTAATATAATAGAACTCTAGTATTGTTATAATAGAACTCTAGTAGTGCTATTATAAAAAGAAAATAACACTATATATAATAGTATAATTATATTTTTATAATTTAAAAAATTTGATACATTTTATTAAATCTAATTTATTATCAACTTATTACAAGGTTAATACAATTAGTTCTCGATAATATAATATTATTGTATATTTTTTATTAGTAAATAATTTTATTTAATAAACAAACTTTTTTTAATGTAATTAAGTATCTTTTTAACTAATATCTAGTATATATTAACATAGTATATGCGCGTTAATAGAGAAAGTTTAAATTATAATTTATTTTAAATATAGATTTTTTATTTAAAACAAACTTATCTCAAATAGAAATTTTTATTTAGAATAAATTTTATTTATATTTAATCTACATTTAATATAAATGTATTAAATTTTAAAAATTAATAATAATCTTTGTTTGCAATTAAGATACAAGCTTAATATATATATAATTTATATAAAATATAAACTTTTTTATTTAATATTAATCGAAAATTAACTTCTAGAATTTTCTTTCTTTCTATTATATACTAAATATAAATTAAATTTTTTATATTTATTGTATTTTTAAAGTTGTATAAAGTTTATAATATACAACTAATTAAATTTAAAAATAAGATTTATATATTGCAAAATCAAAATTTTGTTATAATACAAATTGTTTCTAAATATAATATAAGTTTAATATAGTTTTATATTTATATAATTTAACTATTTGATTTGTATATATATTATATTTAAATTTAGTTTATATTTAATTTAAATTTTCATAATTATATATATTTTTTAATAGTATTATTAATTTTTTTGTTTTCAAAATCTATATATCTTTTAGCAATTTTTTTTTTATATTTAAGAATTTTGCAAATTAAGATTAATAAACAATTTTGCAATAAATAAATAAAATTAAGATTTACTTTATATATTATATATTTGCTAAATATAAAAGCAAACTTTAAATTTTGATAATATTAATATTTTTAAATTAAATACAATATTAAGTAATTAAAATATTAAGTTATTAACAAAAATATTTTTATAAATATTAAATTAATATTTATTATATATAGAACTTTATTAATATTAATAGAATTGCAATTATTTTTAAAAAATGCAATTAAATAGTTGTATTAAAAATACAAAATTATTATAATATTTTAATATATCTATATATATATTTAAAAAGAATTCTTTATTTTGTTTATAAAAAAAAGTACAATATTAGTTAAAATTTTAATTAATATATTTATTAGAATATTAATTAACAAATATAATATTAACTTGTATTAAGACTAGATTTAATTCTTTGTTATTGCAATTAGTTTTAAAATTACTTAAATTGCTCTTTTATTTTTAGAAATTAAAAAAAAGAAAAAAATTTAATATTAAAGTTTTAAATATTTTAAAATTAAGTATTGCAAATATACATATTTAAATATACTATATATATGTTCAATATATAATAGAGTTAAGCTTAAAAATATTAACAATTTCTAACAATATTTTATTTAATTAATATATATAATAAACATTAATGCGCAATTAAAGTATTGTACAAAGATTTAATATTATATATTTTTTAAAAAATAGCAAAATTAATATATATATTGTATATATTTTTAATCTATAACTTGTACATACAAAAAGTAAGAGTCTACTATATAAAAGGTTTATAAAATAAACTTTTATTTTATTTATATTGTTTATAAATTTATTTTATAAATTTATTAAATTAAATACTTTTTACTTTTTAATACAAAACTATAATATATAAATTAAATTATTAATACAAACTTAGTATATATTAATAATAATTATTTTTGTATTTTAATAAACTACAAGTTATAACAATATATTAAATATTTAGTTTTTAGAAACTTTATTTGCAATTAATTTTATTTTAATACAAATTTAGTATATATTAAATATATATAAAATTTAATTATTTTTAAAGAAATAATAAAAATAAAAATAATATATTTAATATATAATTAAATATCTATATTTTTGTTAATTAAAAACAATTCTTATTTTTTATATTTTTTATATTAATTATGTCAAAATAATAGGTGGTAGAACGCTTAGTTTTCTATGTAGGAGCTAGGGCTTTGCCCATCTATATACATTGGTCGAAGCTACTCGAATCGATCACGTGATGTAGAGTCGAATAATGTCAACACTAGACTAAATCGATCATGGTATTTCGACACTCCCACTTGATCTAAGTCTAGAAATTAGCTTTTACATAAATTATGTTTTATATTTTATTAAGTTTAAAATTCATCTTAAAACTATTAAGTCTCGAGCATCTTTTTAGCAAAAATAAAAAAAGTGCATAAAAGTTTTTTGTTAGCAATTCATATATCAACGTACGTATGTTTACGCGTTCGAGATGCTCTAGAATCTAAAAAATATATAAGAAACAAAACTTTAACAAAAGATTATGCAAATATGGTCGATAATGTTCGATAACTTTATTAGTAAAACAAAGAAAATAATAAATATAAATTTGAATAAACGATGCAAAGATTAGCAACAATCAATATAGCAACTATTTAATTGCGAATTGTCTAAATAACTAAGTTTAGCATTTATGCTCAAAACTATAAGTAATTCAATTATTAAGTTAGTTTAAAAGCTCGCTAAAACGCTTTAAATGCGTTACGAAAAAAAACTTTAATTAATTTGTTAACTATTTGCTTCTTAATAAAGATATATTTTAATTTAATTTAATTATTTGCAATCTTTTTGCGAACAAATTAAGTTTAAATGTCTATATACTTTGTTTAAATATATTGCGCAAAATTCTTAGCAAACGCTATAATTCTTTAGTTGTTGCAATAGATAATAATAACAACTAGACACAACGTCAAAAGCATTAAAGAGAAAGTTTTAACAACAACAAAAATTCTAAACGTAAACAATAATAATAAAAATAAATAAAAAGATTGCAATTGCTTTAATAATATTTAAAGCTAAATAATCTTTTTAATAACTTGCGTTTGTTTAATGTACTTAATTTCGCAAATAGAAAAAGCAATAATTAATTAACGTTTAAATAATTAATTGATAGCAACACTTTTTAAATTAAAGACATATCTAAAGATAAAATAACAAATATTTTGATTTTCGTCTTAGTTGACGTCGATATAGTTTAATAGAGAACGAATGTTTTTACAAAAAATAAAACGAAGATCAAAAATATCTCAAAGATAACAAAATATTCGTTTAATAATCTTCTAATAAACGTCGATAAAATTAAAAACATATTTGCTTGCTATTAAGACAACGAAAGCAATATCTAATTAAGTATCTAGCATTGCGTATATAAGAGAATCAATTGTTAATTAATAGATATAACAATAATTTAGATCAATAATATAATTTAAATCAACAATATATATTTTAAATGTATTTATAAGAATAACAACTAGTTTATACTTTTACATTTCGTAATTTTTTAATATCTTTTTTAGATATATTTTTTGACTTAAATAGAGAGTTTAAATTGCAAGATTGCGCTCAATTTCGATTTTTAAATATTATTAAACAAAATTTAAGTTAATTATTTTAAATTGATTAGCAAAAATTCTTTTAATAACGTCGATAAACTTCTTGTTAACGTCAACAATTAAAAGATCGTCTATATAAATAACAATAATAATAAAATTATTAATAAAGATACTTAAGTCGAAGTTCAATAAACAAAAGTAATATTTCTTAAAAAAACGTTGCAAAAGTGTTATATTATATTTGAGATAATTGCTTAAGCTTGTAAAGAGCTTTTCTAAATTAATAAATCTTTTTGTTTTGCTCAAAGTTGTAAGATAGTTTTATATAGATCTTTTTGTCAATGTTTTTGTAAAAAAAGATAGTAACAACATTTATTTGCTTTAAATTTTAGTTGTTAACAACAACAAAAACAAAAATTACTTTATAACTTATAAACTTAATTACGATCGCAAAAATCTTAATATAATTTAGATTTTTGCGTTGTTTAAAGTCTTTAACAATTTAACAAACTTTATAGCGAAAAATTTTGTTATTAATTTTTTACTTAATTTTGTAAATTTATTTTTTACAAAATACGTAATGTTTATTAGATGCTAAGCAAACAACATAAATATTGTTTTCTTTTAAGAATTTGATCTCGTTTTGTTTAACTAGTTGTTAATTTATTTTATAATAGATATTCGTTATAGCTTTAGCATAAATCTTAGATTTATATAACTTTAATAACATAATTTTAAATAACAAAACAAAAGAGTTTGCAAATTTATTTTAATACAATCGAAACTTTAAATATCTTTGTAACGTTAAATCGAAATTTAAGAACAATAAATTTTAAAACATATTTAATAATTTAATAACTTTAAAGAACTTATTAAAATTAATAAAATCGAAAAAAGTATTGTTTTTAAAGTCGAAAAATAATTTAAAAAATATAGTGTTTTTAAAGTTTAAAAAAGATAAAGTTTTAAATAAAATAAATAAATTTAACTTAAAGTTCTTAACATAATTTAAAAGCGAAACAACTCTTTGTTGTTGTTGTAATATTGTTACGAAAAGTTTGTTTAATTTAGTTTCTATAGAATCTAGAAATTTATTAATAAAATTCGCAATATTAGATTGCGTAAATAGAATTATAAACAAACGCATATTGTTGTTTTAACAATTAGTTTTGCTATAATTAATATTAAAATTAAGTAATATTCGTTTATTATCTAGTTAATAAACTTTTAACATTTGTTAAATCTTGTCTTTGTTATTTATTATGCAATAGATATACTCTTTTTTATATTCTATTAAAATTGAGAATCGAATGCGATTTTAAAACTTTTGTTAATTAATGTTTAATTAAATTTTTAACGCTTTTTCTTATTAATTAATGCGTCAAATATACTTGTAATTATAGAGATGCTTAATACTTGCTTCGAAAAAAATAATAAAACGTTTAATAACAAGAAAGATATTACAATATAAATTAATTATTTGAATAATTTTGGACTAAAGATTTACAATTAAGCTAGCATCTTTAATTATAATGTTAATCTTTTGTATTAAGATTTAATTAAGACGTTTAACGCATTTGTTTATTTTAAAAAAGACAAAAATCGTTAATTCAATATGTATCTCGCACTCTTCGCGTCAAACTTAAAAGATTTTATTTATATATTTATCGCTATTGTTAATGCAAATGCAAATACATTTGTTGTCTTTATGCTTAAATTTGTCGATATAACGTTTAAAGAAAGTTAGCAAATTAATTTTATTTTTGTTCTTAAAACATTTTATTCGCAAACGTTTAATTTTATTATTTAGTCAAATGCAAACGTAGCAAATGCTATCGAAATTATTTAAAGACATAAATCTTATAACATCGATATAAATAAAATCGTTTTTTTAACAATTAAATCTAATAGAGACTTAATAAGACGTCGCTTTGTTTTCTACGCGTACGCAAGAAACACAAATATTATTTAAAGATAATTTAGTAAAATTAAAAGTTTCTTTGCGAATCAATTAATAGACATTTTGTTTGTTTAGATAATTAAGTTGTTTATGTTATATAATTATTGCATTCTCGCTAATCGTTAATAAAGCGATAACGATAACAAAGAGTACAATAAGTATTTTTAAATTCAAAAATTAAAAATTAAAGTCTTTGATTGTTCGAATTCGTTAAACGTTAATAGAAAAGTTATAACTAATAATTTTTCGAACAATGCTAACTTCTTTTAACTAACTATAGAAGACCAAATTATAAAGAGAGTTAAATATATATTATATATTATAAATTGTAATGTAATAAGCTTTTCTATCTTTGCATTTAATAAATAGACAAATAATTTTAATATCTATAACAAATAAATTGCTCTCTATGTTTTTAATTAATTGTTAAGATATTTTTGAGTAAAATACGAAGACATTAGAGTTTTCGAACATGTGTTGCGAATATCTTGTATCAAAAACTTATTTGTGCGAGAGACAATTAATAACGAAAGTTAACGTTGTAGTTGTAAAGATAAGCAATTTAGAAATTGCAAATAAAATTGTTAAAACAACGAAAACAAAATAACGTTTATAAATTATTGCTTTAATAGCTCTTTACTCTTTGTTATTGTTGTTTTTATTTTTATTTTTATTTTTATTAAACTTAAATTTAAACTTGTTTTTATTTTTCTTAAATTTAAACTTCTTTTAATCTTTCTTTTAATTATTATAATTCTAACAACGTTTATTTTTGTTATTGTTTTAATTGTTTTTAAAGCTATTGCTCTTTAAGACAAGACGTAATTTTAAATGTAAATTCTAGTAGTTTAATTGTTAATAATTGATTTTTTCGCAATTTGTGCATTTTTTTTGTTTAATGTATACGAAGCTAAAGTTGTTAACGACAAGAAGAGTGTTCTTTGTAATAACAACTAGTTTAGTAATTATTGTTGAAATTAAAATAATGTTAATAGTCGAAATATTTATTAAATTGATACATTGAGTCTCGTAATTATAGATAATAGTAGACAACTTTTACTCTTAAGTGTTATTTTCGTTAAAAAACTTATGCTTCGATACTTATTAATTAATAAAGAGACGAACAATATCGTTAAGATTAATTAGATATTTAAAGATAAATTAATTCTTATTTATAACTAGATTATTTAAATAGATAAATAATTTATCAATAATATCGCGAAACTTAATTTTGTATTTGTTAATATTCTAAAAGCTAAAAATTTTAAAAAACTTAAATTTGACGAAAATTCTTATTAGTGCATTTGATTTTTTAGATTTGCATATTTTAATAATTTTTTAATAAATCTCTTTAACTAAATTAATTTTTTTTACGTTATAATAAAGACTTTTATTAACAATGTTTTGAAGCGCATTTATGTACTTCTTGTTGTTAGCGTTTTATTTAACTTGTTCTTCGATAATTATATTAAGTAAATTAATAAATTTGATGTTTAATTCGACGTATTTTTAGAATTTAATTTACTTAAGAACTTTAAACGAGTCTTATTTTTAAATAAAAAAGTTTACGCTATTATTAATTTTAGCGATTTGTTTTAGAGTTGCAAGAGATAATGCGAAGATGCTAGTAATTATAATAATATTGACGTAATTTGTTATTTTTAAAGCTTTATTAATAACTCGTAAGCAATAAATAATAACACTAGTAAATATAATAAAGAAACGCGATTACGCGATAAAGATTTTAATAAAGATGTTTTAATTGTTAAATTACAAAAATCAAATAAATTAATAAAACTTAAGTTAGATATTTAGTTCAATAAATACTCTTTAAAGAGTTTAAATAAAAAAGATAGCTAAATATACTTCTCTTTGTTAACAATATTAATTTGATCGATTTTGTTAATTATAATTTGAGCAAAGTTTTAATAAATAAACGATCAATAAACTCTTAAGTAAATTTTATATTTTCGTCGTTCTATCTTTAAATTATAACGAACGTAGATTTGGGCAAGTTTGATAAATTTAATTCGTTTAAAAAATAAAGTATTAATAAATAATTTCTAATTAAATTGTTGTTTTCGTTTGATCGTAGATAAAGCTTGTTAATTATTTAGAATTTAACTAAATTACTTAATCTCTTTATTTTTTTTCTTAATTTTAACAATTATAGAAATAACAACGCTATTTTGTGTTTTTGCGATTGTTAAATCGATCTTTCTAGTTTTCTTATTTTAATAAAACTAAATGCTAGTTTTTTTAATTTAAGTTTGCGATAATTAAGAGCTTTTTAATTTTATTTAAATAAGATTGATTGTTATTTGATCGAAAGTCGCGTCTAGACGCTATTTTTAAAATAATTAATAAAGTTATTTTGATCTTTAAAGTATGTTCGCGATTCAATTTATTAATTTGTTTCGTACATCGTAATAAGAGAAATTAACTAGCATTCGTTTTAGTTATCGCGCTAACAAGTTAACTTATTTGATTATTAATAAGAAAATTTTTGCAATAAATAGAAAAACGAAGATTAAAAAGATTAAGTAATTTAGTTCTCTTATTAATGCGTCGAAGCAAAATCTTGTCTCGCTTTAATAACGCGTCTTTGATTAATTATTAATTATCTAATTATCGATTCTTAATTGTATAATTGTTATATAATTAATTCTTCGATCTTTAAAGCTTATTATTAGTAGATATTTGTTAAAGATAATTAGCGTTTTTTGACAAAAGCAACGAGTCGCAAATGAGATAAACTTAATTGTTTTCACAACTTATATTAGTCTTCTTAGTAAAGCGTTTGTGTCTAGAATCTTTAACTAGATGTTAATTATTCAATTGTTAATAATTGAAGATTCTAGTTGTTCGAATAATTAAGATAGATTGTTTGACGAGTTTCGACAATCTCTCAATTATTGTTTTGATAACGTTATAACATTGATATTTTAATTTTTGAAGCAATATTAATTTGAGTATCTAGATAATTGATTGTTAATTTCTATATACTAGAAATTAACGAAAACTTAGCTAATAATAGTAATTGTAAGTCTATCGTTAGTTTGGTTTATTAACTATGCTTTAGGCATTCTAGTTAACAAGCAAATAAGTTTCTCGCCTTGTTTTGAGCTCATAACTTGTCAAAATAATAGATAATAGAACGCTTAGTTTTCTATATAGGAGCTAAGGCTTTGCCCATCTATATACATTGGTCGAAGCTACTTGAATCGATCACGTAATGTCGAGCCAAGTAGTGCTAGCACTAGACTAGATCGATCATAGTATTCCGACAAATTATATACGGAAATTATACTTATTATTTACTATATTTTATTAAAATATTTCGAGAAATTGTTAATAATATAATTGCAACAATTAAATAATTAAATAAAAAAATTTACTATCTTTAATAATATATAAAATAAGCTTATATTTAATATATATATTGTTTATATTAAATATTTTGCAAAATATTTTATTGTTGTTTCTATTTTTTCTATTTTATTCGATTTATATATTAAATATAATAAAATTGTTTTGCGCTATATATACAATAGTTTTAATATAAAAAATTAAATATATAATTTATTTCAAATACAAATTTTTTATCTAAAACAAATTTATTTTAAGTAAGAGTTTTTATTTAAAATAAATTATATTTATATTTAGTTTATACTTAATATAAATTGTACTAAATAAAACAAAAAAATTAAAAGTTTAAAAAAAAATATTAAAAACTAATTATATATATTTAGTATATATTAAATATATTAAATATATTAGCTAATTTTTTTATTATATTAAATGATTATAATTTTTTTTAATTCTTAAAACTTAGAATAAGCTAAACTTAGATTTAAT
>JAABUL010001754.1_pt1 | contig 39272 bp, 43 predicted proteins | sample 5559151 | NCBI WGS metagenome assembly JAABUL01 (sample SAMN10711876, study PRJNA513368) | rock metagenome | isolation source: Antarctica rocks | place: Antarctica: Victoria Land, Pudding Butte sud | reverse complement strand
AATAAGCTATCTATCCCAAGCCCTTTCATAACAACAAAAACAAACTACACCACTACCTCCGCCCTGCTGCTATAAGAAGACCTCACTATTTACGCAGCACACCGGTTTCGTATACGCCCACCCCCACTCTCCCCAGCGGCAATGGCAGAAGAAATCACTTCTGGAGATCTAGATACGAGGCAAGGTTGCATACAGCAGCAGCACGTCACGCTCCGCACACCACCAGCACGCCATATCATAGAGAAAGTAAGGGTTAACATGCTTTTGGGATACCTGCTTTGGGGACTCTGTGGCCGCTAGTCCATAAGGGATTCTTTGAAAACAAGGGGAAGGTTGTGACGTAGGACTTGGACGATGGCAGCGGCTTCCTAGATTAGTTGCACCTCGTCTAGTATCGACTATCATCCTTTTCAAAGGTAAAGTATTCTAATTCTAAGGTCCACCACCTGGTAGGGTAACGAGTGATTAGGTGAGTAGGTAGGCGAGTATGTAGGCAGGCAAGTGAGTACTTCGATGAGTATTCCGTAAACAGAAAGGTATGACTCCCGCCAAAATTCATTTTTAGATTGACATGTTCGAACGCAGCAATACATTTTCCGCCATGCGCAGCAACGAATATTCATCTAAATCTTATGCTTCGAAAGCGCATTTGTTTGCCTCGAAAACCATCAAGTTTAGAAAACTCGAGATTTCGCGCCGTGCCAAAACCTGCCAAGACTCTGCGGAATCTGATAAATTGTACTGTACCCAGTGTTCTTCACTCCGTGGAGCGACTTCCCAAAAGGTCCCGCAAGGCACTCGTGTTCCTGTTCGTGACTTGTCGCCTGTCCTTCGCTGGCTGTAGAGGCATCTTGCAGTGTAGAGATCTGCACAGAGTAAGATGCAGCCTTGCTGACACTCGTGCTGGTGGCAATTCCCTCGTGGAGAGTGCTCAACGACAAGCCATCACTGGCCATACGGAAGTCGTCGGCTACCTCGCTGTTGTACTGCATAGGATCGAGTCCCTCAAAGATGATGGGCGAGTGGAGCTTGGCTAGTTCCGCGACATTGTTGAGACTGAAACGTGTAATGGGCGTACCTTTTGGCACTTGAACCTTGAGTCCAAAAGGATACAGAGGCTCCAACTTCACCTGCTGGTCAAATGCAACCGCTTCATTGGTACCGATAACGCTGTACATTGGTACGTCGGCACACAAAAAGTTGAGGCCAAGCTCATCCTTACAAATCTTGTAAGTCACATCACTGTCCGTTGGCTTGCGGCCAAGGCTCAAAGAGACGTTCGTGACATCCAGATAGGGAGTGTTGTGCCAAGGTGTGACGGGAAAGGTGCTATGCCGCTTGTGAGGCAACAATGCCACCGAGAGCTTACTAGTATTATCACTCGCATGGATAGATAGGCGAACGTGTAATGGGGACTTGCTTGCCACCAACGCGGAAAAGGCCTTGCCACGCTCAATCATGCCACGCGCCACCTTGGAACTGTGCTTCCTGGCAGCACTCTTGCCCATACCCTTTTCACGGAAGGACGTCGCCAAATCCAATTCAAGGAACTTCATATAGGCACGATACGTCAAAAGGGCATTGTTGTCCTTTTTGATGTCCTCGTCAAAGACATACCCAGGGGGAAGAAAAGAGACAAAGAGACGTTCCTTGAGCTTTCCAATGCGACTTGCATACTCTTCAGCAGTAGTTGGTGAGCTCTCGCTACCAACCAACTCGAAGAGATCCGTGAATTTCAAGTGCTTCAGTCCCAGACTCTCGGTGATGCGGTGAAGACCCTTTGCATAGTCGAAAACTTCCTCGTCGGAAACGCCCAACAAGTCATTGTAACAGGAACCATCGCTTACGATAGTGACGTGGCCACCAGGCGAATAAACTTGCTGGATGCGTGCACCAATAGAGTTGAAATGTTGGAGAGACATGCGTTCACCCACATCTGGATCGGGGCCTAGGACCTTGGATTCATGGTTGGGGCTCTTGAATGGATACGCAGGCACCACCATATTAATGGGTTCTTGTTTGGCAATAAAGCTGCGCAGTGTGTCCAACATTTTGGGTTCCATCACGTCTTTATACCTATCGCCAGGGCCGCGGATACGGTACGAGGCAATAATCTCAGCGATACGCTCAACCAGAGCCTCATGGGCCGCCGTTCTCGTCGTCGAATTTGAATTCTCCAACGAGAGCGTCTTGGTAAAATCGAGGCGGGATGGGCCAAATGCCTGAAGAGGCTTGAAAGTCCAAGGCTCAATGTTGGGCTTAACTGCAATGGTGTTGGACGTCATGATGGCTCGCTGTGGTGACGACGTAGAAGACTACTACAGTGGCAATGAGACAGCAATAAGAAGAAATAATGGTTGGACAGCAGCGCTCATAGGAGGTGGGAGTGGTGCGTCTGACTGAATATACTCTCTACTATACAAATACTAACCATCTCTTTTGCCGTCTCGTGTTCCTTGCAGTCCACCCTGTGGTTGTGTCCGACTGAGACGGCAAAAGGTATCGCATTATTCCGCGGTAACCGTGAGCTCCGCGGGTGCTTGATACCCTGGGGTCTCTAAGCATTATTCTTAGATTTTGTATAGTATGTCATACTAACAAATTCTACATGTCCGCTGGCAAAGACTGGTACAGCCGGCCAACCATCTTCGCAGTCCGCGGCTTTCGTTGTTTAAAGCTCTAGGATGAAAGATTTCTCCTCCGATCTCAATCCGGGCCCTCTCTCCGTTTCAACATACTTGTAAAAAACATTCTCTTCTCATTACAATGAAGCGGGAATCCAAACTAACTCAACTTGATCGGTGCTTCGCTGCAATTGAGCGTTCTTTGCTCGGCATCTCCGGTCACCAGAGATTGCCCCTTTCTTTGAGAATGAACGGATTCATGTTCATACCTAGAAGGACATTCTGCCACAGCATAAACATTGCACCCAGAAAGTATCCGAGCCGACGTTCCTGGGTCTCATAAAGATGCTCTATCGGAAATTGGTGGTTTGAATGATGACTTTGCAGAGAACCATTCAGCTTGCAAACTGAGAAGAGACTAAAGTACCTTTCCGAGAAGGCCGGAAGAGCAGAAAAGCGAAGGATGTAAACAGCCAACAGAGACTACAGAAAGCAAAAAACAACTGATGATGTTGAAGGCAGATATGATCCAAACCTTACTCCAGAGACTGTGAGCTGAGAAGTAGAGCACGAGCAAAGCCATGACTGTTGGAAATAGGGGAGATGGCAATCTCCGCCTTCATAGGGCTGATAGGGCTGGGGCCCGCTAGTAGAGTTTTCACCTGCTCGCTCCTAGATAGACTCCTAACAGCTTCAACCCCATATATCAAAATGTCCCATATGACCTCGTATTCCAACAATGACCTTGTGTTTGCAAGATCTGTTCTCGTCGCTCTTTCCCTGTTTCCACAGCCAGATACTTAGAAAAGGGGCAACGGGGAGGGCATTACCGCACAAAATTGCTGTCAAAAAAGACATTTATCATGTGGTTCTCGATTTGAATGAGAAAATAGATTGATAATCGGTGGACGTAGGAGCACCTAGAGATTGACACAAGGACCATGTATTTAGATTTGAGGAATACTATGGACGCTTTAGACAAGAGCACAAGAAGCATGCAGCAGCATGCCAGATCCGACCAAATATGCCTGCAACTATGCGTGTAGAACTCTTGCACCCCTGTTTCTCCCGCTATCGTGTGGGCTCGGGCCATCTACTGCGGAGGAGGGACGGCCTTCTTGTACGCGGCTTGCACCTCGGGAAGAGCATCGAGCTTCTTGATGTAAGCATCAATGGCAGGATACTGGTCAAAAGGCTTGAGAGCTGGGCCCGCTAGCGCCGAAAGCTTGAGCCAAGGAAGGATAGCAAGGTCGGCAATGGTGAGGTGGCCGAGCGCAACGTAACCCCCGGGAGCGGAAGCAAGGTGCGTCTCGAGGACAGAGCGCAGACGCTCCACCTCGTTTTGGTAACGAGCAATGATGCTCGGGCCAGGCTTTTCCCCGTGTGCGCCCTCGTGGAAAGCGAGGAACCACACCAGTTGTCCTTGGGAAGGACCCAAGCCAGAGATTTGCCATGCAAGCCACTGGTTCACGTTGGCCCGCTCCTCGGGGGTGCTTCCACCAAGCTTGCCGCTCTTGTCATACTAGACCAAAGGAAACATACATCAGCTCAGTTTCTTGGTACTTCTGCACGCTGTGTCGTACCTTTTCAGCAAGGTACTGAAGGATAGCACCACTCTCAAAGACGGTAAAATCCTTGTTGCCATGATCAACGAGACCTGGAACACGGCCGTTGGGGTTGACCTTTGAAGTGTAGTTGGTATCCTTGACCGTGCCCTTGCCCTCACCAAATCCAAGGGGAATAGTGTCGTATTGGAGACCAAGGTGCTCCAAGGCGATGGCGGCCTTGACAGGGTTGGGTCCCGGACCTACACAGGCAGAAAGCGGCAAATTAGAATGGATGAAATCGTTGACTGATATGTCAAGCAGTAATTTCTCACCAGCGTGCGTGTAAAGCGTAAAGGGAGATCCAGTCATGGCTAGATAAGAAGAAGCAAAAGTACAGCTTTGTACTCGCAGTGTAGAAGAAATGTGCTTGAATCTAAATGCGTTCCTGCAAAGTGGAGAGGCAGAAAAACCCATATAAGTGTGAGGTGCTAGTGTCTACGTCGGACTGCTACTGAAGCAATGTGCTGAGGTCAATAAAAAAATGGTCCGTCGCACAGGTCTTTCAGTTGCAAGAATTGTCTGTTGAATGACACTCTTCCGAGAATGAACTCGACAACAATACTCGGAACTTTCGGCGGGTACGGAGCGTACAGATAGATGCACTAGGAGATTCGGAGTGTAGTCCATGTTGTAACGAAGAGGTTCAATGACCCAGAATTGTCTATTCCTGACATTTCCATCCTCGGAAACCACAGTGAGGAGGTAAGGCATCAAGCGCGCTCTGCAGGAGCTATGGCAGACGCCAAATGCTCCAAGTGCGTGTCCGCGGGACGTCAACGTGCGAGGTCCGCGTATATGCGGTCGGAAGCCTGCTGACCACTTGGCGTTATCATTGGCCTCGCACGACACTGGACATGCTGGCGGAAAGCATGAAACGACAAAGCCGTGGAAAGTGTCATTCTGCATATGGTTGTTCGGCGGAGCAGTCAATTGGGCCAGACAAGGGAGAAGCTCGTCCGCTCCCAAGAGAAAGACATAAAAGTCCATGCCAGCTGTCCCAAATGCTCCCACTTTTGAAAGCGCACACGACATCCTGCAGTCTCCTGTCTCTCCATCTGCTTTCTTGTTCACACTTGTACTACGCATCATCATGACTGTTACGGCACCTACTCCAAAGCACACGTTTACTGAGCGCGCTGCAGCAGGCAACCTGAATGATGCTCAGATTCTCAACTCCAACAATGCAGCTGGTTCGGATCTTCCCAACGATTCTGACGTTGTCGTTGCCGGTGGTGGTATGCATGGTCTCGTTTACGCCATTCACTCAGCCAAGTACAAGCCAGGCAACCTGAAGATCTCACTCATTGAAAAGAGCAGCAAGCCTGGATACAAGATTGGCGAGAGCACCCTTCCCCTCTTTTCTCTGTGGTGCAAGATGCATGGTCTCACGGCCGAGTACCTCTTGCGGCTCTTTGGCCTCAAGGATGGACTGTGCTTCTACTTTCTCGACCGGGAGAACCAAGGAAAGTACACAGACTTTTGCAGCAACGGCACACCAGGTGTCTTTTTGAGCGGTTTCCAAGTCGAGCGGACGATCAGTGAGCTTCTCTTTACACTCCTTGCGCAACGGAATGGTGTCAATGTATACCATGGAAGGCAAGTCGACTTTGGTGCCACCAAGATTCAAGGTGGTGTCAAGAAGAGCAAAATTGAAATTGCCAAGGGCAAGTTTGATGGCAAGCCTGCGGCAACGATTGACTCTTCGCTCCTTGTCGATGCGACCGGCCGGTTCCGTCAGTTGGCTTCCAAGAATGCTCCTGTTCACCGTTTCGAAGGATGGAACTACGACGCCTTCTGGGGTTATTTCACTTGCCCGAAAGATGAGAGCAAGATTCCTCTCCGCTTCTACGAAGGTCTACACACCAATCACCTATGCTTCCCCGAAGGCTGGGCCTGGATCATTCGTTTCCCCTCATGGGAAGGTAGCCCCACTGCGAACTTGATGGACATGATATCGTATTTGCTCGACTGCGCCGAGGCGAGTGTTCCAGGTGACCAAATCCCAAGCTCAGAGGAACTCGCCAAGATGTTTGGACTCCAGTTCCAGTGGGTGACGAGCATTGGCTTTGCTGTGCGCAACGACGTCAAGTACCCCGAAGATATGTCTGCATATGGAACGAGGGAAGCTGAGCGCAAGTTCAACTACATGGTCGAGAAGTACTCTCTCATCAAGGAGTTCATGACCCACTTTGAGCTCATCGAGAACCTCTACGGCCCAGGCACGACTTGGTTCGTCCGCAAGGGTCTGACATATCAGTCTCCTGTTGTCTCTGGTCCCGGCTGGCTTGCCATTGGCGATGCCTGTGGTTTCACCAACCCACTCCATTCTCCCGGTATCACGGCGGCCATGTCTACGTCGACGTACGCCGCCGAGCTCACGCACAAGGCCCTCGAGGCTGCACAGAGTGCCACCAATGCAGAGGCTGCCGAGCTCTCAATCCGCAAGACATTGGCTCCTTACGATGACTTTGCCAAGCGCCTATACCCAGCACTCAACCAGATGAATCGTTTCAACTACGTCTGCTTCCGTGAGCCAAGACTGGGTCCTCAAATCTCATGCCTGTGGCAATTCTTTGCGGGTATCGGTATTCCAGGCTGGCAGCTCATCCGGCAAGACTACAACTTGACGTTCCAGACGTACGTTCCCCACTCGATCAACTGGGCATGGGGATCCATGGTCCCCGAGTACGATGCCGTTGCGCGCAAAGCCATTGAACTCATCGGACCCATTCCTCTGGAAGACTCGGTGCCCGACGCCACGGTGCGCGAGCTGATTGAGTTTTCCAACCGCATCAAGAAGGTTGCCGTGGACTCGAACCGCTTCAACTTCCGATGGGACGGCCTGCTGCGTTACTACGACATCTGCCTCAACTACAGCGAAGAAAAGACGTTCAAGGATAAGTTTGCCCGCCAATGCTCCCACTGCGCTTCCTGGCTCGTCCTCCGTCCGGATTGGAAGAAGTGCTACTCGTGCGGCAAGGAGCGGACGGACGAAGAGGCGGCCATCGCGTGGAATCCTCCTTTGGCCGTCGATGAAGTCAAGGCTCTTGTCCGGGCCTCGGATGCCGTGCCTGCTGCTCGCCGGGAAAAGGAGCATGTCGCAGATGCCCCTGCCTTTGCCACACTTCCGGAGGAGGTGTCTGTGTAGAGATTTGTTGCTTTTTCCCCCTCTCTTTTTCGCTATATATCGTGGATTCCGCTCTTTGTTTTTGTTTTTTTTAATTTTGTCGCGGTTTTTGAGAATTGAATAAATAAACAGTCTTTTATACTTTACGTCCTTTTGAATGTGGAATTGCGTTTTTGGTCATGAAGGATTGTGTGTGAAAAGGATAGCGAAATGCTTCTGTCTAGTCTAGCCGCGCATGTACGTATGACAACAGCAAGTCTGCAAACAAGAAGAAAAGGAGGAATAAAAAAGAGTGGGACACTCATCGGAAGAAGGCTACCCTTCCAACACGAAAGTTGATCACCTGGAAAATAGACAATATGCTGGGCCAAACACGCATTAGTCTCTATCTTGAAGATATGGCACCGAATCTAACAAATTGCATCAGTACTCCCTACTCTATCAATTTATTCTACATGCATTGCCGGTGTAGGGCCAATCTATATCTTGCCAATGGTGAAGTCGATTGTAATGCTTCCAATTCAATCATGACAGTATTGACATGCCACTGAAGGATGCTGACCTTTTCTCGTCCAAACCGACCAATCCAAGAGGCGCCACCATTGCCATTTGCAAAATGATGTGGGGTAAAGCTTTCCATTGATCGTTCCGCATAGGGGTAAAGGTCACTGGTTGAGTTACCACCGATAGACGAGTTGATTCCTGCTCTCGACATCGGTCTCGATGTATTGGTGTGCGTGTCTGGTATCAGCAGACCGAGCCCATCGGCAGATTGCGAAGCATGGAGCAAAACTTGCCCTACAAGAGCTGCTGACGAAGCTGGCTGGATGATTCGACGGAAAGTTCCTGGAAAAGGGCGTTTTTCTCCGTTGGCACCACTTGTGAGGTCGGTTACCATACTTCGTATTCCTTCGGCTCCTAGATTCACCATGTGCGGGACACCCATGCCAATATTTCTACATTGAGATAGGACGAGTATGCAAGCATCCATGCAAGCATCCATACACATCATCCGAAGTGGTCCAGAAGTTATGACGTCGTGCATTAGATGGAAAGCTTCGTGACGGAACAGTTTGAAGCGGATAAGGCCCAGCTCAAGACTAAGACGGACGTTTTGCACTTGGAGTGCTCTTTGAAGAGAGACTCGATGCTCGTTTGAAGTGTGGCTGCTACCGCTTCGGTTAACTCTCCCTCCTCCACTAGCACTGCCGCTGACTCTATTGTTTGGACCAATACCTTCTCCTCCTCGTCCTGCACCACCACCGAGCAACTGATAGAAACTCAGCTTGTTGTCCAGTGCATCCAGCTCAGAGCAAAGTTCGGCAGCTTGAGCAGGCGAGATGGGACCAGGGCGGATGATGCAATCCTCTGCCCTACGAGAAAGATTGGCGAGGGCTAGCGCGTACTCTAAAAAGTATCTAGTTTGGCTCAGTCTCTCCAAGTGCTCCGTTTCCATTGTAGGCGAGTGTGTTCCATCATCAGGAATCCCTGGAACCTTTGACGGAGGGTCGCTGTGCATTTCGGGACGAATAAAGTAGCTGCCATTGTGGTAAATGCCTGGAGAAGTCCAGTCAAGAACACAGAGAAAAGACCAAAGCTGCCATCGCCATTCACGTTCTTCGAGTGGCACATCGTCATCCCAGGGTGAATCCAAAGAAGCTTCAGCGGCAGAAGAAATAGTGTCAAGGTGGAGCTTGAGGCACTCGGAAGGTGCTGCAAACGATCGAGCGGCTAGAAGCAGTAGTATCTTGATGGCCACAACCCTCAATAGCAAAATCGAGGCACAAGTTGAAGCGGACCCTGTTTGTTGACAATTCGCATGAGAGTCGGCTAGAGAAGGCTGTGCTCTCGGCAACGCGGACATGCTCGCCTCAAAACCAGTAGTGAAAGAGTCCAAGTCTAAATGCGTAATCAAGGACCTTGCCTTTCTCCACAGATCTCTTGCAAAAGCATCAATGTTGATACGAGCAATACCGAGCTCCTGCGCTTTGACCGCGTCAAGATTCACAGCAGCAAGACTTGCACACGCAAGGATAAGTGACACTTTGACGTCAAAATGATCAAGAGAAACGGGCGAGCCGCAATTCTCCATTCCTTTACGAACTTGCTCCACTTCTTCGACTTCAGAGACCAATTGGTGAACATCGATGAATCCAGTTAGCGATGCAGAAGCGTGAAGCTGATGCCATGGAACATCAGAACAAGTAATAAGCCAAACTACTGTTCTCCTTACTGGACGATAAAGTAATACTCACGAATTGCGAAATCAAACCCCATAGTAAAGGACTTTCAGGAAGCAAAGTAGCAATTCGAGACTGCGTCCATCGTTTGCGATTAGGACTTTGGTATGGGGAATCTGACCCTTGAGGGAAAGAAGAGCACATAGTCAGACTGGGGCTTGTTTCAACAGACACAGTTGTAAAACAACGAAGGGAGCTCGCATCAGACCTACCAAGCGATGGAATGATATCTGGCGTCGTGCTCAACTTTGCCGAGAGACCTTCCAAAGATGCTGCTCCTTCCTTGTATCGGATATTCTCCATCAACTCTGAATTAGAGGTTTTGAGCTCCTTGACCTCTTCTGTAAGCTTCAAAATCAAGTTTGGAAGTTGTTCTAGACTTTCTCGGTTGTTTTTCCTGACAGGAGCGAACGGCACGCCAGGATCAGTCATCAAAGGTGACAAAATCAAAATGCAAAGCTTTAACAAGACTCACTCTGGTCTTTGGCCTTCCTCCCAGGTACACAAATGACCTTCGCCTCGTGCCTGGCAAGCACCACAGGGATCAGAACGATCACATTTGAGCTTCCGCCGTCTGCAAGAGTGGCAGCTCAAAATCTTTTTGTCTTTACCCGTCTTCTGTGGCGGTTCAGGCTGCGAAGAAGCCGACTGCCCTTGCGAATTGTTACAGGCTGCTTCTGCAACTCCATTAGGTGCGTTTGTCTGCATTGTAATGAGCAGTGGTGAATTGGAGGTCTACTTGGTTGACAAATGCTCTGAGAACAAGCAGCAATATGGATCAATATCGGTGTTGTGGTGAAGGAACAACGAAGGAATATAGACGATGAACAACGCGACTTCGCGACGCTATTTTAGCGCTTACCGGATACGGGATTCGTTTCTGGCTTCGGAGTCTTGGGTCAGCACGCCAGATTCCGCGGAGCTTTACGAGCCTCCGTGCCTGGGGGTATGGCAAGCTCAACAATGCAATGTCCATGACAACACGCCTAATCAAATCACAAATTCAGGGCTGAGATCAAAAACAGTATAAAGCCGGTGCCCTAAAAAAGTGCCCATCCTTACTTGTCCACACTGGACACCAATTTTATCTGGCTCAACAAACTCTTTTCCCGCCACAAGCGTTCACTTTGCTCCGCTCCACTCCACCTTGCAAAGACCATAATGTCTTCTACCGGCGGATCTACAATTCCACACGACGGACCTCTCAGCAAAGAAGCATCTGAGCGATCTGATAGCGCCGCTGCCGGACCTGGTGGCGCTGGCGAGCCGGACGCAGCTGCTCCACCCTCCCATTTCTCGTCTCCATTTCAAGAGGCTATCTTTATCCTTGTCATTGGCTTGTCTCAGCTCTTTTCCGTCGGAGGTCTTGGAAACACGGCATATTCTGTGCAACAAATCGGTCGTGCTCTCAATGTGACAAGCAATGGACAAATGTCTTGGTTCCTGGCAGCATACTCGCTGTGCGGTGGTGCTTTTGTCTTGGTGACTGGACGACTGGGAGACCACTTCGGCCACAAGTATGTCTTCATCTTTGGATGGATCTGGATGGCCATTTGGTCTCTTGCCAGCGGCTTTGCACACAGTGTTGTCTTCTTCGACTTTGCTCGAGCAATGACTGGCGTCGGCAATGGCGCTCTGGTACCCAACTCGTTTGCACTCTTGGGGCGAGCTTTCCCACCATTTTCGGTCAAGAAGAACCTTGCCTTTGCTTTCCTCGGCTTTTGCGCTCCTTCGGGTTACATCTTTGGTGGCCTCATTGGTGCTGCCTTTGCTGAGAAAGTCACTTGGCGATGGGGCTTCTGGTTCTGGGCCATTAGCTGCCTCATGCTTGGCATTGCGGCTTTTGTCGTTGTTCCACACAGCGTTGGCTCCCCTGTTCCAGGACTCAGTTTCAAGCAATTCGACTACATCGGCACCTTTCTCGGCGTTGCTGGTCTCATCCTCTTTGCCTTTGCATGGAATCAAGCATCTGTGGTTGGTTGGCAAGAGCCTTACACATACGCCCTTCTCATAGTCGGCATCGTCTTTATCGTCGCCTTTGCCTTTTCTCAGTCACACGTCTCGGCACCAGTTTTGCCCAACTCGCTCTGGAAACGCAAAGGCTTTACTCCTGTCGTGACAGCAATGTCTTTTGGCTGGATGTCCTTTGGCATCTTCCTTTACTACACGACCATCTTCATTCTCACAATTCACAAGGAACTTCCTCTCTCTGCTGTGGCAGAAATGGTTCCTCTAGTCATTGGAGGTCTCTTTGCTACGGCATCGGTCGGCATTTTTATTCCAAAGGTTCCAGCCCAGTACATCTTTGGCGTTTCGATGTTCTCATTCCTCATCGGCAACCTTTTGATGAGCTTTGCCAACTACTCAAAAGTCTATTGGGCCTTTATCTTTCCAGCCTGCCTCCTCGTCGTTGGAGGGCCGGACCTCTCCTTTGCATCGGCTGGTATTATCATCTCCAATGCGGTTTTGCCAGAGGAGCAAGGTGTGGCCGGGTCATTTATCTCAACGGTGGTGCAATACTCGATTGCCATTGGCCTCGGTGTTGCTGCCACCGTAGAGGCGCACGTCAACAAGGGCGGTAGCGACATTGTTCTTGGGTATCGTGGTGCCTACTGGCTCGGCGTTGGCTTTGCAGCTGTTGCCTTCTTCGTGGTTGTTCTCTTTGTTCGTGATCACCGCTTCGACGGGACAGAGAATGCCGAGAAGGAGGTCAAGAGCAATGACGGCACAGTCGAAGAAGCTCCTGCAGCAAACGGAAATGCTTGAGAGAACTTCTGGTAGCTTATCACTCGAGTACTTTTGTCACTTCTAGCAATGGATTAGCACAATTGGCTGCAATAATATATTGTTCTTATTCTATGAGAGCTCGCAGCGCGACCGTCTAGAGTTCTAGCTTTGCTAGAAGATACAGACAGATTTAGTGCGAGAATTGTAAATCAGCTCTGTGAATGTTTAGGTCCCATGGAAAGATCAAGGTATGTTTTCGCGGCTACAAACCGTAAGAGCCCGAAGAGCTGTGCATCCTTGGCGAGGGAATAGGGAATTTTGCGCGTTACTACGGTGCTTTGCGCGCGTCATCACTGCAGCTTTCAGATCTATGGCCGAACAGAGATAAGGAGGGGCAAAAGAGCTATGTAGTATGAAGTAGCCAGTAGAATTGAATAACCAGCTGTGTGAGAAGGATGTACGAAGTACAGGTTAACTATGGAGAATGCTGGATGCTGCCGCTGGATACTGGATGCTGGATTTTATTGAACCCGAATTGCCACTAGAACTAGGCCTCAATAGGTCAAGCCCATCAAAACGAACCTCCATCACTAGCACGTGCATCGAAACGCAAGAGAGAGATGAACCAAAGAAATGAAAGAATCATCTGCCCTCGACAATTCTTCCCAGGCCCTGTCAACGGCGCCGGCTCCGCCTGTCGTAACGTCACTGGCCTCTCATTAAGTGCTCGATCCGTCAGTGACGAACGGCACCTGCATTGTGACAGCGCTCTTGAGAATACTCGGAGGCAAAGCAAAGATTCGCGCTACGGACTGTCGAACTCGGTCCGCGGACGCTACAAACAACTCTCTCCACGGATTCTCCAGCCAGAGTCCGATTGCTCCACACTAGGTACAGTATACACACCAAATAAATAGACCGGTGGAGAAAACATCAAAAAGGCCCGACATGAAGTGAAAACTTCGTCACATCCCTCAACTCTTGCAAAAAGGTTGTGTTGGTCAAAAAACTCGGACTTGGCATTTTGAAAAAGAAAAGAAAAAATGCCCACGCAGCACCGCATCCTTTCGCTCGTCTACAACGAGTTTGAAGCGCTCGATCTCTTTGGTCCCTTGGGCGCTATTGTCCCCCGCAGCGACTACTACACTCTCAAGCTGGTCAACATCCACAACCTGGGTGCTCCGCATGGCTTGGAATCCTCCATCAAAAACGGGATTGGCACTCTGCCCAACCTTTCCTTGGCCGAAGCTCTCCAGCAAGGGGAGCAATTCGATACGCTCTTCATCCCGGGAGGGTTCGGCATGATGCCTCTGGTGTGGGATCCCATTCTGCTGCAGCAAATCGCTCAGCTTGCCGACCGTGCAGCCAATGTCTTTACCGTCTGCACGGGATCCATCCTCCTCGCTGCCACGGGTCAGCTCGATGGCCGCAAGGCAACAACAAACAAGCGCCTTTATGATGAATTCACGCCAAAGTGTACGTGCAGTTGGGCTTACCATACATAGTCCCGTCACTTTTTGCTTTACATTGACCTTTTTTTTTTCTTGTAGACCCGGGCGTCCAGTGGCAAAAGCGTGCCCGCTGGGTGCAAGATGGCAAATTCTTGACCTCGTCGGGCGTCACGGCCGGTATCGACGCGGGTTTTGCGTTCCTCGCCAACACCTATGTTGCTCCCGAGGATCGTAAAGCCGCTCCCACTCCGCTGCAAAAGGCAAGCGCCAAGGGAGACGCAACGGCGATCCCGGGCTTCGACAAAGAAAAGGCGCTGGGACATGCCCGATTCGTTGCATTTGGCTTGGAGTACCGATGGCACTCGGATCCTGCCGACGATCCCTTTGTCGATTTGCCTCGGAGCAGCACCAATGCTACCGTGTAGAATAACATTTTCCTCTGGAGATTTCTCAAATCGGTGCTATAAATGAACCAAAGATCACTTGAAATGAAATGACTGTACATTTTCTCTCATCTACGTTGCCACAATGTGATGTGCACCAAAAAAACATGCTGACAAAGAATATGATGTACCCCAAGAGAGAGAAAAGATGGACTTTGATGACAGATTTGCCTGCATTACCCCAACAAGAGGTGACGAGTCGTTCTCCTCACACTACGTACTATCCCGTAATACATTGGCCACGGAAAATTGCTGCTTGCCAAAAGATCTAACCTACAGGGGGGAGAGGGTACCCATCGCCCAAGGCATGAGTTAACAAAAACTTGGCTGCTACATATGCATCAGCGCTTGAAGGTGTCGTTGCAGCCTCACATCCTCCGCTCAACGTGGTAGGTCCACTCCCCATAGACGAAGGTGACGTGTGTGTGACACGGGTGCCATCAGGAATGCTATACACATCGGCAAATTCTGGTGTGCCGAAGCTGCTCAACGAGTGCGCCTCGCCTGAAGACGGCGTAAAGGGCATCGAGCCGACGAAGGTTTGCAAGTCTGCTGTAGCCGGAAAAAACCCATTCTCGGTAGGAGATTGAGGAGGAGGAGGAGCAAAGTCCCAGAATTGCCAAAAGTTGCAGCTCGGGTCATTGGAGAGCACTGGTAGCACGTCCAGGTCTTGGAATCCAGCAGTAGCAGTTGGTAAAGGCATATACATGTCTAGAGCGGAAAACGAGTTTAAACTTGCTTGTTCCATTGCTGCAGCTGCGTTTCTGGCGTTTTCTTGAAGAGCCTCCAAGATGTCCATGACCTGGTTTTTGAGCGATTTCCTTGCACTACTGTCAGATTTTACTCCTTGTCCTTCCAGACGGTTTCCTGTCGAATTTTCTCCGTAGCTTTCTTTATTGTTGCCAGACTCCTCTTCCTCTAGCTTCATCAAGGCTTCGAGAGCAATAACACTTCGCTGAGCAGCGGCTTTGACTCGTTCCAATTGAGGGTCTTGTGGGAACGGTGAGCCTTGTGCATCACTTTGCGTCCGCAATAGCTCGATAGCTTCCCGAATCTTGTCTCTTGTCATTAATCGACTTAGTTGGGCACTTGAACGATCTGCATCCTTGTGCTTGGATGAGAATAGCAAGTCAATGAGCAGTACAATGGCAGCATTGAACAATTGGGTATCGCTGGTGGATAGAGAACCACAAACGGTGCACCGTGCTTGTATTTGCGCTTGAGTGCTGATAATGTTCTGTGCCAGTAGCTGACAGGATGCGTGGCCATCCTGAGACGAGAGACTGGCTCGATGAAGTCTCAAGAATAGGCTCCAAAGCTGCTGATGCAACATCCATCGCTGCACTGGTATCGCTGCCATGGGACCTGTTGAAGTGAGTCCCACGCTGCTTCCCAGTCTAAAGTAAGACGGCAATCCAGCAACAAAAATCTCATACTTCTTGTTGAGATGGTTTCGCATCATTGCACCTTCATTTGTCTCTTCTTGTCGTTGTGCTTGGTGTAGGGGACCACGCAAGTCGATGGACTCACGCGCACAAACCGCAATTTCTAGAGCGTGGACTGTATATGAGAGCATGGTGAACTCGGATCGAGGCCGCTCAGTGATGTGACCATGGACATTGACCTTCGACGTCGTCGGGCAGAGATCATCATCATTTATGTGCAACGGCATCCGAGTGCTGAATTGTAAGGGACGAATACTATAGTAACCCAGCGCTTGTCCGCGTGACCAATCTCGCATCACAAGTGCCCACCTATGTTTCAAACAAATCAGAGACCAAGCTCCAAAGAGAGATGTTTGTGTTCAAATAACTCACCAGATGCGAATACCAATTTCTGTTCGGATGCGGGGCGGCTCCGTCGATGTTGATGAGCCATCTTCAGAGGAAGAGGTGGGCGATGCAGAGGCTTCCAACCTTGCGTCACCCAGTCGATGCAAACCTAGTTTCTGAGCTCCGGAAATTGCGGTGACCAAGATTGCATCGAGCGCTAACGATCCCTCTTGGCCATCGAGCAAAAGCATAATGGAAGCTTGTAAACCGGCAATCGAACCACAAAAGAGCGACACCCGTCCTTGAAGGCAACGCAAGGCAAGTGACCTCCACGTCTTGGAATGCACATCTGACGCTCGAAGCTCTTCCACACGAAGAGTCAGAGGTGTAGGAGACCAGCCAAGTAGAGATGGTGTGGGATGAAAGGCGAGAGCGAGTACGAGCTGTTAAAAAGGAAACGTGAGCATACGCTTGATGCGCGGTACAGTGGCATACGCACCGCCAAGAGGTGACAAGCAAGTGTATCCATGGAAATTGTACTGGACAGGGCCATGACTTGTGCTTCTGGCGAAGCAAGACCCAAGCAGCCACAAAACTCTTCTGCTTGCTTCATAAATATCGGTGTATGTACAACATTGCCAAGAGGACCTTGACATCGAGTGACAAAGACTTCGTAGAGGAGATGAATCATGTCTAGCCCGGGCATAGCATCGACAATTTCTCGAATCAATGCAAGTTTCTCACCTTGTCTTTGTAGATTACTGGTGATTAACCAGTACATGTTGGGAAAGTCTGGTGCCACAAAGGATAATGTTGATTCAAAGACAGCGGATGGGTAGGCATTGGTGCGAGACGTTCCCTCGACGAAGTGCTCGAGTGCTTGTGCAGCCTCTTCTGCTTCTGTTTCCAGGTTTTGTGACGCATTGCTGATAACATAAACGTAAGTCAGTGAGAGGTTTGGTACGAAGAATCATGGAGCAAAACTCACGTCTTGGTATTATTATTGTTGTGTTCCGTCTTTGCCCTTTTTGCCCTTGGCTGACATGCATCTTTGGTACAAAGATGACCGACGTTACGCCTGACACATTCTATCTACATGAAAAAGATTAGTTACCACGTCAATATCGCAATGAAGGACGGCAACATACACATGGTTCCTTTCTGTCACATTTGAGCTTGGATGCTCTACATCGTGCACAGGACAGAGTAAACTTGCGCACGCCAGATTCCGAGCCTGGGGAGGCCTTGGTGCTGGCGTCCCCGTCCTTTGTACTATGATCAACCATTGTTGGTGGCAAGATGGAAAAAGGGCATGGTTCATGTCAAGGAGAATGTTGCGCACGTATGCTCTGCTATTTGGTTGCAGTTCTCAGCATACACGCCCATCGTTCTGAAATCTGGTGGGTACTGTGTAAGGTAGGTAGTATTGCCCCACTAGCGCCATGACTATGAGGCATTCTGTTCACTACTCTCCGGCGGTTGGGCGGGTGCGGCGTGTCCCAGTTGCCCGCTCGTGCAGCGCCAGGCAAGGTTCGGCTAGCACGGGCCGGAACCAGCAAGATTTTTAGTACGAGTACCTTATGTACATATGTAGCCCTATCATACAGTAGCCGGCCCCCTAATTTCTATGCGACCGTCACCTAAATTTAGGGGACAAACCCTAAACTTTAGGCATGAAAGTCACTATCGCCCGCTGATCTCGGGCAATAAATGTTTGTTGAAATTTGGTATACAGAAGGAAATGCTCATCTACGGTGGTCTAACAGAGTGAGCAAAGAAGGTCGTGGGATTCTATTTGCATTGTCCCATGAATTCGGTCTAGAAAGCATGAATTACACGTCCTTCAACAGTGCTCAAGCCTGTAGTTTGGACATGATCACCCTTCCACTGTGCTAAATCGCCAATGCTCTGGATGATATACGATGGCCAAATGTCTTCGGCTTGGCAGTCACTCTCTGTGGAGATGCCTGTGAGGACGAGGAGCGAATCAATGTTGCCATGCTTGGCAAACAAAATATCCGTATTGATGTTGTCGCCCACAAAGATTGCACGTTTTTCATCAATCTTGTAGAACGACTTGACCATGTCGAGCATGGGGGCGTGTGGCTTGCCGATCACTATTGGTTCACGCTTTGAAGAACAGATGAGTGGAGCAGCGAGGGAACCGGCACCTACCAAAAGAAATGTGTCGTTAGCACATTTCAGCCATTGTATGTATATCATACCTGGCCATGGTTCACCAGCAGCTGGAAAAGTTGAATCGTCATTCGTCAAGATGAAGTGGCAGCCTCCACCCTTTTCCCCAGCAAGGACGGCTCCTTCGGCTCCTTTGCGCGTAATGTGTTTGAATGCCTTGCACAATTTTGTATAGCTCATGTGCATGTCAAAGCCACAAAGAACTGCGCCAACACTGGGATCAATTGCCTCTTCACTCGTAAGAGAAGAAAAGTCATTGGCAGGGAGGAGCTGGTTGTCTTCGGCTGCTGTTCCACCACAGTGCAAGATTTTGACGGCATCAAGTTCCTCTTCAATACCTTGCATACCCATGACGTACACTTTACGGTCTGCAGGGAACTTGAGCGCATTCTTGAGATACACTGCTGCTGCGAATGAACTCGACACAATCTCATGCTATATGCCATTATGAACTGGTCAGCATAAGAAAACAACAACCACGTGTCGCTCCTCACCTCACTGGCCTTGATTCCCAATTTGTCGAACTTTTTCTTGAAACTCTTTCGACTCCGACTGGCATTATTTGTTACAAATAACACTCGATTCCCTAGGCCTCGTAGCATATCGATTATCTCGCGAGCCCCTGCAATAGCATCGTCACCAGACCAAAGCACACCGTCACAGTCGAAGAGCCAAATGTCGTAGCGGCTCAACATTTCTGCGTAGTCGCTTGACGACATCAGCTTGCGAGGCGGCGCCATTGGAAATAGCCTAAAGAAAGAGAAGCTGGTCAAGGAAAACCGATGCTGATTTGCTTCTACACTCGATACAAAGAGTACAGTCTTTCCGCGCCATTAATCCAACACCGCGTCTTTCTGCACTTTGCTTAGCTCGCACTACCGGAGTCCGAGTTGATGCACTACGAGATTCGCCTCCCCAGCACTCCGCGGACGCGGACGAAGGCTCTAGCAAAGCCGCTAGGACTCGCGGGCAGTGCATGGAAAAGTGCTCCGGTTCAGGTCCGAATGGAGCCATGACTGTGCATGGGGACCTTTCGACTCATCATCCAATAGCCCTAGTGCTGAACTTTTTTCACACGAACAAGTGCATCATGGTAAGGTTTGTCTGGTGTTTTATCTCACACTGTAGTCATGAACTTCTAAAGAGGAATTCTATTTTGTTCATGTTTTGTTCATGTTAAGGGGAATGTGCTTAGATATTTAGTCGCCTTAATGAACCAGTAGTAAGGTGACAACAAGAAAGACACTGTACAATGCGTCATACAGAAAAACAGCTGTGTCTTTCTTTCGCAAAGAGTCTGCTCGAAACGCCTCTTGTCATCCGGTCACTACGTTCGTTGTATTTTTCGGTAAGGTCGTTTGGTCTCTTTCTGGCAACGAGTACCGACGGTTGCGACACCTCTTGAGAAGAGCCTGTTTCGAATGAACCGTCCTCACTAGAAGGGCCCCAAATCGCTGGCTTGCGGTGGCGTATCTACTTCACTATTGCCGTTTCCATCAGTAGAATAGCCTGAAATGTCAAAGTTCTCAATGAAAAGCTGCGTTGGCGTTTTTAAAGACATGCTTGCGAGACTTTTGCCTGCTCCATGAATCACACGCTATCGTATCAACATCAGAGTTTTCGGGTCGAGGCCGGCTACAATGTGAGCTTGATACATCTTTGGCCTCGGAACGTTCGATACTCGGTTTTTTTCTCTCCTGGCAGAGAGGTACAGAGCCACTTGACGATATTATATCTCCACCAAGGTTTTGATTTCCATGTTCTTGGAGACAGACGTTGTGATAGAATTCTATCCACGAGTGATGTTCCATCCAAAGCCCCACGAGAGGTGATCATGCAAAGACGATACAGACATGACTCGCTGGCGTTCTTGCCTTTCGGAAAGTGCTGGAAGACTGCCAAGTATTGTATAGGCAAGGTACCTTTTTGATTTGGCCTGTTTGAAGAAAGCTTGGTCTATGGTAGCAGGTTGATTTGTTTCGTCATCAGCTGCCATTCGTCCCCTTGTGGTGGTTGCCTTGCTATAGTGGTACGACCACGACAGATCAATAATACTGATGGGGGTACCAATGACTCTAGCTCTCATTTTGCCATCACACCCTTTTCTAGTGGCGGAGATCTCTCCGCTGGGTCTATGTAAGCTTGCTCTACGCTAGGTTTCCTCCTCTCTGTGTACCTCTCTTACTATCCTTGGGTTTTGTTTTGTACATGGGTTCATTGTTGCGCTTGTTTCACATTGGTACTATTGGCAAACGCACATAATGTGCTCTCGAAACCGGAGCAAGACATCCAAACAATGGCAAGAGGCGAAGGGAAATTGTCATTTCCATGAAACGTAATTGATTGAAACGATGAATTTCTAGTCAACAAGCCTCAAAAGAAGCATTAGCCTCGTTTGTGCGTGGCCTTTTACGTCTCCGGGTTTTGCTCCGGGATGCACGGAGTCTGTCCCCAGAACGCGCAGAGCATATCAGCCATTCACAAATCTGTCAAATTTTCTGTACAAGATGCGATGAGACAATTTGTATATGTGTCGGACCAAGGATCAAACAATGAATGAGAACAACATTCAATGATTCTCGATTGCGACTCCAACCAAATAGATGGAAAAATCATTGAAGCATCAATAAACGGGATTTACGTGCTGTCATTTGCTCCCAGACTTGAATTACCAACCTGACGGCAGTATGGCAACGATGAGAAAGCAGTACCCAAATAGTTAGGAACAAGCATGAATTCATTGCTCTTTCTTTTTACTTCAATCAAGCGAAAGCGAACATACAAATCAAAGGAAGTACCATAGATGCAAGACGAAGGTATAAAGCCATAGGATTCCTGGCATCTAATTGACGTGCACACGCCAGAGTTCACGGTGGCCACTCTCAAAGGCTGTTCGTGTGTGGTGTGTCGTGGCGTTGTCGTTGAAGATAAAGTCACCTTCACTCCATTGGTGGCGCAGGACAACTCGGCGATCGTACATGAGTGTGGTAAGTTTGTCGCACAGCGCATCTCCCTCGGCAACGGGTAGGCCAGGCACCTCGACGATGGTCGGTTCACTGGTCGCGCCAATGCACTTGCTTGCTGGCCAGGGTTCATGGAAACGGAATGTATCAGCGCCCGTCTCTGGGTGGGGTGCAATGAAGGGTAAAATAAGCTCTTTTCCTCCAAAGGCTTGATTGGCTACCGTGAATGTCTCCCACTTGAGTTTACGCAGCTCGTCAAGCTGGATGGTTTCTGGGCCGAGGAGTGGAAGCATGTTACGTGACGACGAAAAGAGTGTCAAGCCTCCAACTTGCTGATCTGCTGCACGATTGCGGAACATTTGGAACAATGGCGGCACCGAAATCCACTCGCCCGTCTTTTCATCCTTGACCGTCTTGAAGATACCATCGTAATGGAAAGGCATGGCTTCGTTGGTGAGAACGTTGTTCATGTTCAAGCTTACATTCTCCCGAACCTCGAGAATATCGCCAAATGGCCACATTTGGATTTCGCCCAACTCGCCAGCTTTGGTGCGGAAGACTTCTTTTTGAACCTCCATGGTGAATCCTCGAAGAAGTAGAGGTGTTGTGGAAAGGGCAAGACGGCGCACGCGCTTCATATCCACATCTTCGAACTTGTAGGGGCCGTGACCTTCCCTAGGCTTAACAAGCATACCACATGGGTAGAGCGGCTCAAAGTCGAGCATCATGCCGGGCCAGTTGAAGAGGTCAGACTTTTCACGTAGCAACCAAGGTCGTCCTTGAGCATCGGTCACAATGTCAAACTTGGCCTTGTCTACCGTCGATGCATCGACAACGAGCACGCTGGCATCCGCGAGGACGGCGACGGCGCCATGCCATGGTGTGAGAAAGCTTGGGTTCGTCGATGGAGGAAAGAGGTCAAGAGTGATTTTGCCGACATTGTTTGACTCGTGGATAGACAGACGAATGGACGATTGCGATGTTGAAGCAATTAGCTTGGCGTAGGCCTAATAAATAGGGAATGTATAGTGTCAGCAACATTCAATGACAAACGACTGACAGTCGGTACGAGACTCGTACCTTTCCTCGCTTTAGCATCGCAGCCTTGAAAGCTTCTGGATCTTGGTCTTTTGGAAGAGCCGTATCGTAGTGCTTGCTTGTTGCTTGCACATTTTCATCCTCGCTTGTATCAACTTGTTGTGCAAAAGGACCGTCGAGAAGATTGCGTGTTTGTTGTACCTGAGCAGAGTACTTCTCGAGCGTCTGTGCATCTTTGGAAACGATGCCGGCTAGCGTACCTGGGCGTACAAATTCAAGGTGCTTGAGACCGAGAGAGGAGGCAAAATTTCGCAACTCGTGTTGGTAAGCAAAAGCGTCGGCGTCCGAGACTTGTAGAATGTCTTATAGCACAGCAGTGTTAGCGACACGATGGTTTTCCAAGGGATACTATGCTTTTCGCACCTCCATAGACGGAAGCATCCGACACAATCACGACATTGGCGCCACCCTCGTAGATCTCAGCAATGGAATCAGCAAATCCATCGAGCGTTTGCAGAGCAATTTCTTCAGCCTTGTCTGGCAATGAGCCCAGGGTCTTGCTCTTGATGTCCTCGGCCGGTGCCTTAAAAGGGAAAGCCGGCAAGATGAAACGCACAGGTTCCTTCTTGGAGACAGTGTCGGTGAGTCGCTTCTGAAGCTGTGGAACAAATTTTGCAAAGCGGTCTGGTACGTTGACCGAACGGTGGCGGTAGGCCGAGATGATGGAAAGGATCTTGGAGACTTGGGTATCTGTAGAAGGAAGATGGCTAACGGAAGGCATCTTGTTGACTAGTTTGGTGGAAAGATGTTGGGAAGAAAGAATCAATGCTCAAGGTGTGACTAAATGGGGTCATGTCTTCATCTTGGCTCGTTTTATCTCTTGAGGTTCCCTTGGGCCTGGCAATCCTCATCGGATACGAAAGAGGGTTCTCGTGCACAGGTCCGTTAGCTGAACCTACCATGATCTGCACTGAAGCCATCTGTGGCCGCGGGCAACGAGATAGACCGTTGCTCCGCGCCTCCCAGATGCTCACGGCACGGTCATGAGGAGGAGATCCGAGCTTGAATTATCGCTCCGTCCGAGTATACCCTGTCTCATCCTTTCATCATTGAACCGGAGGCGGCGGAGTCAGAAGAAGCGCTGGATAGGCACACGGACTCCGACGGAGCTGTATTGTTGTGAGATTTTAGCGCGCACTTGGGCCACCTGTCCAGCAGCAGGTGACGACGTCTAGTCGTCTACTGTAGCCATTCGAAGCGCGTACTCTACTCGTAACTTTTGTCGAGCCGCTTTTCCGTTCCAAGCCGGAACAATGTGCATCTCACGTTTTCCAGAGATCTGATACTTTTGGGTACAGTATAATAATAACATAGGCATGTCTAACTAATAACAAAGCTATACATACCACTTCAGTCATTATTCTTCCGCCATCACTTGAGAGTTGAGACTGGTTATGCTTGGCAATGAGACCAGTAGAGTAGGGCGGGCCAGCAGCAAGCAACATATTAGCGCCGTCGTCGATGACTGGCCCATGTACCTTATTCGAACCAAATCAAGCGACTACCTATATTATTCTCGGTCCTCCCATTGGTTTTGGAGCATCATCTATTTGTACATCAAGCAACTTTGCAACCGCTACAAAGGACGTGCATGCGCAGTCGTCAAGGTTATTGACCTCGAAGCGTTCCAATGCGACTTTGCAGACCTTCGCCGTGAAACGCAGCTCATGTCGCTTTTCCAATATTCAACTCTTTTGCGTGTGCGTGGTGGCTGCTGGATCAATGGCAGCAAACTACACACATTGCAACTCGTCTCATGAGCTCCGGCAGTCCTTTCGAGAAGAAAGCATCGTTGCCACAAGCGCTTAAACAAGCGCTCCCAGGACTGAATTAACTTCCACATATGGCTGGCTTCATTGTGACATCAAAGCATCCAACATGCTTGTTGATGAGGATGGAACAGTCCTTGTGGGTGACTTTGGTGTCGGCGTTTGTCTCGGTGAACTAACTTCGGTGAACCAAGGGTTGGTTCTCTGGGGCAGGGGAGTGTCGAGGCAAGGAAGACGAGCTCTGAGCTTTGAGGGGTAACTGTAGCTTTGTAGGGCTATCTAAGGTAGCTGAAGCTACAGATAACGAATGATGCTGAACACACCTGAAGCCGTGGGCTTCGTGTTCGTTTATGTACTACTCTGTGCCCTGCTAGATGCTCGGCAGCTGCTCGTCTATCGTCTATCAATCACGTGACCCTTCCTCCTTATTCTGCCTGTCTGCTGTAGCGCTCATTTTTCCAAGGTGGGTTGTTGCTGTCTATTGACTAGAAGAAAATGGTGATGATGTTTCGAGACGATTAGTCCACGGATGAAAAGTCTTTTGCTTTTTGTTTGTAACGTTTTCTAGGTGAGTTTGACCATCGTTTGTGTAATCGCCAGGATACCCTTCGCGACTACGCTTGCTAGTAGGACTTGAACCCCCCAACACATCGCTTGTATTGAGAGGATATGCATGCTGCTCTTCGAGCCAGGTGAGATCTCCATAATCGAGCCCAGCTGTAGCGCACGGTGCTGCAGCTCCGTTTGCTTGTGTGTCGGTTGCATCGAAGGGCAATGCGCAATAAAAACTAGAGAGAAACTCAGTGAATGTGCCCAGGCTGTCAATATCGGAATCCAAAAGATTGTTCAAGGGAGATGGCAACGGGCTTGTTATTCCCACTGAGCTGGAAACGGCTGGTGCAGTAGAAGCAGTAGTGGCGGTGTTGGATACAACACCATTTTCTGGATCTTGAGGTAGGCTATTTGTCTGCATCTGCAGTTGCTGAGTCTCCGAAGGTGACAGTGTCTTGTTGATATTGAGAAAAGGCTGTTCTAAGCTATGAGCTTTTCCCTGCACCATTTTCTCGGGCATATCCGCACACTGACGTTGGTGCCAGTGCTCAGTAAACGATGCGACCCACGAAGAATCCATGTCACGCGTAGTCAAGCCAGAGACATTGCCGTGTTGCTTGTGATTGGCGAATGATCTGCCATCGTTGGAGCCATCTCCGTTGGCGGAAAGCAAAGCAAAGTAACTTGTAGCGCTGCTGCGGGAGCGCAGAGGTTTACCGTCGCCGATTTTTGATGACGCTTTGGAAGGCGATGACGGAGAGGAACTCGATGACAATGTACCAGACATTGAACCAGGATTATTCCGTCGGCTGAGTGCTAGCCAGTGAACCCATTTCGAATCAGGATCTCTTCCCATCGGCGTACTTTGTCCACCATCAAAACATTGCATGGTAGTGGGCCTGGATTTTTCGCTGAAACGGGCAGCAGAACAATACCTCCCAAAGGGCGTAAAATTCCGTCAAACGTCGAGGGTATCACGATGGCCACCTTCTAGGGGGGGAAGTACAGGTGGAATGAGTTGCATTGTAGAACGTACTATGAACGTTCCCTAAATACATCGACTGCAGCATCTTCAGCGGTCACGTAACCCTAACCCTTTCGGCAACCGACGGGCTACTGTGGTATTTTGAAAATCAGTTGTTGCGATCTTCCAACAAAGGGGGATTGATTGGCTAGCACACCCAAAATGAACCCTGACTGTGGCTTCAGTGCTAACGGCTGACACCCCAAGTCCCACAGTATATTAGGTTACAGGATTGTCAGAGGTACACGTAGTCCTCGGCAACAGAGGGGCTATATTGGGGGCCGAAGCAGCCGCACTCGCGCGGTATCGACGACGAGGGATTCGGAAGGATCCGCTAGACCCATCTCTGGATGTTGCTGGAGCGGTGTGAAGATTTATCATCGTGCTGATGATCGTGAAGAGTCGTACCATGTTAGGGTCAGGGAGGCGGGTGAAGGGTGAGCGTAACGTTTGCAGACAACGATGAGCGCCGTGTATTCACAGATAATGCAGGAGGTTTGGTGTCGATTTTAAATCCCGTTCGCACTTCACAAACCCGTTGTTGGCGGGGAAATGATGCATCTCTCGCCCGCCGTCTCGGTTGCATTTCGAATCGCGGTCCGTCGTGTTCCGACGGGAGTGCGGAAATACGGAACGGGCGTTGCGTTTGTGCATCCGTACCCCGCACTTTCGCTCCAAGTACATATTCGCTTAATTGGAGCCAAAGTGCGGGGTAGGGATAATCTACAGTACGGAATACTCCGTACGTGACTATTGAAGCTTAGCCAGCCGCCCCACCCACCATGTACATATGTAAGGTACTTAGTGGCCCCTGCAAGTCGGTGTTCTATTCGTTCTATTCTTCTATTGGTCGTTCCGTTCCCACTGTTTACTTCCGTACCTCCCGTACAGTAGGCGTTTCACGTTGAGGGTACAGGTGACAGGTCAGCCAACCAACGCTAAAGCTCGGTCGGCCATGCCGAACCTCCGGAGTCCGGACATGGTCAGGTTTAACGGAGGCGTTTACATATCGCCGAAAGCATTGCGCAGCAACAAATACCTACATCGGCAAAACAATAGATTTATCTAACACAGCCAAAGAGACAAGGCGACGTGAGAGACTTCCAGACGCCAACAGGATAGGTCTAGCTGCGATTTTCTTTTCGTGGGTCTGACAATCTGACGTGTTCACCTGTCAAAATGCCTGTCAAAACTAGACTTTCGAGTTTCAAAGTGGCAATATACGAGTATGCGTACGAAGGTACCTAAGGTAAGGTAGGTAGCCCTTTGACCGCCACAAGGTCGGTCATCCCGTTTGATTAACAGCTAGGCCAAATTTGGTAGCAGCTTGACCAGATGGGGTACGAGTGCTTAATAAGATAAACCCCGCTATCGCCGACTCGCCGAATCTAAATAAATGTTCGTATGCGGGCTTACAGTTGGTGGGGGGTTGGAAAAGTTGAGCCAGGGCCGGAACCTTTTTTTTTTGGTGCCGGCCCCGACTCAACTTTCTGCATATGCTAACCATGAGTTCAAAATTATTCCAATCTCGGCTCAGCTTTCTGCATATGCTAATCATGAGCTCAAGAATTGATATTATTTAGCTAAAGTAGCTAGAAGACAAACAGCTTCAGCGAAGTATTGAAGCCGTGCGCGAAACATCACATATATCATGAATCTACTTTGCAGCAAGACGAGCGAAGATTCTTCTACATATGCTTAGCATATGCATAAAACATGTGAAATCATGAACTCAACTTCTCATTAACAAGCTATCGCTTACGTTATTCTCGTCAGATCTTTCTTGTGCATTTTCTTCTTCATTCTCATCGTTCTGCTCGTGATTTGCACTATCACTTTTCTCATCGTCTTCAACATTTGCGTTGAGAGAATCTTGAGCGAGCTGAGTTTCTTCTTAGTATATGCGCAGCATATGCGAAGTGCAACACTCAAATCATTTAGTCAACTCGTTATCTCATTCGCTCAATTTTGAGCGTTGATGCTTTCGTCGTTCATCGATGTTTCTTTATGCTCAGTTGATGCTGCGCATATGCTCAGTCGAGACTTTGATAATCAAATGTGAATTCTTTTGTGATCTCGCTTAATGCTCTTGGCATATGCTTCGCATAGGAACCGAAGCTTTTCCAACCCGACGTCAGATCTTTGAATGTGCGGGGCATATGCCAATTTTAAAGTTCAACCCGACGCCAAGAATTTTTTCCGACCCCGGCTCAACTTTTCCAACCCCCCGACCAGCTGTACCCCCTTCGTATGCTTAGTCATTGGTGAGGTCCCCCTACTAGCATTGTTGCCTCAGTAAGGTAGCTCAGAACCTCAGACGTGTAGATGGAACTAAGCCCCTTTTGGTTAGCTGTCTTGCTTACTACGTGAGTTCCATCTACTAGGAATAAGCGCTAACCCGAAGGGGCTTAGCTTCAGTACGTCTGAGATACGCAATAGCATTGTAGATCATAGGGGGGTGGCCGACCTTGTGGCGGTGAAAGGGTTGATGGCAGGCATCGTGGTCGATCATACGGATCTTTTTCCAAAGATTCGAAGCATTGTACAAAAAGTCCTTGACGCAAAGACCCAAAGTAAGATCAAAGACACCAGCACTATATTGTAGATATGACTCTAGCGATATACACATGGAGTGGAGAGTCTTCGTAGATATGGGTTTGTAAACGTTGCTGTTGTTCTTTGCGGTGACGGCGCTTAGGATGGCGGAGTTCCAGAAGAGGCAAGAAAGATAGAGACCGGGGACTGCCAAAGGCTCACGTGAGACTGCACAAGAGGCGGGAAACACAGCACGGACGATAAGTTGCAGGAGGCACGGGAAGAACGTGTGGGAGAATGCATGGATTGTCGTCCTGTCCAAGGACGTCCAGCAAATGGGTGCTGTGACGGGATGGCCCTGTGGACTGCGTCGTTGCGGTGTGCTGTCTTGAGGGAAAATCCTCCTGGCGTGTGTGTTGTGTGAGACCGCAGTCTCGACGCAACCTCTACGCCGTCTTCACGCTTTTTTCTACGTCCGCTGGGCTCCAATGTCGTACTGTTCAAAGCCAGCACCGTCGCCATCTTCAAGTCAAGTCCTTTCCAACGGTTTGTCTTGTTATGCATGGCAATGACACGGGTTGTTGGCCATACTCAAGGATCGGAACCAGTTTATGCTTTCATGACACCTCCATCCTCGACAGCACATTGTCTGCACGATGATCGGCCGTCTTTCTCCTTCTGGGGCCGCTCGAGGATGCCGCACGCCAGATGCAACAGTATCCGAGTACCAAGAACAAATTCCGCGAGGTCGCTCCTCCACTTCTTCTGGCACGTGTGGCAGTAACGGGTTGACGAGAGAGATTGAGTTGCATGATGTTGTAAATTTAGCTTGCCTGATACTGTCACTGAAGCGAGGGATCGTCATGCACTGTGCTGGTGGACGAAAAGCTATTGCTAGTCTAAGTGGTAAAAATATCAGCGGCGTGTCCTCTTTCCCTCCTTAATGATTCCCCCAGGCCAAAAAAACCCCCCATTCCAATACCCACTCACCCTCGCCCTCCCCTCCCACCAACCCTACACACGGCATCAACCCCCCCTCCCCCCCCCCCCTCCCCCCTCCCCTTCCCCCCAGGCCACTCAACCCTCAATACTCCACAACCTTAATCCTCCCCTCCAACCCCTCCGGCAACTCCTCCCTCCCCATCAGCCCCAACTGCACCACATCCCCCCAAAAGAACATCGCCCGCTCCTGCGCATACCCCAAATAATCGAACTCCTCTTCCTCCGTCTCATCGCCTCCTTCCTCCGGCCGCTTGTCACGCGCGTCTTGCGCCAAGGCCGCCATCGAGGGGGATAGGGGGTCGGAATCGAGGGTGGTTTGGGCGGGTGGTAATGGACGCATCTGAGGAATTTTGGCTTGAACGATGCCCCATGCGACCCATTGGGCGGAGTTGGCGACGCGCCAGATGCGGGCTTCGAGCATGAGGCGGGCGATTTCGGACTCGGTGGCTTCGTCGCGCTCGCGCTCTTCCTCGGCAATTTGGGCCGGGGGCGCGCGGCTGTCGAGCATGAAGCTGCTGATTGAACTGCTGGGACCGGAGCTGGGGCCGGTGTAGGGGGATGGTCTGGGGTAGTGCGGTTGGTGCGTTACGTACGCTCTTAGGAATCGGTGCTGTTCTTCGCGGGTGGGGTATTTTGTGTGGTCGAGGGAGTGGGAGGAGGTGGGGGAGTGGTAGTTGTAGCACCATTCGGTGAAGTGGTTTGCGAATTCCAGGCCGGGAACGTTGGCGGAGGCGTATTCGAAGTCGATGACTATTAGCTGTTTGTGTTCGTTGGAAGGGAGGAGGAGGGGAGATTCGCCAGATGGTTGGAGGCGGAGGAGGTTGCCGTACTGGGTCTATCCGGAGTCAGCATTGCCGTACGTGTCTAGGGGGACATTGTTGAGACTTACATCGTTGTGGGCAAAGACTAGTTGTTGACGTATGCCTGCTGGGCCACCATATTGATCGTCAAGCCATTTGCGGTAGCGCTCAACTGTTCGGCGGAATATCGACCATTCAACGCCACATATCAAACCTCGATTCTTCCATTCTTCGGAGCGGGTTTTAGCAGGCCCAAGCCTGCCGGATAAAATTTGATGGTCGATCCAGATGATAATTTCTTCACACTTGTCTACCCATTTATCCCAATTCCTCCACATAAAGGGTCCTTCGTCACGTTCTTGTTCAAGCAACTCGATACCATCGTGCAATTCTCGCATCCGTTTTGCAATTTGCTTTGAGGTCTCCGGTACTCGCAGATCGGCAGCAGTCAGTGTACGAGCGTGGAAGAACTGTTCGAATCTGCCGTTAATAAAGGTACCGAGGAGTCTTGGGCCTATTTTCTGTCGAGCTAAACGGCGTAAGATTTGCAGTTCGTTCTCACGGTCGATGAGATGCTCCACTTGTGGACCGTATATACGGAGGAGAATTTTTCTAAGCTAGTCAGCAAAAGGATATATTGGTAGAATGTAGCATTGAGAATTCGGGCAAAGAAGGTCAAATCCCCAATTTAGTATCAAGGAGAGCGTAGTATAAGTATTCAGAAAGAGTCTGCGATACTTACTGGGGTGGTTTCTTCCATACGATTGACGTCAAGCTATCTTGTGGATCTCGTGGGGTCTGTGGTAATACTGCTGGTGGCGATACAACATAGACGGCGTTTGTCAATGCTCCACTCAACCGTTCTACATCAATATCACCTCCATTTTCAAGCGATATCTGTCGCCAGCCCTTGAGTCTCAAGGTATGAGCTAGTCGAACGATTTCCTTTGGGATGTCAGCGATTCGGAAAAGTAGCAGAAAGTTGGTTGATATAAGGGCAGAGACCGACCTTCTTAAAATGCAACCAAGCCTCATTCTCCCTCATACTCCGTTTGTTTGGATTTAGAAGATCTGTCTGGGATTCCGCTGCTCCTCCAGTGTAGCCTAGAGTCTTCGAATTGTCGAGGACAACTTCAGCGGAAGGCACAAGAGCATCGCCCTCCTGGTAGTCTGTGTCTGATGAGGCTACGGTTGAGTATTTCCTAAGAGTGCGTCTTCTAGTAGATCCTCGGCGGGAGAAGTGGGACCCTCTTCTTTCTTGTTTTGGGGTGATAACTTTGTCACCATCGAAGTTCATGCCCGTTGCTACGATCTTTTCTAGTTCTTCCAGGGCAAGACTCGTATCAGACAGTCCAGAAGAAGAGCTTGCATGTCGATGCCTGCCTTTCTGATGCGTATGGCCTTCACTGTGTCCTTTACCGAGTAAAGACTTGGTAGCATCGACCGCACTAGTGAGCCTAGACTGGCCATCTTGTGTTTGCCCCCTGCGCGCAGCTCTCTTTGCCTTCTCATGCTGAAGCCACTCTGTCACTTGTGTTATAACATCTTTTGAATGACGATGATGGCTCGAGCGGCCGTATGATGAGGCTTGGTCGCCAAGTTTAGGTCTGTCATCACCGGTAAAACTGCTGAGACTGGCTGTAGAGTTCAGGGACACTGTCGATGCTGCTGGACCAGGACGCCCGGACAGACGTTTCCCGACACTTGCACGATGCTGCCTCTGAGGTACGGCAGTACCTGGTGGGTCCTCTGTATCAAGCGATGCAGCACTGACTTTGGGGGAGAGGCTTTGTGGCTCTGCAACAAAAGCGGCTGCGTCGTAGAAGGCATACGTAAGCTCGCGTCTTCAAAGTCTCCTAAAGCAAGTGTCATAGAAATCTGAAGCTTGGAGTCATACGCATAGTTAACAAGCACTCGGGGATATTACATTAAACGGGTGCAGCAAAGGTCATAACAATCTACATGTAACACTATAACACATAATTATCGAGGAGGGCTCGTAAAAGAACTCAATGTAAGCATGAGTGCCAAACATAGCTGTTCAGGCTCTTCCTTAATGCGACAACAGATAACGACAGCAGGCACCTAAGAGATTTTCTACTATCCAAAGCGGAACAAGGACCGACCTTTTGAGCTGTTTCTAACGGGGATACTGTCCATGGCCTCATCAAGAATTGGCATGATGTATAGGGTTTCTGTTAAGGTATGTCCGAATCAAAAGGTGCTTACCTTTATTCCCAGAGTGATTGTGAGCCCTGGATGGGAGCGCAAGCACGTGGGGAGAGCGTCATTGGGCATTCAGGATGCGGGAACTAAAATATAGATAAGATAACCCTAACTTGATGCCGATATCTGTCAATATTGACAGGAATGAGTACTTGGATGGCTTCGCACGCATTCTTTACAAAGTCGTACAACCGGTGACTACACGCTCTTTGTTGCTCAACCCTCTGTCTCTACAAACTATGCCTGTCTCTACAATCTACCTAACCCGCCACGGCGTACGCCCTCCCCCCCCCTTGCCTCTCTCCTGATTCCCTTGCCCATCCCCCCACTCCGCTAACATCCCCTTCAGTTCCGCACAAACTTCACCCTCAACCCCACCACAGGAATCTATCACACCCCCATCCCATCCTCCACCAACCTCCCTGCCGACGTCCCCCTTACCGCCCACGGCGTCGAGCAATCCCACGAGCTGGCCGCTTACATCGCCTCTATCAATAACCCAAGGATAAGCAAAGTCTATAGTAGTCCCTACTACCGATGTCTACAAACCATCCAGCCAACGGTCGATAAACTCCGACTTTCCGAGATACGAGTAGACACCGGGCTTGGGGAGTGGTACGGCCACGCCCCTTTCATGCACCCCTTCCCTGCCCCACCCAAAACCCTCCGGTCTCTCTTCCCGGCTCACTCGCTCACCTACACTTCCTCGATCATCCCCTCTCGTAATGGTGAAACGCTGCCGCAGGTGCACGACCGCTGCGCATACGCTCTCAGCTGTATCATCTCCTCGCTTGATAGAGAAGTTGGGGATGAGGATGTAGCGATAGTGATATGCACGCATGCTGCTAGCTTGATTGCGATGGGTAGGGCCTTGACCGGAGTAATGCCGCGGGATGCGAATGAGGAGGATTTCAAACCGTTTACTTGTGGGGTGAGTAAGTTTGTGAGACGGAGGGTGGAAAGAGAGATGGAAAGGTGGGAGAAGGGGACGGAGGTGCCAGAGTTGGGGTGGAGGGGAAAGGGTGTGGGCGGGGGTTGGATATGTGTGATGAATGGTAGTTGTGAGCATCTGAGTGGTGGCGCGGAGAGGGGGTGGTAAGTAGTATCTTCCCTATTTCCCTTAGTTTTGAGAAGTGCATCTGATGGAGATGTATGGGATTTAAGGATGCTGACTGCTGATCATTGGGTGGTGCGGCGTAGGCATTTTTCAGGCGACGAGAGTTTTAGTGTCGATGCTGGCCAATATGGTGGTTCGAATCGTAATCTAGAACAACCGGTCCATAACGAAAACGCTTTCCGAGATAGCTCGAAGCTCTAGATTGCTATCCATCGTATCTGTATTCCCCTTATCTATTACAACCCAAAGCTCCCGAGAGTGTTTCTCCAGGATGTAGAAGAAAAACGATGGTCTACCACACAATTGGGAATACTACGAAGCGCTGGAAAATGCACTGAAGCCTAAAACTCGATGCCACCCAGTACTTGACAAAGCGCTTAGCACAACTGTTGGGTTATCAGTACATCTATACGGTTATGTCAGTAGATTGGGGGAAAGAAGGGGCAATATGCGCGCAGAGTGGCTTACCTGATTCAGGAGCCACATAACCCCAAAGATAAGTACAAGCCGTACTCTCAAGTCGTCCCTTATGAGCTTGTTGAGTTTAGACGTGGACCTACTCACAACGGCCCTGTGTCTTCGAAGGGACCCATTCAACGCATGATCACTCTTCGTTCGTGGCAACTCAAGAGCGATTAAAGGAAGCCCTTGGAGTTCTGACGATTCAACCTCCGACCGACCTTCGCTTGGGTCAACAATCCACGAAGTAATTCTTGTCGTAGCAGCAGCGACGTGCCAGCTAACCCAGAAGAAGGTTATAGTAAGCAGCACAAAGTCTACCCATCTGCCTTCTATGTGTGTAGCTGTCTGCCTAAGGGAGACCAAGCTTAGAAGACCCTTGGTATCCGCTGCCATCCAGATGTGGAATTGCAAGGTAAATGTCTCGAGGGAACATCTACCGAGCCATACGAAGATTGAGGAGTAGAAGTTGCGTGCATGTCGACTACAATTCCTGAGGACGATAAAGGAAAGAATAGGGAAACAGGAAATGTATGGCACCCACCAGTTGTAGTCGAATTTATTTGGTGAACGGCGTGTAAGGATCCAGAATTCAGGTATAATGGCAATGGCCCCGACAATAGAAATCGTTCTTAGTCGAGAAAATCGATCGTGGATAACCTTGAAAAGGCCATTCATAGGACGCTCTCCGCCCAAGACATCGGAGATCCTTATGAACATGATGGCAGCTACCATGCCAATGTACACTATGTAGTTATCAAGCTGGAGCCTGAACCGCCACTCTGTGACATTCCAATCAATACCACAGGTTTTTCTTAACAGGCGAAAGACACCTTCAAAAACACCCGGAATTCTAACTGAAGCTGTGACGATAATGGCAGAGATCAGGATCTTGCTTAACAGGAAGCGGAGCGAATAGTTCCATGAATGGCGGATTCTCATGGTTAGGTATATTACCATGTACCAAAAGGAAATAAGAGGTGCGAAGTAGTAGAACAAATAATCGGTTCGCATGATATAAGGCAGCAGGCAACTCAACAAGTTTAGTCGTACAAGGACCGATGCGCAACGGCGAAGGGAATAGTCCGCTTTTCGGTAGAAGAAGACAGTATGACCGAAACCAGTCATGAACAGATAGGAGGCGACCAATATTCGGATAATCTCGTAAATCCAAAGAACTTTCGAAGCACCGGTATAGTGGTAAATCAAGATCGCGAATTGCATCCACCCTTTCCATTCATCTGTTTGATCTCTTGAAAGGAAAGGTTGGTCTGTATTTTTTGGCACAAAGTCTTGCATACTCCCTTTACGAATCGGTGGTGCGACGGATCGACGGATAGATAGGACTCCAAGACCGATAGTGATGACGCTTAAAGCGGTGAATTCGTCAGACGAATATTGCTTTTGAGATTTGTTGAATATCTGCGTACGGTCGGCGAAGAAGCAATACGACATTGCCAGCCCTAAAACCAGAAGAGCGCGAGATATTTTGGCTGATGGTAACCATGGCTGCCGTTTTAAATCTGTAACATCGATTAGGGCTTTCTCTGCTCAAACTGATAGTGGTGTACATACCCCCAAAGGTAACCCAGACCAAGAGCGGTAGTGTCCATAGTGAGACGGATACGATAGCCAATTGAACCCAACTCATCCGTACATAATCACTACAGCAAGTCTTGTCCATCGGATACTTTGTCATAAAGGTGACCTCAGCATTGCACCTCATATTTAACAGCACATCTGCTTTCCGACGTGCGACAGTATCAACAACATGTAACCCGTCTTCTTCATACGCTGGCTTTCTTTGTAAAGTCATGAAGAAGTAGCTCCATGCAACAAGCGCCTTTTGTTGTGTGGAGAGCTCTTGGAGATGTTCATTCAAAGGGTTAATGTTAGCTGCAGTGAGACTCGCAGCATGGGACGGAGACAAGGAATCGTACCAGGGAACTTGGACTGGAGCAAAAACCACACGATCATCTGGATTGGGTCCGTTACGGGAAGAGGGTGAGTTATGTTGCCTCGAGACACCATGTTCGCCATGGTCCGCAAGCCAAGCGATGGTGTCGACGGAGTCCTTGAAAGGCTTCAGTGAATCTTTACTAAAGTGTTGTACATGCCATAAGCCACCTCCAATGAGTACTATTGCAGGACTTTTGCGGCCTTCCTGGTCTCCCTGTACTCGCGTATCTTGAGCGTCTCGATAAACAGCTAATTCTTGATGTAGGTTTGAGGTATTTAAAAACGGGTCCCAGATGAACTCGAGTGTGACATCTGCCCTGCTGAAGGTCACATCCTCGTGCTTTTCAGCGTAGTACCTTGCTTCGTCTGCACCCTTTGCATCTAGCTTTCGTGCGGTCGCCCAGAATATCTGCCGAATTGTGGAGTCACCAGCATACACGACTTTGCGAGACTTCAGACACGCTGAAATATCCTTTGCGTTGTAATCGTGTAACATACACCCAGGAGGTTGCCAGTTGGAAGGAGGTTCGATATTGGGAACCTTTGGAATATCGAGCCACCGGCCTTGAGTGAGTAGTCCATAGCACTTGTAACGATCGTGAGCATCTAAATTCTAGGGTCAGCTAGGCCATGACAAGGTCACTGAAAAAAAGGCTGCGGATTGTATACCTGTCCAAGAGAACCGATACAACACGGTTATCACAATTCCTAGGAAAAGCAGAAGACATGTGCGATCAACTACCTCTAGGAGAGTGGGCACCCCAAGTTGTATTTTACGAATCCTGACCATAGTCTCTCAATGGCACTATTCAAACGAGTTGAAGGAATATCGGACGGCTTGCAAGATTTTGGTGATTACTCAATTTGCAAAGAGTACAGATCAACGACGTACAATGGTACTTGAAGGAAGTTCGTTTGCAGATACAGTCAACCTTACTAGATAATCATGTACTTCCAGCTGTGTTGTGTGGCATTATGGTGTGACGAAGCGTGTTGTAAATTGAACTTTCTACATTAAGGATGAGAGACTTGATCAATTGGTCTATAAGGTAACAGAAGTAATTAGATTTGGAACACATGTACTAGTCGTTGAACGTTACACGAAGCCGAGTAATCACCCTTCCATGAATATTCAGCAGATCTTTGGGTTAAGATAGCGGCGACTTACAAAGATTTGGAATCTAGAACTTGCTTTTAGTCTGAATTTAGTCTTGTCCGACACGTACCGGTGGAAGGAAGTAATCTCAGTAGAATCGGTTCTGAGGTCTACTTACGCTCGAATCATTATACTTGACCTGTCAAACCTATCTGTGTACCGACTCGCCGTCTTGTAAGTGTCTGATTTGTCTTCCCTTTAGATGATGCTCCCATCGGATTCTCCTTCTCCCACTTCTCATCTGCCATATAAGCCTCCACAGCTGCGTCAAGGTCGTATTTTGCTTGATTAAGATAGAGAAGTGCTACATCGTAACTAAGCCGTCAAAAAAGATTCGCAAGGTAGTTAGTGAAATGCGCTACCCTACGAGTCGAGTTTCGAAATGGTATTATATCTGAGGATACTTACTCTGAGACTTTACATGCGACCATCCACCGCCTGACCTTTCCCTTTCGTATCTCTTCCTCTTCCCCGTCTATCGGCTGAGGACTCAAGCTCGTGCCGCCTTTGTAGTATTCACCAGGTACGAGAATTGTGCGCCGAGCAGCAAGTAAATGATTCGTGTAAAGCCCGTTTGTCCGCCGCAGTGCATCCTGAGGTACGCCATATCGTAATGAGAGAGACGGGATAGTATCTTGGGAGGGGTCAAGGAAATGCAGCACATCTTCTCCAGGCTGATTTGAGGATGAGGCTTGTTTTTCGGACGAGGCTACCTGAGGATCTAGGGATGAATATGCTGGTGGCTGGTCATCTGGTGGCGAAGCGAGCGAAACATGGGCGAGGCGAGGGGACGCAGGTGGCGAGTATGTGGGAGGGTCTCGTAAACCTGGCGGTAGTGATGATTTAGCGCTGGATATTTGACAGAATGGACCTGAGAGGGTATCAGTATGCCCTCAGAGCAGACCGAGAAACCCAGAGAAGCTGACAATAAGACGCAAAGCGTTGATTCTCCTATAGTCGAGCAATTTTTAGCTAATGCTTTAGAATCAGAGTAGTATACTTTGACTTACAACTACGCACTTTGCACAGATAACACGACCACAGCAGTCCAAGCGGCGATCTTGTGCCACAGGTTTCTCACTCTTCTCATCGTACTGTGGCGGGATTGCAGACAACAGTGCCGCGCAAGTGCAGCAAGCCTCTTCTAGCATCATAAAACGAAGAAATAGAGAGAGATGACAGTACTATAGGAAATAGGGAAATAGGCGTCCTGAGAAGTAGTAAAGTAAGTAATGGTATTGAATCTCAGGAATCAGACCAGCACGATGACGCTTGTAGTCCCTATCGCCAGGTCAGGTGCTGATAAGGGCTGTCACTAGCTCAACACAGCTAGCGTACATCTTAGCATCGCACACTCCAAGAAGCGAGACGCCGTGTGGAATTTTCTAATCCCACTGCTCACTCCTCACCATAAGCAACTTCCACGAGGTATGTTGTGACCGATATCCGCAGCTCGAAGCAGTCCATACAAACCCACAAGTCACAATTGCGTTCCGCCATGTCTACAACAGGCTTTGGCGGCAGCGCAAATCGTGCAACATGGGCTGAAGAACCCTTGAGTCTCAAGGGCACTCTTTACGCTCAAAGCTCCTGAAAGCTAACTCGGATCTCTCTCGCGTACTCTAGATACCTCAACTCCTACCATCGAGCTGAGAATCTCAAAATGGTCAAAACCAGTGTCCTCAATGATGCGCTCAACGCCATCAACAACGCCGAAAAAGCCGGGAAGCGCCAAGTCCTCATCCGACCCAGCTCCAAGGTCATTGTCAAATTTTTGAGTGTCATGCAGAAACACGGTATGTGCTGGAGATAATCTGTAATTTTTTGCAGGTGCTTTGTTCTCGACCTTCAGCACCACACCTTATTCGGGCTGATAACTAGGCAATGGTTTCGAATCTTCAAAACACTACACGACCTTTGCCCTTTAAGTGTCCGATATATTCAACTCCATGCGAAGATCTTACACGTTTTCTGATTTCGTCCTGACGTACAACGTTTAATCGATCGCAACATGCTGACCTTGCTTCTCCCATAGGCTACATTGGTGAATTCGAGGAAGTCGACGACCATCGCTCCGGCAAAATCGTTATCCAACTCAATGGCCGGTACATATCCCCCATCACGCATATTGAACAAACAAACCCTTTACTAACCATTCCCAGCCTTAACAAAACCGGCGTCATCTCCCCCCGCTACAACGTCCGCATCGGCGACTTTGAGAAATGGGTTGTCAAGCTGCTGCCCTCGCGTCAATTCGGCTATATCGTTCTGACAACCTCGTCTGGGATCATGGACCATGAGGAAGCGAGACGGAAGCATGTGGCTGGCAAGATTATTGGGTTCTTTTATTAGAGAGCATCATATTTTGGGGTTGGCCAGATACTGTCCCGGGCTACATCGTGATGTGGAATAAAAGCTATTCTCC
>JAABUL010001753.1_pt1 | contig 39279 bp, 30 predicted proteins | sample 5559151 | NCBI WGS metagenome assembly JAABUL01 (sample SAMN10711876, study PRJNA513368) | rock metagenome | isolation source: Antarctica rocks | place: Antarctica: Victoria Land, Pudding Butte sud | reverse complement strand
CCCTTGTCCATCGCCGACCGCTCCACCCGAATCAGTGGACCACGACAGATTCAGCCCCAAACGCTTTTGTCACCCCCCTGTTTCACCCGATCGCCCTGGCCGTGCTCAGTTCACCATGGGACGCTCGCCCGATGTGGTCTATACTGAGGGCAGTGTCAGGCGGACGTCACGAGATCCTCGATCCGCAGCGGCAGTCGTCGGATCCTCTGGCCCGTGGCGTGGAACACGGCGTTGCTTAACGCAGCCGCGGTTCCCACGATGCCGATCTCGCCGATGCCTTTGACGCCGATCGGGTTGACGAGCTTGTCCTCTTCCGGGACCATGATGATGTCGACCTGGCCGACGTCGGCGTTCACCGGCACGAGATAGTCGGCGAGGTTGGCGTTCGTGTAACGGGCCGCCCGCGTATCGATCTCGGTTTCCTCATGCAGCGCGGAGCCGAGCCCCCAGATCATGCCGCCCATGAGCTGGCTTCGCGCCGTGCGGGTGTTGAGGATGCGGCCGGCCGCGAAGGCGCCGGTCATCCGCGGCACCCGGATCTCCTTGGTCCGGGTGTGGACCCGGACCTCGACGAATTCCGCCCCGAACGCGAACTGGATGCGGTCCTCCAGCTTGGCGCCGCCGATCGGCGCCGCGCGACCGGCATAGAGCGCCTGAAGGGCACCCGGCTTGGCGCCATGCGGGATCCACTCGGCATATTCCTCGACCGCGCCGGGCCCTTTCTTGCGCAGCAACTCGACCAGATCGCCGGTCTCGCCCTGGCTGGTCAGCTTGGCCCGGATCGCGTCACAGGCCTGTGCGATGACCGAACAGACGCTGGCCGTGGTGATGGAGCCGCCGCTGACCGGAGCCGGCGGCCACAGGGTGTCGCCGACCATGACCAACACTTTCTCGACCGGGATGCCGAGATGCTCGGCTGCGGTCTGGGCCGCTACCGTGTAGATTCCCTGGCCGATTTCGTGGGTAGCGGTCTCGACCCGCGCGGTGCCGTCCGGCATCAACCGCACGCGGGCCGTGGCGGGGGCCATCTGGGTCGGGTAGCACGCCATGGCGCAGCCATAGCCGACCAGCCAGTCCCCGTCCCGCATGGAGCCGGGTTTCGGATCCCGTTTCGACCAGCCGAAGCTCGCGGCCGCCTGGTCGAAGCAGGGCATCATGGTGCGGCTTGTATAGGGCAGGCCCTTGATGGGCTCCCTCATCGTGTCGTTGACGCGTCGCAGTTCGATCGGATCCATGGCGAGCGCGACCGCGAGTTCGTCCATGGCGCATTCCAGCGCGTAGATGTACGGGGTCTCGGCCGGAGCCCGCATGAAGCCGGGTGTCGACCGGTCGGCCCGAACCACCGTGACGGCACTCCTGATATTGGGACAGGCATACATGCGGGTGGAGGCGTCGGTTCCGGCCACAGCGTAGGTGTCGCGCCGAGACGTCACCTCGAACCCCTCGTGCGACAGCGCCTGCAGGCGCCCGTCCCGCGACGCGGCAAGCCGCACGCGATGCTCCGTCTCGGCCCGGAAGGTCGCGATCGTGAAGCTTTGGGCACGGGTCGGCACCAGCTTCACGGGTCGGCCCAGCCTTCGCGCCGCCACGGCGATCAGCGCGGTGCGCTGAGTGAGGGCGCCCTTGGATCCGAATGCCCCGCCGACGAAGGGGCTCACGACTCGCACCTGGGACGGATCGATGCCCAGTTGCTGGGCGATACCGTTCTTCATGCCGTAGACGCTCTGGCTCGGCTCGTAGACGGTCAGTTGCGAGCCGGACCACACGCAGGTGGTGGTGAAGAGTTCGATCGGGTTGTGGTGCTGGGTCGGCGTCGCGTAGTGCCCGTCGATCTTGATGTCGGCCCCCGCGTAGGCGGCGTCGAAATCCCCGATGCCGGGGTCTTCATGCCGCTTGCTGACCGAGGCGAGCGGCTGCGCGGTGCTGCCCGGCGAACCGAACGTGGCGCTGGGCTCGGCGGGCTGATAATCGACCTTGATCCTGTAGGCGCCCTCGCGCGCCGTCTCGTAACTGTTGGCCAGCACCACCGCGATGATCTGTCCGCCGAAGAAGATCTCGGGCGACCCGAGCGGCAGCACGGAATTCGATTGTACGCCGCCCTCGCCGAAGAATTTGGTGTCTTTCAGCACGCCCTGCATCGTATCGTGCGTCATGATGTCGAGCACGCCGGGCACGGCCTTGGCGGCCGCGAGGTCCATGGCGACGATCCGACCGCGGGCGATGGCGCTGGTCAGCAGAAAGGCGTGGACGGTGTCGTTGAAGGCGAAGTCCGAAGCGTAGAGCGCCCCACCCGTCACCTTGGCCCGGCCGTCGACGCGCGCCACGGGGGCGCCCTGGTTTCCTTTCGGGTCCGGTGCTGCGGCACTCATCCTCGGATCTCCATCGTGGCGACCTGGAGCAGTGCCCTCACCAGGGTGGCCTGCCCGAGCGCCACCTTGTAGGCGTTATGTTGCCGGGGCCGCGCGCCCGCGAATGCCGCGCGAGCTGCGAGCGTCGCCGAGGCTTCGTCGATGGCCTTGCCGGTCAGCAGCGCTTCAGCCTCGCGAGCCCGCCATGGTGCGGTGGCGACGCCGCCGAGTGCGATGCGGGCCTCGCGCACCACGGACGTCCCGGGCGCACCGCCTTCACCGAGGTCCAGGGCCACGGCGGCGGACGCCAGCGCGAACTCGTAGGATTGCCGGTCGCGCACTTTCAGATAAAGGGAGCGTCGGGTCCACGGTCCGGGCGGGACGATGAAGGCCGTGATGACGTCGCCGGGCGCGAGGTTCGTCTCGATGTCCGGCGTCGTGCCGGGCTGACGGTGCAGGTCCGCAAAGGCCATGCGTCGCGGGCCGCCCGTGCCGAGGATCTCGACACCCGCATCGAGCGCCAGCATGCCCTGTGCCCAGTCGCCCGGGTAGGTGGCGATGCACTGGTCGCTGGTCCCCAGCACCGCGTGGACCCGGTTGACCCCGTCTAGCGCCGCGCAACCGGAGCCCGGGTTGCGTTTGTTGCAGGCGGCCCAACTGACATCCCGGAAATAGGTACATCGGGTCCGCTGCAGAGCGTTGCCGCCGAGCGTCGCCATGTTGCGGAGTTGTGCGCTCGCGGCCAGCAGCAGCGATTGCGACAGCACGGGATAGGTCTTGATTACCTCGGGATGAGCAGCAGCCTCGGCCATCGACGCGAAGGCGCCGAGCCTCAGGCCGTCGGGCGTCGCCGTGATGACCGAATGCGTCCGCCGCAAGGCTGCGGCATCGACCACGTGGACAGGCGCCATGACCTCGAGCTTCATCAGGTCGAGAAGCGTGGTGCCGCCGGCCAGCAGTTCGGCTGGGGCTCGGCCCTGTACCGCAGGGCCTGTGCCGCCTGCCGCCAGGGCACGGGACGCGAGGTCGGGAGTCGCGATTCGTTCGAACGTAAAGGGCAGCATCGCTCAGCCTCGCATGGCGGTCTTGGCCTGGTTCACGGCTGCCACGATATTGGGATAGGCGGCACAGCGGCACAGGTTGCCGCTCATCGATTCGCGGATCGCATCGTCGCTGCCGGCGTGGCCTTCCTTCACGCAGCCGATCGCCGACATGATTTGCCCCGAGGTGCAATAGCCGCATTGGAAGGCATCGTTGTCGATGAAGGCCTGCTGCATCGGATGGAGGCCACCTTCGAGTGTCGACAGCCCTTCGATGGTGGTGACGGGACGCTCGCCCACCGAGGCCGCGAGCGTGAGGCAGGACAGCACACGCGTGCCGTCGATATGCACCGTGCAGGCGCCGCACTGGCCGTGGTCGCATCCCTTCTTGGTCCCCGTCAGGCCGACATGGTCGCGCAAGGCGTCGAGCAGGCTCGTGCGGATGTCGAGTGCCAGCCGGTAGCGGGTGCCGTTGACGTCGAGCACCGTCCCGGCCAGCGCCCTGGGATCGGCCGCCGGTGGCTCTTGAGCGACAGCGGGTGGCGGAGACGCTGCTTCACCCACGAAGGGCAGTGCCGCAGTGGAAGCGGAGACGCCGAGGAAACGGCGACGAGAGAGCGGATTGACCCGCGATGGATCCTGGTCCGGCACAAACACCTCCCGTGCTGCCGAGATCGAAGCCGCCGCTGAGGCGCAGGCCGCGCCCGACGCCGACAACGCCGGCTTCCCGCTCCTGGAAGCAGGCGACGCCGAGTCAACCCGAGCGGCGCGTCTCGGTTCCCCCGGACGGCGTCTCGGTGCGGCGAGAGGGAGCACGTCTCCCGCATACAGGGTTTTCAACAGGCCTTAACGATTTGTGTGAAAAGTTTTGGCACCTTTTTAGGGTGCGCAGCGGATCGCACGTGGATTCAAGGCGTTACCCGACAAGTCCGGATTCGGCCCGCGAGCGACGCCATTGACGCCTGCGAATCCATCCCGGCAGCGATCGGAAATTCGAACTATGTGCGAATGTCGCATGTCAACAACACCGCTGCGTTATCCCGTTGAAATCGAAGCCGTTAGGGCTTGTGTCCGGACGCCGGCGCTTTCGCGAATCCCGGTGCGACGGGCGAATCTGACTCTTTCGTGACACGATTCGGTTGCCTGTCCGGGGGCTGATGTGTAGTTTGAACCTCTCGCTGCGGCGCTGTTCACCGCGCCGGTGGGCCAGTTTTCTTGTATAGTAACATGGGTTTCGAAGTCTATGGCGTTCGCCAGGGCTGCCTTTTCTATGACTGAGTATATACGTGCTTTTCAGGCCAACGCGTCACCGTGCGGGAATGGACATATATTACGGGTTGACTTGCTGATTTGATGTCCGGGACGGACAATCGCTGATGAGCCGCGGGGGGACGATCGTGCCAGCATGCCTTTCGACATTGCGAATGCTACCGCCGCGGCCCGGGCGAGGCCGCGCCGCACCCTGATCGCCGGACCCCGTAGGTACACCGGTTTTGGAGGGCCATCCGAAACCCGCGACACCCGCGAGAGGCACGCCGTGATCGGCGGCGCCGGTGCCACAGCAATTCTTCCGGTTTGAGATGCGGCAAAGACATCCCACGCCAGAAAGAATACCATTGATCATGAACGCGCGAAACGACGCCCCACGCTTCGTTGACGACACTGCCGGCCTCCGCGCTTCCGTAGCGTCGCTTCCCTCGACCTTCGAGGTCGACGTCGGCCCGGCCCCCGCGATCCTCAGCGAGCAGTGGTCCAAGGCCTGCCGGCGGCTCCGGGCGGAACTCGGCGAAGCGGTGTTCGGCGCTTGGTTTGCGCGTCTCGAACTCGACCGCATCGTCGACGACACCGCCTGCCTGACCGTTCCGACCAACTTTCTCAAGACGTGGATCCAGTCGCATTACGTGGACAAGCTCTGCGCCGCACTGGCGGCGGAAGCTCCGGAGGTGAAGCGCTGCCTCGTCGGGCTGCGTTCGTCGTCGCGCCCGGCACCGACGAAGACCGCCGCGCCCCCGATAGCACCGGCGCCAGCCCTCGAGTCGAAGAGCGCGGTGGCTCCGCGTAGCGCCTCGGTGACCCGGGTCGACTCGGGCAACAAGATGCAGCCGATGGTGCCGACCACGGCACCGGACGCCCTGGCGGGTTCGCCGCTCGACCGGCGTCTCACTTTCGCGAGCTTCGTCACCGGCAAGTCGAACCAGCTCGCCTTCGCGGCGGCGCAGCGCGTGGCCGAGGCGGCCCCGGGTGACGCTCCGCTCTATAGCCCCCTCTACATCCACGCCGCCGTAGGCCTCGGCAAGACGCATCTTCTGCAGGCCACGGCCCATGCCGTGACCGAGGCGGGACGCCGGGTGATCTATCTCACGGCAGAGCGCTTCATGTACGGGTTCGTGGCGGCGCTGAAGGCGCAAACCTCGATCCAGTTCAAGGAGAAGCTGCGGGCCATCGACGTGCTGATCATCGATGACGTGCAATTCCTGCAGGGCAAGTCGATCCAGACCGAGTTCTGCCACACGCTGAACGCCCTGATCGACGACGGCCGGCAGGTCATCGTCGCGGCGGACCGGCCACCGGCCGACCTCGAGGCGCTGGACGAACGCGTGCGCTCGCGACTGGCCGGCGGGCTCTGCGTCGAGATGGAAGCGCTGGACGAGGCGCTGCGGGGCAAGATCCTGGAGCATCGCGTCGTGGCGGCGCGGGCCCTGCAGCCCGGGTTCGCGCTGTCGCCGGCCGTGTTGACCTATGTGGCCCGCACGATCGCCACCAACGGACGCGACCTCGACGGCGCCGTGAACCGGCTCATGGCTCATGCCACATTGTCGGGCACGGCCCATACGGTCGAGACCGCGGAAGCCGCGATCCGCGACCTCGTGCGGTCGCGAGAGCCGAAACGCGTCAAGATCGAAGACATCCAGAAGCTGGTGGCCAACCATTACAACGTCAGTCGCGCCGACATCCTGTCGTCGCGGCGCACCGCCATGGTGGTCAGACCCAGACAGATCGCGATGTATCTGTCGAAGGCTCTGACGCTGCGGTCGCTGCCCGAGATCGGCCGACGCTTCGGCGGACGCGACCACACCACCGTGCTCCATGCCGTGCGCAAGATCGAAGCGCTGAGCGGCAAAGAGGCGTCGCTCGCCGAGGAACTGGAGCTGCTGAAGCGTCTCCTGCAGGATTGAACCGACGCGCTGGCCGAAACATTGGGGCGTGCAAAGGCCTGCGAGGTTGTGTAGGGAGCCGATGGGCTGCACGGGACGTCCGTCGCGCGGCGCAGCCCGTCGACACACGCGGACGACCCTGCTTTGCCGAGCCGGGTGTCCTGCTCCAGGTGCGAGGTTCCATGCGATCCTATGTTTCGATGACCAGTGCCGCCGCCGCGACGGCACTGCTTCTGGCGACCGCGCCCGCGTTCGCGGCCTCGTGCGGCAGCGACGCCGGCGGCTTCCCGGCCTGGCTCGACGATTTCAAGCAGCAGGCGACCGCGCAGGGGATCTCGGAACGGACGGTTTCGGAATCGCTCGACGGCGTGACCTACGACCGCAACACGGTGCAGCATGACCGCGGACAGGGCGTGTTCCACCAGACCTTCGAGCAGTTCTCCGGCCGCATGGTGCCGCCGCGCGTCAAGCGGGGCGCCGACAAGGTCCGCCAATATTCCGGGCTGCTGCAGCGCATCGAGAGCCAGTACGGCGTACAGGGACCGGTGCTGATCGCGATCTGGGGGCTGGAGACGGATTTCGGATCCTATATCGGCAGTTTCTCCACGATCCGGTCGCTGGCGACGCTCGCCTACGACTGCCGGCGATCGGACAAGTTCCGTGCGGAACTGATCGACGCGCTCCGTATCGTGCAGCGCGGCGACCTCAACCCGTCCACGATGCATGGCGCCTGGGCGGGTGAGATCGGGCAGACACAGTTCATGCCGTCGTCCTACGTGAAATTCGCGGTGGACTTCGACGGCAAGGGCCGGCGCGACCTGATCCATAGCGTGCCCGACGTGCTCGCCTCGACGGCCAAATATCTGCAAAGCTATGGTTGGCAGGCTGGGCAGGGCTGGGCGCCCGGTCAGGCGAACTTCCCCGTCATCCAGCAGTGGAACGCCAGCCAGGTCTACTCGAAGACCATCGCGCTCCTGGCCACCAGGATCGACGAAGCGACGAGGTAGCCGGCAGTCCGGCCGCCCGCGTCGGGGCTGGCCGATCCAGGCATCGTGCCGGTGGCGGAACCCCGGGCGGAATGTATGAATGCAGGGACCAGACCCGCCAAGGGGGCGACATCCGATGCATGACGATATCCGCGATGCCGAGGACGGCGACCTGCATGGCATCCTGACCATTCACAACCGTGCCGTCGAGACCTCGACCGCGATCTTCTCGTTCCGTCCCGTGGACATCGAGAATCGGCGCGCCTTCCTGGCCGAGCGGCGGGCTCGCGGCTTTCCGTTCCTGGTGGCGGCTTCGGGGCGCGACGTGCTGGGCTACGCGTCCTTCGGCGAGTTCCGGCCGCATGACGGCTATTTCAGAAGCGTCGAGCATTCCGTCTACGTGGACGAGGACCATCGCCGGCGGGGTGTGGCGGGGCGGCTCATGACGGCGCTGATCGAGCGGGCGCGCGCCATGAGCAAGCACGTGATGGTGGGCGGGCTCGACGCAGCCAACGGGCCCTCGATCGCGCTGCATGAACGGTTCGGCTTCGCGCGGGTCGGGCTCATGCCGCAGGTCGGCTTCAAGTTCGACCGCTATCTCGACCTGTTGTTCATGCAAAAGATACTCGACTGACCCGCCAGACCGGCTGGCGGCAGCACCGTACGAGACCCCATGAACCTGTCGCTCACCGTGCTGAACCTCGCCGGCGCCATCGCGCTGCTGCTGTGGGGAGTCCGCATGGTGCAGACGGGCGTGCAGCGGGCCTTCGGGCCGCGCCTGCGCCAGGTTCTCGGCGCGGCTCTGTCGAACCGCTTCAGCGCTTTCGCGGCCGGGCTCGGCGCCACCGCGGTGCTCCAGAGCAGCACCGCGACGGGACTGATGATCACGGGCTTCGCGGCGAGCGGCCTCGTCGAGCTCGTGCCGGCCTTGAGCATGATGCTGGGCGCCAACGTCGGCACCACCTTGATCGTGCAGCTCTTCTCCTTCGACGCCGCGGCTGCGGCCCCCATGCTGATCCTGCTCGGCGTGCTGCTGTTTCGCCGCGCCGCTGCGGCGCCCCGGGATTTCGGGCGGGTGCTGATTGGCCTCGGCCTCATGTTCATGGCCTTGCGCGAGCTCCTGACCATCGTGACTCCCTACGAGGACCAGCCCAGCCTGCGCCTCCTGCTCGGTATCGTGGCGACTCAGCCGATCGTCGACGTGGTGATTGCGGCAGGCCTCACCTGGGCGACGCATTCATCGGTCGTCGTGGTCTTGCTCGTGATGTCGCTCGCGGCGCGCGGCGTGGTGCCGCCCGACACGGCCTTCGCGCTGGTGCTCGGTGCCAATCTCGGGACCGCGATCAACCCCTGCCTCGAAGGCCATGCGGGTGGAGATGCCGCCGCGAGACGGTTGCCGATCGGCAACCTCCTCACGCGCGTGATCGGCGTCGCCGTGACCCTGCCGGCGCTTGCGCCCCTGGGCCGGATGATTGTGATGTGGGAACCCAATGCGGAGCGCGCCGTAGCGGACTTCCACGTTGCGTTCAATCTCGCGGTCGCGGTCGTTTTCATGCCGCTGCTGCCGGCCTTCGCGCGCCTGCTGCGCGGCATGTTGCCGACCCAGGTCGCGGCGGCCGATCCGGCCCGGCCGCTCTACCTCGACAGCACGGCGCTCGAAACGCCCTTCCTGGCACTCGGCTGCGCCACGCGGGAAGCGCTGCGGCTGGCCGACGTCCTGGAGGACATGCTGAACGGCTTCGGGGCCGCGATCGACGGGAACGACCGCCGAAGGATCGGCGAGACGAAGAAGCTCGCCGGAATCCTCGACAAGCTCAACGGAGCCGTCACGACGTACCTGACCGAACTCGATCCCGAGGCGATGTCGGTGGACGACCGCCATCGAGCGAGCGACATCGTGCTGTTCGCGTCCAATCTCGAACACGCGGCCGACGTGGTGGGCCGCAACCTCCTCGGGCTCGCGGCCAAGCGGATCAAGCAGGGCCTCACGCTGCCGCAGGACCATCAGGCGGAACTCCGCGCAACGCTCGATCAACTCCTGGCCAACCTGCGATCGGCCGCGAGCGTGTTCCTCACCCGGGATCTCCGCAGCGCGCGGCTGCTCGCAACCCAGAAGGAAGTGTTCCGCGATATCGAGAGCCGCGCCGCCTCGGAGCATTTCGCGCGGTTGCGCGAGGGGCTGGTCGATCGGGAACGCGGCACACTGCTCCTCGACCTCCTGCGCGACATGAAACGGGTCAACATGCACCTCGTTTCGGCCGCAGCTTATCCGGTGCTCGAACAGGGGGGCGAACTCCTGCCAACCCGCCTACGGCACAGCCTCATGGCAGGTGGCGAGGACAGCGATGTCGAGACCTGACGCCACCCGCGGTCGCGGATGCGCGGCTTCCAGCTCTCAGTGCAGTTGGAACTCGCTACCGACCAAGGCCAGTTCGGCGGGGCGGATCAGGCCGGAATGGCCGACCCGCACGGAATGGACGGCGCCATCGAGCGTCTCGCGCCAGAAGGTCAGGAATCTGGACAGCATGGGGAAAGCCGGGGCGAGGTCGTAGTCCTGCCAGATATAGCTCTGCAGCAGCTTCGGATGGTCCGGCAGATGGTACAGGATTTCCGCCGTGGTCAGGCCGTAGCCGGCAAGTTGGCGGATGAAGTCCGGTGAGACGTCGCGAGCGGATCCCATGGTACGATCTCCAGGTCTGGAGCTGCGGTCGACTGGCGCCAAGGCGGAGCACGTTTCACGCCGCCGTCACATTGCGCCCTCGAATGGGTTAACGCACCGTGAAGCCTGATCGTCGACTCTCCAAAGGTTCGATTGCTTCACATAAGAATATGTTTATATGAGCATGTTACGACAGCGGAGCATAGCATGAGCCAGGACGTCGATGCCCTGTTCGCCGACCGTCGCGCGATCCAGGACGGGCCCGAGATACTGGCGGCGCTGCAGGCCGCGGCGCGCGAGCGTATCCTGGTGCTCGACGGCGCGATGGGAACCCAGATCCAAGGCCTCGACTTCGAGGAAAGCCACTTCCGCGGCCAACGGTTCGTCTCGTGCGAGTGCCACCTGAAGGGCAACAACGACCTTCTAACACTGACTCAGCCCGAGTCCATCGAGGCGATCCACCTCGCCTACGCGCTGGCCGGTGCCGACATCGTCGAGACCAACACCTTCTCGTCGACGACCATCGCCCAGGCCGATTACGGCATGCAGGACGCCGTCTACGACCTCAACCGCGACGGCGCGCGGCTAGCCAAGCGGGCCTGTCTCAAGGCCGAGCGGCAGGACGGCCGCCGCCGTTTCGTGGCGGGTGCCCTCGGCCCCACCAACCGCACCGCCTCCATCTCGCCCGACGTCAACGATCCGGGCTTCCGCGCGGTGTCGTTCGACGACCTCCGAATCGCTTATGCCGAGCAGACGCGCGGGCTGATCGACGGCGGCGCCGACATCATCCTGATCGAGACCATCTTCGACACGTTGAACGCCAAGGCGGCGGTCTTCGCCGTCGAACAGGTCTTCGAGACAACGGGGATCCGCCTGCCCGTGATGATCTCGGGCACCATCACGGACCTGTCGGGGCGCACCCTGTCGGGCCAGACTCCGACGGCGTTCTGGCATTCGCTGCGTCACGCCAAGCCCTTCACGATCGGGCTCAATTGCGCGCTCGGCGCCGCCGCCATGCGGCCGCATCTCGCCGAACTGTCGGGCGTCTCCGACGCCTTCGTCTGCGCCTATCCGAACGCCGGCCTGCCCAATGAATTCGGTCTCTACGACGAGAGCCCGGACGCCATGGCGGCCCAGATCGCCGGCTTCGCGGACGAAGGGCTGGTCAATGTGGTGGGCGGCTGCTGCGGCTCGACGCCCGAGCACATCCGCGCCATTGCGAACGCCGTCGAGGGCAAGAGGCCCCGCCCCATTCCCGAGCACCCGCCGCAAATGCGGCTGTCGGGCCTGGAGCCCTTCGTGCTGACGCCCGACATCCCCTTCGTCAATGTCGGCGAACGCACCAACGTCACGGGCTCGGCCCGCTTCCGCAAGCTGATCACCAACGGCGACCTCGCGGCGGCGCTCGACGTCGCGCGCGACCAGGTGGCCAACGGCGCCCAGATCATCGACGTCAACATGGACGAGGGCCTGATCGATTCCGAGAAGGCCATGGTGGAGTTCCTCAACCTCGTGGCGGCCGAGCCCGACATCGCCCGCGTGCCGGTGATGATCGATTCGTCCAAGTTCTCGGTGATCGAGGCGGGGCTGAAATGCGTCCAGGGCAAGCCCCTGGTGAACTCCATCTCGATGAAGGAAGGCGAGGCGGCTTTCCTTCGCGTCGCCCGCCTCGTGCGGACCTATGGCGCAGCCGTGGTGGTGATGGCCTTCGACGAGCAAGGCCAGGCCGACAGCCTCGCCCGCAAGGTCGCGATCTGCACCCGCGCCTACCGCCTGCTCGTCGACGAGGCCGGTTTCCCGCCCGAGGACATCGTCTTCGACCCCAACGTCTTCGCGGTTGCGACCGGCATCGAGGAGCACGACGGCTACGGCGTGGCCTTCATCGAGGCCTGCCGGCAGATCCGCAAGGATCTTCCCCATGCCCACATCTCGGGCGGCGTGTCGAACCTCTCCTTCTCGTTCCGCGGCAACGAGCCCGTGCGCGAGGCCATGCACGCGGTGTTCCTGTACCACGCCATCCAGGCCGGCATGGACATGGGGATCGTCAACGCGGGCCAACTCGCCATCTACGAATCGGTCGACGCGGAGCTGCGCCAAGCCTGCGAGGACGTGGTGCTGAACCGCCGCGCCGACGGCACGGAACGGCTGCTGGCTCTGGCGGAACGCTACCGCGGCAAGGGCGGCGTCGAGGCCAAGGCGCAGGACCTCGGCTGGCGCGAGAGGCCCGTGGCCGACCGCCTGTCGCACGCGCTGGTCAACGGCATCACGGACTACATCGCGGTCGACGTCGAGGAAGCCCGGCTCGCGGCCGAGCGGCCGCTCCACGTCATCGAGGGGCCGCTGATGGCCGGCATGAACGTCGTCGGCGACCTCTTCGGCGCCGGCAAGATGTTCCTGCCCCAGGTGGTCAAATCGGCCCGCGTGATGAAACAGGCCGTGGCGATCCTCCTGCCCTACATGGACGCAGAGAAACTCGCCAACGGGGGCGATGGCGAGCGCCAGGCGGCCGGGCGCATCCTGATGGCGACCGTGAAGGGCGACGTCCACGACATCGGCAAGAACATCGTCGGCGTGGTCCTGGCCTGCAACAATTACGAGGTGATCGACCTCGGCGTCATGGTGCCGGCCGCCAAGATCCTGGAGGTCGCGCGCGACAGGAAGGTCGACATCATCGGCCTGTCGGGCCTGATCACGCCCTCGCTCGACGAGATGGTGCATGTCGCGGCCGAAATGGAGCGCGAGGGCTTCGACGTGCCGCTGCTGATCGGCGGCGCCACGACGAGCCGCGTCCACACCGCCGTCAAGGTCCACCCCCGCTACGCGCGCGGCCAGGCCGTTTACGTCACGGACGCCAGCCGCGCCGTCGGTGTGGTGTCGAACCTGCTGTCGCCCGAGAACCGTGGCGCGTTCGTCGCGCAGACGCGGGCGGAATACCGCAAGGTCGCCGACGCCCACGCCCGGAGCGAGGCCGACAAACAGCGTTTCCCGCTCGCCAAGGCCCGCGCCAACCGCCTGCAACTCGATTGGAGCGCCTATCGCCCCCCGCGCCCGAGCTTCCTCGGCACGCGGGTCATCGAGGACGCGGACCTCGCCGACCTCGCCCGCTATATCGACTGGACGCCGTTCTTCTCGACGTGGGAGCTGAAGGGCCGTTATCCGGCGATCCTCGACCACGAGACCCAAGGGGCGGCGGCGCGGGCGCTGTTCGAGGACGCTCAGGCCATGCTGGCCCGCATCGTGGCCGAAGGCTGGTTCAAGCCGAAGGCCGTGGTGGGCTTTTGGCCGGCCGCGGCGGTCGGCGACGACATCCGGCTCTTCGCCGACGATGCGCGGCGCGACGAACTCGCGTGCTTCTTCACCCTGCGCCAGCAGCTCAGCAAGGGCGGCAGCCGCGCGAGCCTTGCGCTCGCCGACTTCGTGGCTCCGGCCGAAACGGGCTTGCCCGACTACGTCGGCGGCTTCGTGGTGACGGCCGGGGTCGAGGAGGAGGCCATCTCCGAGCGTTTCGCCCGGGCCAACGACGATTACGCCTCCATCATGGTCAAGGCGCTGGCGGACCGCTTCGCCGAGGCCTTCGCCGAAGCGCTGCACAGCCGCGTCCGCAAGGAGCTCTGGGGCTATGCGCCCGACGAGAGTTTCGGCCCGGACGAACTGATCGGCGAACCCTATCGCGGTATTCGCCCGGCGCCCGGCTATCCGTCACAGCCCGACCACACCGAGAAGGCGACGCTGTTCCGCCTGCTCGATGCGGAGGCGCAGGTCGGGGTGAGGCTGACGGAAAGCTACGCCATGTGGCCCGGCTCCTCGGTGTCGGGCCTCTATCTGGCGCACCCCGACGCGCATTATTTCGGGGTCGCCAAGGTGGAGCGCGACCAGGTCGAGGACTACGCGGCCCGCAAGGCCATGCCGGTCGCCGAGGTCGAGCGCTGGCTCGGCCCGATCCTCAACTACGTGCCGCGGGCGGCGGTGCTGGCGGAGGCGGCGGAGTAGCCGAAGACGGCGCATCTGGACGGGTGGCTCGCCCCTCACCCGATCTTCAGCCCAGCCCCAGCGGCGCTCCCCGCCTCGAACGCTCCCGTCGTGATCATCCGGCGCGACGACCGGCCGGACCGCATCGTCAGCCCGAGCTTGTCGAAGGCCTCGTCGACCACGGAGGTCTTCACCACGGCGAGGTCGCGGCCGGTGCTGCGGTGCTCGGCGTCGCGGGCGTCCTTCATGGCGTCGAGCTTGTCGGCGAGCGACGTCACCATGCCGAACGTGAAGGAGGCGTTGACCAAGTGGCGGTCCCGCGTGTTGAAGCGCGCATACTCGCGGCCGGTCTTGTAGCGACCGAGTTCCGAGCGCACGGCGCCGTCGATCAGTTCGGCGAGGTCGCGCGCCGCCGCGATATCCTCGGGCAGCCCGAAGAACACGTAGAGCACGGCACCGGCGGCATCCTTCTCGCGCCACACGCGGCAATCGCAGAAATGCGCGATGGCGCCCACGCAGCTGTCGAGCGGGATGCGCTTGTTGCGATAGGTCGCGAAGGCGAGACGCTCGCAGGGCGATGCGCGCATCTCGACGTCGCTCATCGACAGGGCGTGACGGTCGAGCAGGTCCGCCACCTTGGCGGCGGCCGCCAGCGCCTCCTCTTCCGTGCAGCCGTTGGCGATGGTCTTGGCCATCAGGGCCGCGATACGGGCCTTGAGCTTGTCGCGATCGCTCGACATCGGGGTCCTCTGAACGGCGGCCGCCGTCACCGGTCGGCGGGGGATCGTGACGATCGTTCAACCACGGACGCCGCCCGCCGTCACCTGGTCGCCAGAGCGTCGTCGGGCCCACATCCGATCAGGCGTCGCAAACGCGCCAGTTCCCGTCCGAGTGCGGCGGCTCGCCGCGGCACGAAAAGGACGACACTCCCGCGCCTGAGCCGGCGGAGACCAGCATGGTCGGGGTGTTCGAATTGTTCAAGGTCGGCATCGGGCCTTCCTCGTCCCACACGGTCGGTCCCATGCTGGCGGCCCGCGGCTTCGTCGAGGGTTTGGCGGCCGCCGGGAGCCTCGAGGCTGTGGCCGGCGTCACCGTCACGCTCATGGGATCGCTGGCCTGGACCGGAAAGGGTCACGCGACCGACCGCGCCGTCATCCTGGGGCTCGCCGGCGAGGCACCCGCGACGGTGGACCCGGACCGCGCCGACGCCATCGTGGCGGAGGCCGCGGAGGCGCATCGGCTCGCGCTCGACGGGGGACCCTGCATCCGCTTCGAGCCCGGCCGCGACATCCTGTTCGACACCGTGACGGTGCCGCCCCGTCACCCCAACACGCTGCGATTCGCGGCGTTTGGGCACGACGGCGCGCCGCTTCGGTGCGAGGGCTGGTGTTCGGTCGGCGGCGGCTTCGTGCTGCGCGAGGATGATCCTGGATCGACGCTCGACCGGGAGGTCGCGGTCCCGTTCGCGTTCCGCAGCGGCGCCGACCTCCTGGCGCTCGGCCAGGCGAGCGGGCTCACCATCGCCGCCATGGTGATGGCCAACGAATGCGCGCTACGCCCCGATGTCGAGGTCCTGGCCCATGTCGAGCGCGTGGTCGACACCATGATGGACTGCATCGACCGCGGCCTGGCGACCGGGGGCGAACTCCCGGGCGGACTCAAGGTCAAGCGCCGCGCCCAGGCCATCCAGGCGAGGCTCGCGGCGGCCGAGACCCGCAACAGCCGGTTCCGGCACGAGGTCATGGACCAGGTCGGTCTCCACGCCATGGCGGTCAACGAGGAGAACGCAGCCGGCGGCCGCGTCGTCACGGCTCCGACCAACGGTGCCGCCGGCGTGATCCCGGCGGTGCTGCGCTATTATCGCGACGGCTGCGACGGCGCCTCGCCGGACGGCATCCGGGACTTCATCCTCACGGCGAGCGCGATCGGCGCGCTCTTCAAGATGAACGCCTCGATCTCGGGCGCCGAGGTCGGCTGCCAGGGCGAGGTCGGGGTGGCGTGCTCGATGGCGGCGGCCGGGCTCTGCGCGGCGCTCGGCGGCAGCAACGCGCAAATCGAGAATGCCGCCGAGATCGGCATGGAACACCATCTCGGCATGACCTGCGACCCGATCGGCGGCCTCGTGCAGATCCCCTGCATCGAGCGCAACGGCTTCGGGGCCGTGAAGGCGATCGCGGCCGCCTCGCTGGCGCTGAACGGCGACGGCACCCACGTGGTCTCGCTCGACCATGTGGTGGCCACCATGCGCCGCACCGGGGCCGACATGAGCGCCAAATACAAGGAGACCTCGCAGGGCGGCCTCGCCGTGAACTTCATCGCCTGCTGAGGACAGTCACGGACAAGACCGTCACTTGTCTTGCCGTCACCGAGCCCGATGTCCTCCAGACCACAAGTCGAGGAGGTTCGCATGGGCGCCGAGAAGGAACTGGAGCCGGGCCACAACGACAAGGACGGTACGCATGTCGTCCAGGCTACGGACGCCTTGGGCAGGACGGTCAGCCGAGACCCCTTCAAGAGCCGGGCCGAGGCCGATGCGCGAGCTGCCGAACTGAAGGCACAAGGCCACAAGGTCGACGTGTCGTCGCTCGAGCCGAAGCCGAAGGAACAGCTCTGATCCGGTCCGCTCTCTTGCCGACGCGAGTCGTTACGGCCGCGGCGCAGGACCAGGCCGTTCCCCTGCCAAGGTCCCGGACAACTTGACTTCGAGCGCTCCTATGATGCCCAAAAGCGTGCTCAGGCTTGGGTCCCCGTCCGGCCCGAGTGCCCTGTAGAGCGCTTCCGGGGTGACACCAGCATGGCGAGCGACGCTGGACATTCCTCGGGCGCGAGCCACGATGTTGAGAGCGTGACGGATATACGCGGTATCGCCGGACTCGATAGCATCGGCTACGAGTTCGGCCTGTCCCTCGGCGTCGAGGTGTTGGGCAGCGTCGAAGGGGAATGTCTCGAGTGACATGTGAGCCTCAGGTTTCGCGAGCCAGGGCCTTGGCGAGGGCGATGTCTCGGGTCTGGCTGCCCTTGTCGCCGCCGCAGAGTAGGACAATCAGCGCATTCCCGCGACGGGTGAAGTAGAGTCGGTAGCCAGGGCCATAATCCACGCGCATCTCGCTCACATCGTCGCCAATTGACTTCACATCCCCGAGCAGGCCGGCTTCGGCCCGCGTGATGCGAACCGTGACGCGGTTGCGGGCCTTCCGATCTTCCAGAGCCGTCAGCCAGGACCGGAAGGAGGCTGAAAGCCGAACCTCGATCTCCTGCGCACCATAGTTGACGGGTACAAGCCTGTAAACGGTGGTTCACATCATTGAGTTATCCGTCGGTGACTGTCTTCGGGGCGATGGGTCGACGAAGTTGAAGCGCGGAGGCCAGTAGCCTCAAGCTGGCCGGAACGGCTGAACCTTGCAGACGTCCCATCTTCTTTCAAGAAACCGGTGCCGCCTCTTACAGAGCTGCATCTGGAAAGGCCGCTCGCCACTTCCGGTCCAAAGACCGCCATCGTCGGCATCTGCCCCACAACGCTGCAGCAACAGCTGCGCGACATGGCGCGAAGTAACGATGCGATATTCGAACCCGGTGAAGGCCTGTGCCGAAATCGTCGTGAATCCGTCAACCCTGACGAAGCAGCACGAGGGCGCCGTCCGTGAGGAACGGGCTCGTCGTCTTGAGCGACACCGTCTGCCGGGCGCCTTGCGTCGCGATCACGACGGTGACCTGCGCGCCCGCCACATTGGTCGCGAACCCGAGCCTGTCCCCGCTGGCGCGCCCCGAGACGGTGCCCGACGTCCCGAACCCCTGCTCGGACCACGTCCCCGAGATCGTGCCGCGCTCATCGACCACGGAACCTGTAAAATTCAGCCTGAAGCTCTCCGTGGCGCATCTGAAGGTGAGCTTCGCGGCGTTGGCGGAAACCTGGTACGAGGCCGTGCATGTGGCGTGTTCGACCCCGCCGAGCGTGGCGATCGTGCCGCGCCCTGCCCAAGATCCCGCCAGGGCCGCGAAAGGACGCTGGACCTCCATTGCCGCGAGAGGCTGACCGGCCGCCAGCAGGGTCGCGGCCGCCGCGACGCGTGAGGCGAGCCGCAGGACGCTTGTCATGTGCCGGGCAGAGTCGAGGCGGCAAGGGTTCGACATGGCGGCACTCCGATCCGGTTCAAGCGATCCGCAACGCGCGGTCGACGGCCTGCGGTTCCCGGTCGATGACGAGGAGGAGCGCCCGCGCTGCCGTTTCCGATGCGGCACCGCTGCTATCTAGACGTCGCAGTCGACCGTCCCCGTCAGCCGGCGCCGCAACGGAGTTCGTCCCCCGTCAGCGCGAGAACTTCTTGTACTTCATCCGGTGCGGGATGACGCTGTCGACGCCGAGGCGGCGCTTCTTGTCTTCCTCGTAATCGGCGAAATTGCCCTCGAACCATTCGACGTGGCTGTCCCCCTCGAAGGACAGCATGTGGGTGGCGATGCGGTCTAGGAAGAAGCGGTCGTGGCTGATGATCACGGCGCAGCCCGCATAGGCCAGCAGCGCCTCCTCCAGCACCCGCAGCGTGTCGACGTCGAGGTCGTTGGTGGGCTCGTCGAGCAACAGGACATTGGCGCCCTTCTTCAGCATCTTGGCGAGGTGGACACGATTACGTTCACCGCCCGACAGCATGCCGACCTTCTTCTGCTGGTCGGAGCCTTTGAAGTTGAAGGCCGAGCAATAAGCGCGGGAATTGATCTCCTTCTTGCCGAGATAGATGATCTCGTTGCCGTCCGAGATCTCCTCCCAGACATTCTTCTTGCCGTCGAGCGCATCGCGCGACTGGTCGACATAGCCGAGCTGCACCGACTCGCCGATCGTCATGCCGCCGGCATCCGGCTTGTCCTGGCCGGTGATCATCTTGAACAGCGTCGTCTTGCCGGCGCCGTTCGGGCCGATCACCCCGACGATGCCGCCCGGCGGCAGCTTGAACGACAGGTCGTCGATGAGCAGGCGATCGCCGAAGCCCTTCTTCAGGTCATCGAACTCGATGACGTTCTGGCCGAGCCGCTCGGCGATCGGGATGACGATCTGGGTGATCGAGGGCACCCGCTCCTCGCTCTTGGCCAGCAGGTCCTCGTAGCGCTGGACGCGGGCCTTGGACTTTGACTGGCGGGCCTTGGGGGAGGACGAGATCCACTCGCTCTCGGCTTCGAGCGCGCGCATGCGCGCCTCGTCCTCGCGGCCCTCCTGCAGCAGGCGCTTCTGCTTCTGCTTCAGCCAGGTCGAGTAATTGCCCTCGTAGGGGATACCCCGTCCGCGGTCGAGTTCGAGGATCCATCCCGTGACGTTGTTGAGGAAGTAGCGGTCATGGGTGACGATCAGGATGGCGCCCGGATAAGCGCGCAGGTGCCCCTCCAACCACGACACCGTCTCGGCGTCGAGATGGTTCGTGGGCTCGTCGAGCAGCAGCATCTCGGGCTTGTCGAGCAGCAGGCGGCAGAGGGCGACGCGGCGGCGCTCGCCGCCCGACAGCGTGGCGACGTCGGCATCCTCCGGCGGGCAGCCCAGAGCGTCCATGGCCTGGTCGACCTGGGCGTCGAGGTCCCAGAGGCCCTGGGCCTCGATCTCGTCCTGGAGCGCCGTCATCTCGTCGGCAGTCTCCTCGGAATAGTTCATGGCGAGTTCGTTGTAGCGGTCGAGGATCGCCTGCTTGGACGCGACGCCCAGCATGACGTTGCCCCGCACCCCGATGGCCTCGTCGAGCCGCGGCTCCTGCGGCAGATAGCCGACGCGAGCCCCGTCTGCCACGAAGCCATCGCCTGAGAATTCCTTGTCGATGCCCGCCATGATGCGCAGCAGGGTCGACTTGCCGGAACCGTTCACCCCGAGCACGCCGATCTTGGCGCTCGGGTAGAAGGACAGGTTGACGTTGTCCAAGACCTTCTTGCCGCCGGGATAGGCCTTGGTCAGGCCTTGCATGTGATAGACGAACTGAGGACCTGCCATGGAGGAACCGTGGTGTGTCGCGAGGGCGCGCGGGATGTGATGGGGTGCAGCGCTCCAGGTAGCAGCCGCCCCGCCCCGGTTCAAGCGAAGCCGCGGCGCGCGATCCTCCGGCTCCGGTCACCCTAGCGCGGCCCCGTCCGAACGGCCGGCCTCCGGCGGAGCACTCAAGCTCTGGTCGGTCTGCCGGCCCCGTGCTACCCGAAGCGGACCGGGGAGGGCGCCGGAGCCGACCCGGCTCGACGGAGACGCCCGTGACATCGACCGCAGTCGCACTCGACCAGACGTCATCTCTGGATCCGGTCCCGGGGGACCGCCCGGCGGTCGGCACGGACGCGCTTCCGGTCTTTGCGGCCGATGCGGGAAGCCGGGATCACCTCGGCCGAGCCGCCGCGGCGGGTCTGATGGCCGAGGTCGTGGTCCATCGCCGGGTCGAGACGCCCCTCACGATCGCGGTCTTCGGCCCGGTCGGCTCGGGCAAGAGCCTGTTCCTGCGCGAGATCACGGAAGCCGCGGCGGGCCTCAGCGCCGCCGCGGCCCGCGAGACGGCTCCGAGCCCCTTTCTGTCCCGCGTCGTGGTGGCCCGGGTAGACGCCAGGGCCGGCGGCGACCCGACCGCGATCCTGGTGGGCCGGGTGCTCGATGCGCTGGGTCAGGACCACGCCGCCTTCGCCGAGGACGCCGTCTACGCCGGGAGCGACCCCCGCGAAGCCGCCCGGCTTGCGGCCGAGCGCCTCAATGGGCTGCGCCGGACGCTCGACGGAGAGCGTCAGACCCTCGATGGTCTCGACGCCCGCCGCGCCCGCCTCGCCGAGACGGTGCTGTTCGACTCCGCCGGCTCGCGGGTCGACGCCTTTGCCAGGGCCAACCGCGGGCGGATCGAGGCGCGCCTGCGCGCCTTCGGGCTGCCGGCGTCAGACCCCCTGCTGTCCTTCAAGGCTTTGGTCCGCGAGGCTTCCGAGGCGTCCGGCCCGCAGTCCCGCCTGGCGCTCGTCCTGCGGTCGCTATGGGGCTTCAAGGGCCAGGGCACCCTGCTGGCCCTCGCCGTGTTCCTGCTGATCGTCGGATGGGCCGCGAGCGCTGGAGCCGAGGACCGGGGTGCGGTGTCGGCCTGGCTGACGAGCTTCGGAGACCGCTTCGCGGCCGCCACGGACTGGGCGCGCGCCCACCTCGGCCTGCTCCAGCCCCTCGGCCGGATCGCCTGGGCGCTCGGCGCTCTGGCGCTGCTGACCGATGTCCTGCGGGCCATGCGCTTCCTCGGGCCGATCTTCAAGGGCGCAAACCTCCTCAGGAGCGATCTCGAAGGGCGGCGCCGCGACCTCGACGGCCTCCTGTCGCATCAGACGCGTCGGGTCGACCAGCTCGCGGCAGAGGCGGAGGCCGCCGGCCGCAACGCCGAAGCCGCCGAGCGCCGGATCGACAACCGAAGGCAGGCTGGGATCTCGGACCACGGCGCCGCGCTGGCGAGCGACGTGTTCGGCCTCAAGCCCGGGCCGCAGGTCGCCGCGGAGGCTTTCTTCGGCAAGCTGTCCGGCACCATGGCCGACGGCATGGCGGTGCCGGCCGCCGGCACGCCGCGCCGCATCCTGGTGGCCATCGATGGCCTCGACCGCTTGCCGGGACCGGCTGCCGTGGACTTTTTGGACAGCGTGCATCGCCTGCTCGGACGTCCAGGCTTCGCGACCATCGTGGCGTGCGAGCGCAGTCACATCGCGGGAGCGCTGGGCGAGACGGACCCGGCTCTCGCGGCGGCGCGGCTCGACCGCATGGTGCAATTGTCCTACGACCTCGGCGCGGTCGAGGCCGACCCGTCCCGACTGGCGACCCTCCTGCTCGACCCGCGCGTCGTCGAGACCCCGGCGGCTTCGGTCGATGCCACCCGGTCGGCCCTGGATCGTGGGCTGGAGCCCTTCGAGACCGAGCTGGTTCGCGTGCTGGCGCCCTTCGCGGGTACGACGCCGCGTGGGGTCAAGCGCTTCGTCAACGGCTACAGGATCGCGCGGGCCGACCCGCGGCTCAGCCAGGCGACGCCGGCCACGCTCGGCAGCCTCGCCTGGGCGCTGGCGCTCGACGGCACGGCGGCCGGCAGCGAACTCGACACCTTCGAAAGCGAGGTGTCGAAAGGCAATGTCGCCATGGACCAGGGCTCGGATCTTGGCCGATCCTTCGCGGCAGCCCTGTCGGCGGTGGGACAGGAGGTCAGCATCCAGGATGCGCGTCGGGGATTGGCCGTCGCACGAAGCTACAGCCGGAGGGGCTGACGTCCCGACCGGAGGGCGCCGGTCTCAGCCACCGGGACCCGACCGACCTTGACGCGGGCATCGCGTGACGGCGAGAATGTGGACGCGTCCGCCGGCGAGGCTCGCCGCGAACCAGGATGGACCGGAAAGCACCCGGAAGCCTGTCGCGGGACTTCGATCGATCCCGGCGACGTTGAAGAACGAACGATCAGGGGGAAACGAATGTTCAAGAAGATCCTGCTTGCGGGCGCGGTTCTGGCCGTGATGACGCCGCCCTCATTCGCCGCGACCGAAATCATCGGCCTCATCACCAAGACCAACACCAATCCGTTCTTCGTCAAGATGAAGGAAGGTGCCCAAGCCAAGGCCAAGGAACTCGGCGTGACGCTTCAGGCCTACGCCGGCAAAGCCGATGGCGACAACGATGGTGAGGTTCAGGCCATCGAAGCGTTGATCGCGGCCGGCGCCAAAGGCTTCATGCTCGTGCCGAGCGACTCGACCGCCATCGTGCCCACCGTCAAGAAGGCCCGCGACGCCGGCCTTCTCGTGATCGTGCTGGACACGCCGCTCGACCCCATCAATGCGGCCGACGCCACTTTCGCCACCGATAACTTCAAGGCCGGTGAATTGATCGGCAGCTGGGCACAGGCGACGCTCGGGCCGGAGGCTACCAAGAAGGCCAAGATCGCCACGTTGGATCTCGCCGCCAACGAGCCGACGGTCGACTACCTGCGTCATAACGGTTTCCTCAAAGGCTTCGGCATGACCTTGAAGAATCCGAAGCACTACAGCGCTTCCGACGACCCGCGGATCGTCGGGGGCGACGTGACCGCAGGGGCGGAAGAGGGCGGCCGCAAGGCCATGGAGAACATTCTCCAGAAGGCCGACGACATCAACGTCGTCTATGCCATCAACGAGCCGGCAGCCGCCGGCGGCTATCAGGCCATGAAAGCAGCCGGCAAGGAAAAAGGTGTGCTCTTCGTCGCCGTCGACGGCGGCTGCCCGGGCGTGAAGAACGTCGCTGCGGGGGTCCTGGGTGCGACGTCGCAGCAATATCCGCTCCTGATGGCCGAAAAGGGCGTCGAGGCGATCGCGCAGTTCGTCAAGACCGGAAAGAAGCCGGAGAAGACCCCCGGTCTCGATTTCACCGACACCGGTGCGACGCTGATCACCGACAAGCCCGTCAAGGGCGTGCCGTCGATCACGAGCGCAGAGGGCCTGAAGCTCTGTTGGGGCTGATCCCGGGGAGGCTTTAACGGGGTTTGGTCATCGAAGCTTGGCGAGACCCTATGGGCTCTTGCCGAGTTCCATGAACTTCTGCGGCGTGGGGAGTGCGGCGATGTCTCAGATCGAAGACCAGCGTAAGGCCGCCGACCTCGAGCAGGTTCTGCCGGCCACGCCAACCGGTGCCGTCGTGTTCGACGAGCCGGACCAGCCCCTCCTGAGGCGCATCCAACGCTTCCTCCACGTCTATCCGACGGTCGTACCTTTCGTCGTTCTGCTCGTGGGCATCGCGCTCGGCGCCACCGTGAATTGGACGCGCTTCACCACCGGCTCGAACCTGTCGACGATCCTGTTGCAGGTCACCATCATCGGCATCCTCGGGATCGCCCAGACTCTCATCATCCTGACGGCGGGCATCGATCTGTCGGTCGGCATCGTCATGGTGCTGTCCTCGATCGTGATGGGCCGGCTCAGCGTCACCCTGGGCTGGCCGGTCGAGGTCGGGTTCCTGGCCGGCATCCTGGTTGGAACCGCATGCGGCTTCATCAACGGGACCTTGGTGACTCGGCTGCGAATGCCGCCCTTCATCGTCACGCTCGGCACATTGTCGATCTTCACGGCACTCAACACGTGGTACTCAGAGTCGGAGTCGATCCGCAACGTCGACCTCCAGGACAAGGCGTCGTTCCTCCTGGCCATGGGAGAGCCTATACAGATCGGCACGGCCCGGATCATCTACGGCTCGATCTTGATGCTCGTGATCGCGGCCATCGTCTGGTACGTCCTCAACTGGACGGCTTTCGGCCGCCACGTCTATGCGGTCGGCGACGATCGGGAAGCGGCTCGCCTCGCCGGAATCAACGGCGACCGTACCTTGTTGAAGGTCTATGTCATCGCGGGCGTGGTCTCGGCCATTGCCGGCTGGGTCCTGATCGGGCGTGTCGGCGCCATCAGCCCCACGAGCGGCCAGGACGCCAATCTGGACAGCATCACCGCCGTGGTGATCGGGGGCACCAGCCTCTTCGGCGGGCGTGGCTCCATCATCGGCACGCTGATCGGAGCGCTGATCGTCGGCGTGTTTCGCTCGAGCGTTTCCCTCGCGGGCCTGGACGTCCTGTGGCAGCAATTCGCCGTCGGCGTCCTGGTCATCGTGGCGGTCGCGCTCGACCAATGGATCCGGAAAGTCTCGGCATGAGCGTCGAACCCGTTCTCCGGGCCAGCGGCCTCGTCAAGCGCTATGGCCGGGTCACGGCCCTCGACCACGCCGACTTCGATCTTCTGCCGGGGGAGATCCTGGCGGTGATCGGCGACAACGGCGCCGGCAAGTCAACCCTGATCAAGGCCTTGGCAGGAGCTGTGACCCCCGACTCGGGCGAGATCCGTCTCAATGGGGAGGTCGTGCATTTTCGCTCGCCCATCGAGGCTCGCACGGCCGGCATCGAGACGGTGTACCAGAATCTGGCGCTGTCTCCGTCGCTGACCATTGCGGACAACATGTTCCTCGGGCGGGAGAAGCGCCAAGCCGGCGTCCTGGGCCGCGTTTTCGCCATGCTCGATCGCGCCGCCATGCAGAAACAAGCGCGCGGACACTTGAACGCCCTCGGCCTGATGACGATCCAGAACATCAACCAGACCATCGAGACCCTGTCGGGCGGTCAACGCCAGGGCGTTGCCGTCGCGCGTGCGGCGGCTTTCGGCAGTCGCGTGATCATCATGGACGAACCAACGGCAGCGCTCGGCGTGAAAGAATCCCGCAAGGTCCTGGAGCTGATCCTGGACGTCAGAGCCAAGGGCCTGCCCATCGTCCTGATCAGCCATAACATGCCGCACGTTTTCGAGGTCGCCGACCGCATCCACATCCATCGCCTGGGCCGGCGCGCCTGCGTCATCAGGCCGTCCCTCCACACCATGTCGGACGCCGTGGCCATCATGACCGGCGCGATGAAGCCGCCGAACGATGAGTTGGCGGCCTGACGCCCGCAAGGCGATGCACCGAACCCGCACCGTGCTCGAACGACGCCCCTGCAGATCCCGTTTGGCCAAGCCATCGCGGGCCCGCCCGACATCGCCGTGGTTCAGGGTGCATCTCCAGGGCGCGTTGCCTTCGCGTCCCCCTTGCGCCATGGTTGCCTGGGCGTGCAGGCCGCCTTCGGTCGTACCGCGGTCTCCAACCCGGGGCTTTATGTGAACGTTCTCGACCTTGAAGCCTTCGACGCCAAACCGCTGACGCGCGACCCGTTCGACTTCGTCATCGTCGACAATTTCATCCGGCCGACGATGTTCAAGGACGTGATGGCCGATTTCCCGCGTATTCCGGGACCCGGGTCGCATCCCCCGGCGGAGCTGTCGATCAAGGGCCGCTTCAAGGCTCTTCTGGACGAACTGGAGGGACAAGCATTCCGGTCCGCGGTCGAGCGAAAGTTCGATCTCGACCTCTCGGGCCGCCCGACCATGTACACGGTGCGAGGCTTCGTGGCCGAACGGGACGGCCGCATCCACACGGATAGCAAGACCAAGATCATCACGGTTCTGCTCTATCTCAACGAAGGCTGGGAGGCCGATGGTGGTCGGCTCCGCCTTTTGCGCTCCGGCGAAGCGCTGGACAATCCGGTCGCCGAAGTATCGCCCAACGAGGGAACATTGCTGGTTTTCCGGCGCTCGGATGTGTCCTGGCACGGCCACAAGACCTTCAAAGGACAACGTCGAGCCATCCAGATGAACTGGGTGACCGGGGCCGACGTCGTCGCGTCCGAGCAGCGCCGCCATGCCTTTGCGACGCGGATCAAGAAGCTGAAGAACATGTTCCTGCCCATGACGGGCTGATCGGAGTCGCTAGGCGGCCCTCGACGACCACAGCTCGCGCTGTCGCGGCCATGCTGCAATCCGCCTCCGCCCTGGTGGGGAACCTAAGCATCGGCGTTGCGTTCACCCGGACGAAAGTGTTGTGAGCCTTCCCAGATTGGCTGTGCAGTGTCGATTCGGGCGAGCGACTGCGTCTAAGGGCGTCCCGCGGATAGGCTCAGCGTAACTCACCCGGTATCGGGTGGTAGTGCGAGGCCGCGTATGTGTGTTCGGGACGGTCGTAGCAGCCTTGCTGAGCTTCGTCTTTCATCGTCTGCATTGAGATCGACCGATTTCAATGCAGACCCGGCTCGCCTCTCGCGCTCGCTTTCGGCGAGATACCTCTCATGAGGGATCCCATGCCAGAGTCTTTGGTGCATGGCCAGCGAGGCGTCTCGCCGTCGGAGCCGCATCTGCGCCCGGAACGCCTGCGCTTCGCCTTGGACGTCGGTCGCACAGGCATTTGGAACTGGCGAGCACCGGACGGGGAGTTCTGTGGCGATCGAGGCCTCGCGCTTCTCTGGGGCCTTGCCGACGGCCAGTCCATGTCGTCGCGAGTCCTGAGGGAGTCGATCGAGCCCGAGGACGCGACGCGTGTCCTGGACGAGTTGATCCGGGCCTCGGCGAAGAATGGACCCGAGCGCTGCCAGGTGGAATTCCGTATCCGCCGACAGAGCGACGATGCCCAGCGCTGGATCCGCCTGCAAGGCCGGCGTTATCCGATTGCGGAAGCCGGCACGCCTGTGCCGGTGTCCAACGGTTCGGTCGAACTCATCGGCATGGCGCGGGACGTGACATCGCGAAAACAGCGCGAAACTCACATGCATCTGCTGATGCGCGAAGTCACGCACCGCTCGAAGAACCTGCTGGCCATCATTCAGGCGATGGCGCGGCAGACTGTGAAGGACAGCCTGACCGCCACCGAGTTCGAGCAGCGCTTCTCGTCCCGGCTTCGCGGACTGGCCGCGTCCCATGACCTGCTTGCGGCCAGAGACTGGCATGGGGCCGCCATCGGGGATCTCGTCCGCTGGCAGTTAGGCTCCGCGCTCGACGACGCCGGGGGCCGGGTCGTCATCTCCGGACCCGATCTCTTCCTCAATCCGGAAGCCGCGCAGAACATCGGTTTGGCGTTCAACGAACTGTCCAGCAACGCCCTGCGCTTCGGCGCTCTGTCGAGTTCCGAAGGCCGTGTCTCGATCGCGTGGTCGATCGACCCGTCCGGGGCGGAACCGCGCCGGTTTCACATCAGCTGGCTCGAGTCCGGGGGCCCCGAGGTCAGCGAGCCGCGTCGCATGGGGTTCGGCCATAAAGTGATGGAACGTCTGGCCGCTCGCGCGCTCGACGGCAATGTGAGCCTGACCTTCGCGAGTTCCGGGCTGAAGTGGTCGCTTCACATTCCGGCTTCGTTCGTGGTCGACGAAGACGCCATGCCCCGCGTGAACTGAACGGGGTCCAGCGGAAAGGACGCGACACCCATGCCGGCGCGACAGGATCCGAGACTCGGCGCGAACAAGGTCTCGCGTCGCGCAGCGATGTCCCTCTCGGGTGTTCGGTCCGTGTCGATGGAACCGGGATGGTTCCAGCCATGCCGGGCAAGCTCATCGGCGAGCGTTGAAACCACTGCTCATTTGGCCCACATAGGCTGGTGGCGAGGGGCGCGGGATGGGCCAAGGATCAGACCGGGTCGAGGTCGACCCGGACAGCCGGGTGAGGCGCGTCGAAGCCCTATGCGGCGAGCGCGGCGTGCAGCTGACGGCCCTGCGGCGGCAGGTCATGGGGCTCGTGGCGGGTAGTGCCGCGCCCCTGACCGCCTATGCGCTGATCGATGAACTCGCACGGCTGCAAGGTCGGCCGGTCGCGCCGCCGACCGTCTATCGCACCTTGGATTTCCTGGTCGAGAACGGCTTCGTCATCAAGGTGGAGAGCCGCAACGCCTTTGCGATCTGCGATAGGCCGGGCCACCACCACCACGGCATCCTGCTGATCTGCACCCGCTGCGGCACGACCGACGAGGTCGACGACCACGACCTGGACGCGGCCTTGTCGCGGCGTGCGTCGGCCTCGGGCTTCAAGATCGACAAGCAGATGGTGGAACTCGAAGGGGTCTGCGGCCGCTGCCTCGCGGGGTGACGAGACACGGGCACCGATGGTTGGGATGCCACGAAGGGCCGAAGTCGTGACGCTCACGCGGTTTCCGTCGGCTCCGGCATGGCGGTGCTACCGGCCATCAAGGCCTCCTCCTCGGCGTCGAGCCGGGCTTTCTCGCGCTCGTCGAGACCGAACCGCAGCGCCACTTCGGGCGCGTAGCGTAGCATGTCGGGCTTGAGGCGGATCAGTGCGAGGTCCTTGGCCTTGGCTTCGATCATCACGTCGAAATCGCGGTCCGCCACACCCCGCATGAACCCCATGAATTCGAACGGATGCACGTAGTCGGCGTGTCCGGTCCAGACCGGCGCCACGTTGACGGTCTTCGTCTTCCCGGTTTTCCTGTCCTTGCGCTTCAATGCCCTCAGTTCGGTCCTTGGCGAGGAGAAGTGGATCTTGGGCCTCACATCCTCGGGCCAGGTGTCCAACATGGCGCGAACCGTGCGGCCCGGTTCGAGCGCTTCAGGATTGAAGCACCAGAAATGCTGGTGGTCGAAGATCAGCCGCACGCCCGTATGGCCGTGGATCCACAGGACGTCGGCGGCACTGAAACGAACGTCGTCGTGCTCCAGCACGAGTCGCCGCCGCACCGGCTCGGGCAGCCCGTGCCAGGTTTCGACCCAGCGGGCATTGCTGGTGGCCCGGTCGCCATAGGTTCCACCGACATGGATCACCATGACGGCCTCGGGGCCGAGCTCCATCAGGTCGAGCATCTCGGCCTGGCTGACGAGGTCGGCGATGCTCCTTCCGACCAGCGCCGCGTCGGGGCTGTTCAGCACGACATATTGCGATGGATGGAACGACAGCCGCAGGCCTAGGCTTCTGGCCCGTTCGCCGATGGCGGCGAGATCGGCCGCGCAGTCGCGCACCATGGCGTGGAACTGGGGCATGTCGGGATGGGTCGCGTAGGGCGCGAGATCGGACGACATGCGGTACATGTCGATGCCATGTTGGGCGAGGTATCCGAAGATCCCGTCGAGGTATTCGAGGCTGACCCTGAGGTGAGGTCCGGCCTGCCAGCGCCGAGTATCGTTGCTCTTGAGGTCCGGCCGACCCATGACCTTGACCGGAAAACCGAGGCGCAGCTTGCCATCGGGTCTGGGCGCCGGGAGGCCCGTGTCCTTGCGCTTGATCATCTCGCCATGTCGCCCAAGTGCCGCCGGTTGAGTGTGCATGCCGGCTCGCGACGCCGTCTGCGTAAGGCGCTTTCGCACCTGGCGAATTCGCTCCAGCTTGATAATGCGAGCAGATCCATCGGGACGGCATCGCGGGGGCGATCCATTCGATCCGATACTGCTCCAGCGCCCCCTCGAAGCGTCCTCAAGGCTGCGGGCCGAACCCATCCCAATCCACCACGAAGGCGCGGTAGTCGCAGGTGATCTCGTCGCCCTTGCGGATCGTCCGGCGCGCCACGGTCTCGAAGGGCCGAAGCGCAGTATTGGGGTCATCACTGTGGTTCAGGAACCGGGCGTGGTCGCAGGACAGCACCATGGCGTCCGGGATGTCGGCCGAGCGGTAAGCGTAGGTATCGAGATGATGCCGGAAGCTGTCCGGCAGGGCCGCAATGCGGTCGGATGGAATGACGAGATCGAAACCCTCAGCGAAACGCCAGATCGGTCGGCCTTCGGCGACGTCTTCGTCCGCGAAAACGCCGACGCCGTGGATCTGGCTCGGACCAACGATCGTGCGGATCAGCAGCATGGCGAGCGGTCTCCCTCAGGCCGGATCGAGCAGGCCGAGCGCCTCGACCCGGGCGAGCGCTCCGCCGACGAGCTTGTCGCCGATGTCACGGCGATAACGGAGGTTGGGCACCACCATGCGGTCGGCCAGCGCATAGGCGCGTCCCTGCGCCGAAGGAATGTCCAGACCGGTCCCGGTCACCACCGCGGTCCATCCGTGATAGCCGGCCGTGACCATCTCGCCCCCGTCGAGCCCGACCTCGCCCCAGTGGATGTTGCGCCGGTCCTCGTCCGACAGGTCCCCCTCGAACATGATCGGCAGGCCGACCGGTTCGGGCACGAAAGTGCGGACGTAGGGGAAAGGTCGCGTCGTCATGACGACGCCGACCGAGAAGCCCGGCCGCGTGCGGAACGGTGCGCCCGATCGCGTCACCATGGCCCGGAACAGATCGCTCCAGCTGGTTTCCTGCAGGGGATCGAGGATCGCGAAGCCCGGGTAGCCGAACCGGCAAGTAAACTCAAGCGGCCAGATTCCCCGCTCGTTCACGATGGTGTTGAGGTTGATGTAGCCGCAGTAGCGGTTGGCGGCGAGCAGCGGCGCCATGCGGGCGAGCGTCCGGGCGAAAAAGGTCGAGGTCCGGTCGTAGGTCACGACGGTGCCCATCTCACCCGTCAACTCCCCGAGGTCGCCCGGGAAGAAATGCTTGTGCTCCCAATCCAGACAGGCCGGCTCCATGAAGCGGGCTCCGTCGAAATAGGCGCCGACGCCCATCTCGACGCCCTCGACGTGGTCCATCAGGACGAAGCTGATGCGGTCGTCCCCAGTCTGCCGGAACTTGGCCGCGATCATGGCCCGGACATCGCGGCCGTCACTCAGGCGCCCGACGTAATTGTCGGCCGCGCCGAAGGCGGCGCCGTTGAACTTCAGCACGTAACGGCCGGGATGGGCACCGAGGAAGCGCGTGGCCGAAGCCTCGTCGTCGAACGCGTGCACGGGCGCGACCGGCAGGCCGAGGTCGGACAGCACGCCTTGCGCGTAGGCGCGGTCGTTCTCGAGCCGATCGCCGTAGCGACTGCCGCCGACCACGTTGTAGCCTTCGGCACGCAGGTCGTCCTGCACGGCGCCTCGGTCGTAGCTGACGTTCTCGAACAGCACGATGCCGTCGGAGCCCGCCGCGCGGACCCAGTCGAGCTCCGCGCGCCAATCGTCGACGCGCCGCACGAGCCCGGCCAGCGTGCCATGGCACTGCGGCTCGCTGATCGCGACCCTGACCTCGTGCCCAGCCTCGACCAGCCGCAGGTACAGGGACGCAAGGTCGCAATAGTCGCCTATACCGAGAAAACGCATGCCGATCATCCCCGCAGCCCTGTGGCGGAGACGCCCGGCACCCCGATTCGGTTCGGCCGGTCAGGCGCGGGCCGGCAGGCGCGTCGTGCCCTCGGCCGGAGCTTGCTCGAGCGAGCTGTCATGGCCGAGCCACATCACGATGCAGGCGCCCACGACGGCGCAGGCCGCGAGGAACATCAGGCTGGCGACATCGCCGCCGGTGTTGTCCTTGAGCAGACCGAAGACCTGAGGGCCGAAATAGCCGCCGAGGTTGCCGATCGAGTTCACGGCCGCGATGCCGGCCGCGGCGCCCGTCCCGCTGAGCAGCGCCGTCGGCAGCGTCCAGAAGACCGGCAAGATGGCGAAGAAGCCGAAGCCGGCCACGCACAAGGAGGCCATCTTGAGGCTCGGGCTCGGCATGACGGTTGCCAGCATCAGGCCAACGATCATGGCGGCGAACGGGACGATCACGTGCCACTTTCGCTCGCGGGTGCGGTCCGAGGATCGGCTCCAGAGGATCATGCCGATGGCGCCGACCGCGTAAGGGACGGCGGTCACGAAGCCGACCTCGAAGTTGGACAGGCCGCCAAAAGCCTTGACGATTTGCGGCAGGAAAAAGCTGAGGCCGTATTGCGGTATGTTGCACGCCATATAGACGAAGCCTAGCGCGATCACGCGCGGGTCGACGATCGCCTGACGCCAGCTGTGCCGGTTGCGCGACTCGCGCAGGGCGCGCTCGGCGTCGAGCCGCTCCTGGAGCCAAGCCCTTTCCTCGGGCGCGAGCCAAGCGGCGTCGCGCGGCCTGTCCGTCAAGTAGAGGAAGGTCGCGACCGACATGAGGAGGGCCGGCACGGCCTCGAGCAGGAACACCCACTGCCAGCCGTGCAGGCCAGCGGCGCCGTCCAGCGAGAGGATGAGGCCCGAAATCGGCGCGCCGATCACGGTCGAGATCGGGATGGCGAACATGAACAGGCCCACCACACGGGCCCGGTAGGCGGACGGGAACCACAGCGTCAGGAAGAAGATGATGCCGGGAAAGAAGCCGGCTTCCGCCACACCCAGCAGCAACCGCACCACGTTGAAGCTGGTTTCCCCGCCGACAAAGGCCTGGGCACCCGAGATCAGCCCCCAGGTGAACATGATCCTGGCGATCCACAGCCGCGCGCCGAACCTGTCCAGCGCCAGGTTGCTCGGGACCTCGAAGAAGAAATAGGCGATGAAGAAGATGCCGGCGGCACCGCCGAAGGCGGCTGCCGTCAGGCCGAGATCGACCCGCATGGTGGCGCCCGCAAATCCGACGTTCACCCGATCGAGATAGGCCACGAAATAGCAGAGCATGAGGAAGGGCACGAGCCGGCGCATGACCTTGGCCATCGTGCGCGCTTCCAACGCGTCGATCGCGCGAGGCGCCTTCATGTCGTCCATTCTTCCAGCCCTTACATTATCGGTTGGGCCGGATGATACACATCGAGGCGGAGGGCGCCAGTCCCGATCGCGCGAGGGCCGGGACCTATCCCGCGGCCTCGACCCCCTCCCGATGTCGCGCCGAGGATGGACCCCGGCGACGACGCCCGGGCCGATCGCCTCGCGCCATCAGTAGCCGTGTTGGTTGCTGTTGATGTTGCGCTGGACCTGGTCGATCACCGCATTGTGCTGCTGGTTGGCTTGGTAGATCTGGCTCATCGCCTGCGCGTGGGCGCCCGTATAGACGTGCCGCACGAGGTCTCGCCATGGCGGCCGGTGCGCCGAAAGCCGCCACCGCCAAGACGGTCACGACGAAAGTGCTTTTCACGTTGCGCATGACACGTTCACTCCGAGCATCGATCTCGACGACGCGGGGCCGAGGATCCCGTTCGCTTCCGGTGAAGGCGTGCGGCGTTTCGGACGTTGCCTGCCGGTCAGTACGGCAGCGACCCAGGGAAGAGCCCCGTCGGCGTTTCTTCTGCGAGGCCTCACAGGATCCGTCCTCGGCCATGACGTCGGAACGGTCACGGCATCTCTCGCGGTTCGGAGCGCGACAGGAGCGCGCGCGCCGCAGCCGGGCCGGCGACCGATAGGCCCAGCGACTCGGCGATGGCGCAGAAGGTCGCGATCTGGCTCGCATTGTCGGACGCCACGCTGCCGTCGGTCCGCCACAGGTTGTTCTCGAAGCCGATCCTGACGTCGCCGCCCAGCGTCGCGGCCGCCACCATGCAGGCCTCCTCGCGTGATCCGAAAGCGCAGACCGCCCAGGGCAGGTCGGGCGGTCGGGCGTCCTGCCAGGCTCTCAGGAACGGCAGGAGATCGGCCGGGGCCGAGCGCTGATCGACGGCGTAGCGGCCGAGAACGAACAACACGCTGGCACAGGTCGGTGGGATCAGCCCCCGCGCGACGAGGGTCGTGAAACGCCCGACGTCGTCCGCATCGTAGAGAATGTGCTGGACGAGGACGCCGGCGGCGGCCTGTTCGGTCAGGAACGCGGCGCCGGGTGCTTCGTCCCGCGGCCCGGCGAAGAGTTCGCGCAGCGCGACCGAGAAGGCGTCGGGCGCCAGTTCCCGCACGGCGGCCATCTGCTGGGCCGGGCCATAACGCCCGACCGATTCGGTCGTGACCTGGCAGATCATCTCGGGGCCGGCCTCCCGCCGCACCGCCGCGATCGCGCCCCGGTAGCGGGCGACGTCGAGGCTATGACGCCCCTCGTCGTCGCGGACGTGCAGATGGATCATGGCGGCGCCGGCCTCGCGGCATCGGGCCGCCGCGAGGCCGAGGTCCTGGGCGGTGATCGGCAGGGCCGGGTGATCGGCCTTGGTGCGGCGGGCGCCGTTGGGTGCGACCGCGACGATCACCGGCCGGATCACGCCGAAGGCCCCAGCACTGCAGCTACGCCTTCCGGCGCCGCGCCGTCTCGGGGCGCCACTATGGTGCGGGCCCTGAGGATGTCGATCAACCCGCGGTCGCGCCGCGCCTCCAGTTCCGCAACGCTTCGCCCACCCGCCTCCTCGGCGATGCCGGCCACGATCCTGGCCCGCACCTCCTCGGTCAGGGTCGGATCGCCGAGCGACGCCCAGCGCCTGACCTGGCTTGGCCCGAGGTGCGCCAGATAGTGCTCGATGCCCCCCTCCCCGCCCCCGAGATGGTACGTCATGTGGGGTCCCATCAGGGCCCAGCGCAGGCCGGGGCCGTTGCAGAGCGCGGCATCGATGTCGGCCACGCTCGCGACGTCCTTGGCCACGAGGTTCACGGCCTCGCGGTAGAGCGCCGAGGCGAGCCGGTTGGCGATATGACCCGGCATCTCGCGGCGCAGCACGACGGGACGGCGTCCGAGCCCGCGGTAGAAGGCGCAGGCCCGCGTCGCCGTCGCGGCATCGCCGGCAACGATCTCGACCAACGGCACGAGGTGGGGCGGATTGAAGGGGTGGGCCACGATGACCCGCTCGGGCGTGACGCAATCCGCGACGATGCGGCTGCGCACCAGCGCCGAGGTGCTGCTGGCCACCAGCACACCGGGAGCCGCGAGGCGGTCGAGGTCGGCGAGAAGGCGCCGCTTCAGGGTCTCGTCCTCGGGTGCGTTCTCCTGGACGATCTCGGCGCCGTCGAGCGCCTGCTCGATCGTCGCGACAAAATGCAGGGCGCCTCGGCCATCGAGGCCCAAGGCGTCGAGCTGAGCCCGGGCGCCTGCCACGAAGGCCCGCAGCTTCTTCTCCGCCTCCGGCCCCGGATCGGTCGCCGCGACGGCAATGCCGTGCGCCATGAACAGCGCGGCCCAGCTGGCCCCTACCGTGCCGCAGCCGATCACGGCGGCCCGCGTGATGTCCCCGCCCCTGTCCACGCTCGACGCGCCTCCCTGCCCCATGCGATCATCATCGCGAATCGAAAGCGCTGTCCAGCCTCGGCCGGCCAGGCCCGAGGTGGTCGCCACGAGTGGCGAACCAAGGGACAAAATCAGGTCCAGGGAGGGATCACCGACATGCCGAAGATAAGCCTTTTGGCCGCGACGGCGCTCGCGGCATGGTCGGCACTGGCACTGCCCGGCACCGCGCGCGCCGAGATGTCGATCAAGATCGGCGTGCTGAACGACCGGTCCGGGGTCTATTCCGATACCGGCGGCGAGGGCTCGGTGGTGGCGGCCAGGATGGCGGTCGAGGATTTCCACGCCGCCGAGAAGGGCATCGCGGTCGAGATCCTGTCGGCCGACCATCAGAACAAGCCCGACACGGGCTCCAACATCACCCGCGAATGGTACGATCGGGACGGCGTCGATGTCGTGGCGGACGTGCCGAGTTCGGCCGTGGCCTTCGCAGTGGCGCGCATCACCCGCGAGAAGAACAGGATCTTCCTCAACTCCGGTGCCGGCACCTCCGACCTCACCGGCGTGCAATGCTCTCCCAACACCGTGCACTGGACCTACGACACCTACGCGCTCGCCAAGGGCACCGCGACATCCATCGTCAAGGAAGGCGGCAAGAGCTGGTTTTTCCTGACGGCCGACTATGCTTTCGGCCACAAGCTCGAATCCGACGCGACCGATTTCATCAAGGCCGCGGGCGGCACGGTGGTGGGTTCCGTCAATACGCCTTTCCCGAGCAGCGACTTCTCGTCTTTCCTCCTGCAGGCGCAAGGGTCGGGCGCCCAGGTGATCGGCCTCGCCAATGCCGGCGGCGACACGATCACCGCGGTCAAGCAGGCGTCCGAGTTCGGCCTCGTCAGCGGCGGACAGAAACTCGCGGGCCTGTTGGTGTTCATCTCGGACGTGCACGCGCTGGGCTTGCAGGTCGCCCAGGGCCTGAACCTGACCGAGGCCTTCTACTGGGACATGAACGACGGCACGCGCGCGTTCTCGAAGCGCTTCGCGGCCCGGGACGGCGGCAAGATGCCCACGATGGACCACGCCGGGGTCTACAGCAGCGTGATCCACTATCTCAAGGCCGTCGATGCCCTGAAGAGCAAGGACGCGCTGCCCGTGATGGCCGAGATGCGCCGGATGCCGGTCGACGACGTGCTGTTCGGCCACGGCCACCTCAGGATCGACGGGCGCGTGACCCACGACATGTACCTGTTCCAGGTCAAGACGCCGGCCGAATCCAAATACCCCTACGACTACTACAAGCTCCTCGCCACCATTCCGGGCGACGAAGCCTTCCGACCCATGGCCGAAGGGGGCTGCCCGCTGGTGAAGTGACGCCGGCCGGCATCGCTCGGCTTCGCCGGCCCACTATGGTCCACGGGCGGGATGCTCCCGGTCGTCTGGTCCATGATCGGCGACGGGGACGATCATCGACGCTCCCGTCGATCGGCCGGTTGCCGATCGCCCGCCCTCTCCGCCACGATCCTGCAGAACACTTAGCCGAGCCTAAGGAACACCGACGGCACCCACGCCGTTGTGACGGCGTCGAACGCAAAGTCTCGGCCGCGGGTGGCGAACCTTCGAGGTGATTTCGCCCTCATCGTCGACGTCTGTCGCGATGCTCGCAAAAGGCGTCGAGCTGGTTCGACCTTCGGGTGTTCCCATGCCGGCGCGACTCTCGTCATCGACCCGTGATCCGCGCGTCGACCTGCTTCGGGGTCTGTCGCTGCTGTCGATCTTCGTGGACCACATCCCGAAGAACCGGCTCGCCGATTTCACCTTCCACAGCTTCGCCTTTTCCGACGCCGCCGAGATCTTCGTCATCCTGGCCGGCTTCTCGGCGACCTTCGCTTATGGTCGCGTCTTCGAACGAGACGGCCTGCGCGTCGGTTTCGCCAAGGTTCTGCTGCGTTGCCTGCAGATCTACGGCGTGCAGGTCCTGCTCTTGCTGTCGACGCTGTTGTTCGTCGCGGAATGGGATCGCCTGCGTGGCATGCAGTCCATCATCGTCGGACCCATGCTGCGGGATGGCTGGCATGGCACGATGCGCGGCATGATGCTGGCGGCACTGCCGAGCTATCTCGACATTCTGCCGCTCTACATTCTGCTCCTCGCGACCTTTCCGCTGATCAGGTTCGGCATGATGCGCAGCATCCCGGCCACCATCGCGGGCTCGGTCCTGCTCTACGGGCTGGCCAATGTCCTGCACTGGAACCTGCCCAATATCGTGGATCCCACGGACGCGGCCCACTGGTACTTCGATCCGTTCACCTGGCAGCTGATCTTCGTCCTCGGTTGTTGGCTGGCCATCGTGGCCCGCAACCGGCATCCTGTCATCGCCAACCCTCCGCCCCTGCTCGTCGCGGCCTGCTGGGCCTATCTCGTCTTCGCTTTCGTGGCCCTCGATGCCTGGAAGTTGTGGCCAGCCCCGTTCGGGTCGGACTTTCCAGGCATGGTTCCACCCTTCGCCATCTTCGGCAACGAACCCAAGACCTTCGTCACGCCATGGCGCCTGATCAACGTCCTCGCCATCACCTACCTGGCCTTGACGTCTTCCGGACTGGGTACGGTTGCGCGCAGCCGGCTGCTCGGCCCCGTCGTGGCCTGCGGGCGAAATTCGCTGCACGTCTTCGCCTTGGGTTGTATTCTGGCGCTCTTCGGCCGCATGATCTACAAGTCCTACGAAGTCACGGCCGCGACGGAGATCCTGGTGAACGTGACGGGACTGACCGCGATGCTGGTGCTCGGCGTCGTCCTCGACAGGATGAAGGCGGATCGGCCCGTGAGGCGATACGATGGAGTTCGGTTCGATGCGGGCAAGATCGTCGATCGAGCCTAGGAGAGCGGCAGCGGGGGCGACCGGCGCCATGCTGCGCGCGCTCGTGATCCTGGTTCTCTGCGTCCCCCCTCTCGTCGCTTCGGCAAGCTCGGCCCCCGACCCCGCGCAGCCGACCCTTTCGCGGCCCGATGCCGGACAGAACACTGCTGCCTTCCGCATCATGGCTCTCGGCTCTTCGTCGACACGAGGCACCGGTGCCACGTCGGTGTTCGCGAGCTACCCGGCTCAGCTCGAGCGCTTGTTCAACGACACCGCGCGCGGGCGCTTCGCCGTAGCGGTCGCCAACCGCGGCATCGGCGGCGAAGACATCGACGACATGATGAAACGCCTCGCGAGCGAACTCCTGTCCTGGCGGCCCGATCTCGTGGTCTGGCAGGTCGGCAGCAACGATCCTTTGCGCGGCGTCCCGATCGACCACTTCAAGGCGGAACTCAGGAGCGGCATCGCGGCCATCCGTGCATCCGGCGCCGAGGTCGTCCTCATGGAGCCGCAGTGGTCTCCCAGGCTCGTGGCCGCCGACGCCCCCAATCGTTTCATCGAAGCGGTGCGCGACGTCGGCGCGACGCAGCACGCCGACGTGGTGCGTCGGTTCGAGATCATGCGGCAGTGGTTGGCCGACGGTCTGGTGTCCCGGACGGATCTGATCGGACCCGACGGCCTGCACATGACGGATCAGGGCTATGCCATGCTGGCGAAAGCTGTGTTCGGCGAGATTGCCACACGCTCGACCGCGTATCGCGCCCGCGTGGCGCAGGCGACGGCGTCGAAGCACCCATGATGGCGGCGAGTCTTCGCGGCTGCGGGATCCCGCGCCGCTATGCAGACACCGCCTCCGGATCAACCGAACAGCGGATGCCCGGCCCGCAGGAACAGCACGTCGTAGAAGAGCGGCCGGCGCTGCAGGCGCCCGAGGACGTTATAGAACATGAAGCCCTTGTCGCGCATCGACGCCACGAGGTCGCTGAACCCGTAGCCCTCCACGAATCGTGCCCGGATCGAGGCCTCGCAGATCACCCATTCGACGCGGTCGCGCTGCAGGTCCAGG